>JACCDW010693046.1_pt1 | contig 35753 bp, 32 predicted proteins | sample 7449781 | NCBI WGS metagenome assembly JACCDW01 (sample SAMN15323449, study PRJNA562643) | freshwater metagenome | isolation source: river surface water | place: USA:Blue River Watershed | collected 2017-08-18
CCAGCACCAGCGTGTCCATGACCATCAATGGTCCTGCGCCGTCCATCTTGGCCATGTTCATGAACACCGCCATTGATCAAAACTTGGAAAAGTTCAAAACCGAAAACGGCCGCGAACCCACCGACACCGAAGCTGCCAAAATTCGCGAATGGGTGTTGGCCAATGTGCGCGGCACCGTGCAAGCCGACATCTTGAAAGAAGACCAAGGACAGAACACTTGCATCTTCAGCACCGAGTTCAGCCTGAAAGTGATGGGCGACATTGCGCAATACTTTGTTCACCACGACGTGCGCAACTTCTACTCCGTGTCGATCAGCGGTTATCACATTGCTGAAGCCGGCGCCAATCCCATCAGTCAATTGGCCTTCACGCTGTCCAATGGCTTCACGTTTGTAGAAGCCTACTTGGCACGTGGCATGCACATCGATGACTTTGCGCCCAACCTGAGTTTCTTCTTCAGCAACGGCATGGACCCCGAGTACACCGTGCTAGGCCGCGTGGCCCGCCGTATTTGGGCGGTCGCCATGAAGAACAAATACGGTGCCAACGAGCGCAGCCAAAAGTTGAAATACCACATTCAAACCTCAGGCCGCTCTTTGCACGCACAAGAGATTCAGTTCAACGACATTCGCACCACGCTGCAAGCGCTGATTGCCATTTACGACAATTGCAACTCACTGCACACCAATGCGTTTGACGAAGCCATCACCACGCCCACTGAAGAAAGCGTGCGCCGTGCCATGGCCATTCAGCTCATCATCAACCGCGAGTGGGGCTTGGCCAAAAACGAGAACCCCAACCAAGGCGCTTTCATCATTGAAGAGCTCACCGAGTTGGTGGAAGAAGCCGTGCTCACTGAGTTTGAAAAGATTGCCGATCGCGGCGGTGTCTTGGGCGCCATGGAAACTGGCTATCAACGCGGCAAGATTCAAGACGAGTCCATGCACTACGAGATGCTCAAGCACACCGGCGAGTACCCCATCATTGGCGTCAACACCTTCCGCAACCCTAAGGGCGACGAAGTGCTCGAGAAGCTGGAACTGGCCCGCTCGACCGAGGACGAGAAAAAATCTCAGCTCGATCGTTTGGCCGCGTTCCATGCGAAGCACGCCAAAGAGGCGCCCGCGCAGCTGGCACGTTTGCAACAAGCCGTCATCAACAACCAAAACGTGTTTGAGGTGTTGATGGACGCGGTGCGTGTGTGCTCATTGGGTCAAATCACCAACGCTTTGTTTGAGGTGGGTGGCCAGTACCGCAGAAACATGTAAGCCGTGTGAAGGTCGGCTCAAAGTAAATCAGCAGCGCGAAAGCCCTGCTGATTTACTTTGTTTTGCGCTTTGTGCGACATTACGCGCATGAACATCCTTTTCATTGTCGACCCTCTCGCCTCCTTCAAAATCAAGAAGGACACCAGCTTTGCCATGATGCGCGAAGCCCAAAAGCGAGGCCACCAAGTGAGCGCCTGCGAAGTGCCACACATTCAGTGGCAGCGCGGCGAGTGCGTCAAAGCCCAAGTGCAAGACTTGCATTTGACGGGCGACGCCACCACTTGGTTCGAAGTGAAAGCGTCTCGAGAGGCATGGCTCAAGGACTTTGACGCCATCATCATGCGCAAAGACCCGCCCTTTGACAGCGAGTATTTCTATGCCACGCACTTGCTGAGTCAAGCCGAGCGCGAAGGCGCCAAGGTGTTCAACAAAGCGTCCGCTTTGCGCGATCACCCTGAAAAGCTGGCCATCATGGAGTTCCCCCAGTTCATTGGGCCCACCTTGGTCACACGTTCAGCCGACGCCATCAAAGCGTTCCATGCGGAACACCAAGACATCATCTTGAAGCCGCTCGACGGCATGGGCGGCATGGGCATTTTCCGTGTGGGTGCCGATGGTTTGAATTTGGGCTCGATCATCGAGACCTTGAATTTGAACGGCGCGCAATCGGTCATGGTGCAAAAGTTTTTGCCCGCCATTGCACAAGGCGACAAGCGCGTGCTCATCATTGGGGGCAAGCCGGTGCCTTTCTGCTTGGCGCGCATTCCACAAGGCGGCGAAGTTCGTGGCAACTTGGCCGCGGGCGGCAAGGGTGTGGCACAGCCACTCACCGACAACGACCGCGCCATTGCTGAAGCCATTGGCCCCATCTTGGCAGCGCGTGGTTTGTTGCTGATTGGCCTTGATGTGATTGGCACCAGCGTGACCGAAATCAATGTCACCAGCCCCACTTGCTTCCAAGAGATTTTTGACCAAACCGGTTGTGATGTGGCGGCGATTTTCATCGACGCTTTGGAAGCAGCGGTAAAGCAAGCGTGAAAACTGCGGCTTAAAGCAAAGCCCCGTCTCTGAACACCATCACCTCACCAGGCACAAAAGCCGTCCAGGGCTCGTCCAATGTGAGGGGTGCGGTGACCACCACCGCCACGCGATCGGTCGGGTTGGTTTGTTCGGCAAAGTTCACCTGCACATCCTCGTCTTTGAGCGTGGCCGTTTTGAACGGGTATTGCCGTAGCACATAGTGCAAGTGGGTCGACGCGTGCGCCCACAGCGCTTGGCCATTGGACAACAAGAAATTGAAGGTGCCGTGCTTGGCTATGGAAGGCACCAACTCACGCAACGTGAGTGTGAGTTCTTCCACACTGGGCACCGAAGCATGCGACTTAGACAACTCTTGCATGATCCAACAAAACGCTCTTTCGCTGTCGGTTTGGCCCACAGGATGAAAGCTGCCATGCAAACGCGGATTGAAATTTTCTAAATTGCCGTTGTGCGCAAACACCCAATAGCGTCCCCACAGTTCACGCACAAATGGGTGGCAGTTTTCCAGTGACACTGCGCCTTGCGTCGCTTTGCGAATGTGCGCAATGACATTCTGACTCTTGATGGGATAGCGCCTGATGAGCTCGGCCACAGGCGACTTGCTGGCCTCTTGGTGGTCTACAAAATGCCGAACCCCCGCACCCTCAAAAAAAGCAATGCCCCAACCATCTGAATGATGATCGGTGACACCGCCCCTTTGAGAAAAGCCACTGAAACTGAAGGTGGCGTCGGTGGGCGTGTTGCAATTCATGCCCAAGAGTTGGCACATGTCTAAGCCTTGTTCAAGGGCGACCAACAGTTGGCCGCCTTGAAAGAGTTTAGCCTGCCTTGACCTTCAAACGCCAGGCGTGCAACAAAGGCTCGGTGTACCCGCTGGGTTGCTCTTTGCCTTTGAAGACCAAGTCGCAAGCCGCTTGGTAAGCCTTGGAGGTTTTGAAATTGCCCGCCATCTTTTGGTACAAAGGATCGCCTGCATTTTGCTGGTCCACCACAGCGGCCATGCGCTCCATCGTGGCCTTCACTTGCGCCTCAGTCACCACGCCATGCGCCAGCCAGTTGGCAATGTGTTGGCTGCTGATTCGCAAAGTAGCACGGTCTTCCATCAAACCCACACCATGGATGTCGGGCACCTTAGAGCAACCCACACCTTGATCCACCCAGCGCACCACATAGCCCAAGATGCCTTGAGCATTGTTGTCGAGTTCGTCTTGTTTGTCCTTGGCCGTCCACTCTGCAGCTTGCGCTGGCGTGACCACTGGGAACTGCAACAACTTGTTCAAAGTCTCTTCGCGCAGGTCTTTGGCGCTTTGCTTGGCAATGGTTTTTTCCATCTGCTTTTGCAATGCGGGCACATTCACCTGATGATAGTGCATGGCGTGCAATGTTGCGGCCGTGGGGCTTGGCACCCAAGCGGTATTGGCGCCCGCATTGGGGTGCGCAATTTTTTGTTTCAACATGTCGGCCATCAAATCCGGCATGGCCCACATGCCCTTGCCAATTTGCGCACGGCCACGCAGACCAGCTTGCAAACCCACAGCCACGTTGGCTTTTTCGTAGGCACCCAACCAGGTGCTGCCCTTGATGTCGCCCTTGCGCATCACAGGACCGGCCAACATGCAGGTGTGCATTTCGTCGCCTGTGCGGTCCAAGAAGCCAGTGTTGATGAAGGCCACGCGTGATTTGGCAGCGGCAATACAGGCAGCCAAGTTGGCGCTGGTGCGACGCTCTTCGTCCATGATGCCCAGCTTCACAGTAGAAGGCTTCAGACCCAAGACTTTTTCAACACGACCGAACAGGGTGTCGGCAAAGCCCACTTCTTTGGGGCCGTGCATTTTGGGTTTCACGATGTACACGCTGCCGGTGCGGCTGTTGCGGAAATCGGCACCCTTCTTTTTCTGCAAGTCCACCATGGCACACGTGGTGGTGATCATGGCGTCCATGATGCCTTCGGGAATTTCTTTCTGGGAGCCATCTGCTGCGTTGTACAAAATGGCAGGGTTGGTCATGAGGTGACCCACATTGCGCACGAACAACAAAGAACGGCCGTGCAACACTTCTTGACCTTTGCCGTTGGGCTTGGTGTACACGCGGTCGCCGTTCAATGTGCGCTTGAAGGTCTTGCCACCCTTTTGCACTTCTTCAGCCAAAGTACCTTGCAAGATGCCGAGCCAATTGCTGTAGGCTAACACTTTGTCTTCAGCATCGACTGCTGCCACTGAGTCTTCCAAATCCAGAATGGTCGACAGGGCAGACTCGGCCACCAAATCAGACACACCTGCGGGGTCTGTTTTACCAATGGGGTGCGATTTGTTGATTTGCAAATCGAGGTGCAAACCGTTGTGCTTGAACAGCAAAGATGTGGGGGCTTTGGCATCACCTTGGAAACCCACAAATTGTTTGGCATCGGCCAAGGTGGTGGTGCCCGACTTCAGGCTGACCACCAATTTGCCAGCCTTCACGCTGTAACCCGTGCTGTCAATGTGTGAACCCTTCTTCAAAGGCGCGCAACGGTCCAGCACATAGCGGCAGTACTCAATCACTTTGGCGCCGCGCTTGGGGTTGTAGCCTGTGCCTTTTTCGCAGCCATCGGCTTCGCTCAAGGCGTCCGTGCCATACAAGGCATCGTACAAAGAACCCCAACGTGCGTTGGCGGCGTTCAAGGCATAGCGCGCGTTCAAAATCGGCACCACCAACTGAGGACCGGCCAACACAGCCAATTCAGCGTCCACGTTTTGGGTCGTTGCTTTGGGGCTCTTTGGCTCTGGCACCAAGTAACCAATTGACGTCAAATGTTTGCGATACGCCTTCATGGCTTTGGCATCCGCAATCGGGCCAGGGTTGGCGGTGTGCCACTTGTCCATTTCCAATTGAAGGCGATCGCGCTCGGCCAACAACGCAATGTTCTGTGGCGCCAAATCTTTGACGATGCCATCAAAACCCGCCCAGAAAGTTTTGCTCTTCACGCCCACTGCAGGCAAGACCTGGTCTTCAATGAAGCGATACAAAGGGGTGGCCACGTGCAGGCCGTGAATGCTGGTGCGTTGGGTCATGAGAGCCTCTAGAAAAGTAAAAAAATGGAAATGGGGGGCGTTCTTGAACAGTTCAGTCCAGATTTGTCGCGCCTATGACACCCACTGTATTCGATGTTTCAAGGTTTATAAATCAGTGAAATGGCTTTTGACTTGTGACTTTTTTGCAAAGGTTCGGCCGCAATTCACCAAAATTAGAGAAAATACGAACATCTCCCCCTCAGGGTTTACAACCGCTTGCACATACTTCCATGGCCAAAGAACGTATCCTGATCAGTGAAGTGGGCCCGCGCGACGGCTTGCAGTCGGTCAAGCAAACCATGCCCACTGCCAACAAACTGCGGTGGCTTGACGCCTTGGTGGCCTCGGGTCTGCAAGAAATTGAGGTGGCTTCTTTTGTGCCCGTGCATTTGCTGCCGCAAATGGCCGATGCGGCCGAAGTTGTTCAACACGCCCTCCAATACCCCCACGTGACGGTCATGGCCTTGGTGCCCAACCGAAAAGGCGCTGAAGCGGCTTTGAAAGCCGGCGCTCAAAAACTCACCATCCCCGTCTCCGCCAGCGAAGCCCATTCCATGGCCAACGTGCGCAAAACACGTGAAGCCATGGTTGAAGAAGTTCGCGCCATCATTCAAGTTCGCAATGAATTGGCGCCCCATGTGAAAGTGGAGGCCGGCATTTCAACGGCCTTTGGCTGCACCCTGCAAGGCCATGTGGCCGAGGATGACGTGGTGAAGTTGGCCGCCGCCGTGATCGAAGCCGGCGCCGACGAATCGGGCTTGTCTGACACCACGGGCATGGCCAACCCCGCGCAAGTGCGCAGAATTTTCAAACGCGTGTTTGCCGAAATCGGTGACAAAACGGGCGCCGCGCACATGCACAACACCCGCGGCTTGGGCCTGGCCAATTGTTTGGCGGCCTACGATGTGGGCGTTCGCGTCTTCGACAGTTCCTTGGCTGGCTTGGGCGGCTGCCCTTATGCGCCTGGCGCGTCGGGCAATGTGGTCACCGAAGACTTGGTCTTCATGTTTGAAGCCATGGGCATCGAAACCGGCATCGATATTTCCAAACTCATTGCAGCCCGCCAAGCTTTGATAGACGGCCTGCCAGGCGAACCTCTTTATGGCATGACGCCCGATGCGGGCTTGCCCAAGGGTTGGCCCCTCGAACACATTTAATTCAAAACCATGAACACTGCCAAACACCTGCCCTACGAAGGCATCCGCGTCGTTGAATTCACCCACATGGTGATGGGCCCCACCTGCGGCATGGTGCTGGCCGACTTGGGCGCCGAAGTCATCAAAGTGGAACCCATCGGTCACGGCCACGAAGGCGACAACACCCGCAAACTTTTGGGTTCGGGCGCTGGCTTTTATCCACTCTTCAACCGCAACAAGAAAAGCTTGGCGCTGGACTTGAAAACACCCGAAGGCAAAGAGGCCGTGCTGCGCTTGATTGCCACCGCCGACATCGTCAGCGAAAACTTCAAGCCCGGCACCATGAAAAAACTGGGCCTCGATTACGAGACCTTGAAAAAAATCAACCCTCGCCTGATTTACGTCACGCTCAAAGGCTTCTTGCCAGGTCCTTACGACCATCGCACCGCACTCGATGAAGTGGTGCAGATGATGGGCGGTCTGGCCTACATGACAGGCCGCCGCGGCGACCCCTTGCGCGCAGGCACCAGCGTGAACGACATCATGGGCGGCATGTTTGGCGCCATTGGTGCAATGGCGGCACTGGCCCAACGCGCGCAAACAGGCGAAGGCCAGGAAGTGCAAAGCGCCTTGTTTGAAAACAATGTGTTCTTGGTGGCCCAGCACATGATGCAGTACCAAGTGACAGGCAAACCTGCAGCGCCAATGCCGGAGCGCATTTCTGCATGGGGTGTCTACGACGTGTTTGTGGTGAAGGACGGCGAGCAAATTTTCTTGGCCGTGGTCAGCGACACGTCTTGGAAAATTTTCTGCGATGTTTTCAATTACCAAGATTTGTTCGACGATCCCCGCTTGGCCAATAACAACCAGCGCGTGCTGGCGCGCGATTGGCTGATTCCCCTGCTTCGCGAGCGGCTGAAAGATTTTTCAGCGCAATACCTCAGCGATGTGTTTGAAAAAAATGCACTGCCTTACGCCCCCATCACAGCACCACACGATTTGCTGGAAGACCCCCACTTGAAAGCCACCGGCGGTTTGGCGCCACTTGAATTGAACGATGGCCGCACCGTCAACACGGTGTTGCTGCCCCTTAGCTTGAATCAAGAGCGTTTGAAAGTTCGGCAATCAGCGCCTCAATTGGGCGAGCACAACGAGAGTTTGCTCAGCAGCCTGGGTTACAGCGCCGAAGAGATTCAAAAACTCAGCCATCCAGTCGACTAAAAAAAAGAAACACCGCCGTCCATGGACAAACTCAAAGTCTTTGAATCCTTTGTCTCGGTCGCCACACGGGGCAGCCTGAGTGCTGCGGCGCGCGCTGAAGGTGTGGCGCCCGCCATCATTGGCAGGCGATTGGATGCGCTCGAATCTCATTTGGGTGTGAAGTTGCTGTTGCGCACCACGCGGCGCATCAGTCTCACGCACGAAGGCAGCGCTTTTTTAGAAAACTGCCAACGCCTTTTGAGCGATGTGGCCAATGCCGAAGACAGCGTCTCGGCTGGCGGGCTCAAGGCCAGCGGTCATTTGCGCATCACGGCACCGGCAGGATTTGGCAGGCGCCACGTGGCACCTTTGGCACCCTTGTTCCATGCGCAAAACCCCGACGTCAAAATCTCGTTAAATTTGAGCGACAGGGTCATTGACCTGGCCGCCGAAGGCTTTGACTTTGCGGTGCGCGTGGGCGATTTGCCCGATTCTTCTCTGGTCAGCGTCAGGTTGGCCGATAACCGCCGCCTGTGTGTGGCCACACCCGCCTATCTGGCCAAACACGGGACCCCACAACACCCCTCCGAGTTGCTGCAGCACAGCTGCCTAACGCTCTCTAGCGATGCCTCTCAGACCCGAGGTTGGGCCTTCAAAGTCCCTCCTGCCGACAATGCCGAGGGCCCAGAAGTCACTTATTTGCGCCCCCATGGCCCGCTTGATTGCTCAGACGGCCAGGTTTTGCACAGTTGGTGTTTGGCCAGCATGGGCATTGCCTGGCGCAGCACCTGGGAAGTCGAAAACGACATCGCATCGGGCCAATTGGTCGAGGTTTTGGCCGATTTTGCGGCCCCGCCCAATGGCATTTACGGCGTTTTCCCCCAACGCAAGCACCTGCCCCTGCGTTTGCGCCTTTGGATCGACTTTTTGAAGCATCACTTCAGCTTGCCCTCAACTTGGCAAAGCGCCCCGTAAAATCGGGGGATGCTTCAAGCCAAACAAGAATTACTCTCGGCCCTCGCCGCCGAACTCGAACGCCTGCACGCGGGTGCCGGCGCCAAAGCCGCCTTTGAATCACCCAAGGTGGCCGCCCATGGCGATTTGGCCTGTACGGCCGCCATGCACTTGGCCAAACCTTTGGGACAAAACCCCCGTCAAGTAGGCGAAGCTTTGCGCACCGCGCTCATGGCCACGCCTGCGTTTACGCAGTGGGTTGAAAGCGTCGACATTGCAGGCCCTGGGTTTTTGAACCTCAAACTCAAGCCCAGCGCCAAACAAGCAGTGGTCAAAGAAGTGCTGCATGCTGCATCGTGCTTTGGCAAACAAGCCGAGCGCAATGAAAAAGTCTTGGTGGAGTTTGTGTCTGCCAACCCCACCGGTCCCTTGCATGTGGGTCATGGCCGACAAGCCGCCTTGGGCGATGCCATTTGCAATTTGTTTGCCACGCAAGGTTGGTCTGTTTATCGCGAGTTTTACTACAACGATGCGGGTGTGCAAATCAACACCTTGGCCACGTCCACGCAATTGCGCGCGCAAGGCTTCAAGCCCGGTGATGCGCAGTGGCCCAGCGGCGAAAACGCCGCCGCCTACAACGGTGACTACATCCAAGACATTGCACAAGATTTCTTGGCGAAGAAAACCGTCAAGTCCGACGACCGAGAATTTACCGGCAGTGGCGACCTGAACGATTTGAATGGCATGCGCGAATTTGCCGTGGCCTATTTGCGCCACGAGCAAGACCTCGACTTGAAAGCCTTCGACGTCAAGTTTGACAACTACTACCTCGAGTCCAGCCTCTACACCAGCGGCCGCGTCGACAGCGCCGTTAAGAAGTTACAAGAAGCCGGCAAGACCTACGAACAAGACGGCGCGCTGTGGCTCAAGTCGACCGATTACGGTGACGACAAAGACCGCGTGATGCGCAAAGGCGACGGCACCTACACCTACTTTGTGCCCGATGTGGCGTATCACATCACCAAGTGGGAACGTGGCTTTACCAAAGTGGTCAACATTCAAGGCACTGACCACCACGGCACCATTGCCCGCGTGCGCGCTGGTTTGCAAGCTGCTGGCGTGGGCATACCGCAAGGCTACCCCGACTACGTGATGCACACCATGGTGCGCGTGATGCGCGGCGGCGAAGAAGTGAAAATTTCCAAACGTGCGGGCAGCTACGTGACTTTGCGCGACCTGATTGAGTGGACCAGCAAAGACGCCGTGCGTTTCTTCTTGCTCAGCCGCAAGCCCGACACCGAGTACGTCTTTGACATTGATTTGGCCTTGGCGCAAAACAACGACAACCCGGTTTACTACGTGCAATATGCACACGCGCGCATTCACTCCATCTTGCGCACCTGGGGCGGCGATGTGGCCAGTTTGGCCAAAGCCGATTTGTCAAGCCTGGAAAATCCAAAGGCACAAGCCCTCATGTTGCTCTTGGCCAAATACCCCGAAATGCTCACGGCGGCGGCACAAGATTTTGCGCCGCACGATGTGACGTTCTACTTGCGCGACTTGGCCGCCAGCTATCACAGCTACTACGATGCAGAGCGCATTTTGGTGGAAGACGAAAACCAAAAACTGGCACGCTTGGCCTTGGTTGCAGCTTGTGCCCAAGTCTTGCAAAATGGCTTGAAGATATTGGGTGTGTCTGCGCCAGAGCAGATGTAATTCATCCCAACGGCATTACCTTGAGAAACCAACACAACATGTCAACTTCCAAACTTCAAAGCCAGCGCGGCAGCACCCTGCTTGGCTTCATTTTGGGTCTGGTCATTGGCCTGACGGTCGCTTTGGGTGTGGCGATGTACGTCACCAAAGTGCCCATGCCGTTCAGCAACAAAAACCAATCGCGTTCGGCTGAACAAGATGCCGTGGAGACTCAAAAGAACAAAGACTGGAACCCCAACGGTGCTTTGCAAAGCAAGCCAGCCAATGCAGACACACCTGCTGATGGCAGTGCTGCCCCAGCCACCAACGCACCTGCACCCGCCGTGGCTGCTGACCCCTTGGCCGACTTGATGAAGAAATCCAGCAGCGGTTCAGCACCTGCATCACCAGCAGCCGCAGCACCAGCAGTGGCACCGCCGCCTGCAGCCACACCGCAGCCCACACCTGCGGCTTCACCGGCCGCCAGCAAAGCCGCGGCCAACGATCCATTCACTTACTTTGTGCAAGCAGGCGCCTTCAAATCGGCTGGCGATGCCGATGCACAAAAGGCCAAGCTGTCCATGATGGGCATCGAATCCAAAGTCAGCGAGCGCGACCAAGCAGGCCGCACCATCTTCCGCGTTCGCAGCGGTCCCTTTGACGACAAAGAGCAAGCCGAAAAAATCAAAGCCCGTCTGGACGCCAGCGGCATTGACGCTGCCTTGGTTCGTGTTCAGCGCTGATGTTTAAGCCTTCCATCGATCATTTCAAATTTCAGGAGTCACCATGAAACGCCGTGATTTTTCCCTCGCTACGTTAAGCACTGCCGCGGCTGTGGGCGGTTTGACTTGGAATGCACCTGCGTTCGCGCAAGGCCCCGCCAAGTTTGTGGCTGGCAAAGACTATCTCAAGCTGGACCGCGTGGTCGCCACAGACGCCGAAGCCGGCAAGATCCAATTGATTGAGTTCTTTTGGTACAGCTGCCCGCACTGCAATGCCTTTGAACCCACCTTTGCGCAATGGGTTAAAAACGCCCCCAAAGATGTGGTGGTGCAACGCGTCCCCGTGGCTTTCCGTGACGACTTTGCCCCCCAGCAACGCCTCTTCTACGCGCTCGAAGCCATGGGCCTGTTGGAAAAACTGCACGGCAAAGTTTTCCAAGCCGTGCATGTGGAGCGTTTGCCCTTGAACACTGACGCCAGCATCTTGGCTTGGATCGAGAAACAGGGCGTCGACAAAACCAAATTTGCCGATGCCGCCAAATCTTTTGGTGTGGCCAGCAAGCTCAAGCGTGCCGTGCAATTGCAAAACGACTTCAAAATTGAAGGCGTGCCTTCTTTGGGTGTGGCTGGCAAATACTACGTCGACGGCACTTTGGCTGGCAGCATGGAGCGCGCCCTGCAAGTGGCCGAATCTTTGTTGACGCAAGTTCGTCAAGGCCGCGCCTGATCTTTTCAAGGTGTTGTGCATCAGCCCGCTTCGGCGGGCTTTTTTACGTCATTTTTCTTGCAAAAGTGCTTGACCTTGCGATCAACACCTACAATCAAGCAAGATTCGCGCCTTTATGAAATTTCACCTCGTTCTTTTGCTCAGCAGTTTGGCCGCCGTCTTCACGGCGACAGGCGCTCACGCCGAAAAAGCGGACCGCGACAAACCCATGAACATTGAGGCTGACACACTCAAGCACGACGACCAGCAACAACTCACCACCTTCACGGGCAAGGTTCAAATGACCAAGGGCAGTTTGGTCTTGAAAGCCCACCGCATGGAAGTGAAGCAAGACGGTCAAGGCAACCAAGTGGCCAAGTTGTGGGCAGAACCTGGCGAACGCATTTTCTTCCGACAAAAGCGCGAAGCACTTGAAGAGTTCACCGAAGGCGAAGCTGAAACCGCGGTTTACAACAGCCAAGCCGATACCCTCACACTGACCTCGCGCGCCGAACTGCGCTTGCTGCGTGGCACGGTGGTGGCTGATCGTATTCAAGGGCAACAAATTTTGGTCAACAACACCACTGAGGTGTTCACAGTTGATGGCAAGCCCAACACAGGCAGCGGCAATCAACGCGTCAAAGCCACCATCACCCCCCGACCCAAAACAAGCGATGTTCCCGCCACACCTTCAGGCCCGGCCTTGAAACCCAGCCCTCGCATTGGCAACGACAAACCATGAGTCAAGAACACGCCATCAGCAGCTTAGAAGCGCGGCACTTGCAAAAGTCCTACGGCAGCCGCCAAGTGGTGTTTGACGTTTCTGTCAAAGTTCAAAAAGGTGAAGTGGTCGGCTTGCTTGGCCCCAACGGCGCCGGCAAAACCACGTCCTTCTACATGATTGTGGGTTTGGTGCGCACCGATGGTGGACAAATTCTGATCGATGGTGAAGACGTCACACGCATGCCCATCCATCGCCGCTCGCGCATGGGCCTGTCGTACTTGCCGCAAGAGGCTTCCATTTTCAGAAAACTCACAGTGGCCGAAAACGTGCGGGCGGTGCTCGAGTTGCAGCATGACGCCGAGGGCAAGCCGCTCAGCGAATCCGCCATCCAAGACCGACTTCAAGCGCTCCTGAAAGACTTGCGCGTTGATCATCTGCACGACTCACCGTCCTTGGCTTTGTCGGGCGGCGAACGCCGACGCGTTGAAATTGCGCGTGCATTAGCCACCGACCCTCGGTTCATTTTGCTCGACGAGCCCTTCGCGGGCATCGACCCCATTGCTGTGATTGAGATTCAACGCATCATTGCGTTTTTGAAAGAGCGCGGCATTGGCGTGCTCATCACCGATCACAACGTGCGCGAAACCTTGGGCATTTGCGATCACGCCTACATCATCAGCGAAGGTCGCGTGCTGGCCCAAGGCACACCCAAAGACATTGTGGACAACGCCGATGTGCGCCGCGTCTACTTGGGCGAACACTTCCGAATGTGATGGCTGAACTCCTATGAAGCAAAGCCTTTCCCTTCGGATGTCCCAGCACTTGGCGCTAACGCCACAGTTGCAACAATCCATTCGGCTGCTTCAACTCTCGACCTTAGAGCTCAGCCAAGAAGTCGAGCAAATGCTCGACGAAAACCCCTTCCTTGAGCGCAGCACCGACGAAGCACCGCAAGAAGATTTTGGCTTGCCAGAATCCGATGCGCGCGTCAGCTTGGGCGATCGTGTGTCAGAAGCCGCCAGCGATGCCGGTGCTGATTCACGCGATGCTGCCAGCGAATCCAATGCGTCAGTTTCTAACGACGAAGCTGTCACCGATGTGGCCGACAGCTGGGATGGCGACGGCAGCGTCGAGATTGCACCCGACGACAGCGAATGGGGCACCGACGCCGGTGCGCGCAAGAACAACACCAACAACGACTCGGATGGCGCAGACGCCATTGAGTTGGCACGCGGCCTGGGCTCACTCACCGAGTATTTGCACCGACAGGCTTTGTCGATGCGCTTGTCCGAAATTGACCGCGCGGCCTTGCGCTTCCTCATCGAGTCTTTGAACGACGACGGTTATCTGGAAGACAGCCTCGAGTCTTTGGCGCAAGGCCTGGCCGGTACCGACGACATTGAGCAATTGGAAGAGTTGGTGCACCGCTTCACGGTGGCTTTGAGCTTGCTGCAATCACTCGAACCGGTGGGCATTGGCGCACGTGATTTGGGGGAGTGCTTGCGCATTCAACTCAAAGCCATCTTGAAAGATGAGCCCGACCACGAAGTGGCTGCCGTAGGCCTGAAAATTTGCGCGCTGCCTTTGGAGCTGCTGGCCAAACGCGATTTCAAACGCTTGGCGGTTCAATGCGGTGAAGACGAAGGCATCGTCAAACAAGCGCTGGCATTCATCACACGCTTAGAGCCCAAACCCGGTCGACCTTTTGCCAATGCCGAGCAGCATGTCATCGTGCCCGATGTGTTGGTCATTGGTACGCGCAAAGGCGGCGAGCCGCACTTCAGAGTTCAGCTCAACCCCGATGTGATGCCCAAACTGCGGGTGCACGACATTTACGCCAACGCCTTGCGCGGCGGCAAAGGCGAAGCCCATTTGGGTTTGCAACAACGCCTGCAAGAAGCGCGCTGGTTCATCAAAAACATTCAACAGCGCTTTGACACCATTTTGCGTGTGTCGACGGCCATTGTGGAGCGTCAGCGCAATTTCTTCATCCATGGTGAATTGGCCATGCGCCCCTTGGTGCTGCGAGAAATTGCCGATGAACTGGGCTTGCACGAGTCCACCATCAGCCGCGTCACCACGGCCAAGTACATGACCACGCCCATGGGCACCTTCGAGTTGAAGTATTTCTTCGGCTCGGGCCTGGGCACCGACAGTGGCAGCGCTGCGTCCAGTACGGCCGTGCGCGCACTCATCAAACAATTGGTGGCCGCCGAAAATCCCAACAAGCCGCTCTCAGACAACCAACTGTCTGAAATGCTCAAAGAACAAGGCATCGATTGCGCACGTCGTACCGTTGCCAAATACCGCGAGGCGCTCAAAATTGCGCCCGCCAACTTGCGTAAAACTCTGTGAACTCGCTTCAACTTTTCATGCCTTGCGCCGCCGGCGTTGAAGGCTTATTGGCCGACGAGGTCCATCAACTCACGGGCCTTACCGGCAACGACCTGCTGACCGGCCGCGGCGGTGTGATGGCCAACGCGTCATGGCGTGATGCCTTGCGTCTGAATTTGCACAGCCGCCTCACCCAACGCGTGCTCATTCAACTGTCGCAAACTTTTTATCGCAGTGAAAAAGATTTGTACGATGCAGCCAGTGCGGTGGCTTGGGAAATTTGGTTCACCACCCAGCAGACTTTCAAGATTGAAATCACGGCGCAGCACAGCCCACTCACCAGTCTGAACTTTGCAGCGCTCAAAATCAAAGATGCCGTGGCCGATCGTTTTCGCGCCAAGCGCGGCGAGCGTCCCGACGTCAACACGCAGTGGCCAGACGTGCGCATTTATGTTCACCTCACCACCGACAGCTGCACGCTGTACATGGACACCTCGGGTGAGCCTTTGTTCAAACGCGGATGGCGCGAAGACAAGGGCGATGCCCCTTTGAAAGAAACTTTGGCGGCCGCCATGTTGGCCGCCAGCGGCTGGGATGCGCAGACACCTTTGTACGATCCCTGCTGCGGCAGTGGCACCATTGCCATTGAAGCTGCGCAAATTGCCTGCGGCATTGCCCCTGGCATCCTGCGCCGCTTTGCCTTTGAAAAATTGCTGCCGTTTCAACCGCACGTTTGGCAAGCCCTGCAAGACGATGCGCGCGCACAAGAACACGCGCCCACCACAGAAATTCACGCCTCCGATGTGGCCTTCCGCATGGTGGACTTCACGCAGCGCAATGCCGAGCGCGCAGGCGTTGGCCAAGTGGTCCAAGCCCGCGGTGGCGACGCATTGCAGCGCATGCCGCCTTGTGAAACACCCGGCATCATGTTGCTCAACCCACCTTATGGCGAGCGCATTGCCGCAGCCGGTGTGGCGGGCGTCTCCAGCCGCGACCGATACCGGGAACCCGGCGCACCAACTCGCGCACGTGACAACGTGGACTTAAGCCGCGCCCGTGAAATTGCAGAAGGCGATGACGGCGGTGAGTTCTTTGCGCAATTGGCCTCGCACTGGAAAAAGAATTACAACGGTTGGACCGCTTGGATGCTGACACCCGATTTGAAATTGCCCTCCAAAATGCGCTTGAAAGAATCGCGCCGCGTGCCGATGTGGAACGGCCCCATTGAGTGCCGCATGTTCCGCTTCGACCTCATGAAGGGTTCAGTGCGTGACAAGCTCTGAGGTCATTCAAACGGCACAGCCTTGGGTGATTGACACCAACATTGTGCTCGACCTGTGGTTGTTTGAAGACCCCGCCACAGTGCCATTGCGCGCTGCTTTGCAAAGTGGCCGCATTTCGCATCTGGCCACCCGCAGCATGCGCGACGAACTGGAACGCGTGCTCACTTACCCCCACATCGTCAAGCGCATGGCCAAGTCCAGCATCCAAGCGCAAGACATTTTGAATCGCTTTGACCAACACCATGTGAGGGCCGAACCCGCGGAAAAAGCGCCCTGCACTTGCAAAGACCCGGACGACCAAAAATTCATCGACTTGGCGGTTGCGCATGGGGTGCCTTTGCTCAGCAAAGACGCTGCCATTTTGTGCATGAAGAAACGTCTGTCGCAATCGGGCGTGGTGCTCAACCCGTCCGACATTCCTGCACAGTGAGTGCGCTCACGTCGCCCCCAACATCCCTTTCATCACAGGAACATCCCATGACCGGCCTGCAACCCGAAGACTTTGACGCCCTTGACGACATCTTGGACGACTTGCGCACGCGTTATGAGGAAACACCGCAATGGGAATTTTGCGAAGGTTTTTTGGTGGCCCTCATTTGCTGCCGCCGAGATATTCCGGAGTCTGAATGGCTGCCGGTGTTGTTGGGCCTTGACGATGACGGTGCAGGTTTTTCTGACGAAGCTCAAAAAATCAAATTCTTGGGCCTGTGGCAACAACGCTATGAGGAAGTGAAGCAAGCACTCGACACTGAAATCAAAGCGCTCGATGAAGACAGTGCCTACGCACCTGAAGTGATGGACGTGCGCGGTGCCATTGCCAGCCTGCCGCCTGAAGAGCGCGCCGAAATTGACAGCGAAGAAATTCCTGCCTTTGCACAAGTGTGGGCCTTGGGTTTTATGTTTGCCGTCGAAAACTGGCCCGATGAGTGGACCGCTCCCAAAGACAAAGAAGCAGCACAGTGGCACGACACCGCCCTGGAAGCCATTGTGGCCTTAACCGAAGACGACACCGACGAGCCCACCTTGTCAGCCCTCAGCGAAGACGGTCCCTTGAGTGTCAGCGAGTCCCGCTTGAATGCCTACGGTGAAGCCTTGTGGGCCGTGTATGACTTGCGTGAAATTTGGCGCAGCATTGGCCCCCGTGTGACGCAAGTGATCAAAGAGGCCACCCCCGGTCGCAACGATGCATGCAGCTGCGGCAGTGGCAAAAAATACAAAAAATGTTGCGGCGCGAATTAACTTCTTAAACCATGAAAGTCCGAAGACTTTGCACCGTGAGGTCCGGCAATTCCTCTGGAATGAAGTGACCTGAGGGCACCACATGGCCCGATACTTGGGCCGCACATTGCGCTTGCCACAGTTCTAGTGGCTTGAACATTTTGTGCACCACACCGCGGTCACCCCACAAGACCAGCAAGTCGCATTGAATTTTGTGGCCCTTGTCCCGGCTTTCTTGATCGTGGACCAAGTCGATGCCCGCACTGGCGCGGTAATCCTCACACGCTGTGTGCACGGCAGGCAGAATGTCCTCCGCTTGCTCAGGTGCCAAAGTGAGGCTGCGCTCGTACTCCGCCATGGCCTCGGGTTCGATGAAGGTGGTGGTACCAGAACCCCAGCCACCCAACTTGGCATGCAAGTAATGCAGCACATTGCCACCAATCATGCGCTCGGGTAAAGGTGTGGGCTGAATGAGGTGGAACCAGTGGTAGTAGGCGCGGGCAAAGTCCATGTCGGTGCGCTTGTACATGTCCAGTGTGGGCGCAATGTCGAGCACACACAAGCGGCGAACGCGCGCTGGGTAATCGACCGCCAAACGATGGGCCACACGCCCCCCGCGATCGTGTCCACACAAAAAGAAATCATCCACATTCAACTGGTCCAGCAAACCCACCACGTCTTGCGCCATGGCGCGCTTGCTGTAATTGCTGTGATCTGGCAAACCCGGCGCATGGGACGAGTCGCCATAACCGCGCAGATCGGGCAGCACCAAGCGGTAGTCGTTTTTGAGGGCCTGCGCTACGCGGTGCCACATGACATGCGTTTGCGGGAAACCGTGCAGCAAGACCAACACCGGCTTGTCCAGGTGGTTATGCCAGTTGGCCGAGATGCGCGCACACACCACCACGCCATTGACGTTGAACTGGCGTTTCTCAAAGCCGTCAAACCAGCTGCTTGGCGTGTCAGGTGAAACAGCAGATGTCTCTGCAACGGAAGGGTCTGTTGAAAGTGTGCTCATGGTCAGCTTGATTTTGCAGTCGATTGGTGCAATTGGCAATCAGCGCTGTGAACGCATTTCAGCCAAATCGTTCCAAACTTCTTGGCGCATCAATTGACCTTTGCGCACTTCAAAGCGATCGACAAAGCGAATGCCACTGAATTCACGTCCGTCAGGCCACTCACCGTTCAGCAAGCCACGGCAATACACCACCGTTTGGTCGCCCTGCCATGACTCTTCAAACGTCATGTGGGTTTTGGCAATCCGTCGGTACCGCGGTGCAGCCCAGGTCATCAACTCACTCAATTGATGCATGGTTTGCCCCCCTGGAAAAACCATTTCAAACTGCGGCGACAAAAATGCTTGGGCCGCTTCCAAATCGCGCATGGCCATGCATTCCAAAAACTCAGCCACCAATTGACTGGCCTCTGGCAGCACAGCGCCGCCTTCAGAAAAAACACGGCCATCGCGGCGGTAGGCGCTGACCTCTTGGACAAACACCGTGGTGCCAGCATCGCTGGCATCAATCACCGATCGGGCGGTGTGCGCCAAGCGTTGCACCAAACGGTGTTGGGCCTCTGGGGGATAGCCAGGTAACAGCGTGACAGAAATGACGGGCATAAAAGTAAGAATGAAAAGGGTTCAACCCATTGGCGAAACGCCGACCAACTGCACATGCAAATAAAACACAAACAGTGCCCACATGGCGACGCCGATCAGCAAGGTGAACAGAGTGGTCATGGTATTTGCGCTTGGTATTGCGACTGGTATAGCGCTTGTGTTCTCAGCACCGGCAGCCTGCAAGCTCAGCACTTCTTGTGCCGCAGCACGATCGCGTGCTCTGGCCGCTTTGAAGTTGAAGACCGACCAAACTAAAAAACTGCCAAACAACACCACATCGGCCAAGTTGCCATTGGCCAGCAAGTGCGCCAATGCCCAGACCTTGACCGACAACACCATGGGATGGCCCATGCGCAATTTGAGGTGATTGCGGGGCACATAAGCGGCCGCCATCAGCACACTGGCGAAGAGCATCAGCAACACACTGACATGGCGTGTGGCAATGGGCGGCGTCCAAAGCGCCACCGTCTGCAAGCGTGCTTCGGCATAGCCCGTCACCATGGCATAAAACCCCACCAGGGCAATCAAGGTGTAGACGCCTTTGAAAGGCTTTTCGCCCCAAGATGCAATGGCCTGAGTGCGCCAAGCGTCGGCCACCATGCGAATGGAATGCGCCCCCAAAAATAAAACCAAACCAATGATCAACCAAGTCATGAGAACTCCTGTTCAGGGTCATTCACGCATTGTCTAGGAAATCGAGGTCTGAAGCTGCTGCTGTAACAAAGGTTTTTGCACTTTGCCCAAAGCACTTTTGGGCAATTGCGGCATGAACAACACCCGCCTTGGCAATTTAAAGCGCGCGATCTGATGTTGCAAGTGCGACAACACCGTATCGGCTTGCAAGCTTGCACCCTCCGCATTGCCTTGGCGAACCAGAACCAGCACAGGCACCTCACCCCATCGATCGTCGGGCAAGCCCACCACGGCACATTCGGCCACACCTGGAAACGAGGCCAAGGCGTTTTCAATTTCTGCGGGGTAAATGTTTTCCCCACCTGAGATGATCATGTCCTTGTTGCGGCCCACAATTTGCAAGCACCCCTGCGCATCCAAGTAGCCCATGTCGCCCGAGTGGAACCATCCGTCTTGCAAACCCTTCAACGCTTTGGGATTGCCAAGATGCCAATAACCGCGCATGACGTTGGACGCTCGCACGCACACCTCACCGGTCTCGCCCTGCGCCACTTCTTGGCCTTGGGCATCGATGAGCTTCAAAGACACATCAGCATGGGGCCAACCCGCAAAACCCATGCGCGCCATGGCATCTTGAAATTTCAAAATGACGCTGACCGGACCTGTTTCGGTCGTGCCATAAATTTGGCCAACAGGAATACCCCGCGCATGGAACTTCTCCAAATACGAAGTGGGCAAGGTTGAAGAGCCCGCCATGATGCCGCGCAAGCTTTGAAGATCTGCTTGAGGCCATGCAGGATGCTCAAGCACAGCCCTCAAGGTTGCAGGCACCAGCAATGACAAGGTGGGACGTTCTGCCAGGTCGCCTTGCGAGACGTCATGAAGCCAAGCAGCAGCCTCAAAGCGCGGATGCAAATGCACCGTCACACCCGACAACAATGCTGGCAAGGTTTGAATGCACAGTCCGCCCACATGGAACATGGGCAAGGCAGACAACACGATGTCTTGCGATTTGAACTGATGGGCTTCTTGACTGGCTTTGGCGTTGGCCAACAGGCCCGCTTGCGTATGCACAGCACCCTTGGGCAAGCCAGTGGTACCAGAGGTGTAGACCAACAGCACATCCGCATCAGCCGACACAGTGGGCAAATTCAATGCTTTGGATGACGACGTGGCAATCAAATCATCCAAGGGGCAAGACTGGAGCCGAAAGACGTGACCCTCTTGGGTTAAGGCTTTGGCCGTGTCTGCATGCAGGTCGTCATGGACCAAGAGGCTAGGCTGCGCATCTTGCAACACTGCATTGAGCTCGGCCAGCGCCAATCGGAAATTGAGCGGCATGAAAATCAAACCCAGTCGCGCACAGGCGACCAAGGTGACGCACTGCAATTCGTGGTTCAAGCCAAGCCACGCCACGCGTTGACCTGCTTGCAAACCCAAGCTGGCTTGCAGATGGCCTGTGACTCGTTCAACACGCCGCCAAAATTTGGCAAAATCAATGTCTTCCGTCTGCCCTGGCATGCCAAAGCGAATGGCCGAGTGCGACGGCTGACTTTGTGCCAACGCTTGAAAGCGTTGGGCCAATGTCGAGCTTTCCTTCATTCGTCTTTTTCGCCTGCTTCGTACAGCGTTTCTCGACCCAAACGATCGAGGCACAACTCTGCAGTCCACGGTAGCATGAGCGAGCCGCAACGCGCATCGCGGTACAAACGCTCGAGCGGCAAAGACTTCAGCATCGACTGTCCACCACATGTGCGAATGGCCAAACGTGCAATGTCTTGGGCGTTTTCCATGATGGTGTACTGCGCAGCATAGGCACGCAGGCGAGAGGATTTTGGCGGATCAATTTTGGCGTCTTCAATGGCACGCAAAAACAAATTGCGCGTCTGCTCCAATTTCACAAACATTTCTGCGACGGCAATTTGCTTGGTGGCAAATTGACGGCGCTTGACCGGACCGGTACCTGGAATTTCACCGCGCAAATAAGCCACCGTAAAGTCATAAGCCGCCTGTGCAATGCCCATGTAAGTGGGCGACAAGGTCATGAACATGTGCGGCCAGCGGCTAGCGGCTTGGAAGTAAACCCCTTGCGGCATCAACGCAGCATCATCAGGCACAAACACATCTTTGAAAATCAAATTGCGTGACACGGTGGCACGCATGCCCAAAGGATCCCAATCACCTTCGACGGTAAGACCAGGCGCTGTGCGGGGAATGGCCAAATAAAGGGTGTCGCGACGCGACAAATCGGCATCGGGCTTTTTCTCTGTGCACAACACACCAAAATAATCTGCCGCATCGGACAAAGAAGCAAAAATCTTTTTGCCATTGATGCGCCAACCGCCTTCAACCTTAACGGCTTGTGTGCCAAAAGCTTGCGCGCCTGCCGCAGCAGCGCCGCCTTCAGAAAAGGGCTGTGCATAAATGGCGCCGTCATTGACCACGCGTGCAAAGTGGGCCTTTTGATGCACACGATGCAGCGCACGTTGTTCTGGCGTCATGTCCAAATCCTCAGACAACAAGCCGCTCCACATCATGGTGCACACATGCATGTTGAACGTCAGCGCCGTAGCGCCACACCAGCGGCCAATTTCTGCAGAAACCATGGCGTAGGTGGCATAGTCCGCGCCAAAACCACCATGGGCTTCGGGCACACACAAAGCCAGCAAACCGCTGTCTTTCATGTCTTTGTAATTCTCAAAAGGAAATTGCGCATCGCGATCAAGCTGCGCTGCACGCGGTGCAAATTTGTGCTTGCCCAAGTCATGGGCCATGGCCATCAACTTCTTCTGCTTGTCGGTCAGTGGATAGTCTTCGCCACTGATCGGCATGTAGTTGGCTGTGCTGTTGTAAGGGGTGCTGCTGGTGGCAGTTGGGTTGTTGCTCATGGGGTCTCCTGCAACGTCAAAATGAGGTGGTGCAAAAATTCAGAATGGCCTGATGGAATGGCGCTTCTTGTTCAAAGCCCATCAAATGGCCAACGCCTGGAATGCATTGGTATTGCGCACCCGGAATCTTTTGCGCCATGCGTCGCAAAACTTCGGGGGGTGCTGTCTTGTCGTACTCGCCTGCTAGGCACAAAGTGGGCACCGAGATGCTGGGCAAGGCGGCACGTTGCTCAAAAGTCACCAAGGCTTGCAAAGAAGCGCGGTAAGTGTTGGGCGGTACTGCAGACATGCAGGCATGCGCCAAGGCCAATCCTGGGGGATAGTCTGGCAACATCGCACCTGCGGGCAAAGCCTGCGGCGCCACCATGCTGGGCACCAAACGATCGGCCACTTGGGCCATGGTTTTGCCTGCATTCAAAGGGGCCAGTCGCTGCGCCACAAACTGCTGCTGAAAGTCGCCATCTTGTTGGCCAAAAGCAGGACTGCTGGCGGCAATCACCAGACCTTCAATTCGTTCTGGGCAATGGGTCCAGGCTTGCAAGGCCACCATACCGCCCATGCTGTGACCCACCAGCACCGCCTTTTGAACATTCGCTTGATTCAGCATGCGTTCCAGCGATTTCGCCAGGCTGTCAAAACTGAGCGTGCCAGTTAAAGGGCTGTCGCCATAACCGGGCATGTCCCAGGCCAGCGCGCGATAGCCCTTGCTTGCAAAGCAATCGACAGACGCCTGAAAGCCTTTTTTTCCGCCACCGATGCCATGCAAAAAAACCAATGTGGTTTTGGCATCGACAGGGCCTGCCTCTATCCAAGAGGGCAAGTCGGCCATCATGGCGCAGGACTTTCAAACACGCCCGGCACCAGCGTGCCTTCGTTCACCACGCATTGGCCATCCAGTTGGATGGTGCAGCCACGCATTGGCAAATCAAAGTGGCCCAGCGTGTGACGGCCAGCCACTTCGTTGGCGCCGGTGGAATACAAAAAGTTACCGGCAAAGGCACGCAACTCGGTGCCATTGCAATCACGCTTGTCATAAAAAGTCATGGCATCCCAGCGCGCGGCGGGGTTCAAACCAAAACCCACATGCGACACCGCACAGGCATCGCGATGGCCTTCTTTGTCAATCCAAGCTTGGTAATAAGAGCGCATCATCTCAACGTCGACGCCTTCACCTTCGATGCGCGTGATGGTGTCGTTTTCAATGGTCAGCTCAATGGTGTCGCGCAGATAGCGCTTGAATGTCAAGTTGACATCGCCTGGCGCCATCACCAAGCGACCATTCACGCTGCCGGCCGCAGGAAATGCCAAGGCCAAGCCACCTGGCCAGTGCGAGACCATGCCTGGCTTGCTGCAAAAACCCCAGACGCCCCCCACCACAGCCGACTTCAGTTGAATGTTCAAGTCGGTGCCGGCCTTGGAGGACACGTGCATGTGCTGCGTGCCGCGCAATTTCTTCATGGCATTGCGGACCACCGACTCCAACGCGGGGTCCGGCACCGTTCGCTCCAAAATTTCGGGGTGTTCATTGGAGATCATGAACAAGCGTGGCACGACGCCATCGGCCCCTTTCAAGATGGCAGGCAATTCGGGCGCATGCAACATGCCTTCCACGGTGCAATCAATCACCACATGGGCACGTTGTAGGGCGGCCACCACGGGCGCCAAATGTTGAATGACATCGGTGGCCCCTGTTGAACGCACGGGTGCAGGCGCTGAGAGTGCCGGTGTGGGCAAACAAACTTCAAAGATTTTGGCGCCCATGCGCTGCAAGCTGATGCGGGCCAAATCCACGTTGACCCGGCGCGACTGACTTTCAGTGAGCAAAGCCACCACGTCACCCTCTTGAATTTTGCACAAGGCAAAGGTGCGCTCAAACGCAGCCAACCAACGGTGTTCGATTTGCTCAATCAGCATGACAACTCCTTGTGACAAGCACCTTGGACGGCTTGCCATTTCAATGTGCCAGCAAGTTTATATGAAATTTCATACAATCAGCTCATGAATTCCCCTAGCCCCACCTTCGACGCCCAGCACTTCAAGAAAGCGCTCTCACGCTTTCCAACCGGTGTCTCGGTCATTACCACCCACCAATTGGGTGAGGCCAATCCCGCTGAGTGGGGGCACCAATTTGTAGGGCTCACCGCCAGCTCGTTCAACAGCGTGTCATTGACGCCCCCTCTGGTGGTCTGGAGCTTGGGCTTGAAATCACGCACCTTGCCGTCGTTTCAAAAGACGTCGCATTACGTCATCAACATCTTGAGCGAACAACAATTGGCTTTGTGCAATCAATTTGCATTTGGCCAAGGCGATCGCTTCGGCGGCGTTGACTATGCGTTGGGCACTGCCGGATTGCCCGTTTTAAAGGGCGCATTGGCTTGGTTTGAATGCCGCAACCGAAGCCAATACACCGAAGGCGATCACATCATTTTTGTCGGTGAAGTTGAACAATGCGGCTTTGCCGATGGTTCACCCTTGGTGCATCAGCAAGGTGGTTTTTACAGCGCCCAAAAACTGCCAGGTTAATTCGAGTCATTGCCCACCATGGTCACCCAAGAATTTGTAGACAGCTATTTGCCCTACTTGCTTGCACGGGCCAGCTTCACCATTTCTTCAGAATTTCATGCGCAAGTTGAAGCGGCAGGGCTGACGGTGTCTGAGTGGCGAATTTTGGCGTCCTTGTCGGGCGTGAAACAGCGCACCGTGGGTGAATTGGCAGAAATTGTTCTGGCCAAGCAACCCACCGTCACCAAGATGGTTCTCAGAATGGAAACAGACAACTTGGTCATTCGCACGCCCTGCACGCAAGACAAGCGCCAAGCCTGGGTGAGCTTGACGCCTGCAGGTCAAAAACTGGTCAAGCCGCTCCTGAAAAAAGCGCAGCAACATGAGCAAAAAGTTTTGGCCTTGCTAGGCCCCGCGCACAGCACCTCGCTCAAAAGCATTTTGCAAAAACTGATTGTCAAGGCTTAACGGCCGTCACCTCAATCTCGACCAAAGCCCGGTCTTCGACCAAATCGGCCACTTGAACCAAGGTCATGGCGGGGTAGTTTCTGCCCATCACTTCTTGGTAGACCTTGCCCAATTCGCGACCACGCGCCACATACTCTTTCTTATCTTTCACGTACCACGTCATGCGGGCCATGTGCTCTGGCCCTGCGCCCGCGCAGGCCAACGTGGCCACAATGTTTTGCAAGGCTTGTTTGCACTGCGCCACAAAGTCATCGGTCTCAAATTGACATTGGCCATTCCAGCCAATCATGCCCGCCACAAAAATCATTTCACCGCGGGCAGCCATGCCATTGGCATACCCTTTGGCAGGCGCCCATCCCTCTGGCTGAAGTACTTTCAAGAGGCTTTGTGACATCTTCTGCTCCTTATTTGTCTGAATTGAAAGCCATCGCTTGCTGGCGTAATTTAAAGCGCTGCAACTTACCCGTCTCGGTGCGCGGCATGGCATCGCAAAACATCACGCGCCTGGGGTACTTGAAGGGTGCAATGGTTTGCTTCACAAACTCTTGAATTTCTTTTTCCAAGACAGGTGAGCCTGTGTAGCCAGGCTTCAGCACCACAAAGGCCATCACCACCTGTCCGCGCTCGATGTCGCTGGCACCCACCACGCCACATTCGGCCACTGCAGGGTGTTGCATCAAAGCGCTTTCCACCTCGGGGCCAGCAATGTTGTAGCCCGCAGAAATGATCATGTCATCGTTGCGCGCTTGGTAACTGAAGTAGCCATCCGCGTCCATCACAAACGTATCGCCTGGCAAATTCCAGCCTTCCTTGACGTAATCCTTTTGGCGTGGATCGTCCAAATAGCGACAACCTGTAGGGCCCCTGACCGCCAAACGACCCACAACACCAGGCGGAACCGGCTGCATGTCTTCGTCCACAATTTGCGCCTGATAACCCGGCACCACTTTGCCAATGCTGCCTGCACGCACTTCGTGTCCTGCACTTGAGATGTAGATGTGAATCACTTCGGTGCCACCAATGCCATCGGTCATCTCGATGCCTGTGGCTTTTTTCCACAACTGGCGAGTGGCATCGGGCAAAGCCTCACCCGCCGAGACAGTGTGCTTCAAGGACTTCAAATTGAAAGCACTGGGTTGATCGCTGACCAGCATGGCCATTTGGCGGTACATGGTGGGCGCCGTGTAGCACTGTGTGGCGCCGTAGTGGCCCACAGTTTGCAGCAAAGACTCTGGCGTGTACTTCTCTAGCAACACCGCACAGGCACCGTAGCGCAAGGGGAAGGCCAGCAAGCCACCCAATCCAAAGGTGAAAGCAATGGGCGGCGTGCCACACACAATGTCATTGGCGTCCATTTTCAAGACATGGCGCGGAAACAAATCACACATGGCCAAGACATCACGGTGAAAATGCATCGTGCCCTTGGGCTGACCCGTGGTGCCACTGGTGAACGCAATCAAACAGACATCGTCACGGCTGGTTGGGTAGGCCTCAAAGGCTGTTGCATGCTTTGCCATGCGCGCCTCAACGCCGCCAGCGTCTTCTGACCTGAACCACAGCACTTGCTTTAACGCAGCCGCATGATGTGGATGCGCTGGTTCGGTGCAATGACGGAGTTCGTCGGCCAGCAAGCTGTCGCACAAGGCAGCACTCACCTGCGCTTTGTCCACAATTTGCTTAAGTTCAGCAGCCCGCAGCAAAGGCATGGTGGGCACCACCACCAAACCTGCCTTCAAGGCCGCCAAGAAACATGCGGCCATCATGGGGCTGTTGCCACCGCGCAGTAGCAAACGCTGGCCTGATTTCAAGCCCATGTCGGTGGTCAGCACATGCGCAATTTGATTGACCTTGGCCTGCAACTGCGAGTAGGTCCAGCTGATGTCGCCTGTCGCGTCTTTACCGCGGACAGCCATGCGATCGCCAAGACCCTTGGCCACGTGATCGTCGAGCAAGCCTTGGACACAATTGAGTTGAGCGGGGTACTGAACTTCTGGGCGATCGAACACAAACACGGGCCATTGGTCAGGCGGTGGCAAGCGATCGCGCGTGAACGTGTCTGTATGTGACGAAGGGGCCAATGAAGCGGAGAGAGATGACGTCATGTCTGGCCTCACTTGAGCAAATCGCGACCAATGATCAACTGCTGCACTTCGGTTGCACCTTCATAAATGCGAAGGGCTCTGATTTCTCGGTACAGCGACTCGACAATGCAACCTTTTTTCACACCCATGCCACCATGCATTTGCACAGCCATGTCGATGATTTGTTGCGCATTTTCTGTGGCGGTCATTTTGGCCATGGCCGCTTCTTGCGTGATGCGCTGGCCTTGATCGCGCAACCATGCGGCGCGGTAAGTCAACAAAGTTGCAGCGTCCAGCAGTGTGGCCATCTGCGCCAACTTGCTCTGCGTGATTTGAAAATCACCCAAACTCTGTCCAAACATCTTGCGCTGCTTGGCCCAGGCAATCGATTCATCCAAGGCTCTGCGTGCAAAACCCAAAGACGCGGCCGCCACCGAGGTCCGGAACACATCCAAAGTGGCCATGGCCACTTTGAAACCTTCGCCGGCGGCACCAATGCGTTTGGCATGGGGCACCAACACGTTGTTGAAATGCAGTTTGGCCAAGGGGTGCGGCGCCACCACATCAATGCGCTCGGCAATTTCCAAACCTGGTGAGTTGGCGTCCACAATGAAAGCGCTGATGCCGCGGGCGCCCGGCGCTTCACCTGTGCGTGCAAAGACCACGTAAAAATCTGCAATGCCACCGTTGGAAATCCAGGTCTTGAAACCATTCAAACGGTAACCTTCAGCAGTGTCGACAGCGCTGCATTGCATCGCAGCCACATCCGATCCTGCATCCGGCTCGCTGAGTGCAAAAGCCGCTAGCGCCTCACCTTTGGCAACACGCGGCAGGTACTCGGCTTGTTGTTCTGGCGTCCCTTTCAAACTGATGGCACCCGACCCCAAGCCTTGCATGGCAAACGCAAAGTCTGCCAAACCATGGTGCCAAGCCAATTCTTCGCGCAAGATGCAAATGGTGCGTGTGTCGATCACATTGGCCGTACCGCCATACAACTGACCAGCGATGGCTGGCTTCAACCAGCCGCCTTGTCCCAAGGCTTTCACCAAACGCACACACTCGCGGTCAATGGCCTCACGCGATTCGTCGTGGCCATGCAAGTCCGCAAACTGTTGGCGGGTCCAGGTTTGCAGTTTGTCTTTGAAACTGCGGTGCGATTCGTCAAAGAAGGGCCATGCCAAATGCGCGGCTGAATTCATGCTCAGTCTCCTTCAAACACAGGGGTTTGCTTGGCCACAAAGGCGTGATACGCCCGGTGGAAATCGTTGGTGGCCATGCAAATGGCTTGGGCCTGTGCCTCTGCCTCAATGGCTTCGTCCACACCCATGTTCCACTCTTGTTGCAGCATCTTTTTGGTCATGCCGTTGGCAAAGGTAGGGCCACTGACCAAGACTTGCGCCATCGCTTGAGCTTCGCTCAACACAGTCTCGGGGGTGCACACTCGGTTGTAGAAACCCCAACGCTCGGCCTCTTCGCCTGGCAAGCCACGACCGGTGTACAACAACTCGGACGCGCGACCTTGCCCAATCACCCGGGGCAACAACGCACAGGCCCCCATGTCGCAACCGGCCAAGCCCACTTTGTTGAACAAGAAATAGGTTTTGCTTCGCGCTGTGCCGTAGCGCATGTCAGACGCTAGCGCTAACAGTGCGCCAGCACCGGCGCAAATGCCATCAATGGCGGAAATGATGGGTTGAGGGCACGCACGCATGGCCTTGACCAAATCACCGGTCATGCGCGTAAAGGTCAACAGGCCCGGCATGTCCAACTTGGTCAGCGGGCCAATGATTTCATGCACATCACCACCGGAGCAAAAGTTTCCGCCTGCACCGGTCACCACCACCGCATGGACATCATCGGCATAGGCCAAAGCGCGAAACAAATCGCGCATCTCTGCATACGACTCAAACGACAAGGGGTTTTTTCGCTCAGGTCGATTAAGAGTGAGCGTGGCCACGCCGTCCTTCACCTCAAACAGCACATGCGCTGCTTTGTAGTTGGCCAGTTTGTTGCCATGGCGCGGCAACTGGTGCGGCTCGCCCGGTAAATATTTTTGACTCATGCCATCTCCTCCTGTTTTTGTAAATTCTTTTTCAGTGCACCCAACAAGGTGTACAGCTGACTCTGCTGGTTGTCTGACAAACCGGCAAACATGTCGGCCACCCAGGCTTCGTGTGCAACCGCCATGTCGGCAAATGCGTCTCGCCCCGCCTTGGTCAACTTGACTGTGTACGAGCGTCGATCGTTGGCACCCACTTGGCGCAGCACCAACTTCTCTTTTTCAAGCTGGTCAACAATGGCCGTGATGTTGCCGCCCGTCACCATCATGCGGCGCGACAATTCACCCATCGTGAGCCCCTCCGGATGACGCTCCAGTTGGGCCATCAAGTCAAAGCGCGGCAAAGTGATGTCAAATGACTCTCGCAACTTTTGCCGGATCTTGTCTTCAACGCGCGTGGTGCAAGACAACAAGCGAAGCCACAAACGCAATGAAGCGTGATGGTCGGCATGGGCTCTGAATTCATGATCGGCGTTTTTTTGCAAACTCATCTCTTGTGCCATCACATCGTCTCCCCGCCATCTACGGCAATCGATTGACCATTGACCGATGCAGCGGCCTCACTGCACAGCCACATCACAGCTTGCGCCACCTCATAGGGTTGAATCATTTTTTTCTGTGGGTTGTGTGCCACCAATGCGTCGCGCGCTTGCGCTTCGGTTTGACCCGTTTTGGCCACAATGTTGGCAAGCGACTCGCGCACAATGTCGGTCTCAGTGAAACCAGGACACACCGCATTCACGGTTACACCTTTGCGCGCCAGCTCCAATGCCAAGCTCCGGGTTAGACCAATCACGCCATGCTTGGCGGCAGCATACGCAGACACATAAGCAAAGCCTTTCAAGCCGGCTGTGCTTGCAATGTTCACAATCCGGGCGGTATGGCCCTTGGCACTCTCGGCCAACAGGTCTGGCAATGCCGCTTGAATGCACAAATAGGTGCCCGTTAAATTCACATTCAACATTTGTTGCCAAAGCTGTAAATCTGTCTTGGCAAAAGGCTGACTGAGGGCTTGACCCGCATTGTTAACCAGCACCGTCACAGGACCCCAAGCCGCATGATTGGCGCGGTGCGCTGCTTCTACTGAAGCGGGGTCGCTCAAGTCCATGACACTCAAGTGCAACTTCACACCAGGAAACGCCTTGCGCAATTCAGCCGCTTGCGATTCCAAGGTCTGCAAGTTGCGACCCGACAAACTCAGCGCCGCCCCTTCACGGGCAAACGCATGCGCAATGGCCGCGCCGATGCCTCGCCCAGCGCCCGTGATCCAAACGTGTCGCATCAATTCTCTCCTTTGGCGGCTGCTGGTGACGCACTCATGGCAGCCATGGCGGCAGCTCGTTCAAAATTGGTTTCCATTTGACGCTTGCCCGACACGTAGGCTTTGTGCCAGTTCAAATCGGTGTATCCAATGCGCGCGGCCTCTTGCATCGTCCATGAAGGATTGGCCAAATGCGGACGGGCCACTGCGCACAAATCAGCGCGGCCAGCCGCAATGATGCTGTTGACATGGTCTGCTTCTGAAATGGCGCCGACTGCAATGGTTCGCACGCCCGCTTCATTGCGAATGCGATCGGCAAACGGCGTTTGAAACATGCGGCCATAGACGGGCTTTTCGCGCTTGTCGACTTGACCTGAAGAGCAATCCACAAAATCCACGCCAGCGGCTTTGAACGCTTTGGCAATTTCAATCGCATCGTCGGGTGTGATGCCGCCCTCCACCCAATCGTGCGCGGAGATACGCACCGACATCGGCTTGTCTTGTGGCCATACTTGGCGCATCGCCGTGAACACAGCCAGCGGAAAGCGCAAGCGGTTGGCCAAGGCGCCGCCAAACGCATCGCTTCGGTGGTTGGTCAGCGGCGAAATGAAACCCGACAACAAGTAGCCGTGCGCACAATGCAACTCCAGCCAGTCAAACCCGGCTTTGGCACCCCGCTTTGCGGCAGATACAAACGCCGCCAACACAGCGTCCATGTCGGCTTGCGTCATTTCATGCGGCACTTGGCTCACGCCGTCCATGTAGGGCAATGCCGAGGGCGCCATCAGCGGCCAGTTGGCGCCATCCCGTGCGATGTCGTTCAAAGGCATGTCAATGCCATCCCACGCCCTACGGGTCGAACCTTTGCGTCCTGCATGACCCAATTGCAATGCGATCTTGGCATCCGACTGGGCATGGACAAAATCCACAATGCGCGCCCAAGCGTTTTGCTGTTCGTCATTCCATAAACCAGGACAACCCGGCGTGATGCGCCCCTCAGGCGTCACGCAAGTCATCTCGGTGAACACAATGGCGGCGCCGCCAACGGCACGGGCGCCGTAATGCATCAAGTGAAAATCGCCTGGAAGACCGTCCACGGCTGAATAGGTCGCCATCGGCGACACCATCACGCGGTTCTTCAAACTCACGCCGCGCGCTTGCAAAGGCAAGAACATGGGCGGCGTTGATTTGGCTTTGGCGCTGTCATCAAAGTTGGCCAACGAGGCCATGAAACGTTCGTAGGCGGCCACAAATTTGTCATCGCGCAAGCGCAAGTTTTCATGCGAGATGCGTTGGCTGCGCGTGAGCAGCGAGTATGCAAATTGCTGTGGTGGCAAATTGACATAGCGCGCCACATTCTCAAACCACTCTGTCGAATTGCGCGCAGCATTTTGAATCTTCAGTACTTCCACAGACCTTGTCGCTTGGTATGCAGTCATCACTTCCTTCATACCTTTGACATCGTGCCCTACGCGCTCAAAGGTGTCGGCCAGTTCAATGGCATCCTCTAGCGCCAGCTTGGTCCCTGAGCCAATTGAGAAGTGTGCGGTGTGCGCAGCATCGCCCATCAGGACATAAGGCACTTGCCTGCCATCGGCCGACGTGTCCCAGTGCACCCACTGATCGCAAATGACGCGCGGAAATTTGATCCAATGCGCAGAGCCTCGCAAATGTTTGGCATTGGTCATGAGGGGATGGCCATCCAAGTACTTGGCAAACAACTTTTCACAAAATGCAATCGACTCTTCTTGCGACATGCTTTCAAAACCCGCAGCCTTCCACACGGACTCTGGCGTCTCCACAATGAAGGTCGATGTGTCGCCATCAAACTGATAAGCATGCGCCTGAAACCAGCCGTGCTCGGTTTCTTCAATGGCAAACGTAAAGGCGTCAAACAACTTGCGCGTGCCCAACCACACAAAGCGGCATTGGCGCTCGTCAATGTCGGGCTTGTAGGTTGCCGCAAAACGCGAGCGCACTTTGGAGTTGATACCGTCACACGCAATCACCAAGTCGGCTTTGTATTGCGCGGCGATGTCGGCATGGGCATCGACCTCGGCCTCAAACACCAACTCAACACCCAGCGCTTCGCAGCGCTTTTGCAAAATGTTCAGCAAGCGCTTTCGACCAATGCCACAAAAACCATGGCCCCCCGAGCGCATGGTTTCGCCTTTGAAATGCACCGCAATGTCATCCCAATGGTTGAACGCACCCAAAATCTCAGAGGCTGTGACCGGATCGGCCACTTGCAGCCTCGACATGGTGGCATCTGAAAACACCACCCCCCAACCGAAGGTGTCATAGGGCTTGTTGCGCTCCAGCACCGTGACCTTGTGTTCTGGATGACGCAACTTCATCAGCAGGCCGAAATACAAACCGGCGGGGCCGCCCCCAAGGCAGACGATGTTCATGACGCTTTCCTTGTCCCTGAAATTTGATTGTTTCAACTTCAATAGTTGAAGCTTGAAATAATTATGAACAGTCCAAGGCAAGGGGTCAAGACATAAAAAAAAGCAGCTTCGAAAAGCTGCTTTTGGGAGGTTTTACTGGTTCAACACCGTGATGCCGATCCGTCGATTTCGAGGATCTTTGGGATCGTTCGGGTTGTAAGGCGCGGTATCGGCCACACCCTCAATCCTGGCAAACCGGCTGTTCGGAATGCCTTTTTTCTCAATGATCTTGCGCGTTTCTTCCGCCCGCTCGGCCGACAAAGACCAGTTGTTGCGGTCGTCGGTGTTGGCAAACTGAATGCTGTCGGTGTGCCCTCGAATGGCCACTTTGTTGGGAATACCCTGCAATGTTTTGGCCACTTCGTTCAACAAAGCTTGCGCCTTGGGCGTCATGTTGGTGGTGCCCAAGCCAAACATGGCGAAGTCGGCTTTGTCGAGAATCTCGATACGCAAGCCATCTTTGTCTCTGGCAAATGAAACCTGGTCTTTCATTTTTTCCAGTTTCGGATTCTTGGCCATGGCCTCTTTGATTTCTTTTTCCAGCTTGTCAAAGTTGGCTTTGTCGGCAGCCTCAGCCGCTTTCTTGCCTGGATCACCATCTTGGCCCGACTCTTTGCTGTCAGCACCTTTGGGTGACGGATCGTTTTCTGTGGGACCGCCTTCAGAGCGTGGGGTCACCATGTTCAATGCACTGGTTTGCTTGGCAGAGAAGGGGAAGCCATCGGGATCTATGACCGAGCGACCCCCCAACATGCCGTCGGAGCCCGCCAATTTGCCCATCGTCACATTGCTGTGCGAGGTGGGTTTGAAATAGTCTGCAATGCTTTTTCGTTGGTCGGCATTAGAGGCACCCAACAGCCACATCAACAAGAAGAAGGCCATCATGGCGGTCATCATGTCGGCCAGCGCAATTTTCCAAGCACCACCGTGCGCACCACCATGGCCATCGTCCATGATCTTTTTGATGGTGATGGACGGCGCCACCACCACAGGTGCATCGGGATCGGCTTCTTCAGGAATGAGGGGCGCAGCTTCAGCTTCTGTTTCAGGCGTGCCTTCAGCCACAGCGCCTGCCTGCGCACCCGCTTCTGCGGGTGCGTCTGCCGCAACTGCCTCTTCTGTTGGCGCTTCTAAAACTGCTTCAGCCATGGCGATTAGCCTCGCAACCCGTCAAACACTTCAGCAAAACTAGGCTGATTGTGGTGGCTGATGCTGGAACGCGCGGCCTCAATGATCAAAGGCATGGGGTGACCGTGCAAAGTGCCAATGATGATCTGCTTCACCACTTTGAAAATCTGACCTTCGTCTTCAATGATCTGTGCCAAGCGTGAAGCCATGGGTTCCACAAAACCATAGGCCATGAACACGCCCAAGAAGGTACCCACCAAGGCGCCACCGATCATGCCGCCCAACACGGCAGGCGGTTGGTCAATCGCACCCATGGTTTTCACCACACCCAACACGCAAGCCACAATACCCAGCGCAGGCAGCGCACCAGCCAAAGTGGCCAAAGCGGCCTGTGGTTTCAAAGCATCGTGGTGGTGAGTTTTGATGGAAGCGTCCATCACGTCTTCCACCGCATAAGGGCTCAAGGGGCTGGTAGACACCACCATCAAACGAACCGTGTTACAGACCAAGTCCAACAAAGCATGGTCGTGCAAAATTTTGGGGTACTCCGCAAAAATAGCGCTGGATTCGGGGTTCTCAATGTGCGCTTCAAGGGCCACAGGGCCCTCGGTCTTTAAGGTTTTCATGATTTTGGACACCACGAAGATGGTACTGAGGTAGTCCTCTTTATGGTACGCAGGGCCTTTGAACACTTTGCCCATGCCGGCCATGGCGCCTTTGAAGATGTCCATGGAGTTACCGACCAACATACCACCAATGCCGGCGCCCAAAATACACATGATCTCAAGGGGCGCTGCTTTAATAATAGGCGCCATGTCGCCACCGTGCAGGATGTAACTCCCGAACACGGCAACCATCAGAACGACGATACCAATAATCGCAACCATATTTCTCTCCAAAAACGACCAAACGGGCGGCTGGCTCCCCAGCTGCGCCCGTCATTGTTCCTTCAAAGCTTTGCCCTTTCAGGCAAAAGCTCAATGCATTGCAGACATTGCAACACCTGATGCAGGCGCAGTTTTAGGTAACAAGTTAGGAACATCACGCCAAGCTTGGCGAATTTCATTCAACAGCGTGTGAACTTCTTGCAATGCATCGAGGTCATTGCGAGCATTCACATGCACCAAACGGCGTGTCACATAACTGTACAACTCGTACAGGTTGCGTGCCAAGTCACCGCCTTTGTCCAAGTCCAAGGCACCTTGTAAGCCCAGGACGATGCGGCCAGCGCGCACCAAACTTTTGTTCTTGTCTTCAATAGAGCCACGCTGAATGTGACCCTTGGCTGTGACCAAGCTGTCAATCAAGCCGTCAAACAGCATCTGAATGAGCTC
>JACCDW011175281.1_pt1 | contig 35751 bp, 38 predicted proteins | sample 7449781 | NCBI WGS metagenome assembly JACCDW01 (sample SAMN15323449, study PRJNA562643) | freshwater metagenome | isolation source: river surface water | place: USA:Blue River Watershed | collected 2017-08-18
ACTAAGGCCAAGGTTCACAAGGCACTCAGAGAGGCGTGGGCAGCGGGCAAAAGCTGCATTATTGACAGTACTAACCCAACATTTGATAAGCGTATTGAATATATCAATACGTGTATGCACATTACACATGTTATGCCACGCACTCGTATCTTCTGGCACATTCGTGATGGCCGTCCTTTCAATGAGTTGCGCATGCCTGAGCATCGTGTAGGTGCTATTGTTTATAACATGTACACGAAGCATTTCACTCGGCCCGACAAAGACTATACTCTACTTGTAAGTAGCACTGCAATAAAATATGATGATGTCTGTATTATCTACTAGAGCGACGACCTCTGCGCCTAGTTCGTCGGCGTCTGCCACCTTTTGCCCCTTTAATCATTTGATATGCCTTATAACGAATCATATCCGCAAAATACTGTTTAATAACCTCATGTAATTTTTTGTTCTCTGGAATTGCTAACCAGTTTGCAATCCACATCTCAACCTCGGCCATATATTCAGACACAGCCTCTCCGTTTTTATTTGCGTTAGCGGCAGCAACAAGCTCTGCATTTAGTTCACGGTGTATGCCGGCCCAGGTATCTGCAACAATTCCATTTAAGCGTCTGCCCAATTCTGGGGTCTTTTTGTACGACCGAATACGGCCCAGTGTTTCATTATTCATTTCTAATTGTTAATAGAAAATAAACACCAGCCATTAATTGTATTCCATGCCCATTAAAGCCTTACCTATATTTATTATCCCACCAATTAGTCCAACAGGCTTTGGATTACAACGAATTATATGTGTTAATGGTGCATAGTGATACACCTTTTTATTATAAATCTCAATTAATGGATGCCCCAATATATTTGTGTCGGGCAGCACTTCAAGATAACGCACATAATATTCACGAATCTGCGCAATCTCCATTACAAGTGATGCTCTACTATCTAGATTAAGAGCTTCCATTGTAAACCCAACACCATCAATATTTACTTCGGACAACATATCTTTAATTTTATCATGTACCTGTTGATACAGTGTCTCATTCTCAAACCAGAGACAGATACGGTTTAATAAACACATACGAATAATCTGGCTTTTATCATAATCAGTCAAAACCTTGTGTCTACAACAGGGGCATTCATGTCTCTGTTGAAACCAGGTCTGAATGCAACTATCATGAAACTGATGATTACATGGCTCAATAATAGTCATCTTATCATCGGTTTTATAGGCGTCAGTGCATATGCTGCACTCTAATTGTATCTTAATTGTTTTTAGCGACGTCATTACTATATTTTAAGAAACCATAGTCAATCAGTTTTTACCAGTCGTAAAACCATTGTTGGCTCAACACCAGCTATCTGCGGCAAAATCAGCTCACCCTCACGGTCAAAGGGATAGAAATTAATACCCTTAATGTGAACCGCTGCACCATCCTCAATCCAACGACGAACAGCATTAGTAATCTCCTGAAATCCAGAGTTCTCCTTCATATTACCACCAGCAGCTCGCCCAAGGTCCAGCAACTTCTTAATTATCTTTAAGCCATCTGCCACTCGTTCATCCTTGGTTTTTATCGCCCTCGGCATTCTACAATCCATTAAGGGTTTGCTTAAGGCGCTTCTACAACAGACTTTTAGAATGTGTGGAATCTGGGCCTATATCTCTTCAACCCCTATTAATGCGGCTGACTACGAGTCTTTTGTTCAGAGGCTCGTAGACCGTGGTCCAGAGGGGACCCGTGTTGTTCAGGTTGCCCCAAATATTGTACTTGGATTTACCCGTCTTGCAATCAATGGACTAACCCCTAATGGTATGCAGCCCATGGTCCATAATGGTATCCATTCAGTTACTAATGGTGAGATCTACAATTATATAGCCCTTGCAAAAGAGTACTCATTAGAGATGACCACTGGTTCTGATTGTGAAATTATCTCCAAACTCTATGAACGACTAGGCAATGAGACCTGGCAGGCATTGGATGGGGTTTTTGCAACAGTAGTAGCAGACCCTATTCTCCATAAATCTGTTATTGCACGAGACCCTTACGGTGTTCGTCCACTATTTATCGCCGATGCTATTGATACTAAGGGTTTAGTTATCTCAAGTGAGATTAAGGGGCTTGTTGGTCTAGTGAAAATGGATACAGTTAGACCGGTTGACCCTGGAACCTCCATAACTGTTGATTCGAGAACACTCGAGTGCAGCTCGAGTCGCTGGCACCAGATCCCTTTTCTGAAGGTCCCTGCCCTGGGCGAGGAGCTCCTGGCTGCTCGAGCGCTCCGAATTGCACTCGAGAGCGCTGTCAAGAAGCGTTTAATGACAGAGCGTCCATGTGCTGCTCTTCTGAGTGGTGGTGTTGATAGTTCTCTAATTGCAGCCTTAGTACAGAGGGAGCTGAAGGCTGCTGGAGCACTACCACTAAAAACCTTTAGTATTGGCTTTGAGGGCTCAGAAGATCTCCGTTATGCTAAAATGGTTGCAGAGCACATTGGTTCAGACCACCATGAGATTATTAAAACTCCAGACCAGTTCTTTGAATCTATTCCAGAGGTGATTAAGGCGATTGAGTCTTATGATACAACCAGTGTACGTGCCTCTGTTGGTAACTGGAATGTTGCCAAGGCAATTAAAGAGCTTTCTGACTGTAAGGTTGTATTTAATGGTGATGGTAGTGACGAGGTTCTAGGAGGCTATCTCTATTTTTACAATGCCCCTACACCAATTGAGTTCGAGTTGGAGACCACACGACTACTGAAAGATATTCATATGTATGATGTCTTACGGTCTGATCGTAGTATCTCATCGCATGGGCTGGAGCCTCGTACCCCTTTCCTAGACCGTCAGTTTGTTGCCACCGCCAAAGCTATTACCACCTGCCTAAGACAGCCCATTAAAGGTCAGCGGCCTGAGAAATGGCTGTTACGTAAGGCATTTGAGGGCACCAATCTGCTACCTGATGCAGTTCTTTGGCGCAAGAAGGAGGCGTTCAGTGACGGTGTAAGTGGTAAAACTAAGGCCTGGTATGAGGAGATTGCCGACCGTGTACCAAGTATTGAATCACAAGAATACAGTCATCTACCACCTAAGACACCAGAGCAGGCCTACTATCGCTCTATCTTTGAAAGCCTATACCCTAATTGTAATCAGGTTATCCCCTATTTCTGGATGCCAAACTGGTCCACTGCGACCGACCCCTCCGCTCGAACCTTAGCTGTTTACAATGACCAAAAAACTGATGCAAAGTAATGCATCATGTAAATGTCACCCAAATGCCCCGCAGACAATTAAGCTCTATCCTTTATGAAGGAGAGATTGTTCAATACACTCAAGCCAATGGACAGGTGTGGCAGGCCACCTACAGTGAAGGACTATTAATAAGCACACTTGACCCAAATAAGCAGTATACAAGTCCCAGTGCATTTGTAAATGATTGTAAGGGGGGTAGTACAAATGGATATGTTGCATGCCGTGTTTGCCGTGATGAGACCTGGATAAAGCTAATTGATTTGGAGCCGATTGAGGATGCTCCAGTCTTAAAAGTTAAGCGCAAAAAGGGGACAGAGGAGGAAGTGATGCCGCCGAAAAAGATACAACAACAGCATCTATTAAAATCTCCGCAACCAACCCTGGGTCCAGTGAAAACCCTGTTTGCTACTGTCGTTGAAGGGATAGACCCACCAATTGAGATTACGAATGTTGTTCGTGTAAAGGTTAAACCAACTCAGTTTGGGAGTTCAACCCATTTCTATGATGCCGAGGAGAAACGGGTGTTTGAACGTAAGGAAGATGGAACGCTTGGTAGATATAAAGGTAGACTAGAGGGGAAGAAGGTGGTTTCAGCCCCTCTCATTAAGAGTGATAGTGGTTCTGAGTAATTGAATAATATCTGTAAATGAGCTGTTTTTTGTTCCTAAAAACCGCTCCGCCTTTGCACATGTAAATAGGTCTATAACAGCGGTTTTCAAAGAGGTTTGACGCAATGAACCTCTATTAATAATCTGCTCCCTTATCTTAATTTGTTCAGGATATTTAGCAAGAAAATGACGTTGTGTTACAACATCATCCGTTGCTAAAAACACTGGTCCCTGCACACTCTCGATGAACCTCTCAAACTGCCCGTAATCTGGCATGCCAAAATCGGTACCACGTACATGTATTGCTGCAGGCCACTGTTGCTCCACATTTAATAAGGATTTCAGTCTAAGCTCCTTAACAAGCGAGTAATCACCACAGGCCTCACATCCCTCATATATTAATGGTTTTGTTGTCCATTGTACTACAGTCATTCCCTCAACTGGTTCAAACAGCTCATCAAACTGTCCATTACATGATGTGGTTTTGGCCCAAACAACCGTTAAATGTTCATTACGAGCACGAGCTACAGATAACCAGCTGAAAATAACACGTAGGTAGTTTCCTAGTCCACCTGTTGGTTTAATGTATAGCATTCTAATTGTTTTAATTAAAAGACTTTAAAATCATAAATGGGTGCAAAATTTGAGTTTCAATCATTTGCCATATTCAGAGTAAGCCACTAATTAAATGTCCTACGCCAGCAAGTTCCTTAACGCTAAAACCGCCGCAGCTGTCACTGAAACCACTGCAAGTGGCCCCGTATTCAGTACAGATACCCCCCGAACTCAATCATCGCTATTCGGTCGTAAACCAAATACTACTAGTAAGCTTGGGGGCCAAGCAATTAATGCCGAAACACTTGCATCAAACCCATGGGCAGCAAAGGCAGCTGCAGCTAATGGTATTAAGATTGAGGAGAAGCTGAACTTTGAGTCAGAGAAACAGTTCCCAACACTTGGTGCACCTGCTCCACAAATGAAGAAAGGGGCATGGGGTAATTCAACTGTAACAGCCGCCGCTCTTGCTGCAGACTGGGCACAGAAAGATGCAGAGGAGAAGGCGGCTGCAGAGGCTGAGAAGGCCCGCCTTGAAGAGGAGGCTGCAGAGCGTAAAAAGCAGCGGGACCAGTACACCACATTTGCCCCTACCCGTTCAGACCTGTTCCGTCAAGAGGTGTACAATAGCGGATTCAATGATGAGGATTATGATGACCATTATTATGAGGAAGAAACCCATAATTATATTATTGAGGAACAGGAGGAGAACAATGACTCTGCCTGGTAAAAACCCTATTTACGATTCTCAGGATGATAACGCTCCGTCTTTGCATCATAATTGTATTCCATTGCTAACTTGCCGTTTGGCCAATTAAAATATCCTTGTCCAGTACGGACCCCCTTTTTATAGTGTGCATAAGACTGTACTAAATTATTAGGATAATAGTGATATTCATCTCCATCTTTCTGCCCTGCTGTATTGTATTCGATAGAACTTTTGATGCTACTATCAGGCCAGTAACATTGGTGTACCCCTACATGTCTCCCTTCACTAAATTCACCAGTGTAGGACAGTTTATCGTTGTTGTGCCATGAACGCATGAGGCCATGGAAGATACCGTGTTTATAATGACACTCTTCACGAAGTTTACCGCCGCTGGCATAACAGCGCCAAACCCCGTGAAATCTACCGTTAGAGTCCAAATAAAAAAGGGTGTCTTCATCTCGTCCATTTTTCTTTTTTTGTAGTTGAGGCTCCATTGTTTTTTTTGTGCGGCCGGCGTTTAGGGTGACTCTAGCGCTGCACCGGGTCTTCACGGCGCTGGATGTCAAACTGGAGGAGGTCATAGCGGTCATACATCTCGGGGAACGCCATGTCCATCAGCTTCGGGTCACCCGGGCGGCGCTCAATCTGCCGCCAGATGTTTCCCAGCTTGAAGCGACGAATCCCGTAGCGCCCCCGAATGAGCTCCTTGGCCAGGACACGGCCGGCCACCCGATATGCCCCATTATGGCGGTTCTGTCCCTCAATCAGGATTGCCTGGCGCTGGAGGCGGTCAAAGTCCATGTCAATGACCCGACCCTCAGGGTGCTCTGCATCGGGCGGAAGCAGGCACTGGATGAACTGCACGTACCGTGCCTCACCGTTAGGCAGCAGCTCGTTCCAGTTGTAATTGTTGATGGCTTGGATGTCGTCAATCTGAATCATCTTGGCTTGTGGCTTGTAACTTTCGTCACCGACCCTTAGCAGCCTGCCAGACTTCAAGTTTTTTTTGTTATAGGATATCTCTCATAACAAAAAGAGTTGTATTTATTTTTATTATATTCCATTAATTGTAATACATAATTTAATATTTCCTAACAAACTGGCTGTCAATATAGTCTTCAAGGCAGGTCTGCTCGCCGATGAGGTCGCTCATTGTAATCTCCGCCGGCTTTGAGCCGACTTTCTCGAGAACGGCCGCTCGAGTGTCGGCCAGGCCCTTTGCCACGATTGCAGCCAGGGACCACTCGAACGGACTGTCATCCGTCACCTTGCTCTCGAGTACACACGATAGGAGCCGCATGTACTCGGCCTCAAACTTGCGCTCTGCCGTGAACCTCTTGTAAGGCTCAGCCTCAATGTAAGGCATCAACATCAATGCCTTCTTGATTGTCATCCGCACCTCCAATGCCTGCAACTCCTCAGGCGTCATCATCTCCTTAATAGTGGCTTGAACCTCCTGGCTTGTAATGGCTTGCATCTCTTGTCCCCCATTACCTACTAATAGGGTCTCCGGTTGTCAAGTTTTTTCCACAAGATATTACTATATACTAAAAGTAATATCTTGTTGAAAAATATTATTAATAAATAGATTATGGATGATATTACTATGATAAATAATCCTATAAGAAAACGGAGGGAAAGAACAAATACACAGAAGAGCTTAGGTCAATTTAAGGTTAGAAATATTATCCCGCCGCTTGGAACAATGCCAGGGACAAGAGCTACTAAAAGAAACAATAAACAAAATAATAAGACTAATAACTATAGTACTACAGCAGCTAATACTACAGCAACTGTTAATACAGCAACTGTTAATACAGCAACTAGTAATACAGCAACTAGTAATTCAGCAACTAGTAATACAGCAGCTAATACTCTAGCGGCTAATACTGCAGCAGCTAATACTTTAGCTGCTAATACTCCAGCAGCTAATACTACAGCAACTGTTAATACTGCGCCACAATCTATTATACAAAAACAGAATATAAAATTACCACCAGATGAGCTTTTATTACAAATTCTTGATGTTATGCTTCAAATCATTAAAAATATGCATACAGGTAAAAAATTAGTATTAACAGATAATAGAGCAAGCAGCATAATTAAGACTAAAACTGAAGACAGGATTCGCCCTCTTCATATTGAAGAGCCCCCTTCTGGTTATTTTAAATACGATCATGTATTTTTGCTTAATGGTCATGGCTCGGACGTTGAGTATGAGTTAAGATATAAATTAAAAAATAATGAATTTTATGCTAATTCTACTACATGTGGTCGTCTAGGTATAAGCAGCGAAGCACACCATTCTGAAAGGCTAAATAGATTTTTTTCGTCATCAAGTATTAAAATACCAAAACCCAATAATAGTTCATATTATAGTTCTAATTCAAATAATATATTTAGTATAGATACTACATCCAAGTGGAATAGCAAAAATAATGATAAAACAATAACAGAAAAAGATGCGTATAAAATATATGTTCCATTTTCCAAATCAATACTAACGCAAACAATACCAATTACAATTTATCAATATTTGTCTTTACATTTAGCCAATAAGTGGCAAGCAACAAAAAACTATTCCATAGTACCTATTATGTTTAGTGGTATAATTAATAAACAAAAATTCCCTAAGGATATCAACTATATATATAATAAAAGCGATACATGTCGTATTGGAAGAGCATTTACCCAAATGTTTTGGTATATTTTTGGAAATAGGCCTGTTCCAGAGAATCATGTGAAATTTTATTTAATATTTGATGAGGATAGTCTTTATGATAGATATTATAGTAATAAGCCAATACATATCTATAATAGACAAATAATAAAAGAGGTTTCACAATTTTCATTCATTTCATTAGAAGAAATTATTCTTTATAATTTAAATAAAAATTTCCAACCCTCGCCCGCTTTACCCTATTTATATAATAAAAGAACTATACAAAACTCAAATATAACATGGAATGATATTATAAATGAATTGAGCATAATTCCAATTCCAGAACTATATAATTTATTAAGAGAAAAACTAAATGATGACGACCCTATTTTTATTATAAACCCTTTATGTAGAGGTATACCTAATATACCTAGTGTAGATAGAAATACTATTGTCCCTCGTTTAAAAAGAGATTTATCATCATTATTTACTAGTAAACGGTCCCTAAAAGGTAAAGAGACCCAGCGTTATGCAATATCTAAGGAGCCTTTCCAACTTGCTCTACAGTCTGTTACAGCAAATAATATTCAACCTGTTAAAGAGACATTGTTTTCATCACTCTTCACCCGTAAAAAAACCCGTAATGAGAAGAGAAAAGCTTATAATGAGCAGAGAAAACGCCAAATAATGAATAAACAGTATAAAATGATGTATAATAGAATCCATGGTGATGAAACAGGAGAGAAATTACACATTAATCAGATAAAACAGATATTCAATCTTGAGAATGAAGAACAAATAGCAGATTGGGAGAGATATCTCGAATCGAGTTCAGAACCAAGGCGTCCTATCATACCCCCTTTAAAATCACAAAATAATCTCCAATTATAATATAATGGCCCGTAATCACCGTAAGAGTCGTAAGCGTAATAGTCGTAGCCGTAAGACCCGGCGTTACAGAGGTGGTTATACTTGCATCAGTCGTGACTGCCCTGCGGGCGGTAGACATGATTTAGGTAATCGTATCTCTCAACCTGGAAACTATGAGCATTCCTATAGAACCTGTGCTAAATGTGGATGCAGAGTAATGTACCCAGGCCCTGCCGCTTAATGCCTCCCTTCATCACTAATTATCTTCATCCCATTCATCCATTCATTGCGCTGTATAAGATTGCCTCTTATATCATCGTAAATCCGCTCAGTGCCATGTTTCTCCATAGACCTATTAACTGTAAATTCATAGCGATATATAGTGTCACCAGCATTCCTAAATTTATAGATTTTAGCTAGACCATCCACTGACCATTCATACTCTAAAGGTGGAAAGGCCCCCTTACAGTAAAAACATTCGCCACGTTGCTGCCGAACTATATAATAACAATGCTTATGGAGATGTTGCACTTTACAATTACATGGACTCTTCATTAGAGTCTCAGTCTCCTCTTTATCACAATAATAACAAAAGTTATCCATATAGCTATCTTAATAGTAATATATATAACTTACTTAAGTGTATTTAATTACGTCTTCTTGAGCTCTGTTTAGAGGCTCTTCTATTAGAGCGATTGCGTCTACGTCTAGTGCTACGCCTCTTACCACCCACGGCACCTGGGAAGTGTAAGCTAAATTTACGGTAGACATCTTCAGGTGTATTAACAAAATAATATATACTTTCGTTTTCACGTGATTCACCTTCCCACTCTATACGATAGGAACGATCGGGGAGTCGTCGGACCTTAAATCTTTGATATAGTGGCGGCATCCCGTAATAATAATCAATAGATACGTGTCTGGCATTGCGAAAAAGCGGTGACTCTAAAATAAAATCCTTAACATCACCACCGGAAAGATCATTTAGGGTATGTATTATACCATATCCAGTATATCTAGTACCATTCCTCCTCGTCCGCACTGTAGGGTCATCTTGATGATATAGGATAGAGAATCGTTGGGGTTGACTAAATTGCGATATATTAGACATATCTAATTGTAATGATATATTATCTTTTCTATATCTTGTTGAAATTATATATATCTTACTCCTCTTTATCAAAGTAATAGCAAAAGTTATCTATAATACTATCTTAATAGTATTATATAACTTACTTAAGTGTATTTATTGATGACGAATCGCTGTACGAGTATTATTTTTCTTAGTTACAATTGATAAACCCGCCTCTCTTATCGGTAATGTAACTATATTAACATCATCTCTATTTTCAAGGACCTTAACAATTCTGTAAGAGTCTCCACATCTTGTAGGAACAATAAGTGAATCATCTTCAGGGTCGGTATCATGTAGTAAAATCAATCCGCCTGGATTTAATTTCTGCAGCACATTATCAAAATCACGCTGAGCACTTTCATAGCAATGATCAGCATCTATGAAAGCCATATCAATGCCCTCATTAAATGTTCCCATAAATGCATCGGTAGTTTTTAAATGTAAGTTAATATTGGAGTATTTTTCTACAGTCTCTTTTAAACGAGGTGAAAGAGCTATATCAATTGCATGTAATACCTTAGCATTTGGAGCAACCTGCTCTAAGGTATATCCATGCTGACAGCCTAACTCAACATAAATGTTTGGCCTATATATAGCTGATAGCGTTCCTATAAATTCAGCGTGAATAACTTCTTTTGACATGTTATATTATACTTAATTTAATATTATTAATTATTAATCGCACTAACTTGACTAATTATCGTCTAGAGGTTCTTCTCATAGAGCGCTTACGCCGTGTCCTACGTCTCTTGCCACCTACAACACCCGGGAACTTCTCCCTAAACTTATTATATAGCTCTCTACGTGAGTAAGCAAAAGCATGGGTCCCCCTATTTGGCATTGTTACAACAAATGTAGGGTCGTGATTTGCGTCCACTTGTCTCCTAATTACAAATGTATCTATTGCATTATCAACTGGTGTTATAATAAAAAGGTGGAGGTAGTCAATATCTGCCTCTTCTAATAAGAAATCTTTTACATCACTGCCCGAGGCATTAGCTTCATATGTATCTAAATCATCCCATTCATAGCCATACTGTATCTTAAAGTGACGAGACATACCTACTAAATCAAACAAAAAAGAGGTTTTTCAATATAGAGCTACATTACTTACGACGGCGAGTATTACGTCTCTTAGCTGAACATCTCTTACTTGTGCGTCGCCTGCGATAGCCTCCTGTGTTCATAAATAATGGATATAGCTCTAAAAACGTCTCTTGTAATTCAGCTGTTGAGACCGTTTTCTCCTTAGGGTCGGAGGTTTTGCTATATTTTACAAGCCATCGGTCCGAATTAGCATTGCCGCTTTTTCTTGTAGCTTCAAAGAATTCATTGGGATATGGTTCAGCTAAGCTCAATGCCGTAACTTTACTTGTTGCATTAATCATTGGTTCTACCAAAAAAGGCAAGAAGCGCTCTACTGACATTACCCCAATAATAATTTCTCTGGCTTGAGATCCCCTTGCTCTATGAAATACCTGTAATTCTCCTGGCATTATATTAATAATATATAAAAAAAAGAGGGTTTTGTCTGGGGTTTTGAAGCTTTTCTGTTTTTTCTTTTGTTTTTACAGTTTTTCGCTTTTGTCCTTTGTTTTTTCTCTTAGAGGCTCATTAAGTATCTGTGCAAATCAGTCATGTTTGTTGATATAGGGGGCGACAGTGGCCCGCATGATGGCAACAAGGTCCTGGACTCGCTTGTAGCCGGCATCAAGGTTGCGCCGCATGTAGAAGGGGCAGCGGTAGTACTTGAGGTCGGCACGCACCTGCTCCACCCGCCGCTCATCTGTAGTGAGGTTGGCAGCGGCCTGGAGACAGGCTTTGGCGAGCTTGGCCCCACTCTTGTGCTTCTGCATCAGCTCCACGAAGTGGACCGACTCCAGCATAAACTGGAGGAGATCACCAACAGCTCCAACACGGCCAAGGAAGGCGTGGATAGAGCCAGAGGAGGTGGGGAGAGCTTTACAGCGCTGAGCGGCGGCCTTGACCCACACCTTCCCCTCAGGAGAGATTTCCTTTGGGTCAATGGGGTCACCCCATGCCTCAGCCTCAGCTCTAAGGAGAGCAGGTGTGAGGAGAGGCATGTCAGGGGGTAGACCCCAGATCTCCCCCTGTTGCCGTGTAAGGACAGGGGTAGGTGGAGGTGGGGGGAGGGACTCTTCTGTGTCTAAAGTTGAGGGAGGCACGCAGGCACCACCAGAGAGGATACGACCCTCCTCAGTAATGGGTGCCTCAGCAAGCTCTGAGAGGGCAGCGTACTCTACAGTGGGAGCACGGCGCTTTGCCTCTTGGCAGTGGCGAGGGGTCAGGAGGTCGCAGATGGAGCGGACCTCAACTGCCTCATCGGGGGCAGCAAGGATAATCCACTCCCACTCCTCTTCACTGAGCTCAGGCCAGACACCAAGGGCGTTGGCCTCACTACGAGTGATGCGAAGAGTACTGGAGAACTCATTGACGTTGTAGCAGCCGAACTCGTCCTTCTCTACCTTGAGGGCACTACGCTGAGCCCGCTCCAGGCCACCGTAACGGTAGCGCTGGTCGGACATCTCATTGCAGAGCATGGCGACAGACACCTTGGGCTCGGCCAAGAATATCATGTCCCAGTCCTCCTCTGAGAACTCCCAGTAGCCGAGGCGGTTAGCCTCTTCTCTGGAGAGCATGTAACTAGCGAACTTGGAGTTGTAAAGGTACACTCCATCCACATGGGGGTGCTTGCGCACATCCAGGTGGGGCATCTTAGGGGCTTGGGCTGGCACTGTCTTGAGAGGGACAGTGACAGCAGGCATGGCTTCGGTCATCTTACACACTGCAACTGGGGCAGCGGTAGAGGACATGGCGGGGGCTTGTTTCGCAGCAATACGGGGAGAGCGGCGAAGAGAGGGCTTGGAGTCTGAAGACATGGCTTTTCCTGATACACAGAATTACTCTCTACCCTAGCAAAAAGCATAGATTCAATTTTTTTTTACACTTGAAATAGAGGCATATCTACCCCTAATAGTAGCTTAATTCAAGTCTAAAAAAAATTTGAGTCAGGGGTTTTTACTAGTCTAAAAGCCAAGCGAAAGCTAAGCCACACCCCGTTTTAAGCCACAAGCCATGTCCGCCGAAACCGCCACTGAGATTCTCACCTCCTTCAAGACCCTTGAGGTCAAGGAGCAGTCCTCTCTCATGAAGCAGCTGATGACAGTCTTTGACAAGTCGGTTGCTGCTGCTGCAGGGAAGAAGACTCGGAAGCCCAAGGACCCTGACGCCCCTAAGCGTCAGCAGTCTGAGGCTACTGTGGCCTGGATTGCCTATGTGAAGGCAGTTCAGGCCGAGACCGGGCTCAAGTATTCTGAGGCAATGAAGGAGGCCTCTACTCGCCGAGAGGCTGGTGACCCCGCTGCACCTCCCAAGTCCACTAAGGCTGCAAAGCCTAAGAAGGAGAAGGGCGGCGGTGCGGGTTCCAGCACCGAGGCCGAGTCTGATGCCGAGTCAGTTGTGTCCGTCAAGTCCAAGAAGTCCACTTCCAAGAAGACCTCCGAGTCCAAGCCGGCTCCAAAGCCGGTCAAAGACGGGAAGGTCAAGAAGGAGCCCAAGAAGCCCACGCCCCCACCCCCTGAGGAAGATGAGGAGGATGAGACTCTCACCCTCTTCAAGCACAAGGACAAGAAGACCAAGAAGGAGACCTCCTACTACCGCTCTAGTCGCAACGAGCTCTGGCTCATGAACCCTGACAAGACACAGGGTGACTGGGTCGGGCTCTACGACCCGAAGAAGGACACGATTGACACCTCTGCACCTGAGCCAGAACTTGAGTAAACATCTCCCCAAGAAAAAAAAAGAAAACGGTAATACAAAAAGAAAAAAGGCTAAACAAAAAACAAACAAAAAGCTTTCGCCCAACCCCTCTTTTTTTATTGTGCTCTGAAAAACTTGACTGGGCCCCTCATCTAACAGTAGAGCCAGACAAGCCATGTTCCTCCTTACCGCTACAACCTTTACCCCTAGCCAAGCCAATACCCACTACGTCACCGATGACAGTCTCTCAGTTGTTGCGAAAGCAGCATATGGTGTCATCATGGAGGCAAAACTCCGTGGAGCTAAGCTCTTCACTCTTAATGGTGATAGAATCCAGCCAGCGACTCTCTATGAGACAATAATGCTCCGTCCCCCTACCCCCTTCACTGACCTCTCTATTGAGGCTACTAATGGTGGCCTAATGGTGGCAGAGATGACTATTACACTTATGGAAGAGTGAAGTAAATACAAATAATAAATCTGACACAAAATACAACACACTTTTTATTAGTAAGCCATACGATGTCCTACTATTACAAGTTCAACACTGAGATTAAGAGCGCCAAGAGCTACCTTGAGGTCTCCTCCGCAGTACTCGAGTACGCTAAGAGCTCAACTGAGGCCGACGCCATCTTCCTCTATCATCCAGTTGGCTCTGAGCCACTAGAGCTCAGCGCCGCACTCGAGCATGGTCTCGAGCGCATTAAGGCCGGTCACCCAGCTATCATTACAGCGATTAAGTATGACGGCTCTATCCCTAGTACTGTGTGGGAGGTAACTATCTGGACCCCTGAGTCTGTATAAAAAAACTTGAAGCTCAGCTGTGAGCCAGAGTTTAGGTAAGCCAAACACTCAAGCCAAATGTACTACGCTGACGCAGTTCACAACATGTTCACGCACTACACCTCCACCAACTTCCACCACGACAAGTGGCGCCCCTTCATGAAGGAGCTCATCGGTGGCATCCTTACAGAGGCCGGCAATGACCCAAATAAGCTCACCATTCGGGTGACTACCCCACATGGTGGTGAGCTAGACCTCAAGCCCTGGGAGGTTTACCACGAGCTCATGCACAACACCTACGTCACCGTACGTAAAGGTCATACCGTCTCCGTCATTGTTGGATACAAGCAAGAGGACGGCTCTATTAGACCTGACCTCAATGTTGTCTATTACTATCAGGATGAGTAAATATAGAGCAACAACACAAATAAAAAGAAAACTTGAAATAACACAACCACTCTTTTTAATTGTGAGCCATCGTCCGATTCTAAAGAATCTTTAAAGCCACCAAACAAGCCACAATGTACACCGTTATCACAACTAAGCACCCTTACACAACTCCTTACGAGCAGACATGGAGTAAGACCCATGAAACCCTTGCAGAGGCTGCCCTCTCTATTGAGGACTTCTCTGATTGGGTGTTCTCGGGTCCACCTCATAACAGTTCAATCATCATTGAGGTAGGACCTAGAGAGCGGTTCCTCCTTGAGGGTTATACCAATAAGGATGACCAGTATGTCCCTCCATTGAAAAATATCGCTAGGACTATATATAAACACCTGGACATGATTGATGGAGGGCGGCCCCTCATTCTCGTCATTGAGTTTGAAGACCACCTCAACAAACGCACCCGCCCCCAATATACCTTTACAATTAAGGCAGCATAGCCCTAATTGTAGAGATAATCCAATAAAAAAGAGAGATAGCTCAACCTCAAAAAAAAGAAAAAACTTGAATAGAGCAACACAATTTTTATTAGGTAAGCCAACAAGCCATGTCCACCCCACAAGCCATGTCCGCTACTGTTCCTACAGTAGTGCAGACCCAAGCCCCTATGTTTGCAGACCCCAATCTGTATCGCATTGCGTACAAGAAGTACAGCCGTTTACAAACAGAGCACTGGACCACTCACCATGTCACCATGGAGGAGACAGCCAATACAGCGCATGAGTTCTGCCTCAGTGTGTGGCCTAAGCCACCTACCGAATACAAGGAGATCACCTACTACAGCGACCACTCTCTGGAGGGTGGTACTCTGGATGACCCTCATCAGGTTGGTGCTATGGTTATGCGTCATCAAGAGGTGATTGACGGTGGTCATACCCTCACTCTTGTGATAGAGTATTACGACCACTCACAGCACGGCATGATTCCCCTCTATGAGTTGGAGATTTGCAAGCCGGCCGCCATTGAGGCCCGCAGAAAGGCCATCGCCGACCGGCGCCGTGCCACTAAGAAGGTCCACCATTGCGGTGACCCATACTGTGACGGTATAGACTGCGACATACTCCGCTGTGGCTGCGTACAGAGCTGCAGCTGTAGGCCAAGCAGACGCCAGTATGGAAGAGATCCAGAAGACTGGTAATCACCTCTAAAAGTAATAGAGCAATAATCAAACAAAGAAAAAGAAAAAACTTGAACAGAGCCGACCCTCTTTTTTATAGTTAGCCGACCACTACAAGCCACTACAAGCCACCATGAATATGATGATTCAAGCCAAGTTCGATCAGCACCTGCATGCCAAACACAAGAAGGAGTCCTCTCAAAGTAGCTTTGAGAGCTATGAATCACTCGTAGCTGCTGTGGAGGCCTATTTCACGGGCAAGCAGGGCCGTTTCCCCAACGAGGAGTTCCGTGTGATTCTGCGCCAAAAGGAGGAGAACCCTATTAAGGGTATTCCAGCCCTTGTAGCCTATCTCAAGGAGCAGGAGTCCATGGTCTGTACTTATGGCCACCCCGTCACCATCTACCTCCAGTTGGATGGTACCACTGAATGGGGAAGCCCTATCTTGCAGACGGTGACCTTCAAAGACGAGGTTGCCTACAACTGGCGCATCAGCCTTATGCACCAGGAGCACCTTGAGAAATATGGTCACCATTGCTACTGCGGCCATGAGGACTGCGACTTTGAGTGTGGCACAATGAGCTGTGGTTGCGAAGGACATTGCGAGTGCTATCGCTACGACCGTGATGACTATGATGATCACGACTACTAAAGGACCCAAATAAAAAAGAAAAAACTGACAAAATAGACCAACCTTTTTATTGCCAGCAATGTACTCAATCAATTCAAGCCAAGAGGGTAATATCCATCCAAACACCAGTATCGCTGACAGCTTTGAGCAGGCCTGGCAAGAGGTTTGTCATAAGCTGAGCCAGCAGGTGTTCAGCTACCTACAGGTGGGTCACTTCAAACTAGAATACATAATTGTAGACCCAGCTACCAACCAATCTATGAATATAGACCTTGTTGGTATTGAGGAGTTTCTTGATTCACATGGCTCTATAGAGCTACAGGTGTTAGATACAGGCTGCCTCATATACTCAATAACTATTGTCCATCTTTAAAAAAACTTGATAAACAACACAACACTTTTTAATTGTAAGCCAATTAGAATGAACACCCAAGCCATCATCGGATACCGTTACATTGTTGTTCGCAACGAAGACTTTGACGACATTGATTTCGCCAGGATGAAGATGACGAGTCCAGTGACCTGCTACAGGTCCTGGGCCAAGGTCTACGAAGCCGCCTTCACATGCGCCTACCTCCATTACAATACTGTCCGCCTGGGGATGGCCTCGCCGCAGTTTAATACCATGGCCGGCGATGATGCCCAAACCCTTAGTGAGAAAAAGAAGGCGCAGATGAAGGCACATGTTGATGAAGGTGGGCATGACCTCGGCTTCTTCATCGGCCAATATGGCCGTCCCTCCTTTAGTGTCTTCATCTCAGCCATCTTTGAAGAGAGTGATTAAATTACATAATACTGCAAGAGTGCACGACACCCTCCATCTCCGCCAAATCAATATTAGAATAGCGTTTGAAATAGATTTTTGCTAATACCTCCACATCACGGTCGGCTGAATGAGCTCCAGCAGGAGCTAACTCATTAAAGGTAATCTGATACAGCTCATCAAGACGTGGCCATTTATAGTTAGCGTAACCATTAGGGTTGGGGATCTTCAGCTCCTCTGAGGCCACCATCATAGTACAGAACTCGGCCTTATAGGGCCACCAACTGCCGCAATCCTCACCAATCCGCCATTTGTAGGCATTCATGAGGACATTGCTATCAAACTTCAGGTTATGAGCTACAAGTCTATCACAACCTTTAGCATCGGCCTTGAACTCGTCTAGTACATCCTTCAAACTCCGCCCTTCAGTAAAGGCACGCTCCTCAGTAATACCATGAATCTTAGTAGACTCAGCTGGAATAGACCACCCTACAGGTTTAATCAGATAATGCACTTTTTTAACGATAAGCCCATTAATGTAGACATGCCAACAGATGCTGACAATATCGGGCCAGTTGCCGGCTTCAGCAACGGCAATCTGGTCACGATTTTTAGGAAGACCGGTTGTCTCAGTATCAAAGATTACAACACGCTGATTCATATTATGCACTACGTGTTCTAATTGTTTAGACTAAGCTCATTTTTATCACTCCATATTACTCAACGGTTTCTCCTGTAGAAAAAACTTGATTGCTAACTGCTCACCCTTAACTGTCAACAAGCCACTATGTCAATCACAATTAATCAAGCCTACGATAAATTGAAGACCCTCGCCGGTCAGACTCACCAACTTCCCAAGACTGCTAATAAGGGTGGAGTGGGCCACCATGTTGAATCCTACCTCGGTATCCCCAAGACCAGTAACTGCCTGGACTGTGAAGACGGTGAAATCAAGGCATTCCCCCTCAAAAAACTCAAGGATGGTACTTTGGTCCCCAAGGAGACGGTTGCTGTCACGATGGCGACTGGATTCCAGGATGCCTCGTTTGATGAGCACCGTGCAGGGAAGAAGATGAGTAATACCGTCTTCGTGCCTTACCTCCGTGAAGGTGATTCGGTCACCTATAAGGACCCTATCCATTTCGATAAGGGGTCGCATCTTTACGGTAAGTTAAAGGAGGATTATGACACCATTAAGAGTACTTACAATGAGACCAAGGAGATGCATTCGGGGACGGGTACCTATCTTCAGACCCGTACAAAGGGACCGAAGGACAGTGATTCACGGGCCTTCTATGTGAAGACCAACTTCCTGAAGGAGATTATGAAGTCACAGTAAATCTCAATAAAATCCAAATATTTTTATTGTAAGAAAAAAAATGACCAGAGTCTGATCAATATAAAAATCATAAGCCAATGAACGAGATCATCATGCCGTGCAGTATTTGCAAAAAGCAGGGACATAATAAGTTGACCTGCCCTACTTCAAGCCCCCAGAGCAAGCCCAAGGCCGCTCTTCTCCCTACAAATAGGGGTAAGACAGACCATAGAACTATGGAAGAACAGATTGCTGAGTTTGAAGCATTAGTTGAAAATCAAACTGCGGAGATTATTGCAGAGATTGAGGCTAATGGTTTCTCAGTAGTACCGTTTGAACGTAAGCCACGTTGGCGATATGACGAGGACCCTGTGATGATGGCATATTATCCTGCTCAGTACCTAGCAGCTCTCCAGATCTTCTACAAAATGTTTGTTATTAAGGACAATAAGCGGGCCTGGATTCATTTATCTGCAGAGATGCAAGCAGGTAAAACAGGGGTTATGAACACCCTCATTCGTCTTATTCTTGCAAATGCAGAGTTATGTCAAATCTCAAATGACTCTGTGTTTGTAATTACAGGAATGAGTGATAAATCTTGGGTAAAACAGACTATTGAGCGTGTTGTTTATGATGTTCGTGAGAATATCAAAGATAGTGGTAACCTCAAGAAGATTAAACCACGTCTTACTCTTATGTCTCGTCGTGATGAAGGTCTTAAAAATATTCTTATCATTATTGATGAGTCACATATTGCCTCACGTGCGGCAAATCGCCCCAGTAAAGAGATTTATGCTCATGTAAAACGTCTCTGTAATGGTAAATTTCTGGAGAATAATATTAAGTTCTTAACTGTATCTGCCACGGACCCTGCATCAGCTTTGGCAACTTATAAGGCTAGTGCTGGTGTTGGCTCTGTTCGCCTGCTAAATGACCCTCGGTATCTATCAGTTCAGAAACTGAAAGAACTTGGCAGGATTCATAAGGCAAATGACCTTGCTGTAGAGAACTGTATGAGGAATTTATATACATTTATCAAGGAGAATCCAGACCTTCATGATAAATATGTAATTATTCGTGCTCTTCCTACAAAGAAAAATCCTGAGAGGCCCTCTATAATTAAGGAGCATATTAGGGAGATATTTGGTGAGTTCAGTCCTCAAATTACAGATTGGGATAGTACTGCGCCTCGTCCTGATCGTCCCGTAACCTCTGATGATGATTCTACTACAAGTTCTAAGATGGAGGACATTAATGAACTTCTATCTCTACCACCCGAGGGACTGCATTTCATCTTTGTAAAAGCTATGTTCTATGCAGCTAAAACCATGGATACAACAAATGTAGGTGTCCTTTATGATTCAGGGTCCTCACAGAAGCATGACACCGCTCTTCAGAGCTTCCTAGGACGTGCATGCGGATACAATAAGAATACCAACATCTACATCTTTGGTAACCTTGAAGCGGTTGATACCTATATTGACATTTGGCGTGATATAGAATCAAAGATGTTTGAAACTCCAAGTGGTAATATTGTTATTGAAGATGGTGACCAGTACCCTTTGAATGGTAAGATGAGTGGGTTTGGGACCAAAGCTATTGATGGGGAGACCGCAGCAAAGGTAGATAGTAATCGTGCCGTGCCTCTTATGGGTGTTATTGACCCTGAGACTCTTCAGCCTATAGATGGTCGCATGACTGTGCCTATTGTTCTGAACTTTGATGAGGAGTTTATTGCAAATCTCAAGGATGCGGACAGTAAAGAATCTAGAAAATCTCTACTTCTTGAGAAGCTTCGTACCGATCCATTAATGCGTCGTAAAATTAAGGGTAGGACCTATAATACTCTTGTGGATTATGAGATTGTTCAGTTTACTTGTCCAGAATCCGATGGCTCATATAAGCGCCATATTCAAGATTTAGTGCGTAAACAAGAAGAGAATGAGCCTGGAAGCATTGACCTCTCAGATGATATAACACATGAGAGGTCTAAGAAAAAAGATAACTGGCAGGCTTTCATCGATACCCGTGAAAATCGCATTGTAATTAGCATCTGGCACGGTACAAAAACTGCACTCTAGATAAATATGTTGTATTACAGCCAATAATTGTAGTGATTGTAATATTACATTTAATAACCTAATTTTTTATACACGAACCTGGCCTGGTACAAATATCTGTCGCTCTGACCCACCAATCACCCTAACAGTAGGATTGACCTCAATCACCTCTACATGTCTAGTCAAAGGCTTGCCTGCAGACCGCTTTCTGGCCTTCATTACAAGTAGGGCTGCAGCAACCAAACCACAGAGACCACCAGCACCAAGAGCCGCACCAATATAGATTGGTGCTCTATTTTCAGTAACCATCACAGGTGGCTCACCCACCGAGGCAACAGCAGCATAATCAACAATCTCTTGTGGAACAACAGCATCCATATTTGTAGCACCAGCCTCCACCATAATTGCCTCCAATCCAGAATCACCTGTAACTGCTGCAACAAACGCCACAGGGTCCAGAATCTCTATAGGTGGGTCAACAATCACATAGTCAACTGTAACTGCGGACTCATCCACTACCTGTAAACGCCGTCCAACCTTCGCAGTCGGCGTAGTTTTAGGACGATAGCACACAGCCGAGCCGTTGCTCGATAGTCCGGGAGCACCCTTATCATAGAGGACCTCTGATTGAGTACCATTAGCACGCTGTGTTATATTAAGAATGCGAATACTCTCTAAAGGTACACCTGCAGCACATGCAAGGGAGGCCTGGATATACTGAAGGGTCTGTGGTTGACTTAGATAAGTTACATTACCATTATTAATTGTAAGCTGTGAGTTGACTACAGCGGGCTTCTGTGTACGAATAGAGGTGGGGGTAGGACGACGTGTTACAGGTACGGGGCTGAGTACTACATACTTGGTGGGGACAGGTAGTCTTGATGGTAGAGCACTAGAAGATGGACGCACATACTTAACTGTTTTTGTTGGAGAGACAGTTCTGCTTACAGACATAGAGGGATATCTGTAGGGTGCTCTCGAAGGTGCACTCGAGAGTGTGGGAACTATTTTCTGAGATTTTGTGGAGCTTGGAGATTTTGTTGGTTGCTCTAGAATCTGTTCAGGTGTTGAGCTCACTCGAGAATCATCTACAGGTTGGATAAAAACATCAGGAGAGGTTTCGTGAATTTTAGGTGTCATTGTATTACTTTGTGATGGTCTTTCAATGTATCTAGGTGTTACAGACTCTGATTCACGCTCAATAATATCAGCATGAGCTGACTCCTCTACACTACTTGTAGGGGTACTAGACTCTGAAGGACGCTCAACAATAATAGTTTTAGGTGTCATTGTACTAGACTCTGAAGGGCGTTCAACTATCTTAGGTGTCATGGTACTAGACTCTGAGGGCCGTTCAATAACAATAGTCTTAGGTGTCATTGTACTTGATTCAGAGGGGCGCTCAGGCGGCATAATGACATCAGCAGGGGCAGGAGTTGGCTCCTGCATTTTAGGTGTCATGGTACTTGACTCTGAGGGCTTCTCAAACACCCTAGGGGTCATGGTACTTGACTCAGAGGGCTTCTCAAACACCCTAGGGGTCATTGTACTTGACTCAGAGGGCTTCTCAAACACCCTAGGGGTCATGGTACTTGACTCTGAGGGCTTCTCAAACACCCTAGGGGTCATGGTACTTGACTCTGAGGGCTTCTCAAACACCCTAGGGGTCATTGTACTGGACTCAGAGGGCCGTTCAACTATCTTAGGTGTCATTGTACTGGACTCAGAGGGCCGTTCAACTATCTTAGGGGTCATTGTACTGGACTCAGAGGGCCGTTCAACTATCTTAGGTGTCATTGTACTGGACTCAGAGGGGCGCTCAGGAGGCATAATAACATCAGCGGGAGCAGGAGTTGGCTCTTGTATCCTAGGAGTCATTGTACTGGACTCTGAAGGCTTCTCTTGCACTCTAGGGGTCATTGTACTTGACTCAGAGGGCTTCTCAATAATACGAGGAGTCATTGTAGCCGATTCAGACGGAACAACCCTTAGGGTAGAGGATGGAGTCTCTGAAGGCGGGACCTTAGGGGTTATTGTAGCCGACCCTGATGGTGGAACCCTACGAGTAATTGAGCTAGTAGGTGTTACACTAATAGTCATTGTAGTTGAAACAGTAGGTCTAGATGTGGTAAGCATCTGTACCTGGGTTGAGGGTACTGGTGTACGTGTAGCAGTGAGTGATGAGGAGGCAAATGCAGCGGTACAGGCAACACTTAGTCTAGGATTTACAGCCATGGTCCAGTTCCCAGCAGTTAGTAAAGGTACTACAATTGTAGGGCGATTCACCTGAGTGTACACTATAGGAATATTTGTCATTGGAATCTTCAAGCAACAGTTAAGAATACGCCCCATCATATATTTAACGGTATAATCGGTATTAACAAATGCAATATCTACTGCAGGCATTATACATGTACCAAAGGTCATAGTAGATTCCATGGCAGCACTTGTAATAGAGGTCTCGATTGCAGGTAGAGGGAAATATGTCGGTTGCATAGATGGTGAAGGCACAAAAGTAACCTGAGGCATCATTATATCACTGCATAAAGGTACTCCAGCCGTACAGGCCATCTTCAATGGGTCGCAACAGGTCGTCTGAGCCCCAACAGAAAAAAGGCCAGCTAAGCCAATAATTAAACGCCAGAGCATCTCTAATTGTAATCGCACTTAAGTTTTAACCTACAACAGTGACTCAACAACCTTAAAGAATGCCTGTTCCCGCCGCTCACACATCTCATTATATTTTTCGTAGCTGACAATCTTGTTTTTCTGGCAAATCACCCCATATTCACGCTCACATGGGTAATTATAATAACCTAGACCGTGCTCTTTAATGAAGCTGTCCGAGAGCTGCTTATTCCCCTTCTTTTTGTTGATAGCAGAGTCAATCAGCATAAGATTACCGAGACGATTAATAGAGACAGGGGTATCATCATCCACACAACTAAATGGAATAATGTGGTCAAGGTCCCTAGCCTCGGTAATCAAATCGCTCGGAACCCGCTTATTGTAGTAAAGAGACATGCACATAATCTGAAACTTATTGATTTTACGCCTAACATTTGCAGCAGACTTTTGCTCATCATTAATATAATTCAATAGTTCCATGATATGCTCCTTTTTGATACTTGCAAAGTTATCAAGATGTTCACGAATATAAATCAGCTTGCTGTGTACAGAGACCTTGGAGTTATTGTGATAAAGCTTATTATGCTTTAGGAATCGGGTTTTATCTGCCTTATCCTCAATACAATCACACAACAACTTATAGATAATAATCTGCTTCACCTTCTTCTCTGTCTCTGCATTAAATGTATTTGCACGATATTGACAATAGATGTATGTAATTAACATCATCAGAGCACCATTACCCAAAGATAGGTCCAGCTTCTCACATTTCTTCTCTCGCTCCTTAATATTAATTAGATTCAAACTCATAATCTTATCACGAATATTAATAATTAGTTTCACAGCATTTTCAATTATCTCAAGGAAACGATTCAAATCATCAGTGCGCCCGAAGTTCTGCTCAGCCAATGACCTATATAGCTCAAACATAATATCAAGCGATGTCTCCTTACATTTACCTGGCACTTCAATAAGTTTTCCAGAGATTTTAGAGAGATACATCTGGAATCCAAAGAGGATTTGATATAGATTCATTGCAGTATCAATATCACACCCATCCATATTCAATTGCAGCGCCTCCTCGGTCTTATCGTAATAGTCCTTAACATAATCCTTAATTGACTTGTAATGGTCTAGCTCTGTAGGGCCATAACGGTTGTTAAATACCTTTGCTGCAATCACATCTTGCAGAGCAATAGGATCACCTGGTTGATTTACACTAGTGTAGACTCCAACCATATACTCGTCATCAGCGCCGTCAAAGATAGTTATAGGCAGCTTAATATTCAGGAAATCAAGACGATTTAGTTCCTTGATCATATTCTTGAATGGTGCTTCAATATCTTTCGCTGTAGTAATATTATTATACCATGATTTACGTACATCATGCTCATCACAGAAATCGGCTAATGAGAAGTAGTCCATAATTTGTTGTAGTGAACATCTCTGTAATTTATCTTGAATCTCCTTAGGGTATTCCTCAGGTATCAGCTCTGTTAGGAAAGAGAGAGGGGCCTTAACAAACTCCAGGATTGCATTACTACGATTGTTTCCATCCCAAACAAACCAAACCTCCTTACTGTCAATAATGCGTTTATTAAATACAAACTGCATCACTGCATTGCGGACCTTTAGGAGGAAGCGGATAAAGGCAATATTACGGTCCAGTGACCATTTCTTTTTACGTTGTAGATATGGCTTCTGTACCTTATTATCATTACATTTCTTAATGTAATCATTAATTGTAATTGTTTCTGATGAGGCTGTGTAGTTCATGGCAATGGCTTACAAATATATGTAGGCTAAGTTAACATCAATTTTTGACCACCTAGTAGAATGTCGGCCGGCTGTATTAAACTCACTGCCAAAAAATATAAGAGCCGCCCTAGTCCACCTTTTTCAGCACAAGACTGTAAGGGTAAAACACTTAAGGGTAATGATGGAAAAATGTATGTAAGTAACCCTGATAAAAGAGGAGTCCATAAATGGATTCTTCAAAAACCAAAAACCCTTAAGGTAAAGGGTAAAGAATACGAGATAATTGATAATTATAATAGACCATTTATTGCTGTTGTCGGTTCCGGCAAAGTAACTATATACTCAACAAAGCATACTGATTCAAAGCCAATTCAGTATTTGAAAGATAAAGAGATTCTCAGTACATCACATCTAAAGGTTTTTATTGGTGATAATGATCTCAAAGACAATCATTACGCAAAAAAAGGCATGTTTCCTGGTAACTCAATCCTTATAAAGGTAAGTCCTCAGAAATACATTTATGTAGGCGACCAAATCTACTCCTTCAAGACCGACGACCCAATTACCTCATACTATAGCCCTCTTGGTAATAATCAAGTACCTTACCCTTACGCCGTCGGCGAGAAGTCGGTTTACTTCATGCTCGATAGAATCGCAGTACCTGTAGAACAAATTGACCTGAAGGAAGATGGTTATGGGCAGTATTATATGAAGGAGGGCGAACTAAAAAAAACACCTTTCAAGGTCACTATTATTAAGCGCCGGCAGGTTTAATTGTAAGCTGTAAAGTAATTATCTGAGCGAAACAAATAAAAAATATGAGCGTCGACCGAGCTCACCCTAGAAAACGAGTAAGTTGCAAAGAAAAACTATTCCTAGGTAACAATAATAAGCCATATACTAATGTCCCAGATAAGTGCAATATATTCAGAAGACATAACGGTAAATCCGTTATTGAATGAATATGAGACTATTGATAATGGTCATAGGCCCTTCATTGTCTCAGTTAATTCCAGAACAGTTGATATTTATGAAAACAGACCATATTTACGATACAGTGTCTGCTGTACATCATATCGTAAAGCATTCATAGGTGACAATGATCTGAATGACCCTCAATACACACCTAAAGGTTATGTTCCAGGTAATTCAATCCTAGTTAATCATGGTTCAAATGAATACATCTATATTGGCCACGAAATCTACAGCTTCAAGACTGCCGAGCCCATCACTGCATACTACAGCCCAATTAGTAATAGTCATGTACCCTACCCCTACGCTGTAAGTGAGAAGTCGATATATTTCATGCTAGACAAGGTCATAGTACCTGTAGAGCAAATTGACCTGAATGAAGATGGATATAGACAGTTCTATGAGAAGGCAGACAAACTACAAAAAAACACTTTCAAGGTCGATATGCTTAGACGCCAACAGATTTAATTCCCTAAAACAACCAGTGCCTCATTGTCCTCCAAATCATGCGCCCCACGACTCCTGATGCGCCGCCGTGTACTGATGGTAGTGTATTCACCACCATGTTTGACCGCCCAATCACGTAGCCAATCACTTGGTGCATTGCTCAGCACCACCTTGGCGCCACGCCGCTGGCAAACCAGCAACAACTCTAAAAGTCGCTCTGTCTCCTTACGGCCAAAGCCACTTTTATCATAATCGGCGAAGATTCCACCTTCAGGTGCCCAATAAGGTGGGTCACAATAGACAATATCACCAAGAGCAGGCTTATATTTCAGAAGGAACTCCTCAAAGCCACTAACCTCTAACTGTATGCTGGCTAAACGTTCAGCCATTTTTTCAATCTCTTCCATGCCAACCTCAGCCGTATCAGGCTTATAATGACCAAAAGGGACATTCATCTTACCGGCCTTGTTCTCTCGCCAAAGGCCACGGAAACATGTACGGTTCAGGAATACAAAGAGGACCGCTTTGTCATTGCAGACCCCCATTTCATTATACAGCAACCGTGCACAGTAATAGACTGCAGCACGACTCCGCTCGCTACATGCCCTAAGTGTAAGTCCAATAACATCGCTCTCTTTCTCCTCTCCTTCAACCGGCGCTGCTCGATAGCTAGCAAACCATGCCTGTAATCCTTGAATAAATTTAGGGTCCTTACTTACAACAAGCTCATGAACTTTAACGAGAACTGGATTGATATCGGCAGCAATATACCATGCCGGTTTTTCAGTAAATCCCCCTGCAATTGCACCCGACCCAAAGAAAGGCTCTAAGAGTCGGTTTGCACCCTGCAAATGAGGAATAATATGGCTTAGAAGCGATGTTTTACCACCTGCCCACTTGATTAACTGTTTATCAGACATCTGTGTACCTATATGTATGTGTGTGATTGTAGCGTCAATTTTATGATGTGTGTATTAGATAAGAGATGGCTTCATGCGGAGATGGTCATTCAACGGCACTAGATTTGATGGCCGAAATTATTTACGCCGGTACGGGCACCGAAATGGTGCTTCCGCCAGGTACGAGTGTAATCGGTCCAACCGGACCAACTGGCCAAACTGGTGCAACAGGTAATACTGGTAATACTGGCGCAACTGGTGTAACTGGCCAGACTGGTGCAACAGGTAATACTGGTGCTACAGGTCAAACCGGTGCTACGGGACAGACAGGAGCAACCGGCCAAACTGGTGCAACAGGTAGCACTGGTGCAACTGGTCAAACCGGTGCAACAGGTGGTACAGGCGCTACCGGGCAAACAGGCGCTACAGGTAATACTGGCGCAACAGGTCAAACCGGCGCTACAGGTGCTACAGGGGCTGGTACAACAGGTGCCACCGGTGAAACTGGTGCTACAGGTTCTACTGGCGCAACAGGTCAAACCGGTGCTACAGGTACAGGCACGACTGGTGCTACAGGCCAAACTGGTGCCACTGGAGCTACAGGTCAAACCGGCGCTACAGGCTCTACAGGTGCAACAGGCTCGGGTGCAACAGGTAATACAGGTGCCACTGGTAATACTGGCGCAACTGGTAATACAGGTGCAACAGGCTCTACGGGAGCTACAGGCTCAGGCGCAACAGGTGCCACTGGTGCAACTGGTGCCACGGGCGCTACTGGTCCTACAGGTGCAACTGGCCCAACAGGCTCAGGAGCAACAGGCCCTACAGGTGCTACAGGTACATCAGGTGATAAATACAATACTGCAACAACTAGTTCAGTGACAATTACCCCTACCTTTGGTGGCTCAATTGGCCCAATAACAGTTGCATCAGGCCTAGCATATATTGTTGGTAACTCGGTTGTTGTTGTAAGCTCAGTCAATTCTCTCAATCGGTTTGAAGGTACAGTCTCCGCCTACGACTCTGGAACTGGTGCACTAACTGTAAGTGCAATTCTAAATATTTCCGGTTCATTTGGGAGTGCAGTTATATATAATGTAAACTTGGATGGTATTGATGGTCCTGCAGGCGCAACAGGTCCTACTGGTGCAACGGGTTCAGGAGCAACCGGTGCTACTGGTAATACAGGCGCTACTGGTAATACGGGCGCTACTGGTAATACAGGTGCTACTGGTAATACAGGTGCTACTGGTAATACAGGCGCTACAGGTAATACAGGTGCTACTGGTAATACAGGTGTAACAGGCGCTACTGGTCCTACTGGTGCAACAGGTACAGGAGCAACAGGTCCTACTGGTGCAACAGGTACAGGTGTAACAGGCCCCACAGGTGCTACAGGCGCAACGGGTCCGGCTGGAACAGGAGTTGCCCTATATTACATTGATTTCTATTACACAACACCAAATGCTGCACCTACAACAAATGCAACTCTATCATCTGTAACAACCAATTTACCAGGTACCTTTACAGTAACTAATACAGGTAATGTTGTAAGTATTACAAATACAAATGTAGCAGCGAGCTCTAATAACTATTTGCTTTTACCTATCTCTGGTGTATCTGTTAACTATGCAACAGGCTCAGCAGCAATTGGTACATGGTCAGGAGCACAAACCTGGACATACTACACGCTCGGTGCAGGTAAAATTGGTACATCAGGTACTACATTAACATTATCTAACTGTCAATTTGGTTCAAGTGGTTTAATTGGTGCTGGTGGTTACACCGGCAATGGGGATGGTACTGCATACCGCCTTGCTAGAGCTTATTGGCAACCTAATAGTAATATAATATAAATTCCGGCCAATTGATTACGTTCATAAATGTATGATAATAATATTATTTAACATTTATTAACCGGTACATAAAGTACTAAAATATTAGATAGATATGTCTGGTCTTGTAGTTCCTGTATGTTTGCAGGGCAATTGTACAAGTAGTACAGCAATAACACCTATTAACGGTAATAATGTATATCGGGTTGTTTTTACTTTGAATTCAATCCAATATTATGATAAAACTGGGGCAGATTTGTATTATTCATTTAGTGATATTGTGCCTGGATTCTGGGTATCAGGTTCAGTAGGTGGATTTGCATGGCTTGTTGTAAATGTTGTAACATATGATGAATTTAATCTGACAGTTGATTTGATGGATGTTGACAATTATAATGCAAAGATTGATAGCGTGGGTACTGGTGGCGCACCTCTAGGTTCACAGAATCATATATTTTTCAGGCTAAATGAGGAGGGTATTCCTCAAATGGGGCCTCTATATGGTATATATTCTGATAACCAGCTTCCTCAATTACCTGCAGATACGGTTGCACGCTTTGCTAATCGCAGTATAATTAAACAGTATATCTCTGTTTATCAACCTGGACATACATTCTCTGTAGGTGACCCTATATTATATGATACAGGATTAACCTCTTATGTTAATGCTAATACTGACCCAATAAATGTACTTGGGTATGTTACACAGGTTGATGTACCAACATCTGATTACTTTAATTATCAACCATTAGGGGTATATTTCAGCACATTGCCAATTACACTCCCTAATACTCCTACAGCAGGTGATATTTATTACATTAATAGTGGTTCTGGTACATACACCAAAACTAAGCCAGCAAGTAATATAGTACCGGTTTGGTTTGTTTTGCCTAATGGTGCTGGTATTTTACTTAACTATTCTTTTGGCAGTGGTAGTGGTAGTGGTGCAACTGGTGCTACTGGTGCCACAGGTGAGACCGGTGCTACAGGTGAGACCGGTGCTACTGGTGAGACCGGTGCTACTGGTGAGACCGGTGCTACAGGTGCAGCATTTTATGGTTTATCTAGCTCTGCACTGATTGATCCTACTTCCCCGCCAGTAACGCTTACTATTCAACCTAATCTTCCTTGGACAGTTGGTAATCAGGTGCTTGTTACAGATGATGGTGCGCCGTTAGCAAACTATTTCTATGGTGTAGTTCAATCCTATAATAGTAGTACAGGTCAGATTGATATTATTAATACCTATAATATAACTGGTTCTTTTGCAAGTCCTGCCTCATTCAATGTTAGTTTAGCTGGATTACCTGGTGCTAATGGCGCTACTGGTGCAACAGGAGAAACCGGTGCTACTGGAGAAACAGGTGCAACAGGTGAGACCGGTGCTACAGGTGAAACAGGTGCTACTGGTGAGACTGGCGCTACAGGTGAAACGGGCGCTACTGGTGAGACTGGTGCAACAGGTGAGACAGGTGCTACTGGTAGTCCAGGAGCATTCCAGACATTGGTAAATATTAGCGGCAGTCCATTAATTTATAATGATACATTAATACAATTTGTAGCAGGTAGCTCTGGTTTACAGGAGGTGGATGCTTTTGCTGCATTAAATAGTACTCCTTATGTTCAGGGATTTACTCTATCTTTCCAGATTGCTAATGTTACAACAAATGTTGGTGTAGAGGTGAGACGTAGCGGCTCATACAATGCATCGTTTACATTTAGTAGTTCAACCTTTGCATATTATGTTGATTATACATTAATTAATGGAGCAGTAAGTTGGAGTTCAACAGATGTTCTTTCAGTAACCTCTATTGGTCATCTTATTAATTTCTATAAAAATGGCACTTTATTGAGCTCAACCGTAACAGCTGGTTTTGGTCCCTACACCCTTCGCATGTTTGTTACAAGTCCGTTAACAACATCACCTATCATCTCTAATATTAAGTATTACCAAACAGGGCCTGCAGGTATAACTGGTCAAACAGGTGCAACAGGCTCTACTGGTCAGACCGGTGCAACTGGTGAAACAGGTGCAACAGGTGAGACAGGTGCCACTGGTTCTACTGGTGCAACAGGTGCTGATGGTGCAACCGGTGCGACAGGTGCTGATGGTGCGACGGGTCAAACAGGTGCAACAGGTGCAACTGGTCCTGCAGGTGATAAATATCTATCATTAACAACCTCTGTAGAAACAATTAATCCAGTTGCAGGTGGTTCCGTTTCAGTCACAATAGACCCTAATCTATCATATGTTCCAGGTAACTCAGTTGTTGTTGTAGATAGTAGTACACCTACAAATTTCTTTGAAGGCTATGTTACATCTTACAACAGTTCAACAGGTGCAATAACTGTAGGTAGTATTACTACAGTTACAGGTAGCTTTGGCTCACCAGCAAGACTATACTATGTAAATTTGGATGGTATTGATGGTCCTCAAGGTGAAACAGGTGCAACTGGTGCAACTGGTGCAACAGGTCCAACAGGTGCTCCAGGTGACCTTTTTAATACTGCAACAACCTCATCAGTAAATATTACTCCAACACAAGGTGGCTCAGTATCTTTAACTGTTGCAACAACCTTAGCTTATATTGCTGGTAATTCAGTGGTAGTTGTTGATAGTGGTAACTCCTCTAATAGTTTTGAAGGCAGAGTTAATAACTATAATTCTGGTACAGGTGCATTAGATATTGATGGTATAACCAATATATCAGGTAGCTTTGGTGCTCCATCTCGTATATATAATGTAAATCTTGATGGTATTGATGGACCGCAGGGTGCAACAGGACCTTCCGGTGCAACTGGTGCTACAGGTCTTACAGGTCCAACTGGTGATACAGGTCCAACTGGTGATACAGGTCCAACTGGTGATACAGGTCCAACTGGTAATACAGGTCCCACTGGTGATACAGGTCCCACTGGTGACACAGGCCCAACAGGAGAGACTGGTGCTACAGGTGAGACAGGTGCAACCGGTGCTACAGGTCCTACTGGTGCCACTGGTCCAACAGGTCCTGTACAGGCAATTGTTTTTGACGGCGGTAGTCCAACAACTGATTACTCAACACCTGCAACCACATTTGATTGTGGAGGAGTAAACTAAAATAAAATATATGACTTTGTGTGATTATTTCTATTAAAAGTTTTGAACTCTTAATAGAAATGCCATTTATACAGTTTCAGTTCCGTCGTGGCACTGCGAGTCAGTGGGCGACTGCGAACACGTTATTAGCGTCGGGTGAAATGGGTATTGAAACAGATACAGAGCTCTTCAAGATTGGTGATGGTGTAACCTATTGGAACTCACTCCCTTATGGTGGTTTGCAGGGAGCAACAGGGTCTGCAGGTGCAACTGGTGCAACGGGTCCAACTGGTGCTGGTGAGACTGGTGCTACAGGTGAAACAGGAGCAACAGGTGAAACTGGTGCAACAGGTGAAACTGGTGCAACAGGTCCTACTGGTGCAGGTGAAACTGGTGCTACTGGTGAAACAGGCGCTACTGGTGAAACCGGTGCTACTGGTGAAACCGGCGCTACAGGTGAGACAGGTGCAACAGGCGCTACTGGTGAAACTGGTGCTACTGGTGAAACAGGTGCAACAGGAGAGACAGGCGCTACAGGAGAGACTGGTGCTACTGGTGTAGCAGGCAGTGATGGTGCAAATTCATTAAGATGGATTCATTCTAATCCTGGATTTACATCTAATGGTTACTTTTCTGCAAATAACTCTTCCTTAGCAAATACAAGTGGCTTTGCATTTGCATATACAACACAGTCTGGCGTTGGTGCTGAAGGGTTTATGGATACAATTAGCACATGGTTGACAGCTGGTAATACTGCAACCTTACAGGTAACTGAATTAGGTAATCCTAATGTAGTTGGTACATATAATGTTACAAGTGTTACATATGTTGGTGCAACTGGTGGATTCCCTCAGCAGTATTTAATTACTACATCATTCCCTGCTATATATGGTAATGGGTTATATACACCTGATAATATTTATTCAGGTTCTTATGTACTTAATGGTGCTAAGGGCGCTACTGGTGAAACCGGTGCAACTGGTGAAACCGGCGCTACTGGTGAGACTGGTGCAACTGGTGAAACTGGTGCAACGGGTGAGACTGGTGCTACTGGTGAAACAGGTGCTACTGGTGAGACTGGTGCAACTGGTGCAACAGGTGAAACAGGTGCAACTGGTGAGACTGGTGCTACTGGTGCTACTGGTGAAACTGGTGCAACTGGTGAAACAGGTGCTACTGGTAATACGGGTGCTACTGGTAATACGGGTGCTACTGGTCCACAGGGCCCAGCTGGTCAGTCTGCCTCCTACTTTGATTATAAGGTTAGCACAGGGGCCACAGGTGGCGACCCAGGAAGCGGTTTCCTAATCTATAACAATCTTACACAGGCCTCTGCTACACAAATTAATATCTCACATTTAACATCTACTAGTATTGATATTGACGTTTTCTTAGCACTAATTACTACAAACAGTTACATAATCATCCAGGATGCAGCTGATTCAGATAACTTCCAGAAATGGGATGTATCAGCTACACCAACCTCTGTCTCAAATCTATACTTCTCTATACCAGTTACTTTGGCAGATTCTGGAGGTTCTGGTACTTCTGGTTTTGCTAATAATCTTAATGTAATTGTTGCAGTATTCACTGAGGGTCAGCCTGGTGCAACTGGTCCTACAGGTGCAACAGGCCCTCAGGGTGCAACGGGTCCACAGGGTGCTACTGGTATTGCTGGGCCTCTTCCTACATTAGCCTATTACTTGAATACAAATCAGGCGGTCCCAAATAATACTGATACTACAATTGTGTATGATACATCTGATTCAGCAAATTCTCAGGGTACATTCTCTGCCTCCTATAATACCTCTACAGGCGTTCTTACAAATAGTGGGACGGATACATTAGTTATTTTAGTAAGTGCTCATGCACTTTTGGATGTAAACTCTGGTACAACTATCCATATCTTGAAAAATGGTACGCAGGTTTACAGTCAAATGGCAACTAATACTAATGCTATTTCAGTTACAGGGGCAATAGTGCTAGATTCATCAGATACTCTAAAGGTAAGTGTTACACAGACCTCTGGTACTGGTGCAAATGTTGTTAGTGGGATCAATAATTCACGTGTTATCTTCACACAGTTGGATTATGCCTTGGGTGCAACTGGTGCTACTGGTAATACTGGTGCCACTGGTGAGACTGGTGCAACAGGTCCTACAGGTGCTGGTGAGACTGGTGCAACTGGTGAGACCGGTGCAACTGGTGCTACTGGCCCTACTGGCGCTACAGGCCCTACAGGTGCTGGTGAGACTGGTGCTACTGGTGAGACCGGTGCTACAGGTGAGACTGGTGCCACTGGTGCTACAGGCCCTACTGGTGCTGGTGAGACTGGTGCAACTGGTGAAACAGGTGCTACTGGTGCTACTGGCCCTACTGGTGCTACTGGTGAGACTGGTGCTACTGGTGCAACTGGTGAGACTGGTGCCACTGGCGAAACCGGTGCAACTGGAGAGACTGGTGCTACTGGAGAGACTGGTGCCACAGGCCCTACTGGTGCTGGTGAGACAGGCGCAACAGGTGAAACTGGTGCTACTGGAGAGACTGGTGCTACTGGTGCAACTGGCCCTGCTGGTGCAACTGGTGCAACAGGTACATCCTTACAATTTGGTTGGGTATTAGCTGGAGCAACAGCAAATGCTACTACAACTCCAGGTATCTTTACAGTAGCAGACTATACAACATGGACTAATAGTAACTCTTTCATAATTAATAAGACTGCTACAAGTGGCATTGATGCAACAGACTATTTACACTCACTTTACCTAGCATCATTAGCAGCTTATGATACTGGTATTCTCTATGTTGCTGGTGCTTTCTTAAATCAAGATGCTAACGATTTCTGGTCTAATAATGTTATTATAACAGAGTTCCCAACATATATTGTAATGACAGGTACTCTTCCTGGCCCTCTTAATGGTGTTTCAGGTAGTCCTCAGATTGGTGATACCTACTCAGTAGTAACCTCAAGTGAATCTCTATTTACTAGTGGTGTTACCGGTGAAACTGGTGCTACTGGTGCTACTGGTGAAACCGGCGCTACTGGTGAGACTGGTGCCACTGGTGAGACTGGTGCAACAGGCGAGACTGGTGCTACAGGTGAGACTGGCGCCACTGGTGAGACTGGTGCTACTGGTGAAACTGGTGCTACTGGTGAAACCGGTGCTACTGGTGAAACCGGTGCTACAGGTGAGACTGGTGCTACTGGTGAAACCGGTGCTACAGGTGAGACTGGTGCTACTGGCGAGACTGGCGCTACTGGTGAGACGGGTGCTACAGGTGAGACTGGTGCTACAGGTGAAACTGGTGCTACTGGTGAAACCGGTGCTACAGGTGAGACTGGCGCTACAGGTGAAACCGGTGCTACAGGTGAAACTGGTGCTACTGGTGAAACCGGTGCTACAGGTGAGACTGGCGCTACAGGTGAAACCGGTGCTACAGGTGAAACCGGTGC
>JACCDW012080942.1_pt1 | contig 35743 bp, 31 predicted proteins | sample 7449781 | NCBI WGS metagenome assembly JACCDW01 (sample SAMN15323449, study PRJNA562643) | freshwater metagenome | isolation source: river surface water | place: USA:Blue River Watershed | collected 2017-08-18
AAGAAGGTACCATCCGTAAAAAGTTTGCAGCTTCTATTGGTGAGAACGCAGTGCACGGAAGTGACAGTGATGAGAACGCAGCAATTGAAGGCAACTTTTTCTTCTCTGGTTTAGAGCGTTTTTAAATAAACAGCCCTCTAATTTTTCAGTGTTATAAAGCAAATCGAGGCCACCGTTTATGGGTGGCCTCGATAAAATCATTAGACTAAAATAAAACAGCCCTTATATTTTTTTAAGGGCTGTTTTATTGTTATTTTTTGGCGCCTCTTGTTTTAGGTTTGCCGTATTTTTTCTGCATGGCTTCTTTATAGTTCTTTCGAACGTTTACCTTTTTATTCTTTTCAGATTTTTCATGAAAAGCTGGCCCAACATCTTCTTTCTTCGGCAATTTAATTTGAATGATTTTCATCTTCACTTTTGGAATTTCATCTTCAGTTAATACTGTTGAAATTTCAAGTGTTTCTGGTAATGCTTCCATTGGAATTGGCTGTTTCATTAAGGCTTCAATGGCTAATTTCAGCTTTGCTTCCTTCTCTGTAACAAAGGTAATTGCAATACCTTTTTTATCCGCACGTCCCGTACGTCCAATTCTATGGATATAATTTTCTGGAACATCAGGTGTGTCGAAATTAATTACATGTGTCACCTCTGCAACATCAATACCACGTGCCATTACATCTGTTGCGATAATATATTTAAACACACCAGCTTTAAACTGGTTCACAGTATTGAAACGATAATTTTGCTCTTTATTAGAGTGGATTACACCTACTATATCTGGAAATTTTTCGATCAATTGATCATATAATTGATCTGCTAAACTTTTAGTTGCTGCAAAGATCAAGACCTTAGTCATGCTCTCGTCCGAACTAAGTAAATGCTCTAATAAATTAACTTTAGTATTGAAATTTGGCACATCGTAACCAATTTGAATTATGTTTTCAAGTGGCGTACCGGTTGGTGCTGCTTCTACTCTAACTGGTTCGTTAAAATAATCGTTCATTAATTTTTCTACATCATCAGTGATGGTTGCAGAAAACAATAAATTTTGTCTTTTTGCAGGAACCAATTCTAAAATATTGGTGATTTGTTTTCTAAATCCTAGGTTCAACATTTCATCCATTTCATCAATGACCACCTTCTTAATATATTTTGTTTTGAGTGCGCCATTCATGATTAAATCAAATAGTCTTCCGGGAGTTGCCACCAATACATCTACCCCTTTTTCAACTTCGATTTGTTGTGTATTGATATTCACTCCACCAAATACACCAACCGTAATAACGCTCATATAAGTTGTCAATTTCTTAACAGCTTCTACTACTTGAACTACTAATTCTCTTGTTGGTACAATAATTAATATTTGAGGGTCTTTATTTTTGTCGAATTTCCATTGTCTTAGACAAGGTAACAAGTAGGCAAAAGTTTTACCGGTTCCAGTTTGGGCGATGCCGCAAACATCTCTTCCAGACATTACTATTGGAAAAACACGATGTTGAATGGTAGTTGGATGTGTATATCCTAAATCTTCCAGTGCCCTAGCCAATGGCGAATTGATGTTTAATTGGTCAAAAGTCATAGGAACGAAGGTAACTCATAAAGTTCACAGCCAACTCGCTTAGCACTTAGACTTTGATATTAATTTGATTCAGCGACCACGCACAAATTCAAGCCAGCTTGATTTAGCTCCCCGAGGTCGCTGAATCCTTTTACCCTCAGTTTAAAAGCATATAAGCACAGCCAACTCGCTTCGCTCGTTGTCTTTGACCTTATTTAACCACGCACAAATTCAAGCCAGCTTGATTTGTTTGTTATTAAATAACGTCAGCCTCAACTAAGTTGAGGCTGTGCTTTCTTTTTTCGTCGGGTGAACAGGATTTGAACCTGCGACCACACGCCCCCCAGACGTGTACGCTACCGGACTGCGCTACCACCCGTATTTACGTTTGAACTCGATTTTTTGGGCGCAAATATACCCCTAAATAGAGAAAAACGAGTTATATTGCACGAAATTCATTGACTCGATGACAATTCTTCTCAGGCAAGTCAAAATTGCTGATCAGCATTCGCCATTTAACGGCCAAGTAAAAGATATCCTTCTTCAAGATGCAGTATTAATTTCCATCCAAGATCATTATGAAGGAAAATCCGATCAAATAGTTGATATTCCTGGGACGATCGTAAGTACAGGATGGGTAGATCCATTTACTCATTTTTGTGACCCTGGATATGAACATAGAGAAACATTAGTTACTGGTGCTGCAGCTGCTCAAGCAGGTGGTTTTACAACTGTATTTGTTGTACCCAATACCCATCCAGTTGTTGACAATAAAACACAGGTGAATTATATTATTCAACAGAATCAACAATTGCCTATTCACGTATTACCAATTGGAGCGCTGTCTAAGAAAATTGAAGGAAAAGATTTAGCAGAAATGATTGATATGCATCATTCAGGTGCAGTCGCATCAAGTGATGGTTTATATCCTGTTCAATCTACCCTACTTTTCTTAAAAGCTTTACAGTATGTAAAAACATTCGATGGTGTAGTGATTCAAATGCCCATAGACAAAAGCTTAGGGAGTTTAGGCTTGATGAACGAAGGCATTACATCTACACAACTTGGTCTGCCAGGGATTCCTGCGATTGCAGAAGAATTGATGATTGCAAGAGACATTGAATTATTAAAATACACCAATTCAAAACTGCACATCACAGGTGTAAGTACGGCGAAAGGGATGGCATTAATAGAAGCGGGTAAAAAAGCTGGTTTAGCATTAACATGTAGTGTGACTCCTTATCATTTATATTTTAACGAAACAGATTTAACAACTTATGATACTTTGTTAAAAGTGTTTCCACCATTAAGAACTAAATCAGATCAAGCAGCTTTGTTGGATGCTGTTGAGCGCGGCGTTGTGGACTGTATCAGCTCGCATCATCAACCACAGGACTGGGATGGAAAAACAATTGAATTTGAATATGCTAAAGCAGGTATTGCTTCAATTGAAACAACTTATTCCACTATCAATCATCTATTACCGAATTTAAAAGAGGATGCCATTGCAAATTTGTTGTCAAATAATGCAAGAAATATTTTCAATCTTGGTTCAAATACAATTCAAGAAGGTCAAGTTGTAGATTTGACATGCTTCAATCCTACTATTGAAGCAACACATTCCAAATTGGCTTCAAAAAGTAAATCTGCCAATAATCCATTCTGGGATAAACCTTTAAAAGGTAAGGTAGTAGCAACTTATGTTAAAGGTAAATTACATCTTAATCAATAGATTCAATTCATTACTCAAACCAATTTAAAAACACAAATAATGGAAAAACAGATCACTTCACATATTGTAAAAGGCGCTTTATTAGGTGCATTCTCAATTTTATTTAGCATTATCATTTATATATTCAACCTCTATTCAGTGACTTGGTTAAGTTGGATTAGTTATGCAGTGATTGTTGGTGGAATTATCTACGGAAATATTGTCTATGCAAACCAAAATAATAACAATGTTAGTTTTGGAAATATTTTTGCACATGGCTTTAAAACTACTGCTGTATTGATTGTTATTTCAGTAGTGTATACATTGTTATCTTTAAAAGTACTTTTCCCTGATATGATTGACAAAATCATCGACATGTCAAGAATTGAAATGGAAAAAAATCCAAAGATGACAGACGAGATCATTGAACAAGCTATTTCAATGACTCGAAAATTCTTTATCCCATTTGCAGTTGGTGGTGTATTGATTGGCACAGGTTTCATGGGTGCAATTGGTTCATTGATTGGTGCAGGTGTAGCAAAGAAAAATCCAGTTGATCCATTTAAACAAGACACAGCTCAATAATTTAATATGCAGATTTCTGTTGTTATACCACTATTCAATGAAGCGGAGTCTTTGCCAGAATTAATGGCATGGATTCATCGTGTGATGGAAGCTAATTCATTCACTTATGAAGTGATCATGATTGACGATGGTAGTGATGACGGCAGTTGGGATGTGATTGCTAACTTACGCAAACAATTCCCTCAACTAAAGGGCATAAAATTCCAACGTAATTATGGAAAATCTGCAGCATTGAATGAAGGTTTTAAAGCCGCGCAAGGTGATATGGTCATGACGATGGATGCAGATCTGCAAGATAGTCCAGATGAAATCCCAGAATTCTACACCATGATCATGGAGCAAGGCTATCATTTAGTGAGTGGAAGGAAGACAAAACGTTTTGACAATACCCTTACTAAAAATATTCCTTCTAAATTATACAATGCGGTAGCTAGTAAAAGTTCAGGGATCAAATTACACGATTTTAACTGTGGTATAAAAGCATACCAATTAAAAGTGGTAAAAAGCATAGAGGTATTTGGAGAGATGCACCGTTATATACCTATTCTTGCTAAATGGGCAGGGTTCAAAAAAATTGGTGAAAAAGTAGTACAGCATCAGGCTAGAAAATATGGCCATACAAAATTTGGATGGGAAAGATTTGTGAATGGATTTTTAGATTTATTAACCATTCAGTTTTTATCCAAATTTGGTAAAAAACCAATGCAATTTTTTGGCTTAATTGGCACCCTATTCTTTTTAATAGGATTTGCTTCTGTTTTTTATATTGTCATTGGCAAATTCATTGATCCTGTTACAAGCGTTACCAATAAACCTGCATTCTATATTGCTTTAACAGCTATGTTAATTGGAACACAATTATTTTTAGCTGGATTTATAGCTGAAATTATGAATCGAAATGCATCAGATAGAAACACCTATTTAATTGAGGAGAAACAAGGATGGTAGATCAATTGATCATTATGGGGCCAGCATGGCCATTAAGAGGCAATCTTGCTGCTTTTGATGAAAAACTAGCCAATGTTTTCATGCAAGCTTCGATCAACACTAAATTGTATACTTTCTCCTTACAATATCCAGATTTATTATTTCCAGGAACCACACAATATTCTACAGATCCGGCACCTGAAAAGCTTTCAATAGATGTGGCAATCAATTCAATCAATCCTTTCAATTGGATTAAGGTTGGTTTAAAAATTAAACGAGAAAAACCGGATTTAATTATCGTACGTTATTGGATTCCTTTTATGGCACCATGCTTAGGCACTATATTAAGTATTGTAAAAAAGAATAAGCATACCAAAGTAATTGCCATTGTTGATAATATGATTCCGCATGAAAAAAGGTTAGGAGATAAATTATTGACCCAATATTTTGTACGTGCAGTAGATGGCTTTTTAACAATGAGTCAAAAAGTGCAAAATGATGTAAAGCTATTTACCAACAAACCAACTTGTGTATCACCACATCCAATTTATGATCATTTTGGTGAAGCCATACCAACAGCTGATGCAAGGAAATTTTTACATCTTGATGTACATGACAAAGTGATTTTATTCTTTGGTTTTGTTAGAGCATATAAGGGTTTGGATCTATTGATTGAAGCTATGGCTGATCCTGCTATCAAAGCGGCTGGAATTAAATTAGTTATTGCCGGGGAATTTTATGAATCTCCAACCCCCTATTTGACTCAAATTGAACAATTAGGTTTAACAGATACCATCTCTGTTTACAATCAATATATTGGCGAAAAAGAAGTGACACAATATGTATCAGCAGCAGATTTTATCATCCAACCTTATCGAAATGCCACTCAAAGTGGTGTTACGCCTATGGCCTATCATTTTTTAAAGCCTATGTTGGTGACCAATGTGGGTGGGCTGGCAGACACCGTACCACATGATAAAGTTGGTTTAGTGGTTCAACCTAATCCAAGATCTATAGCCGAAGGAATTGTACAATTATATGAGAGAGGGACAGCACATTTTATGCCGCATTTAATTACAGAAAAGAAAAAATATAGTTGGGAACAAATGAGACAATCTTTTTTAACTTTGTACCAACAGCTATAAACATACACATATGTCAATTCAACAAATACAATCTATCATTGAAGGTTCTATTAAAGTAAAGCAAGCTTTATTTAAAGACGAACAATTGGTGTTAGAAATAGAGAAAATTGTCCATGCCATTACTCATGCATTTAAACAAGGGAATGCTGTTTATTTTGCTGGAAATGGTGGAAGTGCTGCAGATGCACAGCATTTAGCTGCTGAATTCTCTGGTAGGTTCTATAAAGACAGAAAAGCACTCCCATCAGATGCTTTACATTGTAATAGTTCCTATTTAACTGCAGTAGCCAACGATTATAGTTACGATGTTATTTATGCAAGATTATTAGAAGGTCTAGCTAAACCAGGTGATGTATTGGTAGGAATTAGCACTTCTGGTAATTCAGGCAATATTGTAAAAGCCTTTGAAATGGCAAAATCAATCGGAGTTGTGACAGTTGGATTCACAGGCGCTGCTGGTGGTAAAATGAAAGAACTAAGTGATTTTTTAATCAATATCCCTTCAACAACGACACCAAGAATTCAAGAATCTCATATCTTGGTAGGGCATATTATATGTGAATTAGTAGAAGAAAATATCTTTGGTAAATAGATGTTGAACAAATTATATATCCAACAAGATTGGACTTTATTTTTAGATAGAGATGGCGTAATCAATCATGAAAAAAAGGAAGACTATATCCGAAATTGGACTGAGTTTGAATTTTATAAAGAAAGTTTATTAGCACTTCCTATCCTTGCACAGAAATTCAATAAAATCATTATCACGACCAATCAAAAAGGAATTGGCAAAGGATTGATGTCAGCTGATGACCTAGCATTGATTCATCAAAACATGACGAATAAGATTGTCGAATTGGGCGGGAGAATTGATGCAATCTATTATTGTCCAGACTTAGACAATGCATCAATCAATAGGAAGCCTCAACCTGGAATGGCCTATCAAGCTAAGACAACTTTTCCTGAAATTGATTTTAAACGTTCCATCATGGTGGGAAATAGGATGTCAGATATGGAATTTGGACGCAATGCAGGCATGCACACCGTGTATTTAGCAACAACACATCCAGAAGCGCCATTCCCAGATACTAAAATAGATTATCGTTATGATAATCTATTCCAGTTTGCTCAATCCATATAGTTATTTTCATTGCGCTAATTGCGCTAAAGATTAATCTAACTTCAATACAGCTAAGAAAGCTTCTTGCGGAATCTCTACGTTTCCAATTTGACGCATTCTCTTTTTACCTTCTTTCTGCTTTTCTAATAATTTACGTTTACGGCTAATATCACCACCATAACATTTTGCCGTAACATCCTTACGCATTGCAGAGATATTTTCTCTAGCGACTACCTTTGCTCCAATAGCAGCTTGTATTGCAATTTGGAATTGTTGTTTGGTTAATAGATCTTTTAATTTTTCACAAAGTTTACGACCAAATTCAGCTGATTTTCCACGGTGAATTAACGCACTCAATGCATCCACCTTTTCATTGTTTAAAAGAATATCCATTTTAACAATATCGGCCTCTCTAAATCCAATTTGTGTATAATCAAAAGAAGCATAACCTCTGGTTCCACTTTTTAATTTATCATAGAAATCAAATACAATTTCTGTCAAAGGCATTTCAAATATCAATTCAACACGTGTTGGTGTTAAATAACTTTGATTGATTAACATCCCTCTTTTGCCTAAGCATAATGTAATGATATTCCCAATATAGTCAGGTGTTGTAATAATCTGTGCTCTAATAAAAGGCTCTTCTATGTAATCAATTTTTACAGGATCGGGCATCTCTGTTGGATTGTTTACAATAATTTTTTCTTTTCTTGTTGTATAGGCGATAAAACTTACGTTGGGAACGGTTGTAATCACAGTCTGATTGAACTCTCGCTCCAAACGCTCCTGTATAATTTCCATATGCAATAAACCTAGGAATCCACATCGGAATCCAAAACCTAAAGCTTGTGATGTTTCTAATTCAAAAGTTAATGAGGCGTCATTTAATTGTAATTTATCCATGCAATCTCTTAACTCTTCAAACTCATCTGTATTTACTGGATATATACCTGCAAATACCATGGGTTTCACTTCCTCAAAACCATTGATCATTTCACCAGGATTATTGGCCAATGTAATGGTATCCCCTACTTTAACTTCTTTCGCATTTTTAATACCTGTAATAATATAACCCACATCACCAGCTCTTACTTCAGCTTTTGGTGTCATAGCTAATTTTAATACGCCAACTTCATCTGCTATATAGTCTCTGCCGGATGCGACAAATTGTATTTTATCATTCTTTCTTAAAACACCATTCATGATACGATAGTAAACAATAATACCTCTAAAGCTATTGAATACACTGTCAAAAATTAATGCTTGCAATGGTGCTTCTGGATCTCCAACAGGTGCTGGAATACGTTCACAAACCGCTTGTAATATTTCCTCAATACCGATACCTGAACGTCCACTCGCCAATAAAATATCTTCTTGCTTACATCCAATCAAGTCAATGATTTGATCAGTCACTTCTGGTATTTTAGCACCATCCATATCAATTTTATTGATAACTGGGATGATTTCTAAATTATTATCTAAAGCAAGATATAAGTTACTAATTGTTTGCGCTTGTATACCCTGAGATGCATCTACCAATAATAAAGCACCTTCACAAGCAGCTAATGCACGGCTCACTTCATAACTAAAGTCAACGTGTCCCGGAGTGTCAATTAAATTCAATGTATAGGTCTCCCCTTTATGAATGTAATTGATCTGTATTGCGTGACTCTTAATGGTAATTCCCTTCTCTCGCTCAAGATCCATATCATCTAAAACCTGATTCATCATCTCACGTTCTGTAATGGTCTTGGTATGTTCTAATAAACGATCTGCCAAGGTACTTTTACCGTGATCAATATGGGCGATGATACAAAAATTTCTTATGTGCTTCATGTAATAATTAAGGTTCTTTTATAAACTATTTAAGTGCATTGATAATTGCTGCAAATTCAGTTGCAATTAAAGATGCCCCACCAACTAATCCACCATCCACATCTTGTTGTGAAAATATTTCTTTTGCATTAGAAGCTTTAACACTTCCTCCATATAATATCGAAATTTGATCTGCTATGGATGCACCATACTTTGTAGCAAACACAGATCTGATATACGCATGAATTTCTTGCGCTTGATCACTTGTAGCAGTTTTACCTGTACCGATTGCCCAAATTGGTTCATAAGCAATCACTACTTTCACGATTTGGTCTGCTGATAAATGAAATAATGAATTTTTTAATTGTGCTTCTACAAAACTATTCTGTGTTCCTGCTTCTCTTATAGAAAGTGGTTCACCACAACAAAATATCGGTGTGCTACCTATTGCTAACACTGCATCTGTTTTTTCTGCTAGCAAAGCGTCTGATTCAGCAAAATATTCACGTCTTTCTGAATGCCCTAAAACAATATGATGTACACCGGCTGATGCATACATTGATGCAGCAATTTCACCTGTATAAGCACCACTTGTTTTTTGATGACAATTTTGAGCAGCTACAAATACATTGTTCTTGCCAGAAAGTTTTTGAACTGCTAATGGAATATAAATAGCTGGAACTGCAAAAATGGCTTCTTGATTTCCTGATAAATGATGTTCTATCGCTAAAATTTGATCTAATAAAATTTCAGCTTCATTTTGGCTTAAATTCATTTTCCAATTTGCTGCAGCTATTTGTTTTCTCATAATATTTATTTTGAAGGCTCAAAGGTAACTAAAAAATAGCGCTATTCCATATGAAACAAGGCAGATAAGACCCCCTTTTCTGCCTCTGTAATTTGGAATCCCTTCATTTTTTTCCAATTTTGGATGTCTTCGATAGCTTTATCTAAAACATAGCCTTTTGTAGTACCCCAACTAAAATTTGGAATCATTTTTGGCAAAAGACCATTCCCATAAATATTGGCCGAAACACCAATGTAGGATCCAGTATTGATACTTGATTGAATTGCAAATCTGGTATAATCACCTACCAACATCCCCATCTTATTTCCAACAGTATTCCATGATTTAAGATGTTGATTCCAAATTTGAATTGGGCCTGCTGTATTTTTCACATTACTATTACTAGTTCCGGCTCCAAGATTACACCAATGTCCAATAATACTATCACCAAGATAGCCTTCATGTGCCTTATTTGAATAACCTAAAAGTATACTATTCTTTATTTCTCCGCCAACGGTGCAAAATGGCCCTACCGAAGTGGCTCCATAAATACTTGCATTCATTTTAACCACTCCTTTTTCGCCTATTACAAAGGGGCCTCTAATCGCAACACCTTCCATCAATACTGCATTTTTCCCTATATAAATTGGGCCTTCCGTTGCATTTAAACTTACTCCAGTTAATGTTGCTCCAGGAGCTATGAAAATATTTTCAGGACAAATTAATCGATTGGTGTGGTCTACCACTGAAGTGATTTCTTTAGCTATGATTTGGTCAAAATCTGATTGAATTAAAAATGCATTCAATTGCAATAAATGCAGTGCGTTTTTAATCAATTTTGCAGGAATGGATGTCTTTAAATGAGGCTCGCCTAATAAAATTTTCCCAATACTCCTCTCCTTGGTAATAGTGGCAATCCATTTACCATCTTCATCCAATAAACTTTCCCCTTCTTTTAAATTCAAAATGGCTGTTTTAACTGCTCCATCTGGAATACAGGTGGCATTGATAAATACAACTGGATCAGAGTGATTAAAAAAAGATGCTTCATATAAACCTTGTAAATAACTTTCGGTATACACTTCACACGTAGTCTCTAAGAAGGCATCCCATCGTTCTTGAATCGTATATATCCCAACCCTTAATTCAGTTAAACTTCTTGTTAAACAAAAGGGGTAAAAATGAATACGATCAGGCAGATCCACTAAAACAAATTGCATATAGGATGATTTAGGAACAAAAATACGCTAAAGTCAAAATCAAATTAGATAAGTTCCTAACGCATGTTAATTTAATGCTTATTTTCGTGCTCTAATAATTATACTATGCAATTAGGTTATTTTAATTATCCGTTACCTGCTAATGAGCCGGTGTTAAATTATGCACCAGGTTCTAATGAACGTAAAGCATTAAAAGAAGCATTAGCTTCCTTAAAGAAAAAGACATTGGATATCCCAATGTACATCAATGGTAAGGCGGTTAGAACAGGAAAAACAATGTCCATTCATCCACCACATGAAACAAAACATGTACTAGGACATTTTCATGTTGGAACAAAAATACATGTAGAAAAAGCAATTGAATCTGCCTTAAAAGTGCGTGAAAATTGGTCTAATATGACATGGGAATCTAGAGCTCATATCTTTTTAAAAGCGGCGGATTTATTGGCAACAAAATATAGGTTCGAGATGAATGCAGCAACGATGCTGGGCCAAAGTAAGAATGCTTATCAAGCTGAAATTGATGCTGCTTGTGAGCTAATTGATTTCTTAAGATTCAATGTGCATTTTTTAAGTCAAATCTATCAGCAACAACCTATCTCCTCTCCAGGTATGCACAATAGAATGGAATGGCGTGGTTTAGAGGGATTTGTATTGGCCATTACTCCTTTCAACTTTACTGCGATTGGAGGGAATTTACCTGCATCTGCTGCCATGTGTGGCAATGTGGTGGTTTGGAAACCAGCCAATACACAAATCTATTCTGCACAATTATTCATGCGTATATTAAAAGAGGCAGGATTACCTGATGGGGTCATTAATATTGTTTACACAGATGGGCCTACTGTAGGTGATATTTGTTTCAAACATCCAGATTTTGCAGGGGTACATTTTACAGGTTCAACCGGTGTATTTAACCATATGTGGAAGCAAATTGGTGAAAACATTCCAAGATATAAATCTTATCCAAGAATCGTTGGTGAAACTGGCGGAAAAGACTTTGTAATGGTACATCCAAGTGCAGATGTAGATACTGTAGTAACTGCTTTAGCAAGAGGTGCATTCGAATACCAAGGTCAGAAATGTTCTGCAGCATCAAGAGCCTATCTACCAAGTAATCTAGCTGTGGCAGTTAAAGCTAAGTTGGTTAAAGCGGTACAATCTATGAAAATGGGTTCAGTAGAAGATTTTAGCAATTTTGTGAATGCAGTAATTGATGAAAAGTCATTCAACAATATTTCTAAATACATAGCTGCTGTTAAAAAAGATAAACAAGCTAAGATTTTAGTTGGAGGTAATTTGAATAAATCAAAGGGATGGTTTGTAGAACCAACTGTGATTGATACCAAGAACGCCAAATCACTTACCATGTGTGAAGAGATTTTTGGGCCAGTATTGACCATCTATACCTACCCTGCTAATCAGTTTGAGAAAACATTAAAATTATTGGATAGTACTTCTAAATATGCTTTAACTGGTTCAATTATATCACAGGATAGAGCTTCTATCGAATTGGCAACCAATGTTTTACGTCATTCAGCTGGTAATTTTTACATCAATGATAAGCCTACTGGTGCGGTGGTTGGCCAACAACCATTTGGAGGAGCAAGAGGGTCAGGAACAAATGATAAAGCTGGTAGTGCGTTGAATTTATACCGTTGGTTAAGTGCTCGAACAATTAAAGAGACTTTTAACCCTCCAACAGATTATAAATATCCATTTTTAAACGAAGCATAAGACCGTATTTTAGTCTTAAAATACTATATTTGCTACTCAAAAAACAAGGACTGTGGCGCAAAAATTTTCTAAAGAAACCTACCTGTATTGGTATGAATTGATGCAATTAATACGTCAATTTGAATCAAAATCAGAAGAAATGTATAAAATGGCGGGTAAAATCCGCGGATTCTTTCACGTGTACAATGGCCAGGAAGCAATTGCTGCCGGATGTATGACTGCAACGAATCATGAAGACCCTTATATTACTGGATACCGTGATCACGGTTTGGCATTAGCAAAAGGGATGAGTCCCAACGCTGCTATGGCTGAATTGTATGGTAAAGCCACTGGATGTTCTAAGGGAAAAGGTGGAAGTATGCACTTTTTCGATAAAGCCAATAACTTTTTTGGAGGACATGGTATTGTAGGTGCTCAGATTGGTACAGGAGCTGGATTGGCTTTTGCAGAACAATATCGTGGGTCAAAAAATGTGGTTTTGTGTTTCTTTGGTGATGGAGCTGCTAGACAAGGTATGCTTCACGAAGTATTCAATCTTGCCATGTTATGGAAATTACCAGTAGTCTTTATTTGCGAAAACAATAACTACGCAATGGGTACCTCTATTGAAAGAACGAGTAATGTAATCGATATCTATAAGTTAGCGGATGCATATGATATGCCTTCAGATAAAGTGGATGGCATGACACCAGAATTAGTTCACGAAGGGGTTGCTAGAGCGGTTAAGCGTGCTAGAGACGGAGAAGGCCCTACTTTATTAGAGATGAAAACCTATCGATATAGAGGTCACTCTGTATCTGATCCACAAAAATATAGATCAAAGGATGAGGTTGAAGAATACAAGGATCAAGACCCTATCATTAAAGTAAGAAAGACCATTTTAGAAAATAATTTTGCTACTGAAGCAGCATTGCAAGAGATTGATGAAAAAATCAATGGCATTGTTGAAGCATCTGTAAAATTTGCGGAGGACAGTCCTTGGCCAGATGATAGCGAAGTATTGAAGGACGTGTATATAGATCAAAATTATCCATTTATTGTAGACTAATTATTTTTAACCAATTCATATGAGCGAAGTACAACAAGAACAAGCACCAGTTGCTTTTATTAAGAAGAACCAAAAACAAGTAGTTTATTTATTTGCTGCTATAATCATAGCTGTTTTAGGCTATTTTGGGTATGCAGAATTATATCAAAAACCATTAGAAGCAAAAGCGGCAGACGCAATGTATGTTGCTGAGAAATATTTTGCAAATGACTCTTCTGAGTTAGTATTAAACGGAGATGGTACAAGTAAAGGTGTGCTATATATCATCAAGGAATTTGGTGGTACCAAAGCTGCTAATCTTGCAAAGTATTATGCAGGTATGAGTTACTATAGATTAAAAGACTATAACAAAGCGATTGACTATTTGAAAGACTTCTCTACTGATGCGAAACAAGTACAAGCAGTTGCATATGGTTCTATTGGTGATGCTTATTCTGAATTAAAAAAGAATGATGAGGCGATTGAATTTTATAAGAAAGCAGGAACTCATTTTCCAGAAGACGAAGCCATCTCTTCTGAATATTTATTCCGTGCAGCTTCTTTCTTAGAATTGAATGGTAAAAATGATGCAGCATTAGAAATCTATATGCAAATCAAAAAGAATTATCCAAAGTCTGAGAAAGGATTTAGCATTGATAAATATATCAATAGACTTCAAGTTCAACCTTAATCAAGATGAAATAATTAAAAAGGCATTCTTTCTTCAAAGGGTGCCTTTTTTTTATTGTAAAGAAATACTTAATTTAGACTATGAAAGTTCAGCTATTTATTCCCTGTTTCATTGATCAATTATATCCACAAGTTGCTTTTAATACTGTAAAAATATTAGAAAAAGCAGGCTGTACTGTTAGTTATAATACACAACAAACTTGTTGTGGTCAACCCGCTTTTAATGCAGGCTTTTGGGGTGAATCTAAAGACGTTTGTACAAAGTTTGTTCAAGATTTTGATGGCGCAGATTATATTGTAAGTCCTAGTGCCAGCTGTGCTGGATTTGTCAGAAACAATTATGGTAAACTTTTTGAAAACAACGCTTACCAAAGTCCTGCAAAAAAAGTGGCAACACAAATATTTGAATTATCTGAATTTCTAGTTAAGATATTAAATGTCACAGATTTAGGCGCAAGCTTCAATGGCAAGGCGACCTACCACGATAGTTGTGCTGGATTAAGAGAATGTAATATTAAAGCGGAACCTAGAGCTTTATTGAGTCATGTCAATGGACTTGAATTGATTGAAATGAATGACAATGAAACCTGCTGTGGATTTGGTGGTAGTTTTGCAGTTAAATATGATACCATTAGCGTTGCTATGGCAGATCAAAAAATTGACAATGCTGTAGCAACCGAAGCAGAATATATTATTAGTACAGATATGAGTTGCCTCATGCATTTAGATGGTCGCATCAATCATAATGGACAAAGTATTAAAGTGATACATCTAGCAGATATACTGGCAAATGGATACTAATTCTTTATCCAACCAATTTTTACAACATTTCTTAAAATTACTTGTTATAAGTATTATAAATAATCATAACGACTATGGCTTATTGGTTAATCAAATCAGAACCTTTTAAATATTCTTGGGATCAGTTCACTAAAGACAAACGTACATTTTGGGACGGCGTTAGAAATTATGGAGCTAGGAATAACTTGAGATCAATGAAAAAAGGTGATCTAGCATTTTGGTACCATAGTAATGAAGGCATGGAAATTGTTGGAATTGCCAAAGTTGTAAAGGAAGCCTACCAAGACCCTACTACAGAAGAAACTGCATGGTTGGCAGTTGATTTTGCACCGCACAAAAAATTAAAGCATCCAGTAAAATTAGCGGATGTTAAAGCCAATACCAATTTATCCAATATGGCTTTGGTAAGATTAGGCAGATTGTCTGTTCAACCTGTTACGGATGCAGAATGGGAAGAGGTAATGAAAATGAGTGAAGGCAAATAAAATTCATTCAACCTTTAATGGAAGAATGAATAGCCAATAAATATAGCAATCACCACTCCTATTAAATCTGCAAACAACCCAGCCCATACCGCATATCGCACTTTCTTAATGCCTACACTTCCAAAGTATAAAGCAATGATGTAAAAAGTAGTATCAGCAGAGCCTTGAAATATAGAGGCCAATTTACCTACAAAAGAATCAGGCCCTTGTGTTTGGAAGATATCTAGCATCATCCCTCTAGCTCCACTCCCACTCAAAGGTTTCATTATAGCCACTGGCAATGCACCTACAAATTCTGTATTAATCCCTGTTAATTGAATTAAAAAAGTAAGGCCATTTAAGACATATACCATTGCGCCACTATCTCTAAACACGCGAATAGCCACCAACATGGCAACTAGATAAGGAATGATTTTGACAATTACATCAAACCCATTTTTTGCTCCTTCAATAAAAGCATCAAATACGGATACTTTTTTATAAGCACCACCAAGAATAATTGCTACAACTATACCCATTAAAATACTTGACCCCGCAATTTTAGAAAAAAGCTCTTTCTGAACTGGTGTAAGACTATTGACAGCGAATAAAACACTACCCATTAAAATCACAAGACCTAATAACCAACTGATCAAAACCCTATCCCATTTTAATTTTTGATATAACCCTACCATCACAATTGAAGCTAAGGTAGTTCCTATGGTAGCTAAAACACATGGTATGAAAATACTAGCAGCATCTTGTGAACCAGCTGCTAAACGATATGAAATAATGGTCAATGGTATAACCGTAAGTCCGCTTGTGTGTAAGACTAAAAACATGATTTGAGCATTGGTTGCTTTTTCCTTCTCTGGATTTAAACTTTGTAAGCTTTCCATTGCTTTAAGACCAAATGGAGTTGCCGCGTTGTCTAATCCTAACATATTGGCGCTAAAATTCATGACCATCTGCCCCATAGCAGGATGATTCTGTGGCACTTCTGGAAATAAACGACTCAAAAATGGATTCGTCCATTTAGCTAATGTTTGGATAGCACCTGCTTTTTCAGCAATATTCATCAATCCTAAAAAAAATACCATGGTTCCTGCTAAAGGAAAAGCGACATCAATTACAGAAGATTTTGCTGAATCGAATAAACCATCCGCTAATAGCTTAAAAATCTCTGTATCACCTAAAAAGACCAATTTAAACAGCGCAACGACGAATGCGATTACAAAAAATGCGATCCAAATGATATTCAATGCCATATCTAATTGTTTATGGTACTAATATAGCCCATTTTGCGATTAGAATTGTATTTTTGCGGCACTTAAAAGAATCAGATTATGGCATTACAAGCAGGAATCGTGGGGCTACCCAATGTAGGAAAATCAACCTTATTTAACGCAGTAAGTAATAGTGCAAAAGCACAAGCAAGTAATTATCGTTTTTGTACCATCGAACCAAATGTGGGTTTAGTAGATGTACCAGATAATCGAATCAGTCAATTGGCAGAATTAATCAACCCAACAAGGGTTGTTCCAACTCAATTAGAGATTGTAGACATTGCTGGTTTAGTAAAAGGTGCTAGCAAGGGTGAAGGCTTGGGTAATAAATTTCTTGCGAATATCAGAGAAGTAAGTGCCATTATTCATGTGATTCGTTGTTTTGAGGATGAAAATGTGTTAAGAGAAGAAGGTAAAATCAATCCAATCGGCGATAAAGACATCATTGAAACAGAATTACAATTAAAGGATTTGGATAGTGTAGAGAAAAAGATGCAACGTACCGAGAAAATGGCTAAAACAGATCCAAAAGCAAAAGTTGAATTAGAAGTTTTACAAAAATGTAAAGCACATTTAGAGGATGGTAAAAGTATCCGTTCATTAGATTTATCAAAAGAAGATTATACAGCTATTGCAGATATCTTTTTATTAACTGCAAAGCCAGTAATGTATGTGGCTAATGTGGACGAAGCGTCAATGCACACAGGCAATGCCTATTCTGAACAATTGGTTCAAATGGCTAAACAAGAAGGTGCCGAAGTGATCGTAATGTGTAATAATATCGAGGCGCAAATTTCTGAGCTAGAAGATGCAGATGATAAGGCATTGTTTATGGAAGAATACCAAATGAAAGAGCCTGCTTTAAATCGATTGATTCAAACAGCATATAAATTATTGAAATTAGAAACTTACTTTACAGCGGGTGTTCAAGAAGTTCGTGCATGGACAATTGGTTCTGGATGGAAAGCACCACAAGCAGCAAGTGTGATTCATACAGATTTTGAAAAAGGATTCATTAAAGCCGAAGTGATTGCATTTGATGATTTTATAAAATACAAAAGTGAAGCAGCCTGTCGTGATAATGGAAAATTAAGAATCGAAGGCAAGGAATACATAGTAAAAGATGGAGATGTAATGCATTTCAGATTTAATGTATAATATAGCATGAAAAAAATTGCAGTAATATTTTATAGTGTTTTTGTCATTGCTTGTAATAATACAAACAATACAGATTCGAGTAGTTCCATTGATAATGGCTCAACAACTAGCGCTATCACTGCTCCAACTGCCTTAAACTATACCGTTAAAAAAGTCTATGCCCATGATACTTCAGCTTATACACAAGGTTTAGAATGGCATCACAATATTTTAATTGAGGGTACCGGCTTAAGAGGCGAAAGTGTGTTATATCAAATGGATGAACAACTTAAACCTTTTGGCAAAAAAGTAACTTTAAAATCGCCCTATTTTGGCGAAGGTATCACTGTGTTCAATGGAAAAATCTATCAACTAACCTGGGAAGAGCATCAAGTTTTTGTGTATGATGCTACAACTTTAAAGTTGATCAATACGCTCAATTGGCCCTATGAAGGTTGGGGATTGACCCATAATGATAGTTCATTAATCGTTTCAACTGGTAGTAGTAATCTGTATTTTGTAAATCCTAATGATTTTTCTATTCAAAAAACAATTGGTGTCTATCACCAATATGGTTATCAAAGCATGATCAATGAATTGGAATACGTTGATGGAAAGATATTTGCAAATATTTATGGACAAAATGAAATCATTGTGATTGATCCCAATACTGGAAAAATTACCAATAAAATGGATTGTAGTAATTTACTTGCACAGGCAAAAGTGCAATACAATCCCTTAAGTATTGATGGTGGTTATGTATTGAATGGCATTGCCTATAAAAAAGAAACAAATACCTATTTTTTAACAGGCAAATGTTGGCCCGTTATAGTAGAAGTAAAGTTAAACTAAATATAGTTTTGTATTGATTGCTTTCTAACTTCGTAAATAATACTACTAGCTTTTGTTGCATCTTTCATGGCGAATAAATTTGAGATTAAACCAACAACCCCTGCTCTTATCCCACCTAATTTCCCTGAATGTCTGTATTTTTCACTAAGCAGACTCACATAGAAGCTATCATACCACATTGGTTTTAAAGACACAATTTCGAAACCTAATTCATTTAATAAAGTAGCCATTGAATTTGGTGAAAAATGATATAAATGTCTTGGTAAATCATATGCTGCCCAATATTTTTTATAGAATTGAGCATCAAAGCTTGTGTAATTAGGCACTGCGATGATTAATCTACCATTGTGCTTCAAACTTTTAAAACATTGATTTAAATAAGGTTTTAAAGCATGAACATGTTCTAAAACATGCCACATGGTAATGACTTCAAATTCATTTTCAGGTAAATCGAAAATGGTATCGGTAGATTGTAAATGTATTTTATAATTCTCAAAAGCCTTATTTCTTGTTGATGCATCTGGTTCCAAACCAGTGACTCTCCAGTCTTTCTGTTGCATGGCGTGCACAAATGCACCCGTTCCAGCACCAATATCTAATAGATGCCCCTTATGACCTGTAAATAATGATTGTACCCATTTTGTTTTTTGTGCTAAAGTTTTAGTCCTAACGTAATGGTATAAACGATTCATCCAACCTTCCTTTACATCGGTATGAGATATATAGGCAGTAAATTTATAGTACTTCCCTATTTCATTTTGACTTGGAATAGGCGATGTAAATCTTAAGTTACACTTTGAACAATGTAAAATTGTAAAGCATTCTTGTGTTAATGAAAAGTCTTGACTTTCTAATGCTATTTGCGGATTGGTGTGATTGCAAATGGGACAATTCATGTTGCTTTATTTTAAAAGGATTGCAATTATAGCAATCGTAGCTATAATCAATGGGAAGATCCACCAATTATTAGATGATGTATTAAAATTATTTTCTGATTGATCTTCGATTAAAACTTTTTGTAAACGTATTGTTTGAAAATAGGTAGCACTATCAAAATTTGATTGAAAAGAAAAGGAGTCATTGATTGGTTTCAATTGACCTAAATTGCCCAGATCTACTATATTAGATGCATTTAATTGATCTGTTAAAAAAGAAGCATAATCAATGATAGCTTGTTCTATTGTGCAATCTAAATGATCTGATAAATAAATGTAAAATAACTTACTTGGTTTATTATTGGGATCTGAATTAGGGTCAAAAACAATCTTCTCAACCGGTGGATGAAACTGATCATCTGAAAGAAAGGCATCTTTTTGATTCAAATTTAATTGACCCATACCAGGTAAAACCAATTGCCCATGCTCTAAAAAATATTTTTCTAAAATTGGTAGCATCATTATTTACTAAATTTATATTGTATACCCGCTAAAAATTGAACACCTAAAGAAGGATAATTGGCCCAACGTTGGTATTGTTGGTCTAATAAATTCTCCCCTTTTCCCCAAAATGTCCAATTGTCAGAAATTGCATATTGCAAACCGGCATTCAGCACAAAGGTATTGTTTAATTGATAAGCATTTCCTAGACCAGCACTTGTTTTAGATCCAGTCCAAAATTGACCAGAAGCATCAAACTGCATTTTTTTGCTAAAGAACCAATCTAGCTGGGAATTGAACTCAAATGGAAGGATTCCCCAAGCTTGATCGTTTTCACGAATCAAATTAAATTGAATATACTTAAAGTGATTTTTCCATAATAATTTGTCACTCAATTGATATCTTAAATCTCCTTTTAATTCAATAGCAATAGCTCTCTTTTCAAACAAAACATCAAATTTTAAACCCTCATTCATTGGGTTATTTGGCATCCTTGTTTGATTAAAAAACGGCAGTTCACGGTAATCGTTCAAAGACATATTAAAACCATAATTTAAGCGCTTATTGGCTTTAATAGCAACTTGAAAATATTTTGTCTCATTGGAACTAATAGGCAATGCATTTGGCGCCATCATCCAATGATTTTGACTCAATAATTGAACAAGCTGATTGTTTGTTAGGATGGTTTTCCATCCTGCCTCTAATATTATATTCGTATCTTTTAATTGTTTGACTAATTCGAATTTAGGATACAATGCAAATGAACCATTTGAATAGGTTGGCCTTACACCCATATTCAATTGAAAATGGGATTTTCTCAAAGCAATAGAAGGATTCAATTGAACAAAATAGTTTTGTGTTGATGACTTATTAAAAGGAGTAAACTGATTGAAACTTATATTTAAATCTGCATGTAGATTCACTTCATTTTTAAGCTTAAAAAAGATAGGACTATTGAATTCTATATTTACATCTTTGGCTTGATGGATCAGGTTGCCATGATTAAAAGTTAGTGTTGGGGTATACTGAAATTGTTTGTCCGAATTCATTTTATCAGTAAGTGTTAAATTGGCACCAATGATGGAGAATTTTTGTTCAAAATTACTAAGTGGAAGATTGGTGGTATCAGGCACTAATCCATATCTATACCTCTTTGATTGATTAAAATAAATTTGAGCATGTAGATTTTTTTGTTGGTTGACCGCTATTGCTCCAGTATAATTTAGCCCAAAACTATTCCATTTCTGAACAGGATGAGCTCCTTCAATAGATGCATTGTTGATAACCAAATTATGTTGTTGATTTTTTTGATCTACTAGTCCAAATTGACCCTGTAAAAGTTGATTAAAATAATTACCCATGCCAATTTTGAAATTAGCAGTCTGTCTATAACTTATTAGACTATCTTTCTTAATTGCTCTTGGCACTAGTGCAATTGGCTGATATTGAAAGCTTAAGTTTTGACTAGGAACTTGATAGGATAAAATAACCGTATTGGTATCCACAATGGCTGTAGCATTCAAAAACCCAATTTTAGCAATATTTTTTAATTGTGGTTTGAATGCAGAAACAATATTAATTACTTTTTCAGGAGTGCTATCTACTAGATTCGACTTCGTAGGTAAATTGGAGATGGTTGCCAGTTGTTCATATTTAACAGGCGCTACATATTTAACTGTTGTAGGTCTTTTTTTAGCAGCATTTTTCTTGACTGATTTTTTCTTTTTTGAGGATGTTTTTTTTGATGGCTTTTTCTTTTTTGAACTAATAGAAGTTTTCACTTTCTTCTTATTTCTTTTCTGAGAAATAGCCATATTGCTAAAACAAATTAAAGCAACACATAATAAACCGAATCGTATAATTGATTTCATAATATTTCTTTATTGAGCTTTAATATTTTCACTGATTGCTTTCAATTTATCTGAAGCAATTTGTTGTAATGCAGGAATTGTTGCATTCTCTGCAATACTCTTATAAGTTGCAATAGCATTAAACGTATCATTTTGAGCTAAATAGATATCGCCTAATAAAATATAAGTTTTAGTCACCCAGAACTCATAAGAAGCTTGTTTCTTAATGACATCAAATGCAGTTTTCTCTGCTAAATTGTATTTCTTTTGATTGAAATAGATCAATGCAGTTAAATAATGCGCCTCTGCTGTAAATACAGAACTATTAGATTTAAGTACTGTATTTAAGATTTGTAAAGCATTTGAAGTGTCTTGCTGCAAAATAGTTTGATGATATTTTGCCATATTAGCCATTAAAATATCGTCACTAGCACTATTTTTTTCTGCTAATATTAATTCAGCAGTTGTAGCAGCTTCGGCCCAATTTTCGGCTTTATATTGACATCTTAGTAATCCTTTTATAGCTTCATTTTTTTGTTCTTGTTGTGTCGCATATTGTAAAACAATTTTGAAATATTGTTCGGCAGCAACATAATCTTTCAAATTAAAATAGTGTAATCTAGCTGCTACAATTGCGGCTCTTTCTGCAAATTTATTGGGTGCTTTATTTGCGATTTTACCAAAATATATAGCCGCAGAATCGTATTGATCCATAGAATAAGCCATTTCTGCTAAGTAGTTCATTGCATCTAATTGGTATTTACCTTCAGGGTAAAGAGATAAGTATTTTTTGAAACCAATGGCAGAATTGGTATATTTTTTATCTTCATATTGAATGATCGCAGCTCTATATATTAATGAATCTTGTTCATTATAAGACAATGGCTTACCAAAATCATTCATGAATTGTACATACGCCTCTGGTTGTTGCTCTTCTACAAAAATATTTCTTATATATTCTATTGCATTATTACTTTCCTCTGCATTCGGATAAGCGCTATATAAGGACTTAAAGTTCTGTAAAGCTTCTTGATTTTTATTTAAATTAAAGTAAACGATACCTAATTTATAATAAGCAACAGGATAAAATTCAGTTGCCTTATTGTCTAATAGAATTTTAGATAATGGGGCAATTGCTTCTTGAAATTGTTCCTTACTAGTATAGGTGTCTGCCAATTCCATTCTAGCGTCACTTAAATAGATAGATTGACCAAAATCGTTATCATAGCTATTTAGTATTTTTAATTTTTCTTTATTTAGGCCCAGTGCTCCATATATAATTGCTTTTTGTAAAAATGCATAATCTTCAAAATTCCATCCAAGATCAATGATCTTTTGATATGATTTTAATGCCTGTTTGTATTGCTTTGTCATAAATTGACAATCTGCCAATCTTACTAATGCATCTTTTTGATAAGGTGAAGATTCGGCATAGGGATTAAAATCAGCAGCAATGGTGAATAGTTGTAATGCTTTTGAATAATTATTGTTTTTTAAATAACAATAACCTAATGTATAGTTGGCATGTTTTTTTGATATTTCACCCATTTCAATTGGATCTACTAAATATTTTTCCAAATGGTCTATTGCATCTTCTATTCTTCCCATTTTATAGGAAAGCTCCCCTATCCAAAAATGAGTTTGTGCTAATACTTTATTATTATAGGGTAAGTTTTGAACTTGATTGAATAACTCATATGCTTTTTCATTTAAACCATCGTTGATCAACAAAGCAGCTTTCCCGTAAAGGATATTTGGATACAATTTTAATAATGTCTCATTTAATGTGTCCATTTTTTGATAAGCATCATAGGCTTTGTTAAAGTCACTACTATAGGCTAGTGAAGTGACATATAAGCCTTTAGCTTCATTTATATAATCACTATTGGGATACAGTTGATTGAATTTTTCAATTGATTGTATTGCTATACTATACTCTTTTAATTCAATAGATAGTTTTGCATAATTGAATAATGCAATTTCTTTTTGGGCTAAATTTTGGCTTTTAGTGGCACAAAGTAAAAACGCATTTTTGGCCCCAATTTTATCATTTATTTTTAAATAGGATGTCGCTAATAAATACATACTATTTTGACCTAATGAATCCTCTACATTCGCTAGTTGCTTAAAGCCTTGTATAGCATCATTCCATTGTTGAGATTGGAAATAGCAAAATGATAATTGATATAAATCTTGAGGTTCAACTTGTTTTTGCGATGCAACATATGTTGCCAAATAAGGCAGTGCTTTTTCATATTGTTTTTGCTCAAACAACAAGTGACCCATTAATTGTGAAAGTTGACTTGTGTAGTACTGCCCTTTTAATAGTAAAGCTTGTTCTGTATTTTTAAGTGCTGCATCAATATCCCCTAAAAAATAATATAACTGACTGATATAAAAAGGCGTCAAAGTTTTATAGGCCTGACTTTGCTCAGCAATCTTAAAACAACTTAGAGCTAGTTTAAAATCCTTTTTTTGTAATGCGACAAAACCAGCATAATAATTTGCATCTCTATAAAATGGACTAGACTGAATTTGTCTTATACTGTATAAATAATTTGTTGATTGTTCCCAGTCTCCTTTTTTAAAAAATAAATACCCTAATTGAAATTGCATTAAGGCCAATTCATTATTTTCAAGATCATCAATACTAATTTTTTGATATGCTAATATTGCAGGATCAACATTTTGTTTTCTAAAATAATATTTAGCCAATTCGAAATTCAATCTTGAATGATAAATTTTATTTTTACTAGTTGCCAACCAATTTTCAGCATTCTTGATAGCAAATTCTTTTTCTAAAGCAACAGATAACAAATGATAATGAAAAGCAATATCCACATCATTTGGTTCAAAAAAATGTGCAGATTGAATGGTTTGATACGCAATTAAACTATCTCCTTGCTGCAATGATTTTAATCCATTTTGATATAGTTGACTCAGCGGAGCATCAAATTTCATTACCTGACTTGATACGCTAGAATTGAATAGCAACAAGAAGCATAAAAGCAATGTTGTTGTACTTGCTTTTTGGTTTGTTTTTAACATAGGAGCCAGTATTTTAGATAGTATTATAAAATTACACTATGATTATAAAACGCTTCGTTAAATAACCTTATTGTGGAAAAACAGATACAATCCTTAAATTTGTCAACAAATGCAATAAAAATGTACGAACATACAACAACAGTTAGGGTCAGGTATGCGGAAACCGACAGAATGGATGTCGTGTATTATGGAAATTATGCCATGTATTTTGAGATAGGACGAGTAGAAGCCATCCGCCACTTGGGTGTATCTTACAAAGACATTGAAGATATGGGCATCATTCTACCTGTTGTTGAGTTGAATATTAAGTATTTAAGACCTGCTAAATATGATGACCTTATAACCATCAAAAGTCAAATTAAAACATTACCAACTGACCATAAAATCGTGTTCGATCAAGAAGTGTACAATGAATCTGGGAAGCTTTTAACGATTGGACAAGTTAAACTCTATTTTATGGATGCCGATATGGGTAAAAGGGCCGAAATGCCTGCCATTATGAAGGAAAAACTAGGCGTCTATTTTAGTTAAACCGCCTTTTTTTGGTTTACTTTGCAACCTAATTGAAGCATTTATGATGGATCAAGTACAGGCTACTATTATCACGATTGGTGACGAATTATTAATCGGTCAAGTGATTGATACCAATAGTGCTTATATCGCTCAAAAGTTAAATTCCATCGGTATTGCGGTACATCAACGAATCGCTGTAGGTGATGAAGTAGAAGCTATTACCAATGCATTGGATACAGCAATGCAAAAAAGCCAAGTAGTCATCCTCACAGGAGGATTAGGCCCTACTGCAGATGATATTACCAAACCATTATTGAATCGTTATTTTGGAGGCAAAATGGTCGTTGATCAGGCTACCCTAGATCATATCAGCTATATTTTTGAGCAGATCCATAAAAAACCAATGATTGAGCGCAATCGTAAACAAGCCGAAGTGCCTGATGTATGTGAGGTTTTGTTCAATCAGTCAGGAACTGCACCTGGTATGCTTTTTAAGAAAAATGAAACCTTAATTTTCTCCTTGCCTGGAGTACCGCATGAAATGCAATGGTTAACCAATGAAAAGGTACTACCGATACTTCTTGAAAGGCTAAAATTAGGCGTCATTGCTCATAGAACTTTATTAACAGCAGGTGTTGGAGAATCTTTTTTAGCAGAATCCATAATAGATTTTGAAACAAATCTTCCACCCCATGTGAAATTAGCTTACCTACCATCCTACGGCATGGTTAGGTTAAGATTGACAGGCAAAAGTGACGATGCAACCAGTTTAAATAGTCAATTGGATCAGCTTTTCGAGCAATTAAAGGAAAAAGTGAAGGATTTCCTTGTAACAGACAAAGATGAACCCTTAGAAATGGTGGTTGGTCGACTGTTAAAGGATCAAAATCATACTGTCGCAACAGCTGAAAGTTGCACTGGTGGATATATTGGGCATCTATTATCAAAACATGCTGGATCATCCTCGTTCTTTACAGGAAGCGTTGTTAGTTATGATAATCGAATCAAAACCGAATTTTTGGACGTTCCTACCAGTATTTTACAAACAGTTGGTGCAGTTAGTAAAGAGGCTGTAGAACAAATGGCTGTAGCCATTAGGTCTAAAATGAAGACAGATTTTGGCATTTCCGTGAGTGGTATCATGGGGCCCTCTGGACAAACTGACGAAAAACCACTAGGAATGGTGTGGATTGGGGTCTCCAATAAGGAAAAAGTGGTATCTAAGGTCTTTTATCTAAGATTTGACCGCCAAAAGAATATTGAAGTGACTGCCAACCAGGCTATAAATTTACTTAGGTTACTCATAATCAATAAGATTTAGTCTTATTTTTGCTAAAATTATTCCCTATGTCTGTAGTTGACTTGATTTTGCCGAAATTGGGTGAGAGTATCATGGAAGCAACCATTTTAAAATGGCATAAAGCGGTAGGTGATACGATCCAACTAGATGAAACTTTACTTGATATTGCAACTGATAAAGTTGACAGTGAAATACCTTCTACTGCGGCCGGTACAATTACAGAAATTCTATTTGATGTAAATTCTGTTGTTCCAATTGGAACAGTCATCGCAAGAATACAAACAAGTGGTAGTATTCAGCCTGAAGTAGTGAAGCAAACTTTACCTGAATCAACACCTACAGCATCAACTGTTGTTGAAGAAGTTCCGTTTACACCTTCAGCAAACAATTTTGATGGTCAACAAGACACTTCAAATGATATACGTTTCTTTTCACCATTGGTTTTAAATATTGCACAAAATGAAGGTGTAAGTTTAAATGAATTACAACAAATTCCTGGAACAGGAAGTCAAGGTAGAGTATCTAAAAAAGATATCTTACAATATGTAGCCAACAAAAAGTCTGGGCTAGTTCAACCAACAATTGTTGCGCAAACTACAACAGCCCCTGTTGCTCCAGCAGCAGCTGCAACTGTTGTTTCAGCACCAGTTCAAAATTCGAATTCAAACAATATTTTCCCACCCGTAGATTATGGATTCAATTCATCTAATGCTGCAGGTAAATTTGCTAGTCCAGATGAAGTGATTATCACAGGGAATACAGAGATTATAGAAATGGATCGTATGCGTAAGCTAATCGCAAAGCATATGGTTGATAGTGTCCAAACAAGCCCACACGTAACTTCATTTGTGGAGGCGGATGTGACCAATATGGTAGTTTGGAGAGAGAAAGTAAAACAACTATTTGAAAAAAGAGAAGGTACAAAGTTAACTTTTACTCCAATGTTCATGGAATGTATTGCAAAAACATTAGAGCAATTTCCTTACATCAATTGTAGCCTACAAGGTGAAAATATTATTTTAAAGAAGGACATCAATATTGGAATGGCAACAGCTTTGCCATCGGGCAACTTAATTGTTCCAGTAATTAAAGGGGCAAATCAATTGAGTATTGTTGGATTAAGTAAAGCGGTAAATAATTTAGCAACTGCTGCTAGAAACAATCAATTAAAGCCTCAGGATACACAAGGTGGTACTTTCACTGTAACCAATGTGGGTACTTTTGGATCCATTATGGGTACACCAATTATACCGCAACCTCAGGTAGCAATATTGGCATTAGGCGCAATAAAGAAACGTCCGGTCGTGATTGAAACTCCTGCTGGTGATGCAATTCTTGTACGTCATATGATGTACTTGTCAATGAGCTATGATCACAGAATAGTAGACGGCGCAATGGGCTCTAGTTTCTTATCTGCTGTTGCAAAAGCATTTGAAAACTGGGATACCAACAGACAATGGTTTCAATACGTTTAATAGTTTAGAAATAAATCAACATAACAATAAAGCCTCCAAATGGAGGCTTTATTGTTATAGTAAGTTGACAACGATAGATGATCAATAGCTTAACCCTAAGTCCCTACCCTTCATAATAGCAGGAACTCCTTTTGACATCCAAATAGGCATTGGCGCACCTTTTAGATAATGATCAAAAAACTGTTGTTCTCTAATTTGAATGTCTTTTCTATTTTTCCTTTCAACTAAATTGTGTGCCTCATTATTGTACACTAACATCCAAATAGGTTTTGACAATCTACGCATTGCTGTAAACATTTCAATACCTTGATACCAAGGCACCGCATCATCAGCATCATTGCTCATTATCACTATTGGAGTCTTTACTTTATTCAATTCAAATAACGGTGAATTCTTAATGTATAAATCTGGACGCTCCCATAAGTTAGCTCCTATCCTACTTTGGGTCTTCTCATATTGAAATTGTCTATTGATACCGGCACCCCAACGAATACCTCCATAAGCGCTTGTCATATTTACAACCGGTGCTCCTGCCCATGCAGCAGCATATAAATTGGTTTTAGTAATTAAATAAGCAATTTGATAACCACCCCAACTTTGTCCCTGTAAACCAATTCTAGTACTATCAATAAACCCTTTTTGTACCATTGCTCTAGTTCCACTTACAATATAATCATACGCACCTTGTCCAGGATACCCTTTTTTGTACCAAATATCTGGAACGAAAACCACATACCCACGACTTACAAAGAAAGGTATATTTAACCTAGATGGTGTTGGAGAAGGAGGTAAATAATTGTGTAATGTTTGATTGTTTCTTTCATAAAAATATACAATCATTGGATATTTCTTTTTAGCATCAAAATCTTCAGGTAAATATAAAATGCCTTCTGCTGTTTTCCCCGTATATGCTTTCCACTTAACCAACTGGGTTTGCATCCAATTATACTCTTTTTGTTGTGGATTCAAAGTGGCAATTGCAGATGGTGATTGCTTCTCTTGCGCGAATGTATATTGGAAGATATTTGCTGCATTCTTTTCATCTTCTTGCATTACAATCAATTGATTTGCATTTTTTGCACCAACCATTGTGGTGAAGTGCATTGGCTGCTCAACAATTGTAAATAAAGATCTATTACCCATATCTAATATAGCAATACCTTCTTTTTTATTGATCTCATTATATGATTTTAATAAAATTTGATCCTTAAACCCAATTACCTTTTTCTCGTCATCTAATTTTACAAAACGATATTCAGTTTTACTAGCACGACCTTTTGTTAAAAGCTGGGAAGCATTTAATCCACTAGCATCAACTAACCAAAGATCGTATCGATCATAAAGTATGAAGCTTTTATGATTGTCCATCCACATGGCTACACCATAGGCATTAGGATCGTCTGGCACATCATTGTCTTCGTCATAAAGCGGAAATTGAATGTCTTTTGCAATTTGCTTAGTTTGCAGTGTAGCCGTATTGAAAGATTTGAATTGTTTTGATATTTCATCATAAAAAACAATTAAACTTCCATCATAAGAAGGGGTTACTAAACTACTTTTTAATCCTTTTTGAATTAAATGTCTTTGACTTGTATTAACATTTATAAGGTATAAATCTCTTTTGCCATATCCCTGCCATTGACTTTCAATCGTATAGTTTGAATCGATATTAGCAATTGCAAATTGACCATCACCTTCATTCGTCATTTGAATTTGACGATCATTTATTTTTCCTAAATAAGTGAATTGATTCGTTGCTGGCTTAAACACAATCGCTTCTGTACTTTTTAAACTAGCATCCAAACTTTTCAACTGAGTTGATTGCAAATTGGCATCATTGTAATTCCAAATATCAACACTTACTCTATCGAATTCTGGCAAACTAGTGTCTTTAATGGGCAAAATAGGTTGTATACCCAAACTTAATACAGCACCAGATTTACTAAAATTTAATTTCTTGTCACCGCCAATAGTATATTGATGTGGCATAACAATATGTGTTCTATCAAAAACATACTTTGCTGAATCTGCTTGTTCAGTATAATAGGCTAATCTTAGATCTTTTTGAAGTGCTTTATGTGTACTATCTTTTTCTACCAAATAAGCTAGCTGTTTGCCTTGTTCATCCCAAACTAAATTACTGGCATTGAAAATATTGGAAGAAAGCGTTTTAAAAGTGGTATCTGTGGAAGATGCTACAATTAATTTGGAAGGATTTAATTTTGTCTTGGTTTGAAAGGCTGCAACAGATTGACCGTAAGGATGTATTTGATACTGTGTAATATTTGTGAAAACACGTTCTGATTTATTTTGCAAAGTCAACACAACCAACTCTGAACCCTCTTTATTTATATCTGCTTTTTTATCTTTTAAATAAACTAGCGTTTGACTATTTTTCTCTGCTAATTGAAACGATTTTACAGATGCAATTTTTTTAATTTCATTAGACTGTAAATCTACAATCAATAAACTATCTTTTGGCATTTCTTCTGGCTTCTTCTTGCTAATCTTAGCTTGTCTTGTTTCGTTAAACGTGGGCTTGATTTTGGCAATTAAAAAACTACTATTTTCAGTGAATTGAGCCTGAGTTCCACGGTCAATAGTAAAAGCTTGTTTTGTCTTAAGATTTTTGACATATAAGATTGCATCTCCTTCTTGTGGAGCAATCGTATAAGACATCCAACTACCATCATTGGACAAAACAACATCTTTTAAAGACTGCCATTGGTCATAGACTGTATGATCTAATGGTTTTTTTTGAGCTTGAACTGCTATAGATAACAAGAACAAACAAGAGCATAAAATACGCTTCATATGGATTTAAATTGAATAATCAATTTACGACAAGTTTTAAAAAAAATGGCAATCTATTTACGAATTTGCTGACGCAAAACTCGAAGCATTTGAAGGATAACAGAAATAGCAATTAAAACTATGCCGATATAAAAGCCTTTACCCATTTGTTTTTGCTCCTGAAACAAGATAATAGCGATAATAATCCCATAAACGGGCTCTAAATTAAGGGTTACGTTCATTGTGAATGCACTGATTCTTTTTAACGCGTTAAGCATTAAATGGTTGGCAAGTACGGTACAAACCAATGACAAGATGATGAGCCAAAACCAATCAGATGTGGTGGGTATAATAAATGGACTTTGCTGATAGGCATTGATACCCAATATCACTAAAGTAAGAAAACCCAACCCCCCAATCATTTCAAAAGTTTGGATAGTCTGTGTAGTATGCTGCGTAGTTAACCTTTTATTGATGATGGTAAATACAGAGGCAAATAAAGCCGAAACCAACCCAACTAGAATGCCAGTTCTAAAGTGAATGTCAAATTGAAATATGAAGAAAATACCAATTAGACTTAGTAAGCCAATCAAAAGATCATTCCAAATCAATTTTGTTTTAAATATAAAAGGTTCTAATACTGCAGTAAAAATACCTACACTAGAAATACAAACTAATGCAATAGAAACATTGGCTAATTTGATGCTACCATAAAAACAAACCCAATGAATGGCGATAAGCACACCGATTGACATCAATCTACCCTTTTCTTTTAATGAAACTTTATTGGATGATCGATGCGACAAATAAATCGGAATCAATGCTAATACAGTCAATAACATTCTGTAAAACACCAAAATAAGACCATTCAATTGAATAAGATTCCCAATAGGAGCTGTTAATCCAGCTAAAAAAACAAAAACGTGTAATTGTATTAAAGATCGCTTAAAGCTGCTCACGCTTAATATGTTTAATGAAGCGTCCTGTAAATGATTGCCATTGCATACTCAATACACCAAGAACCGCTTCTTTGATGATCCCTTTAGACATCTTACTGATACCGATTTTTCTATCGATAAATGTGATAGGAACTTCTTTTAATTTAAAGCCTAAGCGCCAAGAAGCAAATTTCATTTCAATTTGGAAGGCGTATCCAATGAATTTAATATTATCCAATTGCATAGATGCAAGCACTTTATGCTTATAACACATAAATCCTGCTGTTGGATCTTTCACAGGCATTCCTGTAATAATTCTTGTATAAAGAGAACCTCCTTTAGAATAAATCAATCGATCTAAAGGCCAATTTTCAGTAGCACCACCTTTAACATACCTACTCCCAATGGCCACATCTGCTCCATTTTCACAAGCTGCTAATAATCTATCTAAGTCCAAAGGATTGTGAGAGAAATCGGCATCCATTTCGAATATATAGTCATATTGATTGGCTAAAGCCCACTTGAATCCATGTATATAAGCGGTACCTAAACCAAGTTTGCCTTTTCTTTCTTGAATGAAAATTTTATCAGGATGTTCCTGCATTAAACCTTTAACAATTGAAGCTGTGCCATCCGGCGAACCATCATCCACCACTAAAACGTGGTATTGATTACCTAGAACAATTACCGCATGTATGATGGCAGCAATATTTTCTTTTTCATTATAAGTTGGTATGATAACAATTTTCTTCACTTTCTATTGGGGGATATAGTAAAAAATATAGAGGTTAATGTATTGTAAATATATATTATTTTTTTAATATAGTTCTATTTAAAATCTCTGTCAGTTTTTGTTTTGTATGTAAAGCAAAATCACCTTTCATCATCCAATCATAATATTGAGGTTCCTCTTTCAATACCTGTGTAACAGGCTTGCCTTTGTGTTTTCCAAAATTAAAGGTTTCAACTCCGTTCTCCATCACAAATCGACGTGCAAAGTCAACAATTTGATCTTCTCCAGTAAACTTAACAATCGATTCAACTGTGTTGCCAATGGTTGGGTAACGTTCTAGTTGCGCTTCTAAAACCTCCCATGTAGCGGTAGCATCAGCTTCTGCTGTATGCGCATCCTCCAAACTTTTATTGCAATAAAACTTATAGGCGGCAGTTAAAGTTCTTTGTTCCATCATATGAAACACTTTCTGCACATCCAATAGTTTTCTTGATTCAATATCAACAGCTATTCCAGCCCTCAAAAATTCCTCATTTAACATTGGAATATCAAAGCGATTGCTATTGTATCCTGCTAAATCAGCGCCTTCTAAAAATTGCTTTATCTCATTAGCAACTTGTTTAAAAGTAGGCGCATCTTTGACCATTTCATCTGTAATTCCATGAACTGCTGTGGTCACTGCGGGAATGGGCATTTCTGGATTGATCAACTTTCGTTTTACCAATTTTGAACCATCCGGCATGATTTTAACTATGGCAATTTCCACAATTTTATCCGTACTAACATTGATACCTGTGGTTTCTAAATCTATGAAACAGATTGGCTGGGAAAGTTGTAATCGCATAAGCTTAATTATATACCGAAGTTAAACAATCTGCCATACTAAATAACAGATTCAAGAGAAAATACTTCAAAAGAATTGTGTAATTTTACACCTTAAATCAGCACAAATGAATTGGCAGCCAATAAACGCTTTAGAACAACTAGAACAAATTAAAGCAGCTTCTTTTACGACCCCACAAGTGATCTTTAAACATAGTACAACCTGTAGTATTAGCAGAATGGCTCTAGATAGGTTTGAGCGTGCTGAAGCACCTGAAAATGTTGATTTTCATTACTTAGACCTTTTGAATTTCAGACCAATTTCCAATGCAATCGCTGAATTTTTTCAAGTACATCATGAGTCTCCCCAAATCATTTTAATTAAAAACGGAGAATGCATTTATGATGAAAGCCATTACGGGATCATGATGGATGAGCTTATATCCTTTCTATAATCATTGCACTTGCACCTCCACCACCATTACAAATAGCAGCTGCACCATATTTTGCTTGATTGTCTTGTAAAATATGGGTTAATGTGACCATGATTCTTGCTCCGCTACATCCTAGTGGATGTCCTAGAGACACAGCTCCACCCCTTGTATTTACTTTTGATGGGTCAAGCTTTAAAATTTTGGTATTGACGATTCCCACAACAGAGAATGCTTCATTGAATTCAAAGAAATCAATTTCAGTAGAAGTTAAATTGGCTTTTTTAAGTGCCTTTGGTAAGGCTAAAGCTGGAGCAGTTGTAAACCATTTAGGATCTTGTTCTGCATCCGCAAAACTGGTGATTTTAGCTAAAGGATTTAACCCAAGTGATTTCATTTTCTCTCCACTCATCAACACAATTGCAGCCGCACCATCATTCATGGTACTAGCATTTGCAGCAGTTACGGTTCCTGTTTTACTAAATGCAGGATTTAAACTAGCTATTTTATCAAACTTAACGTTGAATGGTTCTTCGTCGTTTGTGATGGTGATTGGATCACCTTTTCTTTGAGGTATAACTACAGGGACAATTTCATTTTGGAATAATCCTTTTTCAATTGCAGCTTGAGATTTAGTATAACTGCCAATCGCAAATTCATCCTGATCTGCTCTTGAAATCTCATTTTCTGTTGCACATAAATCTGCAAAATTACCCATCGCAACTTGATCATATACATCTACTAAACCATCTTTTGCCAATCCGTCTAAAAGTGTTGTATCACCATATTTATTTCCCCAACGTTGATGCATATTATAGAAAGGAACATTACTCATACTTTCCATCCCACCTGCAATGACAACATCAGCATCACCTAATAAAATTTGCTGTGCAGCTAGGGCAATAGATTTCATACCACTAGCACATACTTTATTGATGGTGGTACATATTACTTTATCTGGTAAGCCAGCCAATTTAGCTGCTTGTCTAGCTGGTGCTTGACCCAAACCTGCTTGAATTACAGACCCCATATACACTTCATCCACTAAGTTAATGTCTAATTGAATTTTATCCAACGCACCTTTAATGGCTACTGCTCCTAATTGAGTTGCAGTACAACTTTTTAAAGATCCGCCAAATGATCCAATAGGTGTTCTTACAGCTGCTACAATGAATACTTCTTTAGACATAGGATTTGCTTTGAGATGTGTTGATTATTTTATTTGAGCTTCTGGAGTGTCGGTAGATTCTGGTAGTAATCTTATTCCGCCTTCTTCTATTGTTATTTTTTTAGACTTGTACAACATTCCTACATTCATTTTGAACGCCTTTTTACTAATTCCAAAAAAGGCATAGATGTCTTCGGGCGAAGATTTGTCATGATAAGGTAGGAAGCCTTTATGTAATTTTAATAATTGAATCAATTTTAATTGATCATCATCTAATTTTTCGACTCCTTGTTTACCAATACCTATGTCTAATTTATTATCTTCTCTGATTTTCTTTACAAAACCTTCGTCAATAATTTGTCCAATATGTAAATGGGTAAATACTTCATTTTTATACACTAAGCCTTGATGTACCTGATTCACAATCACTACAT
>JACCDW010424049.1_pt1 | contig 35739 bp, 48 predicted proteins | sample 7449781 | NCBI WGS metagenome assembly JACCDW01 (sample SAMN15323449, study PRJNA562643) | freshwater metagenome | isolation source: river surface water | place: USA:Blue River Watershed | collected 2017-08-18
AGTAGTTCCATCTGAAAATGTGCCACCGTTGATAGTTGATGCCTTGGCGGCGTCATACCATATGGCTAATCCTGTAAACAAGTCTGGAGTTTCGTTAGTCGACCACGGACGACCTTGGACAAGCCCTCCTTGATTAATATTATCTACCACAGTATTGCCACTGTACTTTGTAGGCAATTCTGATATGTCATAAACTGACCTACGACCCCATTCAGTTCTTTGTAGCACAGAAAGATCCAGTTTGGCTTTTTGACGCTGTTCTCTAGTAGGCAGCGTGGCAATGTTGTTGCTGGTTTTAACATACAGGTCATTAGAGCTGATACCATAGCTGCTCAGCGTGTTTGCATTTGCTAACAGCTCTCCATTGTAGTACATTTCCATATAGGCAGGACTAAAACCCTCAGCAGTGAACATCTGTTGCTTGATGCTGCTGATGGTGTCGCTACTGTTCACAGTTAGATTAACTGTGTTTGCACTTTGAAGATAGCTTTGAACTAGAAGATACATTATGGTCTACTCTGATGCATGGGATACATGCTCACACTGTCGCTGCGAATGTCGCTGGGATGTTTGCTTCGATGCACATCGTTGCCGGTGGCCAGCACTGTGTCAATGTCTGCAGTTTTTTCGTCTGGTGTGTTGCTGTATTCTGCACTGGGCTGTTTGGCCAGCACCGCTTGAGGTTTGTCAGCTACCAGATCAAATGCGTTAAAAATAACCTCAGTGATTTTCATTGAAGCAATTACCAATAATAAAGTGTTACCCAGCCTGCGCCTGAAACTGTTTTGATACTGACCTTGTCCACGCCAGGATTATGAATACCAAACATGATTGGATACCCAGCTGGTACCACTGCTGGAGATGCTTCAACATCTGGATCTGCTCCAACATCAACAAATATGTCAGCACCAACTGCAACAATCAAAACTCTGCTGGTTGTGATTTCTCTACTGACCACTGGTGTTGTGCTGGTTTGCAATGTTTCAAATGTGTCTGCATCCACCGATGTGTCAAAAAGTGTTTTATCAAACGCCATACCAAATCTCCTCTAATGTAGTATTTATGGTGTCACTGGTAACCCGCTAGTGTTGCGAAACTGTAAATGTTGCTTTTTTGCAACAAAAAACCCTAGTGTTTGTGCGGGTTTTGCAGGGGCTAAAAACGGTTGACCCAAATAGCCCGTTTTGCTATAATAATGACATGAACTTACAAAAGCCCGCCCGCAAAAGACGCCAAGATACTAACCACGCTGTCTACTGCATTACAAATACAGTAACAGGTGAGCAGTACATTGGTATTACCGTGTGCGGCAGCAATGTGAAGAAAGCTCTTCGCGTTCGCATCCAAAAGCACGTTCGCCGAGCTGTTACAGAAAACAAAGACTGGAACCTGTGCAAGTCAATTCGTGAATACGGTACACTTGCCCACACCTACGGTCTTGTTGAAATCATACGCGGTCGTAAGCCTGCTCATGCACGTGAGCGCGAGCTGATCCGCCAATACAATCCTCAACTCAACTCTCATTAAGGAGATGCTATGTTTGACCAAGTGTACAAGATAGAAGTAAATGGCAAGACCTATGAGCAGACTCATGGCAATGCTTTTGACCGTGGGTCAGCTGACAGTTATTATCATCGTCCGCGTGATCCGCATACCTGGCCTCAGGGCACAGGGCACGGTACCCGTGTGGAAGCCAAAGACATGACCCCTGCAGAAATTGAAGCATACCACGCAGGCTATGACTATAATGAGCAGTTTGGTGACAAAAAGAATTGGGAGTGATCATGCAAATTGAAATTCACGGGCTCACTGCCAAACAAATGGCCCTGGCTGACATCATGTGGGCCATCAGCACAAGAGAAGGGGTAGAGAGTTTTATTAGCACACTGCCTAAATCAGACCAACGTGACTGCCGCACCATCATTGAAATGATGCAGTTGGCATTCGCAGACGAAATCACAGACACCACAGAAGCACAAGAATTGCTGAGCAAGTTTTAGCCCGCTGTTCTCCAACTTGGTCCCGCATGCTGCGGGACTTTTTTTTGGCTAGTGTATGGTGTCGCTGTCGTCAAAGCCAACTGCGTTAATATCCTTGATTCCAAAGATCTTGAGTATGCGTTGCACAGTCTTTGGAGGATAGATTGCAAACCCTTCTGGAGTAAACAGATGTTTTAATTCTCCATTGGGTCCAACAATGAATCCATAGTCTCCATCTTCAATCCCCAGCTCATCTAGAATTTCTTCTTCGTATTCGTGTTGTTCTTCTTGGATTGGTTTTGACATCTTGGGCCACCTTCAGTTTGTTTAAGTATTTAATTATAAATTGGTCAAGTTTGTCAATAACTTGGCTGTCATCTGCAAACAATTTTTGATACATCTGATATGTGCTGGTCTGATCACAGCACAAGAGATCTCCCTGATAAAAGCACACCAGCTCTGCTGCCACACTGTAGGCATAGGCTTCAATTTCATGAGCTTCGCCGTAGTAGGCCTTTTCAGCTGTTTGTGAGTTTCCTCGATAGGGGTGGTTTTGCACTCTGCGACGATGTTGGTCACGATGCACATACTCGTGTCCAATCACTTCGCAAATTTCAAACGAAACCCGGATCCAATCCAGCTGCTTGATCTGCAGGTGTTGTTGGTCCGGGTTATAGTGCAGTTCTAGATGTATGCAAGGTTCGCCATCAGTGTCATCCTCACTGTCATAAGCGCCTCCTACAATTACTAAATCTAGGTCCACACGGTTACTGCGTTTTGTTACTACTCGAACATTTGAATCTCTTATACACTGTCTAACCAAACTGGTTATCTCAGATGGAGCAAGCCTGGAATCATGATATCTTGACTCCAGGGCCATCAGTCGCTCCCTGAGATCAAACTGCATGGTTTACTTGAACAGCATCAGCGCCATTAACACCGCTTGAATCATGAAACCAAACCCAATGGTAACAATGTTCAACATGTCCTTGAGAATGGCTGCTCTTGCAAACAACAGTCCAAGGCCTGCCCAGGCAAACAGCACCATGTCCACAGGTGGCATCTTGTCAGTGAATCCACCTGATGCTGCGATCAAGCTGGGAATGGTTGCAAAGTGAATCATCAGCACTGCTATCCAACCCAGTGTTTCAGCTGAGATTCTGCTGAAGTGATCAGTGACCCAGGTTACCACAGAATTTCGAATGCCATCCAGTGTTAGGTTACTGGCCCAGTGTTTAAACTCTTGATAAAATTTCATAAATTAGCTTCCCTTTGCTGGTCTGTCAGAATAGAATATGTGGCGTCCAATTTTGGAGATTTTTTCTTTGCCCCACCCAGGATTCACATAGTCTGCATGATAATACATGGCATTCCGCAGGCCGTCAAGTTTAAAGCCTTCTAATAAAACTTTTTTAGCCACAGCCATACTTTCATTGTAGGCTGCGTTGTTGATTGGTCTCATGCGAGTGGGTTGCTCACAGTACCATGAGAATTGGCAAATGACCTTGGAGTAGATCACACTCTTCTGATACACCACAGCACAAATGTCGCTGGGGAAATTTCCGCTGGCTGCACGATTCAGTGTGACCTGTGCCACTGCCACTTTGCCTTCAAATGGCTCATAGCCGGCCTCGTGGTAGATGTTCTGGGCCAGGCATCCGAGCTGACGCTCACGATCGGCCAGAGTGACAAAGGTTATGTCTGCGCCTTTGAGTTCTTTCAATTGTTCGAGTTTTGTGGTGGTCACTTCGGTTAGGATCGATGCCGAGGCAACGAGTCCGAGGATGATGAGACCGCTTTTGAAAAATCCGGATACCCGTTCCATCACAGGAGAGGTATTTGATTCTTGTACGAGCTGAGTCATTTCTTTCCTTTCTAAAGTTTGTAGATCTATTTAAGAACAGAGCCACAGGGTAATAATACATTAAAACCCCCGGGCCTGTCAACTTAAATATGGGTTCTGCCCATAATATGGGCTTTTAATGGCGGTTCTATTGGGTTTTTATTGCCAATATACTAGCCGTTTATGAAACACCTTTGGGGTGTCATTGAAATTTTTCCGTTTTTCTAGCCATTGGAAAAATTTTAAAAATCAATCAAAATTTCCTTTTTTCGAATAATAATCAGAGAAGAATCCATGACGACTGGCATTGGCTATGGCCACGTTTGGATCTGTTTTCATCTCAGCGGCCGTCTTCAAGATGGCACGTTTTTGTTTCTCAGTGAGGCCTTGGCCTTGCTTGGCCAAAATTTGATTCAGTCGTTCTTGAGGATCTGCACGTTGTCCATTGATGCCAATGGACTGCAATCGGTTAGCATTTCTTGATGTGACCAAGCTGGCTAAAATGGCCTCACCATAGATGTCAGCATTGGCCATGCTCTCCAACAGAGTGCCTATGCCAGAGTACTGTCGGTCCACTGCAATTTCATCCAGCTGATAAACTGCACTGATTTCGGAACTGCTGCCTCTGAGAGTTCTTGGATCAGAACCGTCGTGAATTGGTGTGTACTCAATTCGTGGTCTTAGAAAATAATGAGCATTGTTGTCAGATGCAGCAGCATATGAAATGGTGCAGGTGTTTGCCGCGGCATTCACAGTGGCATAGATGTTGCCCAAGGACACATTGGTTCCTACCAGCACACGATTCAGCACCACAAGGTTCGCTAAAGTGCCATTATGAACAACTTTGGCTTCAAAATCGTCAAATTTATCTGCATTCTGAACCTCAATTGTGTAATGCGCCTTGCGAATGTTTCGTATGTCAAAGGTGTCTATTGTGGTGTTGCTGGAAGTGACTTGTATGTTGGCTTCTATCTGCAGATTTAAAATTTCACCGTTTACTATTTCCTGGCGCAGTCGATCAATAATCAGTACCACTGCTGCTTCAGCATCTTCATAGATGTGCCAGAAAGAATCTCTTGGCACAGGTGCACCAGCAGAAACCTTTTTGGCACTGATGGCTTTGGCATTGGCAATGGCAGTTTTAAACGCAGTGGCCGCCGTTACAAAATTGGTAGCCTGCGTTGATGTCACTGTGCCATTGGCCTTGAGCGTGTCAACAATGCTCAGTGCAGTGGTCATCAGAGTAGACCCGGTGTCTGCCTTGGTGAAATAGTTGTTGGCTTCAATTATGGCGTCCATGGCCTGATTGTAATTGTTACCAGTTAACACTCCCAGCAGGTCATCCAAGGTAGCGTTGTTGAACTGCCCTTGTCCACTGATCAAGGTGCTTTGAATCACATTGGCATCAAAACTGGGAATTGGACGAGTCAGTTGATTCAGTTGGCCAAGCTCTACAATTTGTATCTGTGCAAGAGCATCAAGAATTGATGCAATGTTGGTGCTGTTCACGCCAAGGTTTATCAGCTTCTTGCCCAGCTGAGTGAGATCTCTGTTGGGCAGCATGTCTGCAACGTCACTGGGCAGAACCTTGGCAGCAATGAGAAAGTCTGCTGCACTGTCAATGTTGTTAACATTGGGCACAGTTGCTCCAGAAGCCTTTAGAATAATTCCAATGTCTCTACCGGTTATTCTTTGCAACATCTGTGTGAGTGCAATGGTGTCCGAGGTTCCAATGCTGTCAACACTGTAACCATACTGTGTCATTAGATTGTTGACTTCGGTGTTGTATGCTGCACCAATCTTGTAGATGTTTTTTACAAAATTGTATGCAGTGCCCACCGAGTTTAGGTCTTCCCAGTCGTATAACTTGCTCAAGCCTTTGATAGCAGCAGACAACTTGGCAATGTTGGTGCTGATCTCTGTATTGGAAACTGTTCTTCCTGCTTCTTGAGCTTTTTGTTGTGCTGGTGTGCCTGTGGCACTACTGCCAAAACTTGCTGCCAGTCCATGACTGATCACATCGGTGTAGTTCTTTGCGTTCAAGTAGATGTCAGAAAACTTGGCATTTTTATATGTGTCCAAGGAGCCTTGAACGTCAAAACTTTTTTGCAGTTCGCCGGCACAGATCACAATGTTTTCCAACAGGCCTTTTAATCCGTTGCCCAGCAGGTTATCGGCACGAGTTTTAACACTGCCCACAACGTCCAGTACTCTCAGCCCTTCTGGCAGAGTTCTTGTGTAGGAAGCAGGAACCACTGCGGCCAATCCTGACAGAGATTCTCGTATGGCTGTTCTAATGCTGGTCATGTGAACACTGCTCTGTGGGTGCCAGGCGATATAGCCCAGTCTGCCAGACAGCTTGCTGGTGTCCTTGAGTTTGTTTATTCTATCTGTGAGTGCAACTGGAACTCGTAGGCCTTTGTCCTGTAACAGTCCCGACAGAACCAGCAGTTGTACAGAATTAAGACCCACTGCCATGAATGTTATCCAATGTTCACATTGCTACTGCCGCTAGTGGCATGACCGCAGGTGGCAGTATCACCTGCACGACACACTGGCTTGCCACCAGCTTTTACCGTTGGACTGCCTGTGCTCATGGTAGGACTACTGTGTGGGCGACGACCGTGCCCGGCGACAGCATCACCAATCACACTGATGGGTGCTCCGTTTACCTTAACGCTGGGCACGCCTGGGCCATTTATTGTACCACCGGCTGCGTCCACTCCTACTCTTGCTGCTCCTGGCATTACAGTGTTCCTTGTGCTAGTTTGATACCGCTGGTGGTTTCTATGTAATAGTTTTCAATTTCTTTCACCGCAGGTGCATGCATGATCACATGCTCGTTTTTAATACGAATTTCAGTGTCCAGCTTGGCAGTGAACAGGCTTTGCACCAGTGCAACTCCTTTTGCACCAGGGATCACTGTGCAGGGTTTGGTTACTGTGAAACCTTGTTCTGATTGTTCAATTAGTTTGGCAACACATTCGTCGCCGTTGGATAATTTAAAGACAACGATATCGCCTGATGAATAGGCATTTTTATTGATAAGCATGTTTAACCTTTGAGAGTTTGAAAGAACTCATCGGGTTGATCTTTGAGTCCTTGAAAGCCACCTTCTACCAAAACTGCACCGTCTTGATAGATCTGGGGAACTGTGCGATGTCCTTCGCTGATGATAAAACGCTTGGCATTGGCATCTAAATCGATATTGATTTCCTCAAACTGAACCCCTTTGCGAGTCAACAGGTTTTTTGCCTGTGTGCAAAAGGGACAGTTATTTTTTGAATAAACTGTAATCACAAACTGAATCCTTTGAAAGTGTCTGCGGTGACGTCCTGTTTCGTGCCACCAATAACATAACTACTTATCTCTGTTTCTTGGGGGGCCACTTGAACTTCTGCACCAGCAATCCACTTGGCAGTCCATGGCAAAGGATTTGAACCAGTTTTGATACCACAATGCAAGCCAACCGCGGTCATGCGCTTGCAGGTCAGCCAGTCCACATAATCACACAGCAGTTGTTCATTAAGACCAATCATGCTGCCGTCCTTGAACAGATAGTGTGCCCAGGCTTTTTCTTGTGCTGCTGCATCCAGGAACATCTGTTCGCACTCTGCACGAGTTTCTTCTTTGATCCGTGCATAGTCGGGATCATCCTGTGGCAGCAATTTCAGCAGGGTCTGCGTGGACCCTAAATGTACATTTTCATCTCGTGCAATCAGTTTGATGATCTTGGCATTGCCTTCCATCTTTTTCAGTTCGGCAAAGGCCCATGAGCATGCAAAACTAACATAAAAGCGAATGCCTTCTAGTGCATTCACGCTGTTCACACACATCCACAGTTTCTTCTTTAGTTCATATTCATCAACTGTAATAGTTTTGCCGTTGACTGTGTGTGTTCCTACTCCTAGAGCTTGATACCAACGTGTGCAATCAATAAGGTCATCGTAGTACTTGCTGATGTTCTTGGCGCAGTCTACGATCTCAGTGATTTCAGTAAGCTCATCGAATATCTCACTAGGATCACTGTAGACATTCCGAATAATATGAGTATAACTACGGCTATGAATGGTTTCGTTAAAGGCCCAAGTTTGTATCCAAGTTTCAAGTTCAGGAAGTGAAACAACAGGAAGAAAAGCGAGGTTAGGGCTACGACCTTGGACGCTGTCAAGAAGTATCTGTCGCTTGAGGTTACTGGTAAAGATGTGTTGTTCATACTCTGTTAGGTCCTTGAAATCTTTCGCGTCGCGAAGTACATCTACTTCTTCTGGGCGCCAGAAAAAACCCAGCTGTTTATCAACCAGCTTGTCAAACTGTCGGTACTTGAGAGTATCATAACGCTGTACAGTCACACCACCACTAGGGTCTAGAAATGCCAAACTTTTAAGATGATCTTTTTTATTGATATTGAAAACGCTCACAATTATTTCCTTAAATTACACAACTTTCGCAGTCTTCTTGACTGGCTGGCAGTTCTTCCACAGTCTTTTCTGTAGACTGGGACAACTTGTCAATGTCGATTTCTCCCTGACCGTCATAGGTGTTGAAATAGTACAACTGTTTGCCACCATACTTGTAGAACATCACCAGGTGCTTGAGCATCTCGCTCATGGGAATCTTCTCGTCATCAAAGAACTGCGGATTGTAACTGGTGTTCACACTAATGCCTTGATCGATGTATTTTTGTAGAACGGCACACAGTTTCAAATAGCCTTCGGGGCTGGTTTGATTCCACAGCAGTTCATACTTGTTTTTCAAGCGACGGTATTCTGGTACCACCTGCTTGAGCACGCCGTCCTTGCTTTGCTTGATGCTCACATAACTGCGTGGAGGCTCAATGCCATTGGTAGCATTGCTGATCTGCGCAGATGTTTCAGCTGGCATCAGTGCCATGAGTGTGGCATTGCGCATGCCTGTGTCAAGAATCTGTTCACGCAGAGCACGCCAGGGCATGCGTTCTTCGTGTGGTACCAATTCATCCACATCTTTCTTGCGAGTGTCAATGGGCAACAGACCATCAGCATACTTGAGGTCTTGCCAACGATCACATGGGCCAAACTCTTGTGCCAAGTCTGCACTTGCCTTGATCAAATAATAACTCCAGGCTTCTGCATAACGATCTACCAGTGGCAGTGCCCGAGGGTCACTATAGCTGGTATCATTCTTGGCCAAGAAATAGGCAAAATTAATAATGCCGATGCCCAGCGGACGGAACTCCTTGGTTGCCAGTTCCGCCGCCAGTACCGGATAGTGCTGATAACTTAACAAAGCATCCAGTCCACGAACTGCCAGTGTACACATCTTTTCAAAGTCATGGGGGACTTTTACATTTCCCCAATTGATCGCTGACAGAGTACACAAAGCGATCCTACCACCCTCGTCGTTGACATCGTTTAGAGGCACCGTGGGCAGATCGATCTCGCTGCATAAGTTGCTCATGCGAATTGGTGCCCGGTCCACTTTAAATGGACTGTGGCTATTGGCATGGTCAACGTTCTGCAGATAGATACGGCCTGTGTCTTTGCGTTCCTGCATAAACTTACTGAACAACTCAACTGCTTTTACAGTCTTCTTGCGAAGCTTGGTGTTGCGTTCTGCTCGCTCATACAGTTCCTTGAACAGGTCGGGATCTGTAAAGAAAGCATCATACATCTCAGGTACATCATGCGGACTGAAGAGTGTGATGTCACCACCTTGCAACAGGCGTTCGTACATCACACGGTTGAATTGCACGCCATAGTCCATGTGGCGCACACGATTATCGTCAATGCCCTTGTTGTTCTTGAGAACCAGCATGTCTTCAACTTCAAGATGCCAGATTGGATAGTAGCAAGTGGCTGCGCCGTTGCGAACGCCACCTTGGCTGCATGAGCGTGTTGCAGCTTGAAACAATTTCAAGAATGGTGTAACACCTGTGTGATATGCATCACCATTGCGAATAGGTGATCCGATGGCACGAATACTGCCCACCCCAATACCAATGCCGGCCTTTTGACTCACATACTTGACAATTGAGCTAGATGTAGCATTAATGCTATCCAGGCTATCGCCAGACTCAATAAGTACGCAACTGCTAAACTGTTTCTGCGGTGTTCGTACACCAGCCATAACAGGCGTGGGCAAACTAATGTCGTGATTACTAATAGCATCATAGTAGTCCTTTACCCAGCGCAGGCGTGTGTCTCGCGGATAGTTCTGGAACAGCGTGGCTGCAATCAACATGTATGCTACCTGCGGCGTTTCGTAGATCTCTTTGGTCACACGATTTTGCACCAGATACTTGCCGCGCCACTGTTCCATGGCAGCGTATGTAAAGTTCTCATCACGCTTGTGATGCAGTGCATGGTTCAACTGTGTCCATTCTTCTTCTGAATAAGCGGCGAGAAGGCCTGCATCGTAGAATCCACGCTCCACGTTGCGTTTGACCAGGTCCAGCAGGGGCCACGGTTCATAGTCTCCATAGACTTGTTTACGCAAGTGGTAACATATCAGCCTGCCGGCCACATATTGATAGTTTGGTGTTTCTTCGCTGATCAGGTCTGCGGCTGATTTGATCAGTGTTTCCTGAATATCTGCTGTTTTAATTCCGTTGTAAAACTGAATGTGACTTTTGATTTCTACTTCGCTTGCACTTACCCCGGTTATACCTTCTGTGGCCCAAAACACCACACGGTGCAGCTTTTCTATGTTTAACGGTTCTTTAACGCCGTCTCTTTTAATGACTAGTATTTGACTCAACTTGATTCCCCTAAAATTCAATAGCGGTCCAGTTTCAAATCTGCACTGGAGATATTGAACAACAATTTGTATTCTGGTGTAATATGTGTTTTATTTAAGACCCAGGCATCTTCAGAATTAAGGACATATTTTCCCTGGTCAATCCAAACTAAATTATGTCTAGTTCGATTTCTTGTGTCTTGGTAAATTCTTATGCTCAGATCCAGCCCTGCACCATGTGTACAAAGATGTATAGTATACAGCATGCCCAGAGCTTTTGCAAGAGAACAATAGTAATTATCTTGGATCAAGGTCCAGGGATCTGGCCAGTTATTGACAGCGTCGGTGTCAAGATACCAAGCAGCTTGCGGGGCACGACACCAGTTCTGTACGCAGATTTCCAATGCTTGGTCAAGAGGCAACGATCCCATTTGCTCTCTTAATCGGCGCCACTCTTCTAGTCTCTGCGCCTGAGACAGTTTCCACATTTTTGATTATTTTAAAGTAGTAATTGAATAAAGAATAACAGTATCATCAACAGTGCTGTTATCTACATTTGCCCAGAGCACTGCGTTTCCAGCATCATCTGGTTGTATCTGTAGTGTGGTTCCTGTGTACCCTGGATATGAGTAATAGTCCAATGGTTCTGGATAGTCGGTATAGTCTTCTTCATATTCGAATCTCAATGTGCTGCCTGCATTGTTCACAGCCACGATCAATTGACCATGACGGTAGTAATCGCCTCTTTCCAACACATAGTCAATCACATGCTTGCCAGGTGTGGAGTTGAACCATACACCTGTGTTGGATTGAGTGTTAGGTAAAATTTGCAATCGTTTTCCTGTGCCAATGGTATTTCTACCCAGGCTCAGTCCAACGTTGGCATTTAAGTTCACTGTGTTATTCTTGGTCATGTTAACTGACGGAATAGACAGTTCGTCACCTAGCTCTCTTTCAAAGGTGTCACCAATACTCACACACTGACTGCCACTGAAGTCAACTGCACTGTAAGCAGGCGCACTGCTGTTAGATGGATATCCTACTCGACCAAAGTGATTGCCAGTTGAAGTCACTCCCACTGGATCTTCATAATTGGTCGTTACTTTTACACCTGTACGATACACGTCATTGAAATAGCATCCAATCACTTTTAAATTCTTTGCTTCTGCAGAACTCAACAGTCCGTAGTCAAACCACACTGCATTGCTAACTCGAGTGAAGCGACAGTTGATCACATGAGTGTTTCTTGCGTTAACAATGAATCCTTGTGTGCAAGAATCAACAATGCAATCAATGAAACTGATGTTGTCTGTTGGTCCTACCACTGCACCCACACCAGGCACCTGACTGTCAATGGTACGAGGCACCACACGCACAGCATTCTGTGCAGTGAGGCTGGCAGTGTTGCTGATAGGAACAGCACCCACAAACTTAACACCTTTAAACACAAAGTCGCTACAGGTGTCAAGGTACGCAATTTCTTTTACCTGTTGGTGTTGCAGTGTTAGATTTTCAATGGTGATGTTGGTTGCAGCAGTGCCGCCGTTGAGTGCATACAGTGTGCCATCCTGGTTCAAGTTGTCCTTGAGCACGATTGCAGGATATGTGACATTGGTTTGTAGAATCACTGTGCGATCAGCACCTTCGCCTCGTAGAATAACGTGACTGTTTAGTTTTAAACTGTCGTCAATTAGATAAACGCCAGCTGGAATATTGATAACACGACGCAGCTTGTTCTGCGTCAAGCTGAAGCCGCCGAAGTAAACCTGGTCAATGGCACGTTGCAGAGCCAGTGTGTCGTTGGATGAACCGTCGCCCACTGCACCAAAGTCACGAACGTTCACAATATCGTCAACCTTGAGCTGTAGACTGCGCAGAATGGGAGCCAGCGCACTCACACCAGTTTGTGATGTGTAGCCCGACTGTGATCCTTTGAATGTATACGCACCTGCAATGTTCAGTAGGTCGGAATACTGTGTGAGAATCTCAGTTACGCCCTCGCTGGCAGCACCTTCTGAAATTGTGCCGTTGCCAATGTAGAGTTTACGAGTGTCTAGTGCCCAGCCAAATTCCGCGCCGGACAGTTGCGGTAAATCCTGTTGCAGACCCTTGCGGTGCTGAATTCTTGATATTTGGACAATTGCCATGTTCTAAATCCTGGTATTATCCAGTATTTAGCTCATTAGGTAGTAGAGCTCTACTCGCTTGAGCCACTCCTCGCGCCAGTGGGCAAATTCGCTACCTTCGATGGTGAATTCTTGGTATTCTGGCACGGAATAGGTGCCATCTTCCAGCAATTTAGGCTGCGCACACATCAAAATCACACCGTCCTGTATGTTGGTGCCATGTGTGTCATTGTGTGCTTCTGCATAGGCAGCTAGCTGTATAAAATAGTCGCCGATCCATTCACGCTTTTTAGGCTTGTTGGTCTGCTTGAAATCCATGATTGCGGGACGGCCTTTCCACACACCCACGCAGTCTGTGGTGCCCGCATATAACCCGCTATAATAAACAGGCACTTCTGAGCCCCAGTATTCATCCACATGCACCAGCCCTTTGAGAATAACTTCTGCTGCCATGAACCACGAAGGGTGAGCATAGGGATTGGCGGGCAGGGGTTTCAGTTCATCGCTGGCAATGTATGTTTCAAGATAGGCGTGCATTCTAGTGCCGCGATTGGCAGCTTCAGTGGTGATCTGCTGAGCTTGTTTTTCTCCCACTCGATCCTTCCACTTCTGCAATGCTTCTTTCTGCTCAGCAGGTTTGGTTCGATCTAGGATGGTGGTAACACTGGGCACCTTTTCGCCATTGGGCAAGCAGTAATGTCGCTTGCCTTCTACCGTGGTTCTGTTCAGTGGTTTGTAGTCGTATCGTTGAATTATCATTTATACTCGAAAACTTTCTCCACAACCACAACGATCTCGTTCGTTGGGATTGCGGAACTCGAACCCTTCATTGAGTCCTTGTCTAACATAGTCTACTTCTAGTCCATTCACATAAACTAGGTCTTTGCCGTTCACCCATACTGTGGCACCGTGTGTTTCATATCGCATCCAGTCTCTGGTAACTGGGGTGGTGTCCATGTATTCTAGCACATAGGCCAGTCCCGAGCAACCAGTGGTTTTAACACCTATGCGTATGCCCACGCCGTGGCCACGCTTTTGCAGATGCTGTTGCACTTTTCGTGCTGCACGTTCGGTGAGGGTGATCATTTTAGCCTAGTAGAAACTCTGGAGACATATTTTCAAAATATGAATCTGTGAGTAACTTTACCTTGTCTTCGTTGTCTTTGAGAATGTACATGAGCGTGTTGGGTTCTCCCATGCCACCTGTGGCCAACTGCATGTCCGTTTCAATGGCCCAGTATGTGTCTTCCACTGCTTTTACTGTGCCAATGGCCCACTTGTTGTTTTCAACTGCCACTCTTACTCTTGTATCCACTGTTAGTTCTAGCATGATTATTCCTTGTTGTGTTTTTTACGATAGTCAGCGATAGCTGCTTTGATTGCATCTTCTGCCAAAATGGAGCAATGAATCTTAACAGGTGGCAGTGCAAGCTCTTGTGCAATCTCAGTGTTCTTGATAGCTGCTGCCTGTTCCAGGGTCTTGCCTTGCACCCACTCTGACACCAGTGATGAACTTGCAATCGCTGATCCACATCCGTAGGTTTTAAACTTTGCGTCTGTGATGATATTGTCTTCCACTCGAATTTGCAGTTGTAACACATCACCACAAGCAGGTGCTCCTACCAAGCCGGTTCCGACTGCATCGTCGTTTTTATCCAGCTTGCCCACATTGCGTGGATTTTCATAATGTTCTAATACTTGTTCTGAGTAAGCCATGCTGAATCTCCATACTACATTATGCAATATTTAACTGGCTGTGTCAACCTTGTCTTTTTGCTGCTGCTTTTTTGGCCATTGCGGCCACGGTCTTTTGAGGATCTTTTTCTTTGCCACCAGGTTCGGTAGCAGGATTGGTAGCTTCGTCACCGGCATCAATTTCGTCGCCAAACAGTTGCAGATTCACAATGCCTTTTTCATCAATGTTCTTTACCAAGCCTTGAATGGTAGGATCATTTGCAACCAAGTATTTGAGATCTTTCTCGCCAAATGCTTCGTTGCCGCCCATGTTGTGAACCAGATTGATCACTGATGCCACTGTGGGCTGTGCTTTCAATCTTTTGTTGTGACTACGATGGCGTAGAAACTCCAGGGCTGTTGCCAGGTCCCCGGAGTCTGCTGATTCAACTAGTACTTCACGCACCTTCATGGTGAAGTCCTATTAACGCTTTTCGCGGCCTAGATTTTCCATGCCACCTGCAGCAGCATCGGTAGCGCCAAATTCGTCGCCTAGATCTAGATCACTTTCCATACCGCCCACTGGTCCTGGTGGCATGGCAGGAGCTGCACCAGGCATACCACTCATGCCCATGTCAGGAGTTTGTTCCCCTGCCAGTCCACGAGCTGCCTTGTCAGCGCCTTCACGTGCGCTTTGAATGTTTTGATAGAGATTCTGCAACAGAGGTGTGATTGCGTTGCTGAATGCATCTGCTTCCACGCTGCCAATTTGGTCACGGATTGTGTCCATCAGTGCAGGCATCTGTTCATTCTGCATACGGCCAATGTCTTCCAGCATGTCCTGGATGGTGTCAACCACATCCTTGGCAGCTAGAATAGCTTCGCTCTTGCCCAGTTCGCTTTCGCTGAGCACACGCTCCTTGCGCTCTTCTAACCAACGAGTCAGGCCTTCACGAACCATCAACAGTTCCATGTACTTGGGATTCTGTTCCGCTTGATGAATGCCATAGCTGCGGCGAATGGTAGCTAGATTTTCATCTAGGTTAGTACGCATTCTTTGTGCTTTTTCCACGCTCATGTGTTCATAATTAACGCGAAAACCAAAGCGGCTTTCGTTCAATTTGTTTAACTTGTGAGCCGTAGCTTTAATACCTAATTCTTGTAGTTTCATGGGAATCATCCTGAGTTTTAGTATATTTAGCCCACCTGAGTGTTTTTTCTAATTGATCTTGAACATACTCCAAGCGGCTGCTGATCTGGCTCAAGCGGGCCTGTACAATGTCGTACACTGCCCAATTTTTTGCCCGGACAGCCTGCTGAGCTGTGTGAGTGTAAAAAACACAGTCGCTGGTGAGCCTGCCAAGTTCAGCGTCCAGTGAGCGTACTTCTTCTGCATGTCTAGAATACTTGTTTTGTGTGCCAAAGCAGTAGTACAGCGCAGAACGCTTGTCGTAGAAATCATGCACATGCACATCAGCATCGCTCACGCTCCAGCAGTGATCTGTTTGCTTTTGCAGCTGGTATCTTCCAATGAGATAGTGGTTCTTGTTTTTGCCCGGCAGTATCAGAACTTCGCCTTGTGTTTGTAATCTGGAGAGTTCTTTGCGGGTCCATTGATGCAGAAATTTAACCGCCTGGGTTAGTGCCTGATCCAATTGAGGGTGTTGTATTGTGGGCGGCGCTTTTTTACGCCAGTGTTTTTTTCTTGTATGTGACTTCGCCATCTTGATTTTTCCTGTGCAATATATCTTTGATTACTAACATGTTGGCTAGATAAACCTCGCGCTCGGTCAGTTCGCGGCGAGGCACTGCATGGTCACTGGTGATCTTGTTCAGCAGATCGTATTCTTCATTGGTAATGGGCACTTCGTACTCCCTGAGGTGCCCTTGAACTTTTACAGTTTTCATTTGTTAATAAAATGCACAGTCAAGGTAATCAGTCCGGTTATCAGCACACTGATGATTGCTGTTCCAATTGCTATCAACTGCTTGCTCTGCTTGTCACCTGCACCTGCTAGAGTTTCGCGAATAGCTATCACGTGCTCTTCTAACTTCTCAACCTTTTTCTCAACGTTTTCTAACTTGTTTTCCAATTTTTCATACCTTTCCGCACACAGCTCAACGTGCGCTTCAAGGCTCTCTTTTTCAATTTGTGTGGACATCTAGTCGCTTCCCTAGTTCAGCGATGCTTGCTTGAGTGAGCCTGTGTGAGCCATAATTTTATGCCATAATATGCGTTGTTCGCATCAGTTAATTATTTACTAGATCTCGCGTGTTTTTAAAATATATGTTTTTAATTGCGCCATCTGTGTAGAAGATAGGCAAGAGAAATCTAGCTGTTTCAGTGAGATATGTGATTATTGGAACTTCGTTGAAACTCTCGTTGAGATAGTACAAAGGATCTGTGTCCCGAGCAAACACACCTGGATGTTCTACCAGAAAATGAAACGCCCACACATTGTGTGTGCCTGTGTACATTTCTCCAAACTCGTAATTGTCCATGTGTGCAGAATGTATGGGACCATGCAGCATGTGAACGTCTATGGGCTGTGCTCGCAGGCCAATGCACTGCAACACAGTTTCCCAGTTGCGCTGTTGATTGCGCTCTAGCTCTTTGCCAGCAACATCTCGTATCACACCTGTTTGTGTGATATCAACAAGAGTGTAGCAGGTAAAGGTGTTCATCATAACAGTACTTATGGCCAACAAAAAAGGCACTGTAAAAGTGCCTTCTCTGCTCTTAATACCTGCAAACGATTAAGAATTAAGCTACTGTGAAGCTTGTGCCATCAGCAACAGTTGTGCCGCTGACGTCAATGCTGTTAGCACCAACTGCTGTGCCCAGTGCGCGAAGTGCTGTTTGTACCACGCTGGCTGCTGGTGCGTTAACACCATCACAGATAACGCTGATAACGCCGCTGCTTGCATTGGCAGCATAGTAAGCCAGGATGCCGCTTGGCAGTGCGCGAAGAATTGCTTCAAACACTTCATTCACTGCGTCGTCTTCTGTGCGAATATCAATTGCACTTGCGCCTGCGTCTTTCACAGTGATCAGATACAGCTTAACGCTCTGACCGACTTGTGCGCCACTTGCGCCGTTTAGGGTGCCTACTGCACCTGCGTATGTGTAGCCGCTGCTACGAGTTGCTCCGATTGCCATTTTGTTTCTCCTAAATGTTTAGCGTCTGTGCGCTTGTAAATATTTATCATTTGCAGAAAAATACGGGTGATATCAATCCACTATGGCTGTCAAATAACCCATTATATCCAGTGTGGGTGCTAGCCTGCGAATGTTTGCCAAGATCAAGCGCATGGCTGACTTTTTCTCGTAAACTGGCATGTCTTCCCAAAAACTAATGGTTCTTCTAGCGGACATCAAATCCACTGTGCTGTCCACGTTGAGCAGTTTGCTCAAATTGATCAGTATGAATCGATCCTGGTAATTGCTGTTGGTGCCATAGGCCACTCTGGTCAAATAGTTTTTAACCTCCAGCAGCCCTGGGCTGATATCAAAGTCTGTCTTGATAAGGTCTTTGTAGTCTTCTTGATTGCCCAGTAGCACTATGAGATTGTAAAGATCAGTCACGCCTGGGTTGAGCTGTTTGAAACCCCCGCCCATGAGAGTTTGGCTGGCATAGCGACTGGCCACTGTGGGATTCACGTGACGCAGTATTTCCACGCTGAGCAAGCAGGTGTACATCATTCGTGCTAGGTCGGTGGCAGTTCGATTGTTTGCGCCATACACTGTGCGCAAAAATCTAGCTTCTACCAGTTCCTGTCGTATCCATTCCAGCATCAGCCATTTTTAGCAAAGTTTGCTCTGCTAAATCCCAGTCTGTCAATTAACTTGAATTTGTCTTCGCCACCGCCTACCACATAGCCTTCGTGGCCAGGATCGTTGCCAGTGAATGCCTGCACATCTGCACCACCCATGCCTGCATCAATCTGCTGCTTGATGTTCATTTTGAGATTGTACACAGCCACCCAGATTGCAAAAATACCTTCCAGTCCAGCTCGGCCTTCTGTGAACAACCATCCATCACCATTGCCCAGCAGCTTGGACTGTGCAGCCGGGCTCAGTTTGCTAGGAAGAAATTTGTAGAATCCATCCAGCATGTTGTCAAAACTGCCGCCGGCGATTCTGCTGGTGATGTAAGGACTGATTGCACTCAACGCCCCCTTGGCTTTCATGGCAGTGAGATCTGAGATGAACTTGGTCACTGCACCAGAGTACTGGTTGATGATGGCATTGGTCTGTGACACTGCTTGATTGTCCACAGTGATCTTGGGCAACTTCATTTCGCCTGTGACAAACCATATGGGACCATCTGCTGGCAGTCCACCTAGTCCTTGCAAGGGTTGGTCAGGTTCACCGATGTCTGCAATAAAGGTATGCACAGCAATGCCACCAATGCTGGCAGCAATTTTTTTACCAACTGCACTGTCTGCTTTAACCTTGTAGGTCACTGTGTTGGGCTTGAAAACAAACATGCCTTTGCTAGGGTCTGGCTTGCCTGCATACAATAGGTCGCCCATGTAGTAACCACGAAAGTTCTTGGGTATGACCTTTTCCAGTGCTGGCCACAGCACATTTACCTTACCGTATAAGTCACTGCGATCTGCGCCACGAGCCACGTCATACTGTTGAAATGCCTGTGCGCTGGTAACACGACCTTCTCCTGACTTCTTTTCAAACATGTGCTTGTCTGCCACAACCAACTGTCCGTCCACATTGCGGCCAAATACCAGCGCAGGAAATCCGTCCCACTTGATAGTGGTAGGCTCTTGTCCTTTGGCAATAGCGGCCAAGCCTGCCACTGCTTGCTGTGCGCCTTGTATGCCACCATCAATCACCATGTCTTCAGGATGCACGATGCGTCCTTCGACCAGCATGCGACTTTCTAGAATGATTTCGCGGATTTTCATACAGTGGCCACCCCTGGCTTTGTCGGTGCCACTGGCTTGGTAATTCCTGCGTTTTTCTTAATGTTATCTAACTCGTCATCTTCAGCAGTATCAGGTTCAGCTGCTTGGGTAGTTGTTTTTTCTTTCTTAGGTGCTGCTAGTTCTGGAATAGACTTCTTTAAGATTCCAATAATCTTTTTAGGTTCAATCCCTTGCATATAGGCATCCATGGTAATTGTAGTAATCTGACCAATTACAGCAGGATCTGAAATATGATAAGAGTTTGCTAGATCTAATGCAAATTTTTCTATGGAATCTTCAAACGCCTTACTAGCTTGGTCAGACTGCCCAAGTACAGACTGTGGTACCTGTACATCAGGAGCGTCGACTTTTTCTCGACCGGTATTTAATGTAACTTTCATACAGTCACTCTGTTGATCTGTCCAAGTTGGAAATTTTGCACTCATGAACTTAGCAGACTCTACCATTTGATCTTCATTACCAATATATAAGAACTTTGTAACGTCTTCGTCCATTACAATAATACCATCAAATCCTTTGGCACTTTTATAAGAAATAAATGCTGCTTTAAGCATTTCTTCTTTTAGTTTATAGCCATCAATATTGCCAGATCCATCTACTACACTGTTAGCTATTGCCTTTGTATTGTATCCAGGAAAGTGCATAGATAACGCTTTATTCAATGCAAATTTTACATTCTTTGCATCGCCAAAGAATTGTGAAAACGGGGCCATTTTAACTTTAAGATTAAACATTTCGCCTAGTGCTGTACTATCCTCTGGAATAAGTTTTGCATGTGTAGGTGGTACAAGATGTTTCACCTCTTCCCAGAATTCGCCAAATCTACCAACTAGAGCTTGGCTACCAGCCGGGCCAATACGACCATTTTTGCCTGCTTTTAATTCAACCTTTGTTCCCTCTACATCTAGGTCACCAGGGGCGCCGCGACGTTTAACATGCTGGCTAATAATGTCCAGCATATATTCGCCTTTGCCAACATCGCCTTTTTCACCAATCTTGCCTGATAATTTTTCAAACAGTTCGCCTTTAATTTTGTTAAAGACCCCTTGCCATTCATTGTCAATTAATTGACTGTAACTGTGTACACGGCCTGGTGTTAATAATAGTTTCTCGTTTAAAATACCATCTGTTGTAAGTTTGTTTAGGAACTTGTTCACCGTGTCAGCGTCAACATCTGCATTGGCTAGCGCCTGCAGGAAAACATCACTTACAAGATCTTTGTAGTTGCGAGCTTTACTAAATCTACGAACATCACCTCGAAGAGAATATCTGTTGGTAAATCTTAGGACATCCTTCAAGTCGGGCTCGTCGGGTATTTTTTCTACCTTGTTAATAATTTCTGCACGAATTGCTTCTGCATCTTCAACAATCACGTCTTTTATCTTCATACGAAATAACCTTTAACCTGCGCCAGTCCACGCAGAATTTTTTCTTTGTCTGCCTGTGCTCTTGCTACAGCATCAGGCGTTGTGGCTTTTTCACGTTTCTTGGCTGCTAGATCAACCAAGGCTTTTTCTTCATAACGCTGCCAGAACTTGTTGATAAAGTCCTGTGCATTGGTAAACTTGGCTAGATCGCCTTGACCAAACAGTCCATGCATTTCGCAGGTCTGTGCAAATCCACGCACACCATTTACCAACTTTTGTATCTTTACATCATCAATGTCATTGCCCGGAAACTCTTTGAGCAGTGGAGCAATGGCTGTTTTTCTATTTACTCGTTCGCCGGTGATGCGTTCGTACAAGTACTTGAATGTGTCCAACATGTATGTGCGTGGGTTTGTGGTCACTGTGACCACTTCAATGTCTTTTTGCTTGCTAAAAGGCACACGCTCACCATTTTGCACTTTCAACTGCACGCCTGCATGCTGTATGCTCATGTCCAGCAGCTCGCCAAACACTGAGAACATGTTGCCTGTCAATGACCCTTTTATACCATGCTCAGGTGTAACACGGGCAGCACCCCAGTCACGCAAGCGTTCTTCGTGCCACATGAGATCCACTTGTACAAACAGTTTAGGGCCTATTTTAAAAATAGGATGCCCGGCCTTGCTTTCTGCATCTTCGATATATGCAGGGCGGCGTGTTTTTACAAAATCATCTGCCAGCTTGTTCCAGTGTGCTGTGAACTGTCCATAGCTCATGCCTTCTACAGGAGGTGCAATCATCTGCAGATCTATGTCACCGTAGATGCGTTCTGGATCATTGGCAAGGTCTCGTTCCCAGTAGGCGCTGCTGCCTGTGGGGCGACCCATTTCCACACGACCAAAGCCACGGTCAGACAAGTACACATTAAAGTCCATCACAAACTGTTCTACCACAGCAAGAGCAGCTTTAACCAGTTGCGGTTTGATCACAGTACCTTGAGTCACAGTGGTGTCCCAACCACCTTCCATGACATCAATAACGTTAATGAGATCTCTAATATCTTTCATCGCACCAGTAGATTTTGCATTTGTCGGAACCAAGTGGCAGTTCCTTCCTCTAGCTTTTTAGGCAGAGTGATTAGACCCTTGACCTCATCATCACGAGCCTGTGCCAGCTTGGCATCCTTTTCAGGATCTGTTTCCAGTGCTCGTAGAATACTTTTAACACTGTTGAGATCGTCTGCTGTGGCCTTGGGGTTGAGCAAAATCTTAGCAACTGCATCTCTGTCGCGAGCTACAACTGTGTTATCATCGCGGCGCAGCAGTTTAGCACCAAATGCATCAAATTTCAAGCCCAGTGCTTTGCCAATTGAATTCATTAGAATAAAGATTGGCTGACCTTTGAATTCAGGATCGTTGTAGCTGCCACGTGGGCCGTGTTGATGATAAGGTGCCACAATGCTGGCGTCATGTATGACCATGACATCTACCTGTGCCACTGCGTCTTTGTAAGGAATGCCAATGCTCACATTGTTACCGTTGACCTTGGCTTCAATACCCTGTCCACGAAAGTAGTTTTCCAGTGCTTTCTTTGCTGCTAACAGCGGGTTCTTTTCGCCAGTGGTGTTGAACAGAGTGATAACATCTTCTGCTTCCACCATGAGATCGATGTCTCCGCTTTCAACCTTGTAGCCAGCTGAGCCAATGTCTGTTTGCACTCTCTTTAGCAGATCTGCAGGCAATGCTTTTTTAGCAGCATCAACGATTGCTTTTACATCATTCTTGGCTACTGGGATGCTGCTGGGAATAGCATTTCCACCTTCGAATAACTTCATGTGTTACTCCTGGCTTAACACAAAGTTTTCAAACTCGCGAGCAAGTTTTTTACTCTTTGCTTCTTTAATATAACGACCTCCGGCACGACGGCCTTCAGCAGCGCGACGTGGTACTGTTATTGTGCCAGGATCTCCTGGTTTTAGATCTGTGCTAGGAACAGGAGCTACACCGCCGCCTGTGCCTGCTGCACTGGCCGCTGGAATTTCTGCTGCTGGTGCTGCTGGTGCTGCTTTTTGTGCAGGACCAAATGTACGATCCAGTGCATCACGAATGTACTGAACATAAGCTGGTTGTAGAATGTTATCCACGCGGCGCAGATTACGAATCAGATCATCAATGTCCTGATCAATGTCGCGAGCAACTTTCTGTTCTTTCGCGCTGCCGCCGGCCTGTGATGCGATCTCTTCTGCACCAGTGGATGCTTTGCCTTTGGCACCTGCTGCGCCTGCTTCTGCACCAGTGGCATCTGCTGCGCCTGCTGCTGCATTGTCTGCTTGTCCCATTGTAGGATCAGCGTATTTGCTCATGTCCGGACCGCCGCCCAGTCCTTGTATCCATTGGTTTCTATCTTTGCCGTCACCTTCGCCACCACCAAATGCTGGCGCAGGTAAACCTAACTGTTGATACACCTGTTGAACCACTTCCTGTGGAACTTTCTGCCCTACCAAGAAGTTGGCGATTGCGTTGCTGTCCCCTCCGTCTTCACCGCTTTCGGACTTCCAACGACGTTTGGCTTGATTGGCTTCGAATTTGGTTGTGCTCCGTTTCCACCAATCGCCAATGGCATTTCCAGCTCTGGCCAGCATGCCTTCAGCACCACGTGTGAGTGCGTTTGAAGTGGCACCAGAGTATTTGGTTTTGTAATCACCTTTGGGATCAGCGGCCAGGTAAGGCATGGTATTACCAGCTGGTGCAGGACCACCAGGTAACTTGCCCACTGGTCCAGCATCCATGCGTGTGTTTGTGGCAGATGTAGCTGCGTTCTTGGCCATGGCCTCAGCGTCGTTGGCATTGGCTGGACGATTGAACACTGTGCCGCCTTGTTGATTTTTTTCTGCTCGAGGATTAGGTGCTCGCTCTGTGCCTCTTAGTTCTGCACCAGCACCTGCTTCGCCCGCTTGTGTTCCGGTTTGAATTGCAGCGGCAGCGGCTGGGTTGTCTTGTGCAAACTGTTGTGCTGTTTTACCTGTGCGGCCAGCGGCCTGTCCCATTGCGTTACTACGCTCACGGTTATAGTTGTTACGACGAGCTTCTCTAATCTTGCCATGCAGTTGGTCAATGTTGTAGAAGATGGTATTCACGCCATCTTCTGTCAACTGCACACTGCGTGGTCTTGGGCGACCAAGACTTTCATAGAGTGCCCAACTGCGCACAGTGTTTTCTCGATCTATCATCTGCGAGCGTGGCAGTGCAATGATAGTGAATCCCACAGCAGCCATTGCTTCTGCCACAGTGGTAGCCTGAGCAGGACGAGTCACAGTATCCTGTGCCAGCGTGGTATCACCACCAGTTGGCTGCTGCGCCATATTCTGACTGATAATGTTTTGTTTGGTAGCGTCAAGATACTCTGTAGAGTTTGGATTAAAATCTGGTTGCGCACCGCCACCTCCTCCAGAAACATCAGGTGCCGGAGCAGGTGCTGGCTTAGGTGGCACTGGCTTAGGTGGCACCGGTTTAGGAGGAGCAGGAGCAGGCTCTGGTTTTACCTCAGGAGCAGGCTGCGGCTGATCAGGTCCTGGTTTAACACCTCTATCAGCTTCGTCTGGATATACATCACTGACTTCTGGCGGAGTATTTGGATCCACTGGTGCAACATCGTTATCAAAAGGATTGAGATCCATATTTGACACTGCATCCGCTGCATTGGCTACACCTGCTGCGGCTGCACCCACTGCGGTTGTCTTGGCACCTTGTCCAACTGCTGTGCTGAGTTCTGCACCTTGGATTAAGCTGTCCACACTTTTCAGTGCGCCCATGATAGCAGGAGCAGCCAGTCCACCAGTTGCAGCGCCACCAATCATGGCAGCGGTTGCAAACAGTGCTTTGTGGAGATTAGGATGTCTCTTGGCCATTTGTGCATAGCCATCCAGTGCGCGAAGCACCTGTGCTCCACCCTTGCTCTTGCCCAATGATGCCACTACCTTTTGCTTGGCAGTGGCAAACGCATTGTCAATGCCTTTGACTGGAGTAGTATCCTGTATGGCACGACCAATGCCATTGACCATGTTTCCTAGCCCGCCAAGAGCACTGCCTGCTTTGCCCAGCAGTGTTTGATTTTGTCCTTGACCAGTCAGTGTCTTTTCCACGCCTAGAAATAGGTCGTGTACTTCGCCCTGGCTCAGCATCTTGCCTTGCGCTTCAAACAGTGCGTTCAGTTCGCGATTGGCTGCTGGCGCCAGTCTGAGAGCCTGTTTGTAATAAGGATGGCTCTCCAACAAATTGCTGGCAGAACTTGCAGCTAGAATATCTTTTGTTCTCATTTTAATCTCCGAATTCCTCGTATGAATTTTGAGGGGTCTTGCGCTCGAATGCTGTTCAGCAATCTACGCTCTAACTCAGCTGCTGCTTCGGGATCGTAATTTTCTCGAATACTGTTGATCAGGTTGATAGCACCTTGTATGATATGACCAGCACGACTTTCCATGAGATGCTCACGGTCACGAGTGCTGGTTAAATGACTATCAAGCTCATCTAATATGCTGCGTGTTTTTTTCTGCAAGATTTGCCCCAGAATTTACTATATTTAGTAGTTCTGGAACGGATCAGGTGCCTGCTTTGATCTGAGCCAGCATGCTTTTTAGCTTGCTGCCCTGCACGTCTGCACGGGGCTGTGGAGCATCTAAACTGAATCCTTCCTTGGGCTGCGCTTTGATAAAGGGTCTGGGTGCGCTGTCATCTGTGTCTGCAACCGAAGATTTGGCCTTGATTTGACTCATGATGCTGCTGGGGCTTTGATGATTGTTAGCAGCATCTTCCCCGTCGTCTGTGATGCGCATGGTTTCTATGTTGTAGTTCAAGTCCACTTTCATGCCTACACCTGTTGAACTACGCGATTTCATACACTGAATTTGATAGCGTCCACGCTCGCGCATGGCCCTAGAAGTAAAGATACCAAACACATTATCTGCTGTGTTAATTTTACTGATACCACCAGAAATATGACTGTGATCAAACTCAATTTCTTCCACTGCACTGCGATTTAACTGTGATGCTGTGACCATGAGTATGCCCAGTTCTTTGGCTAGATTACGCAGTTCTTCTGAAACATATTTGTCTTTTACAAACAGATCGTTTGGACTAACTTTAGCACTCACAGGCATGAGCAGATCCAGATAGTCCACCATCATGAAGTCAATCTTGCGGCCTGTTTGAATCTGATACTCTTTTAAGAATGCACGAATGTCATTGATGTTGCTCTGTGCAGGCAGTGCTTTGACCTGATAGGTGCCTGACTTTTTGCCTACCATTTTAACCTTGAGTGCTGCTGTTTCTTTATCCTTGCGAATGTCCTTGGTACTCATGTTGGTAAGCATGGCCGCTGTGCGCAAGCCTGTTAGCTCTTGGCTCAGTTCCAGTGTAATATACACACCATGCAGGCCCTGCTGCACCCAGTTCAGCGCAATGTTCATCATAACCAAGCTCTTACCAGAACCAGATCCACCTGCAAAGATGTTCAGTTCACCGCGACTGAATCCGCCATACAGCAGTTTGTCCAACTGTGGCCAACCTGTGCTTACCTGTCCACCTGAATCAAAATAGCGTGTGATCATGCCCTCGGGATCTGACCAGAAGTCCATGCCCAGGTCCTTGGTCAGGCTGATTTGCACAGCATCCTTGATCAGCTTTTCCACAGGATCATACTCTCCTTTTTCCAGCATGTCTGCTGCTTTGAGAATAGCACGTTCCAGTTCTTTCTGCTTGGTAAATGATTCAAACTCGCTCATGAACCAGTCATGATGACCGTCGTTTAGATCTGTCACAGGCTTGAGTTCTACGCCAGTGGTTGCTCGCACCTGATCCAGTGTGGGCAAGGTTTTAAATTGATCGCTGTGTGTTTTTATAAACTCTGCCACTGTGCGCAGACTGCGATCAAAGTTTTCAGGATTGTAGATGTTCTGCACACGCACATAGTCCTGTGCCTCACTGAGCATGATTTCTAAAAACAGTTTTTGTAACTCAGGTGTAAATTGTTTTGTCATAGTCAATTATGTATCTTTTTCTTCATTAGCTCAATCTTCAAGCGGTTCGTTTCCACACCGTCAAGTATGGCTTTTAGTGTGAACAGTTTGCCGTACATTACCAGTGCTTCATTGATGTCTTTACAGGTCTCGCGCCATACGGGAAAGCTCACTGCCCAGCCATACTCCAGTGCCGCGTCTACCAACTGACTGCCGCCCCAGACCAAACGTCCTTGCTTGTTGGGTTTAACGTCAAAGTCTGGCACCACTATAACCTGTCGTGCTAGACTGTCAATGATGTCTGCTTGTGTTTCGCTGATGTTGTTGCTGAGCACTGCAACACCGTCCACACTCATGGCGTCAAAAGGTCCTTCGCATACCACAACAAACTTACTGTCAGGCCGTTGTTTGTTCACGTTGAACACATAGTTAGGTTCATAGCTGCTGTGGAACTTGGGCAGCACATTGGGTTGCATGGCACGAGCTGTGTAGCCAATGATTTTATCGCCCCAGTAAAAAGGTATGATAACTCTACGATGCATGTTATATGCTTCGTCTTCTGTGAAATAGAACTCGTAGTCCTTGTAATGTTCTGCTCCGCGAGAGAATATATATTCTGCGACCCTTATCAATTGCTGCGGCACTTCTACATCAGAAACGCCACGATCATCCCACTGTGCGCCCAGTCTCAGCATGGTAGACCATTGCTTGAGACTTGCACTTTCCGGCGGCAAGGGTCTTGCAGCAAAGTCCAGCGCAGTGATATCTGTTGCAGGGATAGCATCAGGTGCCACTGTGTCCTTGACCTGTAGAGCTTCAATGACAAAACGCTGTATGGTATTGTCATCTGCGCCCAGCCAGCGCAACAGTTTACGGAACTTGTAGCTGATGTGCCAGCCCGGACGCCAGGAGGTTTTGAATCCGCAATTGAAACAGTGATAGCTCACTGCACCATCTGCGCTGGGAATCAGACCGCCACGGCCACGAGTGTCAGGGGTTTCACCGTTGTGCTGACAACAGGGTGCATTGAAACTGACCCAGCCCGAAGGTGCGCTCTTGCGCCGTGCTGGTAACAGTTGCATCATTTCCTGTTGTATTGTCATCACTGCATTATACTGTATAAAATTTGATTTTCCAAGTTTTTTGATTTGGTAAATATCATGAAAACCTAAAAAGAGATGAGTGATCAAAACCCCTTAGACAAATATCAAGCCTTGCTCAAGCAATACCCTTTTATAACCTATTTGGTATACGGGGGCAATGAATACATCGGCATAATACAAAACGTGGACGATATCATTACCACGCTCTACGATTACGGCAGTTTAAAAACATCCGAGGACAAGGCCATGTTCCTGGAACTGGGCGAAGCCTGGTGGTGGGAAAGCAACCGACATATTCCAATCAATGTTTTTCTTAGATCCGAATGGACACCTTTCCGTTACAGTCTTAAAACCATGAACAGCAGGGACGTGGAAATCAAATTTGGTCCTGCTGTGAGCCTCAAAGAAATAGCCGGCAAAAAGGGTAAAAGACGCTCTATTACCCTGGTGCGCAAGATGCCCTAGCTGTATCCTTGCGCTATACTATCGCAAATCAAGTTCATGTTCACAGCCACTAGATGTGCATAGGCCACCGCGTGACTTTTCTTGAACTGATAACCATCTTCTGTTTTATCCCAAATAGTTTTAGCCACTTCTGCCCAGTTTTGCCCAATTAGGTGTCGCTTGGCCGGACGAATGATGGCCAAGAACATGGCCAGTCGTGGTATGCTATCCACTGGCTCAGGCATGCGTTTGAGCACAACCCAATGATTGTTCACATGTATCAACTGTTCCCAGAGATCTTGATTGTTGTTGAATATGTCCCACAAGGGTTCTGTGTGCATGAGACTGAGCAAATGTGCTTCGTCTTGAACCTGTTTGTAGAGGTTTACATTTAGGAAATCCAACTTTAAATACCCGCGGGCTTCTGCTCGTTCATAATCCAGGCTCGCTAGGCCTGTAAATGGGTCCTCGGGTATGTGTGTTACATACACACCCGTGTTGTGAGCTGTTAGTTTGTCGTCGCGCAGAATGCTCGCTGTGGTATACTTGATCAGTTGTAGTATGTGTGCTCGATCAGCAAAATCAATGTCAATGTCACTGCGAAATTTCATAGGCCTGCCTCTTTAAGTATGTGCTTGCACCACTCTGCATCTGCCATGTAGTCTTGTAGTTTACGATGCCAATAATCAGGATCAATATAAGGAAGAACAGTGGCCAAAAGAACTTCGTCAAGACTTTCAAGAAAAGCAATGCCGCTATCACAATTAAAGAGTATCCAAGCACTAATACGGCCAGTTGCAATGTGATGGCAAATGCGATTAGCGTTGCCGTAGCGAAAATAATCGCGGAAACCGTTTTTGAGATCAGGGTTGTTATCTGCATAATTTTGCATTTCCTCTAAGCCACGTTCCAGTGCATCTTGCACATTTTCTTTACGCAGATACTCCAATAACCATTCTTCATAGAAGCTGTCCTTGCACCAATAGTCCAACTTCTTGTTGTTTTTCAACAACCAGTCAGTGAAGCTGCGGTGGTTGATAGAACGAACGGACAGTTGATATCGACCGTACTTGACAAAAGCAGCATAGTAAGGACTGCTGACAAAATCACTGTAGCTTTTTAGTTTTGCACTGCCCTGTGTGACTTCATAAAAACGCAGATAGGCCTGCAAGCCCCATTGTACTCCTGTTTCTTTTTCCTGCTGCCATCGACGCTTTTGTTCGCACAGATGCGCCGCCAATGTGCTTTCTTTGCGGAACTCTTTGTCGCAGTAACGACACTTATAGGTCTGACTTGATTCGCTTATCGTCCCATCCATGGTCTCTTGCCAACTGCTTAAGATCGTCTTTAGTGTTGAGTGCTCTGAGTAGTTCAATCTCGTCGTCCTTGAGATGCGGATACAATTCTTTTAAAAATTTAGTTGCCTTGCTGTCATTGCCTTCACGCTTCTTGGGGGCGATCCACTGATGCTTGAATGTGCCAACTCCTGGACTCACTGTGGTAGCACACAGCCATTGCAGTTTAGGATGCTTGCTCAAACTAAAGAAATGCTTGTTCAAGTTTTCATTCAAGCTCATCACATAATACTGTTGAACAGCACCGGACGCCTGCACAGCACTGCCCCAACGCAGCATCAGGTAATTGCTGAATTTCTTTTTCTCTTCGGCAGTGAGCTCATCGTAGAATCCTCGATTCTTAAGATCAAACTGTCGCATTTCATTGTTGATGTTTAGTTTATCGCTCATACTGGATGCCATTTCACTTCGTTGTCGCTGTGATCACGACTCAGTTCATAGACTATTCTAGCATGTTCCAGTGCTGCTTGTAAAGAGGGATTGTGCTCAGCTTCGCGCACCATGTCCACAAGCACAGAAACTTCTTCAAGAGGCATACCTAGCACTGTGGCTTTTTCGTTATTCCAATCACGCCCAACTTCAAATCTATCGCCAGGATGAGCGCCTGCTTCACGAGCATAGGTTATGCCATTGGCCTTTTCATACACATAGGTGGCGCCTGGTTTTAGGCGTCCCATCAGTGGTTCCTCTTGCCATCAAACACACAGTTGAACAGCATGTCCATGTCACCTGTGTTGATCACACGATGGAACGCACCGTCTGGTATGAGTATCACATCGCCTGCTCGCACATCAAACGGCTCTGAGTCTTCATCACCCACAATCATTTCGCCATAGCCTGTGACAAAGAAGTATACTTCTTCTTGGCCTGCATGACGATGTCCACGAGTCTGTTGTCCACGATACAATCGAGTGCTGCTGAGCACCAGGTTGTTGAGAGTTTTGTTATCTTTCAGTTGGTAGACTTCATTGTTTTTGACAATCTCGCCACCTATGTCTGCTTTATGATATTTAATTTGCATAAATCACCATGCTTTCGAATAGTCAATTACTTCACTCTGTCTTGAAACTTCTTTGATAAAGTATGCACACAGAGGTTTAGGTCCTGCTGTGAGAGGTACTGCCAGCATCTGCCCAGGTTTGAGTTTGGGAAAGTACCATTTGATGTCTTGGTAAATGTCCACAATCTCAATGGGAAAGAATTCAGGTTTGAAACTGTGCAAGGGGTTGAATGCAAACACACTGAACCCACGATCGTTGATGCTGGTAAGTGGCACAATTTCCAAGTCGCCCAGATCTGGTTCGCCAATCAACACGTTCCAGTCCACTGGCATGCGAATGGTATTTTTACCTATGCGCAGCACCAGTGCAGGGCTGTTAAAGCTCTCTAAAAAAATCAATGGTATAAAAAAGTAATCAGGATCTTTTGGATCACTGTTGTCCAACACACAGAAACGAAGATCTTCAACTTCGTCTGGTATCTCATCCATTTCAAAACTTTTATTGTCTAATGTTAGTATTCTCATTCTTATCCTTGCCACCTTAGTAAAAATGCAGTGAGTTCTTGTTCTTGTTCTTTTTTAAAGCTGATGGTATAGAAGTTCACCATTTTACCACAGCCAGTATCTTGGCACCATTTGGCCATTTTTGCCATGCTTTTGCCATCATAGATCCGTACCCACTTGAAGCCGTTGTCTCTATCTTCGATTGTAAATTTCATTTCCATTCCGCCTTTTCAACAGTAAATGGATAGTTGGCTTCTTTATAGAAAGCCTTTCTCTTGGTAAGATGCCGTTTGGCAAACTTGCATGTTGATGTTATGTCCCAGATTTGGACGAAGTCTTTGTCCTGCGCCTTGCGAATACCGCGTCCGATTGATTGAATGACGCGAACGAAACTTTTCCCCGGTTCAACCAGTACCAGATTGAAGATGCGAGGAATATTAATGCCCACAGCGGCAACACCGTAAGTAGCAACAATAACCTTACCATCACTCGTGGCAACGTCATCGTATTCGTCCTGCCTATCGGTAGCCTTGGTGGCCCCTGAAATGAAGACCGCATCTTTTATCCTCGAAACTAGAGCCTGTCCAGCAGCAACTCTATCCACTAGTATCAGTGTGTTGCCTTCCTGTCGAATGGCTTCTACTAAGTTACTTATATAGTCCAGTCTGCCCTCAGTCTCTAATAGATATTTCAGTTCGCTTTGATAGTTGCTGTACTCCACGTGGTCAACCAGCTGCACCACATTCACATGACACTGCGCCAGGTGGCCAGCTTCTTGCAGAGTGGCTGCTTTGAGATTGCCTACAACTGGGCCCAGACTGCACAGCAGCGCCTGATATTCATAGGGTTCTTTGGGAATGGTTCCTGTGAGTCCCCAGCGTATGGGTATGTGACTCATCACACCTGTGAGCAGAGTTTTCAGTGCGTCTGCTTTGGCCATGTGTACTTCATCCACAATCACACATACCACATTTTCAAGAAACTCTTGTATGGTGATTTCTGCTTCGTGGTTCTTGGTATTCTTGAGCAGCACATTCAGGCTCTGCCAGGTGCAGATGGTGTGCTGGCGCCCAAACTCTTTTTCATCACCGTAGAACACGCCCACATCTAGACCCATGTTCACATAGTCAGCGTAGGTTTGTGTGACCAGACTCTTGTTGGGCACAATCACTATGCTTCTGCCATACTCGCTCACTGCATTGCTCAGCGCAGCAGTGATCACAGTCTTGCCTGCACCGGTGGCAATCTCTTGTACGCTCTGTGGATTCTCAAAAAATCTATTGATAATCTCAGGCTGATAGTCCCTGAGTTGCATGGGTTGGCCTTCTAAAGGATGTCCTTTAGGCCACGGAATATGATTGAAACTGTCTTGTGTTACAGAAGTGAATGCGTAATCAGTTTTATAGTCACGCTGGTCATCAATTTCAATGTCATAGCCACGCTCGTGCAAATAGGGCAACACATCCGGTAGTAGATTGATGTATGTGCTGCCGCCCAGCTGGAAGTAGCTGACCTTGCCATCCCAACGACCAAGGCGAACCGCGGGCAGGTATCTTGCTCCTGGCACCTCGTACTTGAATCTCTTGACCAGCTCGTTCCTGTCGCTGACTGCTAGTCCTTCAATTTTTACATTGACTTCATCTCTTATTCTTAGTATGGCTTGCATTAATAAATGTTAACATAATATATCGCGAAAAGTAAAGCCATCAGGCTAGTTTGCCGTTACGATAGAAAACCTTTTCGCTCGCATCAAGCATGATGCGTTTGTCCTGTCCTACAATCATTCCCAGGTGGCTAACCAACAGCGGAATGCGATCAAAATATTTAACTGCACGATTGCTTAGAATGATCTGCGCATTGGTGTCCTGGCACACTTGGCGCTCATCGCTGCCGCGCACCTTGCTGAGGTTCAGTATTAGAGATTCGTCCACCAGGTGTTCCCATGCCCCAAAGTTTGTTTGTGGATCAAATACCACAATGGGGAACCTATTTGCCAACTGCGCATATTTGTAGATGCTCTGTTCTAGGTTGGGCCAGTTGTATTCTTTAAAATCATAATGACGTGTGCGCAGCATCACACTCATGTCAGTGCCATATAGGTCTGTGTAGGCCTGTACAAGATCATCGTCCACAGTGTATCCCAACACCTCACTGCTGTCAACCAGTTGTATTAGATCTTCTATGGGCCAACTGTTTTCTTCGTTGCCCAGAAATTCCAATAGATCCTTGCTGGCATTTCGAATGGTGAGTCTGTTGTTGTACGAGGTGAGTTCTATGCGATAGGGTGTCTTCTCTGCTTCTAGAATCTGCACCATCATGTCTTGCAGTTGTTTGGTTGTTTCAAATCCCTGAGACTGTGCAAAAGCAGCAGCCCAATTAAGATTGTACTCTGTTAATCCCAGTCGCCACACTTTGTTTTCTTTGTCAAAGCGCACACGACCTTGGCTGTCCTTGGCATGCTCTCTGACATGATCAATTAGTTTTTGATCATAAGGAAACCGAACCAAGATGTCGGATCCGGACACTTCCACACTCTTGCTTCTGTCAATGATGCGCAGGGGTCTGCGATACTTGGGTGCGGTGACAATGGCTTCGCTTTTGATATTCAATGCCAGCAGTTGTCTGGTGTACTTTTCAATGATCTTCAAAGACAGCTCTGCCTGCTTGTCGGTGAGACTGGCACCTCCCATGGTAGCATTGGTCACACTGTCCAAGAAGTTCACATCATATCTAGCCAGACTCACAATGGGTTTGAAGTCGTAGCCCAGTCCAAAAAAACTAAGTGTGTTGGCAGGCAGGCTTCCGTCCGGCTCTCGCTTGCCAGCCATAACTTCCAGATAGTCTTCCACAGTAGAGAATGTTTTCATGATAGTAGTATAGCAACAACAGAAACAAAAGTCAAAAAAAAGCCCTACCATTTCTGGTAGGGCAAAAAGTAGACTGTGGAAAAGGAGCTAACTTTGAAACCACAGCCATCTGGGGCGTCACTGCCCCCGATTCTTAAGCCATCTTCATGCAAGTGGTCTGTGCCATTGCCTTCCAACGGGTAGGGAAACTCTTGTACAGTTGGCCTACTTTGATTGCCATACGCAGGCTCAATTCACGCAAGCTGTTCTTGTTCTCGTCCATGAACTCAATGATCTCGTCGCAGCCTGCTTCGCTGATATCCAAGTCGCCAAACAGTTCGCCAGTCTTGGCAATTTGCTTGATACGCAGGATCTTGTCGCGTTGTGTGTCCAGGGTAAGGTCCAGATAGTGGCAGCGTGACTGCAATGCGTCCAAGTGGTCCTTGAGCTTTTGGCTCTTCATCTTGTCAAATTTAAGGTTGGTGATGAAGATAACTGAGCCTTTGAACTCGAAGCTGTCTGGGATGCCTTCTTCTTTGAGCACACGGCTCTCGCTCAACCAGGAGATCTTGCGCTTCTTGCCACTGTCCAGAGCACCCTTGAGCAGGTTCAGTGAAACGTCGTCGAGCAAGATGCTGTCGCAGTCGTCAAACACAACCACGCAGTTTGGGTCGCTAAACTTGTACAGGGTTTGGTACAAGCCGATAGGCGAAGCAGAGCCTTTTACAACCTCTGCACGAAGTCGATTGCTGCCCAGCATCTGCACCATCTGCACTTTTTCAATTTCTTGTTCAACACCAAAGCTCTTGCCCACGCCTGGAGGGCCTGACACAATCATGGCACGGATTTCACCGTTGACACAGGCCTTGGTCATGTCAGTGAGAATTTCAAAACGCTCACCAATCTCTGCCATGCGCTCTTCGTCAGTTTTGGTGTCGTTGATAGCGGCTTGCACATCTGCGTCCACTGCTGTGACTTCACCGTCAAATTCGTCGGCGCCAACAAACTCATAGTCAGTCATGCCTTCAACTTTAACGCGAATGTCTTCTGGGAAGCCAGGAAAGCGGCCACCGTTCTTCACAGTAACATAGCCACCTTTGGCAGTTTGCTTGAACTGCTCAACCAGTTGGAACACTTGACCTGAAACATCGTTGGTACGATAAGCGCCGGATTTGATACGAACAAATGCTGTTGACATGAAAGCTCCTTTTTGTTTAAGTATGATGCTAGTATAGCAAATTCGGGATTATTGGTCAACCGTTTGCTTTTCTTGTTGCTCTAGCACCTGTTGCGAAAACACAACACCACCATTGATTGCTTGGTACATTTCTGCTACCGCCCGGACATAAAATTGCATAACTTTACCCTGAGCAGTGATCAGTGTGTATTGCATTTTTGCTCCGTTTTCTTAGTATGCCCATAGTATAGCAAACGGGCCATTAATGGTCAACCGGGCTAAAACCCGCATAAACACTAGGGTTTTTGTTGCAAAAAATGTAATACTTTGGGTTACTTTTGCTGTTCTGTAGCAGAAAGTTTACATAATAGCAAGAAGTGCTCGTATGCTTGTTTCACGCTTTCGTTGGACAAGAGCTTCTGTGCTTCTCGTACCAGGGCCTGTGTGCCTGCTTCTGCGGCGTCCCTGCAACTGCCCATGCTCAGCATGTTACGGTTAGGATCATCAGGATCCATGGTCTCCAAGAAGCAGTCAAATGCTGCTCGCTGTTCGGGCGTGATGGCACGAGTGGCCGGACGCACTTCTGACGCACGGTGAATGGCATAGCTGATCTCGTCCTCGCAGTAGAGTCCGGCGGCCAACAG
>JACCDW010539871.1_pt1 | contig 35726 bp, 4 predicted proteins | sample 7449781 | NCBI WGS metagenome assembly JACCDW01 (sample SAMN15323449, study PRJNA562643) | freshwater metagenome | isolation source: river surface water | place: USA:Blue River Watershed | collected 2017-08-18
ACAGCGATTTCTAATATAGTTTCTTCAGAAGATCTTAGACTTACAATTGATGAAAATAATAAATATGTACTCGTTGCTCAAAATACTTCAACAGATTTTATTGCACGTCGTTATACTAACTTAGGTGGAAACGATGCAGGAGCACTGACAATAACACTTGGAGCAAATTACTTTTTAAAAGATGTGATGACGTTAGATGATGGTTCAACGTTAATTTTAGGCTACGATTCAGTTTTATTCGAATTTATTGTTGCAAAAATTTTACCAGATTTTTCTGGTTTAGATACAATTTTTGGTACTGCAGGAATATCTCAAGATACTGTTGGAAATATGACACAATTTAATGCACTTGGTGTTACCTCAGATGCTCGAATTTTAATTGCAGGGTATGACAATACTGATGCTGCAGCAGCATTAATGCGATTGGTTAATGATGCGGTTGTGGTAGCTGTGGATCAAAACCAGGCAGTGCAAGCAACGCAAGGTAGCTTAGATACAACTTTTGGAAATCCAGGAGTGTTATTTTATGCTGCAGATCAAAGTTTAGATTCTTATAATCAAGTTGCACGAGCTGTGGCAATGTATGGTAATAATCATTATGCAGTAGCGCTTGACGGTCAAGAAGCAGAAGGTTATAGCAAAATTTTCATGAATGTTTTTGATGGTGATGGAAATTTAGAAACAAGTTTTAATACAACAGGGCAAGACGTTGTCTACGATTCGTATGATAATCAGTATGTAACTGACATGGTAACATTTTTAAATCCAAGTGGTGTCATGACAGCGTTATTATCTGGCTATGTTGGAAGTGATACAATTACGAATAATCGTGGATTATTAGTACAGTACAATCTTGATACTCCAGGTTTAGATACGACTTTTGGTGGTTTGTATGGTGATGAAAATGGCACAGTTACGGGTAGTGCAGAAAAATATTTTAGTGTTGCACGGCAATCAAATGGAAGAATTATTGCTGCAGGTATAGGTTTTGATGATTTAGCAATTTTAGTTGGATATACTGCATCTGGTTTACTCGATAAATCATTTGGTCAAGATGGAATTTTTGCTGGTCATGAATATACCACAGGATTTTATTCACACGCAATTGATTCACGCAATCGAGTTGTTGCAGCATCGTATAATGATGATGATGGCAATGTTGAAGTATTTAGACTTTTAGCAGATGGATCGGCTTTAGATACAACATTTAATAATTCAGGGTCGATTGAGATGGATCGAGGTTCACAATCACCAGATTATGATGAAATTAGTGTTGCTATTGGTTTAGATGATAGAATTTACGTTGCAACAGCGTATAGTATAGATGATCTTTTAGTGAGTCGTTATTCAGAAGATGGTTTAACAGAAGATTCATGCTATGTTTTTGGTTCAACAGCTTTTGGTACTGGCAATGATGTTGTGACAAGTTTTACGTTAGGAAAATTATTATTAGATGTTGATGATAAGCCAATTATTTGTGGTGTTGCGGTTGATGGTAATGGAACGTGGAATATCATTATTCGTTTAGCAAATGATATGTCTGGATTAGATGTAACATTTAACGGAACAGGGTTTATAAAATATCAAATAGATGGAGCAAATACAACAGCACGAACATTAGTTGATGCGATGATTACGCAAGAGGGTCGTATTGTTAGTGTTGGTAGTGAAGTATAATAATAAGTTGTAATTTTAATAATCATGATACAAAATAATTGCGGAATATAAAAAAAATAAAAGGAGTCGCAGTATGAAGAAACGTTTTATTGTTATAACCACATTATTATCTATGGGTTTGTCGACCTATCTTTTTTCAGATAGTCAGCCGGCAATATCCCGATTGAACGGGACGCCCTATGCTGCCGGCGTTCCTATAAGTCAAGATGCAGGGACAGTTGGTGCAGTTGATACAACATTTGGTTCAAGTGGTAGTGTATCTTTAGCAACAGAGTTATCTGGTGGTCAAGCAAAAGCGATACATGTTTTTGACGATGGTTCAATGGTTGTTGGTTTAAGTAAATCTGCTTCTAATTCAGTTGTTGCAAAATATACAGCAACTGGTGCTGTAGAAAGTTCAGCAAATTTTGGTACATCTGGAATTGCTGATCTTGGAACAACAGCTCCAATTTATGGCATGATTGTTGATGAATTGGGAAGAACTGTTGTTTGCGGTGGTAATACTTCAGGAACAACAGGTTTTTTAAAACGTGTGAGTGCAGATGGTGATGCTGTCGTATCATATGATTTATCTGGAAATACCTGGCAATTTATTGGTGCTGTAGCACAACAATCAACAGGTGATTATATTGTTGCTGGTTTTGATGGTACAAACGCAAGACTTGCTCGATACACGCAAGGTAGTGCATCAGCAGCAGGAGCATTGGACACAACGTTTGGTGCATCAGGATTTCGTACAGTTCCGACATCAGCTGCAGGTTTACACAATGTGTATGTACATTCAGATGATACTATCTTTGTAGCGTATGGTGTATCAAATACAGGTAATTATGATATTTACATTCGTAAATTTGACGCAAACGGTTCTGTTGTATCTGGATGGGGTACATCAGGAGATGTTCAATTAACATCATTAACTGCAGCGCAAGCTGATTTAGATCTTGTTCAAATTCGTATGGTTGCAAACGCTAACGATTTAGTTGTTGGTGTTACAAAAGCTACTGGTTTTTATGCTGAAAGTAAAACAATTGCAGCAGCTGCAAACGGTACGTTTGCAGACGTATCATTTTTAACGAGTGATGCATGTACGTTACGTCACATGATGGTTGATGCAAACGGTAAAGTTTATTTTGTAGGTTCAAGTACAACTGACATTAAATTTGCTCTTGCTCGTGCAACAACTGCAGGTGTTTTAGATACTGCTGGATTTAATTCACTTGGTTATAATAAATTTTCTGTTGGTACTCCTGATACTGCAGCTGTTTTGTATGGAGCATCAATTGCGCCAGATGGCAGAGTATTTGCTGCAGGATATCAAGTTCATTCAGGTACAACAACGCCGTACCTTTCTTCTGTGTATGGTGATCAATACGTTGGACAACGTGCTCAATTTCCTGCAAGTTCAGAACAAGGGACATTTGATGAAGCATTTGGTTCAGATGAATCTGATGATGGAATTGTCAGAACCTTTAAAGGTATTTACGGTTCAAGTTTAGATCAAAAAGCTCGTAAAATTATTACATTATCTGATGGTCATTTATTAATTGCGCAAGATGGTAAATTAGATAACAGCAGTAATTCAAACATGGTTTTAACTCGTTTAAATGGCGATGGAACTGCCGATGCTTCATTTGCATTAGCAAAAACATATACGAATGAATATATTACTGCTGTAACGCAAGGTGTGACCGGAACATATTTATATGTTACTGGTTATTCAAGCGACGGCGAAGTTATTTTACGAAAATATAACAACTCTGCAGTGTTACAGTGGGATCTTGCTGTAGTTGAAGCAGATCAAGAAGATGATTACCATTTAAGTGGCGCCAACTACAAAGCATTTGGAATTGCTTTGCAAGCTGCAGGTTCTGGAAGCAGAATTATTTTGTTCAAGCAAGTCAGTGCGACAGAAGGTCAGATGAGTGCACATCTTCCAGCAAGTGGTATTTTAGATACATCTTTTAATGCTGGTGGAGATGCAGCAGGGTTTATTTCAACAGCAGATTTTTCAGCATCACTTGTAAACATGGGGCCAATCGTTGGATTTACCATGGACGAACATTATGATATTTACATCGCGTATAAAAATAGTTCAACAGGATATGTTGATGTTGCAAAAATTAATTTTGATGGTTCTGGTTTAGTTGATGAATTTGGAACTTCAGGAATCGTTGCAAACGTGTTAGGCGTAGTTCCAACAACAGTCAACGATATTGGTTTAGTGCTTGATAATCAAAATCGTTTAATTGTTGCAGCTGCAAATGGTACGGATTATTACGTTGGAGCATTAATTGCTTCAAGTGGTGATGCAGATGATTCTTTTGGTACTTCAGGTGTTGCAAGTTTTACTTCAATTGGAACTGCAACGATTTTAAAACAAGTAGTAACCTTGGATGATAATTCGATTTTATTAGTTGGTAGCGATAATGCAACTGATGATTCTATGGTTGTGATGAAGTTGGATAGTGATGGTGCGTACGATACCAGCTTTAATGCACAAGGAGCAGTTCCTGGTTTAGCATTATTACAATTAACCAACACAACTACAAATTATCAGTCTCGAGTTGCAACAGGTTTAGCAGTTAATGCTGACGGCGATTTTATTGTCTGTGGTTATGAAGAACCATCAGCGTATGAATCAGTTCCGATGGCATTTAAATTACACGGAGAATCTGGTCGTTCACAAGTTGCTCAGTTTGTACAAACTGGTAGCCAAGAAAATATTGGTACGATTAATACAACGTATGGAACAAACGGTATTTATACGTTAGAAACGGCTATTTCTAACGGATCAGCAAAAGTTGTGTATAGTTATCCAAGTGGCAATACACACCAAGGTAAAATATTAGTTGCAGTTGATGGTGGAACAGATACAATTCTTGCTCGTATGTATGAGCATAACATGGCTTTTGATACATCATTTAGTGGTGATGGTCAAATAACATTATCAGAAAAAACTGGTTTAGAAACTATTTTAGTTGATGCTGATAATAAAATATTGCTTGCAGGTGGTAATGCTGGTGCAGCATGGATTACTCGTGTTGCTGATAATGGTGGATCACAATCAGTATTTTCAGTTCCTACAGGATTTAAAAAAGTATACGATATAAAACATCAACAATCTGGGCGATATATTTTTGCAGGAACAGATACGGATGATCGAGGTGCTGTTGGGGCCTTGCGTGATACAGGTGCTGTTGATACAACATTTAATCCGTTAGGCACAGTTCCTGGGGTGTATCAATTTGGAGCAGGAATTACAGCAGTTCCTTCGATTGCAATTAACGAAGATGATACTATTTTAGCTGCATACAAAGATACAACAGTTAAAATTGCACAATTAAATATGCATGGTTCTGCTTTAGTTAATGGATTTGGTTCATCTGGTGTAAAAAATAGTTCAATTACGCCAACAGATGCGCTTGCAATTCGTCTTGCGCTTGATAGTTCTGCAAAGGTAGTATTAGCAACATCAGTTGGTGGTACGAGTGTGTCGCTTGTGCGCTACACAACTGCAGGTGCAACAGATGGAACATTTCATAGTGATGGTTCAGTATTATCTATCACGGGCCTTGGTACTGCAGGTGTTACGCTACACCGATTGATTGTTGATGAAAATGATAAGATGATTTTACTGGGTGAAAATACGGATGATACTGGTGCAAACGGTCCGTTATATGCTGTTCGTGTGGATGAAGCTGGAGTGTTGGATGCAACTTGGAACTCAAGCCCAACAAACCCAGACGTTGCAGGTATTTTAACGTTTGATTTAGGAAGTGCAACCAATGCTTACGATGGTACATTATTTATTGATGGAACATTGTATGTTGCGGCGTATGTGAGCGGCCAAACAACACCAGCATTAATTTCTATTTTTGGTGACGATTCTTCAACTGAAGTTGATCAACAGCCATACGAAACTGCAGCTGGGATTATTGATACAACACTTGATGCAACAGGCTCATTAAATTTAAATACAGCATATGGTATAACTGGTGTTGCAAAAAGTTCTCATATTTTTGCAGATGGTTCTCAATTAATTGCTTCAAGCAATGGTACGAACAGTTATATTACGAAATTGAAAGCTGACTTTACGTTAGACGCAACTTTTGGAGATTCTTCTTCAGGCATTGTAACGATTAGTGGTAAAGATAACATCAGTGACATGTTTGTTGCAAACGGCACTGATGATGACGCTTCAATTTTTGTGTGTGGTGATGATGCAGGCGCAATGTGGGCTGCAAAAGTATCTGCAGATGGTAGCACCGTAACACAAGTGACTGTTCCTTCAGTATCTGCAGGAACGACTTTAACGAATGGTTATGTGATTCGTCAATCAACGAATGGAAGAGTTTTAGTTGGTGGTGTAACGACAACTTCAGGTGTTATTGCAGCATTTAAATCTGACTTGTCGGGCATGGATCTATCGTTTGGTAATGGTTCTGGAACAGGATATTACAGAACAGGTGATGTCAACCCGATTGTTGATATGGTTTTAGATGATAACGATAGAATCTATGTTGCTCGTAAAGATGCAAACGCAGGTTCTCCAATTATTAAAGTACAAAGACTGTACGCAAACGGTACAGGCGTAGATACTGATTTTGGTAGTGGAAGTATTGAAATTTCACAAACAAGTTCTCTTGTAGGAACTTCTGTACGTTGTGCCTTAGATGCAAATAATGATCAATTCGTTGTTGCAGTTCAAGATGGTACTACAATTAATAACGTGTGGAAAGTTCGTCGTTATGCTGTAACAGATGGAACAGCTCAAGGTTCTTTAGATACCGTAACGATAGCAGGTAAATTAATTAATTTACGATCATTATTAATTGATTCTGATGAATATATGTATGCTTCAGGTTTTAACTCAACAGATGGTTATGGTGTTGTTGCACGAATTGAATCAACAAATTCAACAACAATTAATCTTGATACTGATTTTGCGACAACAGGTATTGCAAATCTAAACACAGGAAGTATGACGGTAGTTTCTTGCGCATCGTTACACCCAGATCGACGAATTCGTCTGTATGGACAAAATGGTGGTGCTGGAATAATAGCGTATGCAGGTCGTGTGTTTGGTGATGTGTATACTTCGCAAGTAACTGAAGAGATTTTCAGAGCTCAAGATGGTGCTGTAGATTTAACAATCGATGCTGGTGATAATGGTGTTGTAGCGCTTCAGGATGTTTGGGCAGGATTAAACTCAGTGTATGCAGTACATGCGTTAGCTGATGGTTCGTTATTATTTGCAACAGGCAACGGCACTAACCTTGTGATTGCTAAATCAAATGCCGATGTAAATCCTGATACTTCATTTAATACTACTGGCTTAACGACTGCTGTTTCTTTTGTTACTGTTGACAGCATGATTGTTGATGCTGACGGTAAAATTGTAGTTTCTGGAACTGGTGCTGCAAATGCTCAAAAAGTCGTTCGATTCTCTTCTGTAGGAGCAGTTGATACAATATTTAGTTCAAGTTTAAGCTGTACCTATGGTAATCAAGTGCTTGAACAAAAGTCTGGTCGCTATTTAGTTGCAGGGTATAAAGGATCGTCTGGTGCTGTTAATGCGTATCGCTCAACAGGTGTAGATGATTCAACCTATGGTCCTGCTGCAAACGCAGGCTGGTATGCAACAGGTGTGAACGCTGTTGTTCAAGATATGGTGTTAGATGCAAACGATAATGCATATATTGCATACATCGATACAACAGTTAAATTAGAAAAAATAAGTGCAAACGGTTCTCAAAAAGATGCAACATTTGGTTCTGGAGCAGCTGTCAATACAGGAATTTCTGGAACAGGTGTTGTTAAATTAGCAATTAATGCTGCGGGCAATATTTTAGTAGCAGCAACAACAGCTTCTGGTGTTCAAACTCGTTTATATAATGGTTCAACTGGTGCAGCAATTGAAGCAGCCCAAACGATAACTGATGCAAATACACCAGTATTGGGTGATGTTGCAGTTGCACATAATGATTTTGTGGTAGCTGTGTATACAACAACAGTAGGGTCAAAATCAGTTAAAGTAATTCGTTTATTAGCAGCAAATGGTACTGTTGATAGTTCATTTGGTACGTCTGGCGTTACCGTAACAACTGGAGAAGATGCTGCATTTGCGTATGGCATTACCGTTCGACCTGATGGTAGAATTTTAGTTGGTGGTGCAAACATGAATAATGAACCGATAGCTTTCCAAGTCTATGGTGATTCATACGTTGCACAAACTGAACAATTCCCAGGTAAAGAAGCTGCCGGTTTATTGGATACAACATTCTATCCAACCTCTGGTGCGTTAAATCTTGACGATCGTGTATCAGTTACTGGATTGGATGGTAGTTCAGTAAAAAGAATGTACGAATATGGCGATGGCCGTATGTTACTGGTGTGTGAAAATGGTTCAGATACCATTGTGATGCGTTTAGCAAAAGATTTAACGCTTGATACATCATTTAACACCGTTGGGTATTTGACGATTACTGGCAAAGTAACAGCACGAGGATTATTTGTTGATGCAGATGGCCAAATCTTTGTAGCTGGTGGATCATCAACAAGTTGGGTGCGTGCATACACAAGTGCTGGTGCTGCATTACCAGGCTGGGTAACTCCGACACAAAATTTAAGTGGCGGAGCGTATGAGATTTTACAACAAAGTTGTGAACGTACGATTTTAGCTGGTAAAAATACCAACGGAACATTGTATGGTTATACTGTTGGTGGAATTTTAGACCAATCATTTGGAACATCAGGTGAGGTAAATACTGGTGTAGCGTATCCGATAGCTGATATGTCGATTGATTCTCTTGATAGAATTTTAATTGTGCATGTTGATGGTTCTGGAAATTCGGTTCTTAAACGAGTAAGTGCAGATGGTGATACGATTACAACATTATCTGGCACAGCGTTAACGAACGTATCTGGTGATAAATTGCGTGTAGTCCAAGATCTTTCAGGAAATATTATTGTTGGTGCTGCAACGACGACAGGTTTTGCATTACGTTGTTATGATGCAGATGGAACAGATCGATCAGGTTCAAGCTTGATTACGATTAACACTGGTGTTAATACCATGGAAATTGCAAATTTATACACAACATCAGACGGTAAAACGGTTCTTGTTGGGTATAACACGACAAATAATAATATTATGATTGCTCGAATTAACAGTGCATTTAGTGCGTTAGATACAGCATTTAACGGTGGAGCAGTATTATCAACAACGATTGGTAATATGAATGTTGTGTATGATGCGATTATTCATGCAGATAATAGAATTATGCTTGGTGGTGGATCAACTATTTCTGCAGATCCATTCTTAGCTCGTGTGTTTGGTGATTCGTATGTAACAACAACAAATCAGTTTAGAGCTGAAGGTGTTGCTGGTGTTATTGATACAACGCACGGTACATCTGGAGCTTTAAATTATTTAGCAACTGGTATAAATTTCGGAACTTCAACTGGTAAAGCACTATTAACAATTGCAGATGGCGGACATTATTTAGCTATAGATAATGCATCTGGTTCTAAAATTGTAAAAATGACTTCTTCAAATACCTTAGATACATCATTTAATACAGATGGCTATGCAGATGATGCGCCGGCTGGTGTGTATACTATGATTATGGATGGTTCTGATCGTTTAGTTGCTGTCGGAACAAATGGATCTAGTGAAGGTTGGATTTATCGTTTAGATGCAAGTGGTGATGCAGATACATCATTTGGATCAACTGGTGTAGCGTCTGTAGCGTCAGCAAGTTTTAATGCTGTTGTTGAATTAAGTCTAGGACGTTTAGTTGTTGCTGGTAAACGTACCAATGGTTGTTTACGTGCATACACAGATGCTGGTGTTCTAGATACAACATTTAATAGCCTTGGTTCAACTCCAGGTGAATATGCGTTAAGTGGTAATACCAACGGAATTTATGCAATGGTTGCAGATGAGTATGATCAATTAATTGTTGCAGTGTTAAATGCTGCAGGTAACGCAGTTGATCTGATGAGATTCCGTTCAAGTGGTGTACTTGATACATCATTTGGTACGAATGGTGTTATTGCTGGTGCAATCTCTGGTGGTAACAGTGAATCAGATATTCGATTATTAATTAATCCTGCAGGTAATATTGTTCTCGCTGCTCGAATTAGTGATGCAGGTTCAAATAAAATTGCAATTAAAACGTTTGATAATTTAGTTGCAAGTTCTGGTAATGGAGCTGTTGTTAACGCACAGTTAACTATTTCATCAGCATCATTAACTTCACCATCATTGAAAAATATGATTGTAGATGCTGATGGGTATGTCTATTTACTTGGCGGTCAAAATGGAACATCAGGAAATATTTGGATAGCTCGATTATTAATTTCAGGGACAGATGCTGTTGCGCTTGATACAGTAGGATTTAATCCAAATGGAGTTGCTGTTGAAAAAGGTATATTTAAACATGCAAAAGGCATGGCTTCAGCACATACTTACTCTGGTATTTCGATTCGGTACGATGGTCGATTATCAATTTTAGGTTCTGCTGATAATTCTGTGCAGTTGTTACGTGTGTACAACACGCCGTATACATCTCAAGAAGATCAATTCCCTGGAATTATGGCGACTGGAACGAACGATCTTACATTTGGACGTGCTGGTCAAAATAGTATTGAATTTTATGCGCTTGCAGGAACAGATGCTGATGAAGATCAAGTAGCTCGTGCTGTAAGTATGCCAGATAATAATAATTATTTAATTGCGCTTGATGGCCAATCAACAGCAGATGATACATCTCGAGTGTTTTTAAATATGTTTAATATTGATGGAACGTTAAACACAACCTTTAATACGACAGGTCAACAAGAGTTATTATCATCAACATATGAAAATAAATATGTTAATGACATGGTAACATTTACAACAGTTGATAGCGTACAAAAAGCACTTGTTGCAGGGTATGTGTATAACTCAACATTGTCAGTCTATAACTCATTGTTATTACAATACAACATTGATAGTGAAGGATTAGATTCTACCTTTGGTGGATTTGATGGTGACCCTTCAGGTGTTGCATTTGGTGATGGCAAACGTATGAACGTTGTAGGTCGTCAAACAACAGGCCGTGTGATTACTGGTGGACTTGATCAATCAGATTATGGATTAGTGTTAGGATTTACTGCAGATGGTAAATTAGACCAAAGTTTTGGATCTGATGGATACTTTGTTCAAGGTTCTACAGGCGTGTATGCGATGGCGGTAACATCAACAAACAAAATAGTTGTTGCTTACAATGATGGTTCTAATAACGTAGCTGTTGCACAAATTCTTGCAGATGGTTCTGGCTTAGATACAGCGTTTAGCTCTGATGGTATTGTTAATGAAGCTGATAGAATTTCTGGAATTTCTGGAAATACAAACTTACGAGTTGCTTTACGAACAGATGATAAAATAATTGCAGCTGCGGTTAATAATAGTGGTGCTGATTGTGTGTTGAAAAAATATAGCACAACAGGATCGCTAGAAACGAGCTTAACAGTTGCAAGTGCTGCTCTTGGTACAGTAACTAACTTAGTAATTTCACGTATGTTGTTAGATACTAACAATAATATTGTGGTTGCTGCGTATGGAACTATTGGTGGAGCACAAAAAATAATTGTATTCCGTGTTCTTGCAGATTTATCTGGTTTAGATACTGCTGCATTTAACAGTCCTTCTGGGTATGTTGCTTACACAACAGGTGAAGCACAAACTCCGATTCATATGTTAATTCAAGATGACGGTCGAATTACAATTGTTGGATCTCACGCATAATAATTGTTAAAAATCTGAGCTAAGAAAATATAAAATTCTCTTGGCTCAGATTAAAATTTTGATGACTAAAATAAAGATCGCATGTAAAAATGCGGTCTTTATTTTTTTGTTGTATAAAAAATATTCACTTTATTTTTAAAAAAAACGATATAAGCTGCAATAAAATGAGAGCAAATTTTCTGATTTAAGAAATACAAGATAAAAAAAGGAATAGTATGATGAAACGTTTTTTGTTATCAATTTTTTTCTTATTTTCTGCAAATTTTTTGCAAGCCGATCATCCTGTAGAAAAAGGTTTGGTAACTCGTGTTTATGCAGATCCTTATGTAGGTCAAGTCAGACAATATCCTTTGGTTCAAAATCTTGGAACTTTAGATACAACTTTTGGTGTTAATGGTGGTAAAGATTTAACAGAAGTTTTTGGTGCAAATACGCAAGCTCAAGTGATTCGTTTATTAGCAAACGGTTCTTTTGTCATTGCTGTTAATGATACATCACAAGTTGTTTTAGTAAAATTTAACCAAGATGGTAATGTTGATACAACTTTTGGCGATGAAGGTTATGCATACCTTGCACGACAAAATATCAATGATATGTATTTTGATATTCAAAATAGAATTGTCTGCGTTGGTGGACAAGATAATGGAGGTAGTTGGATTGCTCGTTTTACGCAAGCTGGAATTTTAGATGAAGATAATTTTGCAGCAACATCACCAACGCCTGGAATATCAGTTGGTCAAGCAGAAAATGCTTTTTTTGTTGTTAAAGAACAACAATCTGGACGATTGATCGTTGGCGGGAAAAATGATGATGGTGGTGTTATTTTTGCATTTCGAGCAGATGGTTTAGTTGATCAATCATTTAATCCATCATTACCATATGGTAGTCGTGGATTTGTTCAAATTGCAGACGCTCAAGATATTTATGATCTTGTTATTGATCCAGTGACTGATGCAATTTACGCTGTGTACATGGATAGTGCAAACAAAGCGCATGTGGTAAAAATAAAACCAGATGGTTCAGCAGTTGATACATCGTTTGAAATTGCAGATGGTGATACAATAAGTAATGTTGCTGATTCCTCGTTAGTTCGATTAGGTATTGATAAAAATTTAAATATAGTTGTGTGTGTTGTTGATAACAGTAATCAATTTCTGATTGGTCGATATACACCAACAGGGCAGATAGATGAGAATTTTAATGCAGGCAATATTGTTGGTTTAACTGGACAAGCAACTACATTATTAACACATATTGTTATCACCAAAAATAATCAGATTTTTATTTTTGGTGTTGTTAATTCTGCAGAAAATCAATTATTTGTTGCGCGTGTCACAGGTGATGGAGTTGTTGATAGTAATTTTAGTGAGTCAGGATATTTACCGTATTATTTAAATGATGAGGCTGTTTTACGACAGATTAGTTTTGGAGCAATTCATCCTACAGGAAAAATATTATTAACAGGATATGAAGCTGATGCTCCTTTTGTTGTTAGTGTGATTGGCGATCGTTATGTTCCTGAATATCAACAAGCTCCAGGTGCAACAGGCGCAGGTATTTTGGATGCGACATTTCGTGATGGAATTGATGCGTTTGTGACTCTTAATGATCTTGATGGTTTAGAAAACTTACCAACAGATGCTCAGCCTCGTATTTTGCATACGTTTGCTGATGGTGGTTATTTAATTATTATTGATAGTGCTGAATATACAAAGATTATTAAGTTAACAGCATTGTTAGAGATGGATGAAAGTTTTAATCAAGGTAATATTCTTACGATAGAAACTGCACAAGAAAATACAAGAACGTACGATCTTGCGTTTGATGATTATAGTAACACGGTTGATACGTTACAACATTTTTATATTTCTGGTACTGATCTTGGTGATGAAGTTCCTTGGGTGTATCATATTTTGTATGATGGACAAGTTGATCAAAATTTCGAATTTCAAGCACCAACAGGGATGAAAAATATTATTTCATTAGCACAACAAAAATTTGGAAGAATTATTTGTGTTGGCATGGCAGATGAAACGTGTATTGTTTCGGGACATGATATTTATGGAAATTTAGATATTGGTTTTGGAAGTGGAACTGGTATTTTTTCTTTTGCAGCAGCAAATGTTTTTGGATGCTTAATTGATGCTTATGACAAAATTGTTGTTGTGTATGAAGATCTTGAAGGTTTTGTGCAAATAAGAAAAATAAACCACAGTGGTTTAGGTGATGATGATGCTTTTGCAGAACATTCAACCGATTTGTTTTACAATACAGCTGATGTTAAAGTTGCTGCAGATAGTAACGGAGATATTATAATTTCATCTGTTATTAATAATAATTATTATGTATGTCGTTACGATATAACAACTGGGATTATTGATAGTTCATTTAATAATAATAATGGCCAACTTTATTTCTCTTTTGCAGAATCACTTGGGGTTGCACGGCTTGGAACGATAGCAGGTGTTACTGACGGTCAAATTTTATTAACAGGCTACAATGATGCATCAGGAGATCTTCGTGGAATTTATGCAAAATTATTATCAAACGGGCAGTTGGATGATAATTTTAATGAAACCGGAATTTTAGAAATTTATGATGTTGATAAAAATTTAGAGTATGTAGATTTGTCAGTCTATCCAGATCGACGTGCTGTTTTACTTGGTAAAGATACGGTTGCTCAAACAATTTTATTAACAAGAGTTTTTGGTGATGATAACGATTACGTTTCTGTGCTTGCAGATCAACCAGAATCTGGGCTTGATGGCGCAGCCGATATTTCGTTACGTAATACTGGCTATGTTGATTTAACTTCACTCGTTGGTGATGCTCAAGCAAAAATCATTCGTGCGCTTGATGCAGGAAAAATACTCGTTGCAGTTGATACAGGAACACAAACTTTAGTTTGTCGCTTAACAACAGAATCAACCTTGGATACAACATTTGGTGGTGGAGAAAGTCCTACAGGAATCGTTGCAACAGCATCTCCTGCAGGTGTTCAAGATATGTGTGTTATTTCTAACGGTAAAATTGTATTAGTTGGAAATGATGATAATCATGTCTGGGTTCGTCAATATAACCAAGATGGTTCAAACGATGTAACATTTGGCGCAGCAGGGTTAGTAACAATTTATCCACAAGCCCCTTATACGCAAGTTAATGCGTATGCGGTTAAAGTACAACAAAATAATCGAATTATTTTAGTAGGAACATTAGATTTTGAATATGGTGTTATCCATGCATTAAATATTTCTGGTAACAGAGATACAACTTTCGCTCAAGGTGTTGGAACAATTATTGATGCAACAACAACGATGATTCAAGATTTTGTGATTGATGAACAAGATCAAATTTGTGTTGCATACTTAGATAATGACTTTAATGCTGGAGTTGCTTTATACCGTTCTAACGGTGCAGGATTAGATTATAATTTTGGTGATAATGGACGAATTGAAAACGCAGTTTTTGCAACAGTTAATAGTCGTGATAATCTATTAATTCGTTTAGACGAAGAACAAAATTTTATTCTTGCAGCAGTCAACGAAGATGATGATATTATTATTGTTTCGTATGATAATAATGGAAATTTAAATGGTGAATTTGGTCAAACAGACGATGGTGTAACAATTATTGAAAATGCGAATGTTGATTTGGCTGATCTTTTAATTGGACGATCTCGACAAGCAGGTTACGATCGAATTATCGCAATCGTTGGTTACCAAGCAAACAGTGAAGAAGATCCTTTATATATTGCATGGTTGGATCAAGATGGTCATATTAAAACAAATTATAATGCAACATCTTTTGATGCTGGAAACCCAGGATCAGTTCAATTTGATATTTATCAAGATAGTATTGCAAATTTATTAACGTCGGGCGTTATTTTATCTGATGGTAGAATTGTTGTTTCTGGATATGAATATGATGATGAAAATGTTTCATATCCATTACTCATGAGACGATATAGTCATCGATACGGTGGACAAAAAATTCAGTCTCCAATTTTAGGCTTACCAGGAACGTTTGATTCTTCATTTGATCATGATGGTGTTTTAATAACTCCTTTTACGCAAGGTGATGTAAGTCAATATTCAACAGCAATTTATTCGTTAGATAATGGATACTTTTTAGTTGGTGGTTATGGAACAACGGAAGATGATACTCAGTACACTCATTTCATGATGACAAAAATTGGTTCTGATGCTTTGGTTGACGAAGATTTTGGTGTTGACGGAGTTGTTGTTGATGACCTTAGTTTTGAAGGGTATTCAGAAGTTTTACATGATCTTATCGTTGATTATTTAGGACGAATTATTACGGTTGGTTATTCTGATAATGGTAAAGCTTTAATTCGTCGATATGATGAAAACGGTCAATTAGATCTTACATTTGGTGATTGGGCAGATAATTTAGAATCAAGAACAGGAACTGCAACAGTATCTCAAGCAGAATTTTACGCAGTCAGCATGCAGTTAAATGGTCGTTTAATTGCGATTGGTAGCGATATAAGTAATAATCAGGGTTTAATGGTAGCGTTTGATCTTGATGGCAAGGTTGATACAACTTTTGGAGAGTCAGGTTTTGTTCGATTCTCTTATACTTCAGGACTCTATTCGTTGGTTATAGATCATCAAGATGCGATTTTAGTTTGTTATAAAAATTTATTAGATGGTGGAAATATTACAAAAGTTCAACATAACGGTAAACCATACACATTAAGTCAGGAAGATTATTATTTTGGTGTTGGTGGAACATTAGTTGATGTTTTTAATGCTGAAATTCTTTCAAATAATACGATAAAAATTGCTCTTGATGATGAAGGTAGAATTGTTGTTGCAGCATCAGATATAAATATTAATAGATTTTTAGTACGACGTTTCTTACCTTCAGGTGATGTTGATACTGATTTTAATGAAGATGGTACAGCATTGGTAGTATCATTAACAGAAGATGCTAACGCACAAGTTTTTGTACAAAGATTAATCGCAAATAATGATGGTCAGTATGCTGTGATTGGTTTTCAGTCGTATGATGAATCAACCATAAAAGCATTTGTTGCACAGTTGATCGATGAAGGTACTTTAGATCTTGAATTTTATGAGCAAGGTGATCAACCAGGGATTCATATTTTAGAAATTGATGGCGATAATAATTATGAATTTTTATTAAGTGGTGTGTATTCTGCAGAAGGAAAAATTGTTTCTGTTGGGTATCAAGTATCTTTTGGTTATGATATGAATAATAATTCTGCTCAACCGATTGCAACAGTTCTTTTTGCAACTCCGTATAGTGATGAAGTTGAACGAGTTCCAAGCTATGTTGGTTTAGGTGATTTTGACCCAACGTTTGATGAAGATGGTTTTACTTCTCACCATGCAATTTCAGAAGATATTGCTTCTACTTATCAAGAGTATCGTGCAGTACGACAATTAGCAGATTTAAAATTAATGACCATTGTAAGTAATCAATCAGAGTCATGGAGTTTAAAAATTAAAGCTGACGGTTCTGTTGATCAATCGTATGGTGATGGGTTTGGTATTTTAATTCCAAAAAAAGATGGTTATGAATCTGTTGAAAGTATGGAGCTTGATAGTTTTGATGGCATGATGATTGTTGGTAACAATCAAGTATACGGTGCATATTTAAAACGATTAAAATCTGATGGAGCAATTAATAGATTGTTTGGTGGAAATAATGGTGATCCGTTAGGAACAATTTATAATATTTTATCACAAGCATATTCAGTTGCTCAATTATCAAACGGAAACATGATTGTTTCTGGTGCTCAAGGTAACGTTGGTAAAATAGTTATGTACGATAGTACAAGTGATAAAGTTCCAACATTTGCATACAGTTCTGGACTTAATATTCCATCAGTGGTTATTGATGCTGATGATAATATTTATGCAGCTGTGGTACGAGAAGGTGAAGGTAGTTACAATGTTTCGATTGTAAAAATGAATTCACAAGCTGTTTTAAATAATAATTTTGGTGATTCAGGAATTATTTACGACGCACTAACAAATCTTGATAGTGCAGAAAACATTGTACTTGCGTTAGATAAAGATAACAAATTAGTGTTAGGTGCAAGTCGTGGTCAAAATGTTGGAAATGCTGTTCTTGTTCGGTATACACAAACAGGAATCATTGATCCATTGTTCCACCAAGGTCAAGAACTTACGATTAATTTTAGTTCGCAAACAGGAGTTGTTGTTACTAGAGTAATTCCTTTATCGAATGGTAAAATAGTTGTTTCTGGATATCAAGACGGTGGTGATGCGGTAACGAATGATGATCAGTGGTTTGTTGCATTAGTTCGACATTCAGGTTATTTAGATGAATCATTTTATACCGATGGTCAGATTCCAGGGTTGTTAACATTTCAAGTTGACGAAGAGTTGCAGGTTGCTCGTAAAAACCATGATGCGATTGTACAATCTGACGGGAAAATTGTTCTTGCTGGCGGAGAACGTCCACCAACAAATTTATGGAATCCTTTGTTAGTAAGAATAATTAGTAATGAAGATGTACAGGAAGTTGCGCAATATCCTGGAGTGATTCAAAATTTACCAAACCCAACATATCCCCATTTTGGTGATGATGGTCTTGCACAATCTACAGCTATTGGATATTTAGTTGATGGTGGAAACATTGTGCTTGATAACCAAGGTCGTACCTACGTTGGCGGGTTTACTCAAAATGGGCACCTTGTTGTGACTCGATTCTTGCAAGATGGTTCTATTGATAGCGATTATGGAACTGATGGTATTGCATCAACGCCAACGATTTTAAATCTTGAACGTGGTGGTGCAATCGTTCTTGATGATAATCAAAAAATTATTATTGGTGGATTAAATATTACTGATACCACCTTAGTAACAGCTCGATTCACAACTTCAGGTCTTCCAGATACAACATATTCAACAGATGGTGTTGCTCAAACATCAGGTATTACTCATTTAATTTCTGGTGGGTATGTTGCAGTTGATTCAGATAATAAAGTTCTTGTTTCTGGTCTTACATCGAACGGACAAGTTTGTGTAGCTAAATTTAGTATTGTCGGTGATCTTGATGAATCGTTTGGTGATGAAGGGATTGCATTTTCAAATCAAATAGAGAATTTAACGCATGGTGGTTCACTATTAGTTAATGGCTTAGATAGAGTTTTTGTTGCAGGTTATCAAGCGACAGGAGATTCTACAGGAGCATTATTAATTATGGCGTTTGATGATGATGGTGACATTAACACCGATTATGGCGATGACGGAGTTGCAACAACTGGCGATATTGACAATCTTTTAGGTGTTGGTTCTATGAATTTTGCTCGAGCGTATGTTATTGATGGATTGTCAGGAATCGTGATTGGTGGACATGCATCAGATGATACATTTGTTGTTGCTCGATTTACTCGTCTTGGTATGTTAGATGAGAGTTTTAATGGTTCAGGAATTCAAGTTTCAGCTCCGATAGCAGGGTTGTACGAAGGTGGACATGTTATTGTTGATGATTTAGATCGTGCCGTTGTTGGTGGCTTGGTTGTAACAACTGCTGGTAATAGCATGGTTGTTGCACGATTCTTAACTGACGGCTCAGTTGATGAAAATTTTGTTGACGGTGGTATTGGAACTACAGGCATTATCACAGATTTAGTCCATGGTGGATTTGTTGCGGTTGATGACTTTGATAGAATTTTATGTGGTGGCATGGTTGATGATGGTAATGGATATTTAATTGCGCATAAATTATATTCTGGTGATGAAGTTAACCTTGCATTAATTGATAGATTTTCACAAAATTTTAAAATTAAATTTATTAATAGAGAACGTTTTATTCGTATGTTAAATATTGAATATTTTTTGAATGAAATTTCTCGTATAGCATCACATCCTTTACGTGCTTTAGTTGCAATCTCTACAAATAGTTTTTTAGATGAATATATTGCAAAATATCAAACTGAAGATGGTTTTGATTTAATTGGTAATTTAAGAACACTAATTATAGTGATCCAAGATCTTAAAATATTGTTGCTTTATGAAAATGCTCAATCTGTTGAAAATCAAGAAAAATTACAAATGTTTTTTGGTAGATTGATTAATCGTGCAGAAAATTTACTCTATGCATTTGAAACTGGTGAAGTACGAAGAAGTGTTGTATAAAATGAACATGGTACATTTAAAAAATAAATGATAAAAACTATATAACCGTTGTATACAGTTATGGCGGAAGATTACAAAGATAAAGGATTGGTATGAAAAAAATGATGCTAGGAATTGTGCTTATGACAACTGCATGTCAGTTGCACGGGACGATTTCTACAGTTATGAATCATCGCTTGATAACATCTTCGCCATTATTGTACAAGGCGGTTGATTATACTGAAAGTAAATTGAGTATAGAATTTGAACCATTTTTTTCTGTCATGTTTGATGCCGATCATACTGTTGAACACCTGATGCTTAATAATCAAAGTTCGATGGTGCTTGATCAACTTGGCAATGGTGATATGAATCCGGAATGGATTTTGTTAGCAGCTTCAAATAGTGATAATGATTATCATTCTACGGTAACATTTACACCAGAGTTATCGATGTATGGACTTTTATTTCATATGTATAAACAGTATAAAAATTTTTACATAGATTTAAAAACTGCTTTATTAAAATGTAATAATCAAATTATTCTTGCTGAAGATGGTGGTGGAAATGGCGGTATGATTTCTCCGTTTGAAAATATGAATGATGAGCCAATTATTACTGCTTATGATGCTTTTACTCAAAATGATTGGCAGTATGGAAAAATTGGTGATAAACATTCGATTATTGGATTTGATAATATTCAGGTAACGTTTGGATATTATGATGATGTTTCATGGTGTCACCATGAACGGTATAATTGTTATTTTTCTGGATTTGGATTGTTTGAAGTTCCAACAGGTTCTGGGACAACAGCTGACATGTTGTTTGAACCTCAAGTTGGTACAAATCATTGGGGAATTGGATTAGGAACTGATCTTTTAGTTACTCGTGATTGTGGTTCAAGTCTTTTAGTTGGTGGTAATTATCGTTACATAACATCCGGTTGGGAAACACGATCATTTGATTTGCAACACAATGGTCCATGGTCTCGATATTTAGGAGTTGAGTTATTAGAAAATTCAGATTTAACTGTTGGATATCCTGGGATTAATATTTTTACACAAGATGCATTAATTGATAATAAAAGTCAGGTAAACGTGTACGCTCGTTTGCAAAAAAAGTTTACACCATGTGTAGTTGAAGTAAGTTATAACTATCTTTATAATCAAGCGGAAACGATTTCTCAAGTAACAACAATTCCTGGTGGATATGGTATTTTTGATATGCAAGGATTACTTGGTGGAGATGGTATTACGGCAAGTACTGCAACGATTAATCAAAGTCAAACTGAACAAGATTTTCCTGCTGTTGAGTTAGTTACTTCAGATTTAGATTTTGTTTCTGGAGCTGCAGGAGTTTGGCATTCAAGTATGCTTGCTTTACGTTTATCTAGAACTTTAGATTTTTGTACGTATGGATGTGGAGCATCAGTTGATTTTGCGCATAGTGATCAGGCTTTGTCAACATGGTCATTATGGTTTAATTTTGAGATTTTAGTATAAAATTGAGCAATCAAAACATAGCAAAAAAAGTTGGAATTTATAGGTTCCAACTTTTTTTTATCTTTAAATTTTTTTTAAAATATTCACTTTATTTTTCATAAAAACTATATAAGCTCCAATAAAATGGGAATAATATTTTTATAAAATTTATAAAAAATATGAATAAAAGGGAGTATCATGAAGCAGTTTTTTAAAATGCAAAGGAACTTCATCGTATCAATTTAGAAAGTAAAAATATGATGAGTTACGGATGCTATGATTCATAAACAACGAGTTATTGTGACCGGATCTTAATAAATATTTGATATAAAAAGTAATAAATTACATATAATTTGAAAAAATATAAAAAAGGTTTGTCAATGAGGATTGTAATGAATAAAAAACTTTTGCTGGTCACGATACTATTATCATTTTACTCTTGTACTAATTTATTTGCAGATTCGACTCCTACAACAAGCCGTGTCTATGGAAAACCGTTTGCAACAAAAGCTATAGCACAATCGGGAGTTATTGGTTCTTATGGTGCCCTTGATACAACATTTGGTACCTTAGGCGCTTTAGATATTTCGTCTGTGTTAACTAATAGTGTAGCAACTGTTATGGCAACATTATCAGATGGTTCATTTTTTGTTGGATGTGATAACGGTGTTGATACTGTTGTTATTGCAAAATATACATCAACAGGAATGCTTGATACTTCTTTTGCAAATCCAGATGGATTTGTTACGTTTACAGCAACAGGATTTACGGGATTGCAAGCAATGAGTATTGATAGTTACGATCGAATCGTTATTGCTGGTGATGATGGTACCAACGCTTGGATGAGAAGAATTAATGCTGATGGAACTTATGTTCATGCGTATGCATTTCCAGGAAGTGCTTTAGGCTCTTTGTATGCTGTTGCGCATCAATCAACACAAAATATTTTAACAGCGGGGTCTGATGGAACGAATGGTACAATTATTCGTTTTTTACCGACAGGATTTCCCGATACGAGTTTTGGTGATAATGGTGTTATTACCTTTAATGGAACACAAATTACTGGTTTAACATCAATCGTAAGTTTGCAAAATATTATTGTTGATGCAGAAAATAATTTTTATGTTTTTTATTGTGATGGTACCGCAGCAAAAGTTGCAAAATTTGACGAAAATGGCGCATTAGTTACTGCTTTTAATGGAACTGGTATCTATTCTGCTACAGGATTTGATAATTATAATGTTCAAACTATGAAAATTGCTTTTCATGAAAGTGGTGATCTTATACTTGCAGCAAGCAATTCTACAACAGTAAAATTACAAGCAATTAATGCAATATCTGCGGCTAATTCAGGAACATTTTCTAACTTAACTGCGGTCAGTGGTGCTGATACTGTTTTTCTATCTGATATTATTACAACAAATGATGGTAATTTATTTATTTTATATTATAACGAAACAAATACAGCTGCTTTGGTTAAAGCAGTTACAAGTGCTGGTCTTATTGATTCATCATTTGCAACATCAGGAACATTAACTATAACTCCTGTTGATAGTACTGATACGATTATGTATCGTGGAGCAATTGGAGCACAAGGACAATTGTATTTTACATTATCAAGTGATGCTAGCGCTGTTTTACCGTACGTGTATCGAGTTTATACACATCTTGTACCATCAACAAATGAATTTTTAGAGCAAGTAGCACAACAACAAAACTCTGTTGAGCAAGGAACTATAGATGAAACATTTGGCGATAATCCGACATATCCTGGAGTTATGATTCCTTACTGTGGAAATTATGGTGCAAGTTTACAACAAAAAATAAAATCGATTATCGAACTATCGTCAGGAAAATTTTTAATTGCTTTAGATGGTTATCTTGATGATACAGGTTACTCTCGAATTATTATTTCTCGCTTAGAAAGTGATGGAGCTGTTGATACAGATTATGGAACCAACGGGTTTGTTACGTTAGCAGATTATGGCTATTTAAATTTATATGCGACTGGTTTGCTAGAACAAAATGCAGGTAATTCAGTTGTGGTTACTGGATATTCTGATGATGGTGATGCGTTAGTCTATTTGATTGATGAAGATGGTGATGAAATAAATTTTGCGTATGATGTTGATTCCGACAAGGCGATTAATGCGTTAGTGCAAGGAACTCGTAGAATTTTAGTGTTTCATGATGTTACAGATTCTTCAGGTAAAATTACTGCATACACACCAAATTTAAGTGGAGTAGATAGTACGTTTGGTCAAAGTGGATATATTACAACGGCAAGTTTTTCTGGTGCGTTAGCTGATATGGGTCCATTGTATGGGCATGCAGTCGATAGTCAGGGAAATATTCTTATTGCGTATAAAAATTCTGATAACGATAAGGTTGATGTTGCAAAAATTGCTCCTGATGGAGATAGTTTAATTACAGATTTTGGTAACAATGGTGTCGTATTAGATGTTTTTAATGGTGGAACAGCAAACAGTATTTATGATGTTAAATTAGTGTTAGATAATGCTGGAAATCTTTTTGTAGCAACTGTACTTTCTGCAAGTCAGGACACATTTAGTGTTGCTAAATTATTAGCTGCTGACGGAACAATTGATAATACATTTGGTATTTTTACTACTCAGTTAGACGGTGATGTCGTATTAAATCATTTTGGTATTTTAAATGATAACACTTTATTGATGACAGGGTATGTTACGGTCGATACAGAAAATTTTATGGTTACTGTTCGGGCGATTGTTGATAGTGAAAGTTTTACTGGTACTTTAGATGAAGATTTTAATCCTCAAGGAGATGTTCCTGGAGTTGCTTATTTTCAGGTCGGACATATTCGGTCAAATTATTTTGCACGAAATGCACTTGGTTTAGCTGTTAATAGTGAATCGGGAGATATGATTCTTGCAGGGTATGAACAAGCAACAGAGACAACTTCAAATCCTTTAGTAATGCAAATTTTTGGTAAACCTGATACCTATTTAAAAAAACAGTATCCTGCTTTACGAAACAATACACTTGCAGGTACAGTTGATAGTTCATTTGGTTTAGGTAACGATGATCTTGATGATGATGGTAGCAAAGATTTAACTGATTTTTTTGGAGCAAGTGTAGCAAAAGTTGTGTATGCGTATCCTGTTGATAGTGATTATCAGGGATATTTATTAATCGGTGTTGATAATGGTTCAACTGTTACGATTGGTCGTGTGCAAGAAGCTGGAACATTACCTGATTTAGATTTTGGTACGCAAGGTAAAGTAACGTTATCATCGGTTAGTGGATTACAATGTTTGATGGTTGATCAGAACAATGAAATTATTGTTGGTGGTTCAACAAATGATACTACAGGGTGGATTCGAAAATTATCTGCAAACGGTAATGTTGAGACTAGTTTTACGTTGCCAGATAATACTTCTATGGTTTTTGATATCAAGCAACAACGATCAGGTCGATATATTTGTTGTGGATCGAACAATAATTTAGGATTTATTTTTGCACTACGTGATACTGGAGTTGTTGACGAAACATTTAATCCGTTGAATGGAACTCCTGGAACAATAACAATTGGGTCAACTGCTTTAATACCAACTTTGGCTATTTATGAAGATGATACTATTTTTGTAGGATACTCTGACACTGCTGACTCTGATTATGTTAAACTTGTTAAATTTCAAGCAAATGGACTTGTAGATGGTAATTTTGGTTCAGCAGGAGCAGCTAACGTTGGTGCAACGTCTGAAAATTTACAAAATATAAAAATAGCTATTGATAGTCTTGATAGAGTTGTTATTGCTACAACATCAAATAATAATACAGAAATTTCTTTAGCACCGTATGATGTTTATACAGGTGTTCGTGATGGAATCTTTGCAAGCAATACAGTTTTGGTTGTCAATGGTATTGGTGCTAATGGCGTAACCTTAACCAGCATGATGATTAATGAAAATAATAAAATTATGTTGTTTGGTTATAACGAATCAGGTAGTAACGGTAGAATTTTTGCAGTTTGTGTTGACCAGAATGGTTCTTTAGAGTCGACATGGAATATTCATGAAACTGATGGTGATGCAGCAGGTATTAATACATTTACCATTGGTGGAGTAACACAAGCGTATGGTTCTGCAATTTATTTTAATGGTATGATTTATTGTGTTGGTGCAAATACAGACAGCTATGAAGAAGTTCCGTTATTAATGCGATTGTTTGGGTACGATTATATTGTTGCTTTAGAACAACAACCGTTTGAATCGGCTGCAGGCTTTGTTGACAGTACGATTGATACAGAAACTCCAGGATCAAACGCTTTAAATTTTGAAGATTATTTAGCATTTGATTTTCTATCTGATGATACGAATGTTAAAAAGTTTTATATTTATCCAGATGGTGCAATGTTAGTTGGGTTTCATGCAGCTGATGATAATAAAATTTACATTGTAAAATTGAAATCAGATTTTACTGTTGATATGAATTTTAATAATGAAACTGGTTATTATGAAGTTTTATATTGCACCAATATTATTGATATTATTCTTAACAATGGTGTCAATGGTGATAATTCAATCTATGTTTTAGCAGCATGGTGGGATTTGCCAATACTTTTCAAATTAGATGAAAATGGAAATTTGGCTCAAAACTTTACATTTTATAATACTTCTTATGATTTACATAACCCAACCAGTATAAAAATTTCTACAAATCAAAGAATTTTAATTACAGGTAACGATAATGAAGACCAGCCTATGGTGTGTGCTTTTCAAAGTAATGGGGCGACTGATTTATCGTACGGAAATGGTTTAGGCTATTATCTTTTACCTGTTGGAATAGATCGTATTGATGATTTAGTTATGAATGAACTTGATGAACAATTAATATCATATATTTCTGGGACAAACGTTCGCATTGATAGAATTTTTCCTAATGGTTCAGATCTTGTAACAAATTTATGGCAAGATGGATATATTGAACAATCTTGTACTAATCCGATTGTTTCAAAATTGGCTTTAAGTCAAGATCAGATGACATTATATCTTGCTGTGCAGGATGGTAATACTGCTGGAAATATTTGGAAAGTTTTTGCATACAGCATGCAAGATGGTTCTTTACAAGCAAGTGAAATTTCATCGATTTCGTATGCTGGAATCGCTTTAAACTTAGTTAGTTTGTTTGTTGATGATGATTATAATATCTACCTTGCAGGGTATAATGCAACTGATGATAAAGCTGTAATTGCTCGTCTTACATGGGTAGATGAATCGACGATTGGACTAGATACTACGTATGCAGCAGGTACAACTTCCCCAGAAATTGAAGGTGTTGCACATTTTGATGCAGGTGATTTACAAGTTATTACTGACGCTGCGTATCATCCAGATAGACGAGTTTATTTTATTGGTAATTCAACAACGTATCAATCGTTTATAGGAAGAGTTTTTGGAGATATTTATACTGAGCAAGTCAATATTGCACCAGAATTAGCTTTAGCTGGTGACATAGATTATACATTTGATAATTTTGAAAATGGACAAGATGGTTTTATTAATTTACGATCATTATCGGTGCCGTTTTATAATGTTTTAGGAAATGCTACTGCTCGTGCGATTGCAATTCAAGATGATGGTTCAGCATTAATCGCATGTAGTGTTGGCAGTGATGTTGTGGTTGCAAAAGTTAATGCTGATTTTCAACCAGATACTGATTTTGGTACACAAGGTTTGACAACGCCATACATTATGCAAGTTGTTCATGATATTAAAGTAAATGATAATGGAGAATTTTTCGTATCAGGTATTCATTATGGTGCGCAAAGTGTTGCACATTATTATGCAAGCGGAACATTAAATAATATTTTTCCAACAACTGTTATGTCTTCTGTCGCAACACGAACATTACGACAAAAATCCGGCCGATATCTTGTTAGTGGTAAAAAAGATTCTTCAGGTATTATCAGTGCGTATCAAAGTATTTCACCATTTATGCTTGACTCAACTTTTGGACCAGCGTTTACTCCTGCAGTTGCTGATGGATATTATGAAACAGGTGTGAATGCTCAAGTCGATGATTTTGTGATTGATAATTATGATCGAATTTTTTTAGTCTATCGACACCCATCAAATAATCATGTGTATGTTGAAAAAATTACAGCAAATGGATCAGCTAAAGATTTTGATTTTGGTGAAAATTCTGCAGTTGATACCGGAATCGTTGCAAATCAAAAAGCTTTAATAGCAATTGATGAAAACAATAATATTTTAGTTGGTGCAACAACAGCAGATGGTTTTTCGTTCGTTATGTTAAATGGAATTGATGGAACAACAACGATTGATACGTATACTCCAGGTGTTCAAACAGTAAATTCTCCTGTTCTTTTAACTGATATTAATGTCTCATACAATTTACTTCAAACAGAACCGTATTATTATTTATCAGGATTTAATTTAGATTCCGATGATTTTTTTGTGATGAGAGTCAAAGGTTTTGGTTCTGATTTGGGTCAAATTGATACAACATTTGGTGATAGTGGATATGCATCAAATGATATATCTGGTTTGACAACAATTTCTGCAGCAGCTATTAAACCAGATGGTAAAATGGTTGCTGTAGGTAGTCATTCAGGAACAGATCCTGTTGCGTTATGTTTATACTTAGAATCGTATCAACCATCGTATGAGCAAGGTCAAATAATTGCTGCTGCAGGAGCAGAAGATCGAACACTTTCTCCTGAGCAAGGTGATTTAAATTTAGACGAATTATTACCTTCATTAAATTTGACAGCAGATTCATATGGAGCAAATTCATATGTTGCTTCAAAAATTTATACATACGAAAATAATGATATTCTTATATTATTTACATCAGATACGAGTATTTTGCTTGCTCGATTACGTAAAGATTTAACACTTCATCCGTGGTTTAATGCAAGTGGTACAGCAGGATACGTTGAAGTTACTGGTTTGCCAGAATTATCGTCACAAAATTCAATTTTACATGTTGATGATTTAGGAAATATATTTGTTGCTGGTGGTATAAACCAAAGTTTTGTTCTTGCGTTTGATGAGTATGGAGATGTTCTTTCTAATTGGGCTGTGCCAGGAGATACTTTATCTGCAGGTGCTTACGCTCTTGCTCGACAATCATCATATTCTTTAATTTTAGCAGGACAAAATACGTATGGTTCTTTACTCAGTTATACAACTGAAGGTGATCTTGATCCTGAATTTGGAAATGGTACTCCTGGAATCTTTAGTACATCAATTAATGCTCCGATTGAAGCAATCGCTTTACATCATGAATCGGATGATATTTATATTGCACTTAACAATAGTGGCACGTTAGTTATTCAAAAAGTATTTGCTCATGGATCAGATATTGATGAAAATTTTGTGATTGCAAACCCTATTGAAAACGTGAATGGTCATGGTATTAAAATGGTTACAACTGTGTTAGATCATCTTGTTGTTGCAGTGGCGACTGATGATGGTTTAGTTGTTGCTGTATACGATATGTCTGATGGATCTGAAGTAGCAGATCAAGTTATGTATGATGAAGATATCGATTCTGATTATTTTTATGTAACTGACATGTACACAACTAACGATGGTAAAGTTGTTGTTGTTGGATACGATACTGATTATTATGGATTATTTGTAGCGCGATTAACGAATCAATATATTCCAGACACGTCATTTGCTTACGGTCAAGGTTATTTCTTAGATACAGTTGGTAGTATGGAATTTGTGTATGGTGCACGAATTTATAATGATAATAGAATTTTGTGTGTTGGTGAAAACGATGATAATGAACCATACATGGCACGATTATTTGGTGATACGTACCAAGATGTTTTTGAACAAACAGGTGTGTTAGGAGTTCCTGGAACCATCGATACAACCTATCATGCAGATACTGATACTCCTGGGTATTTAAATTTATCAGCACTTCAAGGATTTTCTGATGAAACAGTTGCTTTTGGTTTGTATGCAAATGCAATCGTTCAAGATAACAATGGAAAATATCTTGTTACTGGTAAAACCAATGATGGAAAATTATTTCTTGCACGATATTTATCAACTGGATTATTAGATGAAACTTTTGCTTCAGTTGGATACGTTGTTGATGGAACTCATGATGGTGGTGAAGGTTTTGGTATCGCAGTTGATTCAAGTGATGGTATTTTTGTTGCAGGATATGCTGTTGGTGAAGGTGCTGTTGCGTATGTTGTAAAATTTACCGATGCTGGAATCATTGATACAACATTTACCAATGGTTATGGGTCGCAAGGGTATATATATAATTTTCTATCTGAACAATTTAATGACATTGCAATTGATGGCAATGGAAAATTAGTTGTGATAGGAACAGGAGATAATAGTAGCTCACTTGTTCTTGCTCGTTACTTAGCTTCTGGATTGTTAGATACATCGACATTTAATAGCGCAAATACTCCAGGATATGTTCTTGATTATAATGCATCTGAAGGACAGGCTTTAGTTGTAGATAGTTCAAATAATATTTTTGTTGCAGGTATGACAGCTGATAACTCTGGTTATATTGCAAAATATTTATCGACAGGTGCTTTAGATACAGCAGGATTTAATGCTTCAGGAGAGACTGGCTATGAATCTGCGGCTGGTACTATTATAGAAAGTGGAGCATCAGAATTGTACGATATTATTTTGGATAATTATGGAAAAATTGTTGTTGCAGGTGTGGGCAATAGTTATGGATTTATAGCTCGCTATTCATCTGCAGGAGCATATGATACAACATTACATAGTTCTGGGTTCTTGTATAATAGTTTTTCTTCAAAATTCTTTGGTCTTGCTGTTGGGCAAGATGTCAATAATTATGAAGATTATATTTTTGCATGTGGTCGAACAGAATTAACTCCAGAGGGTTTTGTTATACGATATAATAACGCAGGTTCATTAGATTTAGATTTTATGGCGGATGGTTCTTATGCATGTTATGATCTTGTTTTAAATGCAACTGATAATCCAGTTGTTACAGGTACAACATCTGATGAGTTAAAAGTATTTACTGCTTTATACGCAGATGATGGTGATCTAACAACATTATTTGGATCTGAAGGGTCTATTTTATTTGATGAGTCGCAAGTTGTTGGTGTTATTGCACAAGAAAATGGGGTTCATTATATAGCATTTAATAATAATGATGAAGAAAATTCATTTGTGATTCGATTAAATTCTGCAGATGAATTTGATACAAGTTATAGTATGAATGGTATTTCTGAAACAACTCGACGTGGTGCTCGATTTATGATGATTGATGGGGAAAGTCGAATTGTTCTTGTTGGTAACGATGACAATCCTTGGATAACTCGATACAACACAGATGGTACGATTGACTTTGAAATTGTTGATGAAACTATGAATGCAATTAATGTTGTCCGTGAGCAAACATTAACTCGACTTGTTGGTGTTGGTACAAATAGTGATGGATATGCTACGGTTTGTGCATACACAGATGAAGGCGCTGTTGATACAACATTTAATAGTTTGGGAGATGTTCCTGGTCAATATACTTTTGGTTTACATGATTATCAGATTCATTCATTAATTATTGATGAATATGACCGTTTAATTATTCCAGTATTCAATTCAGATTCTGGTGATGTTGATCTGTATCGTTTAACATCAAACGGCGAGTTAGACACTTCGTTTGGTGATGGACAAGGGTATCAAGATCTCTTTACAGGATATATAGCATCTGCCTTAACGAATGTGTATGCTGATTCATCCTCAATAAAAGTAACGATTGATGAAATTGGAAATATTGTTCTTGTTGCAATTGGTTTAGATGAATCAAATCCAAGCGGTATTCTTTTAGCTTCGTTTGATAATGGTATAAATACTATTGCTGAAGGTGGTAATGGAGCTCCTGTCGGTGGTTATGATGGCGGGTTAATATTTACAGCAGGATTAAGTGATCATGTTATTACCGATATAGTCAGTATAGAAAACGAAGAAATTTTAGTTTGTGGATATAAAGGTTCTGCTGAAGATATGTGGGTTGCAAGTATTACTTCATTAGGTGAAGAAGATTGGGACTTTAATCCTGATGGAGATCATCCTGGAATATTAGAATTTTCTGTTGATCAATTCGATCAAGATGCTCGTGTTGTTCAAGGAATGGCTATTCGATACGATGGTAGAATATCAGTCGTTTTCTATGAAACTTTAGAAGGTGTATCGATTTCTTACTTGGGTCGAATTTATAATGAACCTTTTGAAGAAGGTTTAGAACAAGCTCCAAATTCGGAAAATGTTGGAACATACAATACTGGTTTTGGTTTAAATTTTGATAACAGTATTTCATTTTATGCAACATCGGATGCAGATGAAACAGAAAATCAAATTGCTCAAGCAGTAACATTACAAGGTAACAATAGAATTGTCGTGGCACTTGATGGACAAACAACAGAAGATACAACATCACGAGTGTTTATTAATAAATTTACGATCGATGGATTGCTTGACGTTGCATTTAATGAAACTGGTCAAGTAGAAATTCCTCATGAGTATAATAATGAATATGTTCGTGATGCGTATGCATTTATGACACCAGAAGGTATTAATAAAATATTACTTGCAGGGTATGCGTATAATAATACATTGGGTGTATTAACGTCCTGGTTAATGCAATATGATCTTGATAATATAACTCCAGATTCTTCGTTTGGTGGTTTTGATAATGATGCTACAGGAACAACTTCTGGTGACATACAAGAATTATACACGATAGCATTACAATCATCAGGTAATATTATTGCAAGTGGTTTGTATTTTGATGATTCAGGTGCAATCGTTAGTTATACTTCTTCAGGCAAATTAGATACAAACTTTGGATCGAGTGGAATTTATTTCCATAGCGATGCACAAGATGGAATTTTTAGTCATGTTGTTGATGCTAAAAATAGAATTGTATTTGGATATGTTGATGATCAAGGAGTTGTTGTTTTAGCTCGATTACTTGCAGATGGCTCTGGTTTAGATAGTTCCTTTAATAGTGTTGGGATTGCTACAGATGAAATTATAAATATTTCTGATAGTGAACATGTTCGCGTTGCAGTCAATAGTGATAACGAAGTATATGTTGCTGCAGTTCAAGATGATTCTATTTATGTAGCTTATTATGGTGAGTCTGGAGGATTGGGATCATCAGCACAAATCGCTATTCCAGATATAGAAGATTTAACGATTGCTCGATTGATTATTGATCTTGAAGGAAATATAACAATATTCGTTTCTGATAATAATGAAACGAACGGTGATGATTATATTATTGTGCAACTTAGTTCAGATTTGTCTTTAAATACTGAATTTAATGGACAAGGATATATAAAATATAAAGTTAATAGTGCCGCAGAACGACGACAAGCTCGTGATGGAGTTTTACATAATGATGGTCGGTTTATTGGTGTTGGATCTGAGCAGGAAAGTGTTGTTATTTAGTATGTAGCAATAAGTAAAGAGTAGGAATAAAAATCCTACTCTTTACTTATTCATATTACTGAGTAGGCTTTTGAAAAATATAAAAAAGGTTTGTCAATGAGGATTGTAATGAACAAAAAAATTTCACTGGTCGCAATTTTGTTTTATATGAATTTTGCTACCTTTTTAGATGCTGAGTCGACACCAACAGTTTCGCGTGTTTTCGGGCCACGTTTTGGACAAGAAGTTCCTTCATCCCAACCACTTGGAAGTGTTGGAACTTTTGATCAATCGTTTGGAGTTGATGGAATTTTAGATTTGTCAGAACAAGGTAGTGGTAGAAAAATTAATGCAATAACGGTTGATACCGATGGTTCTGTTTTTGCGGCGTTAAGTTTATTTGAAGATTATACTCATGTTGTAAAGTACACATCAACAGGCTTAGTTGATCAAAGTTTTGGTGATGCGGGTATCGTCATTTTAGATAGTGAATCTTATGCAAATGATACAACATCTCGTGCTCATGGTTTAATTATTGATGAGCATCATAGAATATTGATTTCTGGATGTAACCAGGTTGAAGGAGCACGTGGGTGGTTTAAAAGAATTAGTCAAGATGGGCAATCGTTTGAGACGATTGTAAACGGTTCGCCTTGGATTTTTATTGGTGCTTTAGGATTACAATCAACCGGTAAAATTATTGCAGTAGGTCAAGATACGAATCGACATACACAACTTGCTCGATATCATGATGATGGATCTGTTGATACGAGTTTTGGAACGAATGGATATACGGTTTTTGATGGTAGTTTGTTAGCAGAATCAAAAACAGTTCCGTATTGTTTTGTTATTACTGATGATAATAAAATATATATTTCAATTGTTGTTGGTACTGAATTTCGTGTATATCGATTTACAGCTTCAGGTGCTTTAAATACATCGTGGGGTACAAATGGTTATGTAACTGTTCCATTTTTAGCTGGAACAACAATTGATCCAACGTATGGTTCTTCATCGCAAACTCGTATGGTTATGGATGATCAAGGTAATTTTATTCTTGCTGCACAAGTCGGTAATGATATTAAAATTACGGCACTTGATTCTTCGGGGAATATTTTAGGTTCTTTTAATAATTTTACGTTATCAACAAGTGGTCAAACATATTCAATAGAATCTTTATTTGCGTTTCAAGGTAATGAAAACAAAATTCTTTTTGTTGGTTCAAATACAACAACTGTTGAATCAATTATCTATTGTTTAAATTCTGATGGTTCATTAAATACAGCATTTAATCCATTGCAAGGATACCAAAGTTATGTTGTTACTACTCCACATACCGTATCTGCAGCAACGGATATTTCGTTAGCACCAGATGGTAGAATTTATGTTTGTTCAAATGAAAATGATGTTAGTGATTTTTATTCTTCATATCTTTCTCGTTTGTATAATTATCAAAATGTTGTTCCTGTACGACAATATCCAGTTTTAGTTGAGCAAGGTACATTAAATGAACGTTTTGGTACTGATAGTGCTTTGACAAGCGATGGTGTTGTACGAACTTTTGCTGGTGGTGTGTATGGACAACATTTACAACAAAAAGCACGTGCGATTATTGAAACATCGGAAAGTAATTTTATTATTGCACAAGATGGCAAGTTAGATAATGATGCAACATCAAATATGATGTTGGTAAGATTAGATAGTGCAGGTGTTATTACTGATAGATTATTATTAGAAAAATTATACCAAGATGGTGAGTATATTACATCATTGTTAGAAGATGAAGAAGGAAATATTGTTGTTGTTGGATATGGATTATCTGGAAGTGGTTCTTACGGAATCGTCAGAAAATATTTAGGTGATTTTTCTTCTGGTGATGCAGTTTGGGAATATGAACTAGACAATGAAAGTGGTGCAAATAAATTTTTTGGTATTGCGATTCAGTCAAATGGTCGTATTTTAGCATACGGACAAGTTGCAAATACCTATGGTGTTATCGTTGGATTGACTCCTGAAGGAGATTTAGATACATCCTTTGGGTATGATACAAGTGGTATGATAACATCTTCAAATTATGATTTAGATGATATGGGATCTTTGTATACATGTGTTGTTGATAAACAAGATAATATTACGATTGCGTATAAAAATAGAACAACAAGTTATGTTGATGTTGCATTAATTGCACCAGATGGTTCTCGATTAATTTCAGAATTTAATGAAGATGGAAATACTCCTGGAATTTATCCAAATATGTTTGAAAATCTTACACTTGAAAATGAAAATGATGTTCGCATAGCTTTAGATAATGAAGGTGAATTAATTGGTGTTATTGCTTTTAATGGTGCTTATAAAATTAAAGAATTATTTGCAGTCTATGGTGAAAATGCATTAACAGAAATGTCAACGATTAGTGTTGGAACTGATGTTATTGTTAACCAGGTCACTGTGTTGAATGATAATACGGTTATTATTACTGGTGCAGATAATGCAGCTGATGATTCTATGGTAATTGTTCGATTGAAAGAAGATTTAAGTTTAGATGAAGAGTTTAATCCTCAGGGTGATACACCTGGGGTTTTATTACTCCAAATTGGTCAAGTTGTAGAAAATTATCATGCACGTCAAGCAACTGGTTTAGTTATACAAGATGATACAGGTAATATGGTTATTTGTGGTTATGAACAAATATCATCAAATAAATCAATTCCAATGACATTGTATGTGTATGGTAAACCAGGTACAACACAAGTAAAACAGAGTCCAATTTTTGGCGAAGAAATTGCAGGAACTTTAGATACAACATTTGTTATTCAAGGGCAAGCAAGTAGCGATGGTGCAATTGATGTGTCAGAAATTAATGCAAGTTTGGTTGGTGCAGCACAAGCAATTTTTATCTATCCAAGTGGTAATGATTACCAGGGTTATATGTTGGTAGGTATTGATACAGGAACAGATTCAAAAATTATACGTTTACGACAAAGTGATAACAATTTAGATATCACATTTGCTCAAGATAATTCTGGAATAATAACATTATCTGGCATTTCAGGTGTTACATCTATTTCGATTGATGCTCAAAATAAAATTATTGTAACAGGTGTTCATAATGGACAAGCTTGGGCAAAACGATTCACGGATTCTGGTGTGTTGGAGCGTGATTTTGATATTCCATCGACGATGA
>JACCDW011681444.1_pt1 | contig 35688 bp, 26 predicted proteins | sample 7449781 | NCBI WGS metagenome assembly JACCDW01 (sample SAMN15323449, study PRJNA562643) | freshwater metagenome | isolation source: river surface water | place: USA:Blue River Watershed | collected 2017-08-18
CACCTGTGATTCCTTGAATACCCTGTGTGCCTTGATTACCAGTGACTCCTTGAATTCCCTGTGTGCCTTGAGCACCTGTGATTCCTTGAATACCCTGTGTGCCTTGATTACCAGTGACTCCTTGAATTCCCTGTGTGCCTTGAGCACCTGTGATTCCTTGAATACCCTGTGTGCCTTGAGTTCCAGTGATACCTTGTATTCCTTGTGTGCCTTGAGCACCAGTAACCCCTTGAATTCCCTGAATACCCTGTGTGCCTTGAGTCCCAGTGATGCCTTGTATTCCTTGTGTGCCTTGATTACCAGTGACTCCTTGAATTCCCTGAATACCCTGTGTACCTTGAGTTCCTGTGATTCCTTGAATTCCTTGAGTTCCTTGAGCACCTTGAATTCCTTGAGTGCCCTGATTCCCAGTGATTCCTTGGATTCCTTGTGTGCCTTGAGCACCAGTAATCCCTTGAATTCCTTGTGTGCCTTGATTACCAGTAATTCCTTGAACTCCCTGAATACCTTGTGTACCCTGAGCCCCAGTAATACCTTGAATTCCTTGTACACCATTGATTCCCTGAATACCCTGTGCGCCTTGTGCTCCAGTTATACCTTGAACTCCCTGTATTCCTTGGATTCCCTGATTTCCAGCTACACCTTGCACACCTTGTGTTCCAGTGACACCCTGCGTTCCTTGAATGCCTTGAGTTCCATATGCTAGCAAATTAGCAGAGAACCAAGTCCCGGATCCGCTAGATCCTTCTAAAAGGTCTTTGCTTACGCCTGAATTCTGATATACTGTGAAATCTAAATAGTCTCCAGTCCCATTTAAATAAACAACTTTTGAGAAACCAAGAGTTTGCCCGATTCCACTACTATTATTCGGCTCCTGTGCAATAGCAAATGTGTTACCATTTTTTCTACCCTGCAAATTCATTTGTGCACTAGTTGAGCCAGGATCAGAAAACCAAGCACCTACATTTACCGAATAATATCCTGCAACAGTAGGTGTGAATCTGTATGTTGAAGAGTTCCACCAACCCTTCGGGTCGAAATCATCGACAAATTGAATTATAACATCACTACCGCTTGCAATTGATTGATTGGCACTTAATTTACCTTGTGCAAGATAATCACTAGGGGTAAGCATACCACCATCGTCACCTTTAAGTCCCTGTATACCCTGTATACCTTGTGTGCCTGTTATGCCTTGAATACCTTGCTGACCTTGTATTCCTTGATTGCCAAGCGTACCCTGAATGCCTTGTTGACCTTGAACTCCCTGTATACCTTGTATTCCCTGTGTACCTTGTATACCTTGTATTCCCTGCACTCCTTGAGTGCCTTGTATACCTTGTGTACCCTGAATCCCTTGATTACCTTGATTACCTTGTGTACCCTGAAATCCTTGATAACCTTGAAGACCCTGGAAGCCTTGGTTACCTTGCCATCCTTGCATTCCTTGCAATCCTTGCCAACCCTGAAATCCTTGTTGGCCTTGAAGTCCTTGAAAACCTTGGTTGCCTTGTAAGCCCTGATAACCTTGGTAGCCCTGAGGTCCAGTTAAACCTTGCCATCCCTGATTTCCTTGATTTCCTTGATTTCCTTGAAATCCTTGATTACCTTGGTATCCCTGATATCCTTGAACTCCTTGAAACCCTATTGGGCCTTGTGGTCCTGATGCTCCTTGTGCTCCAACAGATGTAACTACAAATGAATAATAAGATGTGCCTTCAGTAGTGAAAACAACATTCCTTGAAGGAGAATCTCCATTGTTCAAATATAGTCTAACTATCATCCTATTAGTCGGATCTATTGTTGTAGTGGGCAAGGTCACATCTATATTTGTTTCAACTGGTGTACCAGGGACTACCCATCCTACATTTGCAATATTTGAAGAAATTGTTGGTCCAATTATATTACCATCTGAATCTGCTAAATTTAGTTGCAAATATGCAGATATATCATTTGTCTCTGATTCCTTAGTATAGTAAATAATGAATCTCTGAACACCAGCAGGTATAACAGCGAATCCTAATTCAGGACTTATAAAAGAAGACACAAGATAATTTTGTTGACTACCAGCCAAACTTGCAGTAAAAGTTATTTGACCCGTATCTGTTGGTGATAGTGACAGAACTTTATATCCAACTACATCAGATGATAAGCTCTGATTAAAGTAATATGTTTGTCCAGAGATTATACCATCCATACCTTTAGGTCCTTGATTACCCTGATTACCTTGGAAGCCTTGCATGCCCTGCCATCCTTGGTTGCCTTGCATACCCTGCCAACCCTGAAGACCTTGCCAGCCTTGGTTACCCTGATATCCTTGAAGACCTTGATAACCAGTAATACCTTGAAAACCTTGGTAACCCTGTAAGCCTTGCCAGCCTTGGTTACCTTGTAGACCTTGAAATCCTTGATTACCTTGCCAACCCTGAAAACCTTGTTGACCTTGACTACCTTGATAACCTTGCCAACCTTGTAGGCCCTGGAAACCTTGAATACCTTGGTTACCTTGAAATCCCTGCGGACCTTGAAAACCTTGCGACCCAGTTATGCCAACTACTTCAAATGTAAATGTTATGCTTCCAGAAAGACCTTGTACACCTTGATAGCCTTGCCATCCTTGATTTCCCTGTAGACCCTGCCATCCTTGAAAGCCTTGTCTTCCTTGAAATCCTTGCATACCTTGCATACCCTGAAATCCTTGCATGCCCTGCCATCCTTGAAATCCTTGCATACCCTGCCATCCCTGTAGACCTTGTAAACCTTGAAATCCAGTTATACCTTGCCATCCTTGTAGACCTTGATTGCCTTGTAATCCTTGAAAACCTTGTAGACCTTGCCATCCCTGATTTCCTTGAAAACCTTGATTTCCTTGAAACCCTTGCATACCCTGCCAGCCCTGAAGACCTTGTAAACCTTGAAACCCAGTTAAACCCTGCCAACCTTGTAATCCTTGACTACCTTGTAGTCCTTGTAGACCTTGTAACCCTTGAAAACCTTGTAGACCTTGCCAGCCCTGATTTCCTTGAAAGCCTTGACTACCGGTAATACCTTGTAGTCCTTGCCATCCCTGAAATCCCTGATAGCCTTGCCATCCCTGAAGACCCTGAAAACCTTGTGGTCCTTGAAGCCCTTGTAGTCCTTGCCATCCTTGATTACCTTGAAATCCCTGATTTCCTTGAAATCCTTGACTTCCTGTAATGCCTTGTAGACCTTGCCATCCTTGAAAGCCTTGCATACCCTGCCATCCCTGATAGCCTTGCATACCCTGCCAACCTTGTAAACCTTGCCATCCTTGTAGACCTTGCCAGCCCTGAAGACCTTGACTACCTTGTATACCTTGAAAACCTTGTAGGCCCTGCCATCCTTGACTTCCTTGAAAACCTTGTGATCCGGTGTTGCCTTGCCATCCTTGAAAGCCTTGTCTTCCCTGCCATCCTTGAAAACCTTGTGCACCCTGAAAACCTTGTGCACCAGTTATGCCGAATATATCTATTGTGAAAGTTATACTCCCTGAAGGACCGGTAATACCTTGAAATCCCTGCCATCCTTGCGGGCCCTGAAGACCCTGAAAACCTTGTCTTCCTTGAAATCCTTGTAGACCCTGCCATCCTTGCCATCCTTGGCTACCTTGAAAGCCTTGAGTACCAGTAGCGCCCTGCCAGCCTTGCCATCCCTGGAATCCCTGCCATCCTTGGTTACCTTGAAAACCTTGGAAGCCCTGAAATCCACTTTGTGGAATTGTCCAATAAGTAGAGCCATCCGCGTTAATCGCTAAAACATATCCAGAAGTAGGACCAGGTGTAAAAGATAGATTGTTCTCAACAAGTATATTATAAATAGAATACGTCATGCCATTCGTTAATTATTCATATCTATATATTAAATTGATAATTTACCTTTATGCCATATTTATCTTTATTTCTTCAATAATATCCTACTATTGCTGAGAATGCACCAGCACCAGGATCTCCAGTTGTCTCAAGTGTTGCGATTATTACGTCTCCTGAGGCAAGTGAAAATGACTCGGTATCAAGAGTTTTAATTTGTCCTTCCCCAGAATTTAATGTTAAAGACATTGAAGGAGTTGTAGAAGTATTTTTATATAGATTAATTGTAACTGCTTCACCGGCCGCCAGGTTTGCTGTAAATGTAATAATTAAGTTAATAACTAAAGATGGTTGGATGATAGGAATAGGAAATCCCAAAGCTGGATCATATGCATCAGTTTTAGCCTCGCTGGTCAATGTACCAACAGCAACTGTTCCGGGAAGTAGATAATACCTCCTATTGTTACCAAGACTATTTACTATACCAAACTGAAAAGATGCAGGAGCCTGCGTTGGCGTAAATGAATTTCCATTTGCAGTATTATTTAATAAGTCAGTTGCTCCAATAACTAAAGTTCCTAAGCTTCTATTTACATCGTACAAGCTACCACTCACTGTAGAGGTTTTAATTTCACCAACAGCAGATGCATGATTTGTTTCAAATCCCACAACATTTGTACCCGTTCCACGAGCATATATCACTATATCTCTTACTGCAAATCTGTTTGGGCCATCAACTAAAATACCTCTTGATACACCAGTGCTACTAGAAATAACATTTATCGTACTACGCTGAATAGCATTAGCAGCTGAATATGTTGTAGAAGATGTACCAGAAGATTTAACACCAATAATAGTTGGTGATCCTGTGGTGGTAGATGTTATAGTCCATATCGAGTTACGTAATTTAGCGTTGATCGATGTTCCACTTGGAAAATCAACACCTGTTAAGTTATAATTTCCAGAAGATGACAGATTAGCTGTAAAGTTTTCAACACGACAGTTAATACCCATTGTAATCAATGTTGTATCCTGTGTTACTCCTAGTTTTTGAATAATTACAGATTGTGCACCAACTCCCTGTAGCGAAACATTATCGGGCATAACAATTGTCTCATTGTATACTCCAGCATTAACGATTACAATATCGCCCGCAATAGCACTTAATAAAGCAGCACCTATTGTTTTAAATTGCGTAGAGTTACGGTCTAATGCAGCTTCTGTATCATTTCCATAAACAGAATCAACTGTTAATGTATTTCCTAGTGTTGTTGGTATTCCTTTAGGTCCAGTAGAACCTGTTGGTCCTTGTAGACCTACAAAGGCTCCAAAGTCACCAGCAGTCAAGTCATTAGCTTCCCAGTATACAACATCTGTAAAAGATGTTATAGAGTTCGATTCTATTGTAAAGCCTGATAGTGTTTTATTGGTAACAGTAAAGAGTCTTGTAGCGTCTGATTCTATATTGACAACATAAGAAGCTGTGAATGAAGAAGGAAAAACAACATCATAATAATATGTTGGATTAGCACTCATAGATAGTCCTGAGAATGAGCCACTAATTCTATGTAGCGTGTAGCCTGTAAACGTACCAGTTGCACCCTGCCAACCTTGAATACCCTGCAGACCCTGCCAGCCTTGCATACCTTGATAACCCTGCCATCCTTGAAAACCTTGATTTCCTTGCCAACCTTGATTTCCTTGATAGCCCTGATTACCTTGCCAGCCTTGATTTCCTTGAAAGCCTTGGTTGCCCTGATTTCCCTGAAAGCCCTGCCAACCCTGAAATCCCTGATTACCCTGCTCACCAATATATCCATCTGTTCCTTGTAAGCCTTGTAAACCCTGCCAACCTTGATTACCTTGCCAGCCCTGATAACCTTGATTTCCTTGCTCACCGATGTATCCATCTGTTCCTTGTAGACCTTGTAAACCCTGCCAACCCTGAAATCCCTGGTTACCTTGAAATCCCTGATTCCCTTGCCAGCCTTGTAGACCTTGCCATCCTTGATATCCTTGATTTCCCTGGAATCCCTGATTTCCTTGAAATCCTTGTGATCCAGTTATACCAACTACTTCAAAGGTGAATGTTATACTACCAGAAAGACCTTGAACCCCTTGATTACCTTGGAAGCCCTGAAAACCTTGCCATCCTTGTCTACCCTGAAAACCTTGGTTTCCTTGAAATCCCTGATTACCTTGCCAACCTTGATAGCCCTGATTACCTTGCCAACCTTGATAACCCTGATTACCTTGCTCACCTATATAACCATCAGTTCCCTGTAGACCTTGAAAACCCTGCCATCCCTGCCATCCTTGAAATCCTTGAAAGCCTTGATTACCCTGAATACCAGCAGTTTGATAGTAAACATCTCCCAGATTATTGATGACAAGAAACTTTTCTTCGTCGACTGCTTCTTGAATGCTTACTATGTTTATATTATTTACAGTGGTGTCACCACTTGTATTAACATTGAAAATACTGTCACCACTTGAGTTATTTATATTGAAAGCTGTTGCACCTGCACTCGAAGTCAGTGAATTAAGTGTAAACTGTCCTTCTCCAGATACCTCGAATATTGTTTGTTCGTAAATATTTTGTAATTCAAACAATGGCTCAGTAAGACTTGCTGTCCTACCCATAACCAATAAGCCAGAACCATTATCTTTGAAGATACCGTACTCTTGAAATTTTGCTTCAATATACTGCTCAATTTCTTTATCGATGTTGTATGGAAGTCTTTGTCGAAGAGTGTCAAGCTGTATTTGAAATCTCTCTAATGCTAACTTTGCTTCATAATTACTTGAGAATGGAAGAAGTATTTTTTCTCCACCTCTCATAGCGACCTCTAAAATATTATTATTAACAAGCGCATGATAAACAGCCCATGGATTTATCGTATGCACAGGTACTCCATCATCAGTTAAAACTTGTATATACCTATCGGTTGTGGAGAGTTCCCTTAAAAATTTATCCCAGCTATATCTCGTGTTAGTATTTGTTATCTTTGTATCAATATAAGGCGATCCAGTTTTTATCGTAGTAATTTGACCATCTAATAAAGGTATAGCTAATTTAACTTCGTTTAAGTTTGAAAACTCCAGAGTGATAGTTTGTTCTTCTCTAAGTGCTATTACAATGTATTTATCATTTATGCTAGTAGAGTAAACATCAAATGGATTTATAGTATAGACAACATTACCATAGTCATCTAAAATAGATATAGTTCTATCATATTGCCCTAATGCTTTTAAAAATTTGTTATATGTAAATACCATATCTTTCCATCAAAATATATTTTAAGAACTTACAGTTAAATTCAACACTACCCCTGATACTGAGTTTTGTGCTAAGTCCATCAGATTAAAAGTAACTGAGTAACTACCCGCAGTAGCAATACTAGAAACAGTTGTACCTGCTAACAAGAAATTAAAGTTAGAAGCGGTCAGTGTTATCAAACCATCCCTGTTATCCAAAGTATTTTCAACAACTAAGCTCTTAATAAGTGTTTTACTTATAACACCTGATTGACCCCAATCAGTTAGAGATAGTGAGCTAGAGAAAGTGGTGCCCATTGAAGTGTTGTAAGGAGCCGAAGCAGTCGAACCATCTAATTGAATAACACTACCTGTAGCTGAGTTACCTATTTTACTATAGAAGTAAATAACAGGGGCCTCTAAGTCTTCAACTGGACTTAACGTATTTATACTTATTGAAGGATTCTCAAGAATATAGTTGATTAGCGAATGTGCTTGACAAGCATCGTATATCGTCTTAAATTGCAAGAAAATAGTTCCTCTAGCTGAGTCTTCAACAATCAAGACTTGTCCAGTCCTTGTTAAAGAATTAATATTGTGAAGCATTATGTAAATAAGTGGTCTCACGGGCGAGCTTCTATCATAAATAACAATTGATTCACCAACTACATGTGTTTTTATATCTGTGTATTCTAGATTCACAAAAGATGTTCCTGTTTGATTTAGGATATCTGTAAACCAAGTATAAGTATCATCAAGCACAGCCACCATGATATCCAGAAGAACTGGATACTTAGTATTTGGGTTAGTTAAATATAATTGAGGAATTCTTTGAGTTGGACTACCTGTTAAAACTATTAAGTCATCGAAGTAATAGCTTTTTGTTAAGTCAGTGTAGTAATTATAAACAACATAATTGTCTTCTGCATTTACCGACTTAGCGTTGTAGGTTGCTTTTATTGCTAGGAATGTAGCATTATCACCTAAGCCAAGGTGATTCATAAGGTAATTTGTTTGTCCTTCTTTCAAGACAACTCTTCCTTTTAGGATTTGCTTGTACGGTATTTTAAGATCAGAGGTGATAAGTTTTTCCATGACATCTGAGCCAGATATTGCCACGAAGTCACCACCCATTATTTTGATATATTGCTGAGTTGTAGTTGCAAAAATAGATCCACTGCAATTTAACATTTGGTGATTATAATTTTATGTATATATAAAATTTCACCAACACTAAATTAAACAAAAAAAGCATCCAATTAATTGGATGCTTTCATCTGGATCTCCGAAACTGATTACCTAACCCGTCTGTAAGCAACAGGGTCCACAAACTTCAGGATTGAATGGGGACACACGTTGTATCGGTTATCCATTTCCCAAGTGATCCTTTTCGATATCAGCTCAGCCGGTCGAAAGCTACCATCGAAGTCGATGTTCTTTACTGTACCGTTGCTGTATATGACCTTCAGTTTTCCTGGTTGCGGTGTTTTTTTTAAGTCGAAGCACCACTTGTTCTTGTCATCAAGAATCGAAGTGAGAATAAATATTTTCACCTTGGATTCAATCGCCAAGTTACCATTTCGGTTAGGCATAAATGTGCCAGAATCATTTTCACACTCGTTGGATTCTGTCAACCATTCGACGTCCTTGCCCCACAAGTGGTGCTCAGTCCTTCGGTCAGGACCGTAGATTACACAATGCATACCTTTTCCTGGAACCACTTTTTGTCTTCCAATCAGCCAAACACTGTCACCAATATGTACTTCCTTGAGTCCCCTGTTGAGGTGTGTCTGAACTCCGGTTTTACTGGATATGGTTTTCTCGTGCCTTCTCATATCTTTAAATTTATTAAAGTTAGGATTAAAATATCGCTTCTATATTATCACGCTGCCTTGAGTTTATTGACCAAGCATCATCTTGAAATTCGAATGACTTTTGTTCAACATGAGTAATCCAGAAGTCAAGTGTTTTTATATACGGTGATAATTCATCTCTTAGACAAATAACATCATCGTTTGAAGAAGACTTAACAACTAGATTTAAACCATCCCAAGTGAAGCTATCGTATTCAACTTCTATTGAAGCAAGAAAATCTGCAATCTTTACTTTTTCGTAGTCAAGTCTTTCTTCTGAGAAATCAACATCTACCAGAGTCTTTGTTCCTCTTTTAAAGGTAACAGCAGAAATATAACCAAACAACTCATCATAAAACCAAATCTGAGAATCAAGTGGTTGCATATAACTGCGAGACTGACTATAAGTTCCACCAGTATATCTGGGAGTATAAGAGCGGTAACCATAATCATAATCCCAATCATCCCAGTCACCATAACGACTTCTATAATCAACAACACTTGGGTCTCTTTCAGCAGGGAGTGCCTCCCAATCTACTAACAAACAAGCATCAGCAAGTTGTTCGAGGTGATCTAAATCTTGTGACTCTGAGTTTGTGTGTTCGGACTTATAACCAACTGAAATGTTTGTACACTCAGGATATATCTTCACGAATTGAGCTGAATCAGTCCAAATACCAGTAGGGTCAGGCTTATAAGAAAAAAGCTTATTCTTTGCGTTTAACGAATCAGCAAGAGCTTGAGCAAACTTATCTGAGCAACACCTAGATGATGCTTGATAAGTAATTACTGAATCGAATCCACGTCTATCGAAAGAAATAACTTTAGTAATGCCTTCAATTTTTTGAAGTCTCAGCTTATTAGCAAGTGCCTTCGAACCAATACAACCGACTTCTTCGCCAAGAAAAAAGTAATAAAGACCAGGAATCTTGTTGAATATCATCCACAGCATTATAGTCACGCCTGCTTTATCATCTGCTCCGAGAATAGACTTACCATCAGTTTTACAGACTTTTCCATCAATGACATGGTTAACAGCACATTTCTGCGAAGTTGCAGTATCTAAGTGTGAAGTAAACATAACAGATGTAGAATCACCAACTTGTATGTACCTGTTTCCAAACTCGTCATAATCTAAATAATCAGGCAAAAATTCAAATAATTCCTGCTCACTACCGTGTGGATAAGTTCGACTGGTAAGTCGCAGGAAAGTTTCAATAATATTCATTTTTCTCAACAATTTATACAAAGATACTACTTTTCCAGATAACCACCAAATAATTTTTATATATAGATTTATGTATGTAATTGACTCAAATACAACAACCGGTATAATAAAAATATCTGATACTTACGACACCTTAACCACACCAGAATTTGCAGCTATTGGTGACAAATATATTGTTTCATTTGTTTATTTACAGCTTGTAGAAAAGTTTAAAACTTTTTCTTATACTTCTACAGGAACTAGTAAAACCAGATACTTAGATACTTTTTTTAGAATTTCAAGAGATACAAATGCTTGGACTGAATGGCTTCCATTAGAAGAAGAAATAAATAATTTTCCTCCATTCGACCCAAGAGACCCAATGTATATCGAAATCAAATGGGAGCGAGCCGGTACAAATTCATTAGGTGTTATAAAACTTAATGACTATGAAATCGCCGGTGTTTTAGCCACAGATAAATTTGATGGTGAAAGTCCAATCAAGATGACTGCTGCTAGAAACCAAATGGTTATCAAACCACCTCATATTTATAAAGTTTTCAAAATTACAGACATTGAAATATTAGCAGAAGGCGATACTACAAATTTAGAAATAAAGTATAGATTCTCACAAGACTATGGAAGAACAGTTACAGATTGGGAGTTACTAACAAAAGAAAACATAACAACTGTTAGAATAAATCCAATTAGATTCTTTCAAATAGAATACCTTGTAAACTATAATGGAGTTGGATTAGCTACGATACTAGACATTAACTTGATTGGAGATTTCCAAAATGTAACTCTCGATGCACAAAAAACTAATGTTTATGGCATTAGAGAAAATTGTAACTGCCTTAAGTTAGCACTTATAAATGATCCAACAACTGCACCACCTGAAAGTAATCTCTCAAGTGCAAATACTGGACTGTTAGCCGGAGACAACTGTAACCTCGCAGCAGTAAACAAACCACTTACTCCCGATGAGATACAATTATTGTTTAAGCCATACCAGCAGAATCAGGCTGTTAACCTCTTAAATAAATTAAGTAATGATGCAACTGAGGTATTTGGACACGAAGTGGTTTACTTTTTGACTGATCCTGATAAAAAAGGAATAGACTATACTTTTCATGAGTATCAGCTTTATAACTACGTTTGCTCAGATTTGATTAAAGTAGCAGTCGATGGCAACAACTTCCCAGATAATCAAATAGCATTCAACCAATTTGACCTTTCTCTTTTTGATACATTTGAAATACATATTCCAAAGGATTCATTCAAATCGAAATTTGGTGTCGAAAAGCGACCAAGCAAAGAAGACTTTCTATGGTTCTGTGAGTTGAATAGAATGTATCAAGTCGAACATGCACAACAATTCAGAGGATTCAATAATAGTGCTATCTATTGGAAAATAATGTTGAAGAAATTCTCTCAAAAAGCAAATATTATTGGTGTCAATCAAACTATAACAGAAAAAGTAAAAGAGCTTACCAAGAATAGTACAATCGATGAGTTGTTCGGTATCGAAAACACACAAGACAAGAAAAATGTTGCTAATAATGAGCAATTACGACCGCTAACTCAGGATAAACTAAGAGTTGATATAAATGTGGATGTTTCAAAAGAGCTTATTATGAATTCAACTACAATAATTTCAAAGAGTTATTATGACCTATCAATGGCAGCTATCGGTTCTGAAGCAATAGTATATAGAAACATGCGTAACTGGTTCCAAGTAAGTGACAATATTGGATTCACTATTTGGTTCAATATAAATAACTATGTTGTAAACGACACATTTAATTTCATTGATTATTATGATTCGACCAATAATCTAGGCTTCAAGATAGATTTAAGTAATGATGTTTCTACCTTGACGCTAAATTCAGCTACTTATTCTATGTCTATGACAGCTTCAAATGGCACAGACGCACTTAGCGAGGATGTTTGGTATGCTTATGTATGTAATGTTGACCAGCGTAAGCGTAGTGTTTCACAGTGGATTTACAAGAGAAATGTAACTTCAGAAAAAGATGCGGAAATGCTTGGTAGCACCGTATTAAGCAAGCTATACAGCTCAACTTCAACACTAACTCCGGTAGAATTTGAATTAGAGAATATACAGATGAAGATTTTAGCTTCTGATATGAAAGCTACTAATATAAGACTATTTAATGATGTTATACCTGAGTCAGAGCATAATAAGCTTTTGAATCAATATCTTATCGGAGAGGATTACAAGAATCTTATATTCGCAGATAATGCAACTAAGAGGTTGATTTTACCTAATCTTGATTATAGTCAAGTTGATAGAAATATCGTTAGAACTGAAAATGGAAAAGAGTCACTATGAAGTGACTCTTTTTTTAGAATGTATAGTTTTCAGGAAGATACCTGCCCAAGTCTTTGAATTCTCCTTGATCGACTAGTATATGATCTATTCCTTGCCATTCCACTCGACCAGTGTTATGAAAGTGTCCATAGAAATGTAATTCGATAGGATTTCCATTGTCTTTTAACTTTTTAAAGAACTCAGATACTGCAGCTCGCTCTTTGAGTAGGTCAGCCTCTAGGTCTGCATCATCGAAAAAGAATGCTGTAACGAAGTCACCAAATCCGTTTTTATTTTGTGGAAATGCCCACTCGGGGGCAGTATGTGTGATTACTATCTCAACATCTCGTATCTTCTCAAGCTCTTCTAAGTCCAAGTCAAATGCTTCATCCCACCAATACATTGGTTTATTCAACCCATGACTAGCAGCCATTTGCATTTTACTTAAAGAAAACTTTCTGTCAATAGATATTGCACCACCACAAAATAAAAACTTTTTACCTTCTATAATTTCTTGGCTATAGTCAGGCATAAGTTTCAAATTAGAAAAAATATGATTGCCTTCAAAATAGCTTGGGTCATCGTGGTTACCACGAATAGCATAGACTGTGCAATTCCTCTCTTCGAGAAACTTATTTAAGTCTTCTAGATTTTTATCATCAACAGTAGGCTCAAATCCAATACCGAAGTCACCTACTTGGATAATAGTTGTATCCCGAAGGTGTCGATGCTTTATAGTCCATTTGATATGACTGAATTTACCGTGTATGTCTCCTAAAATTAATACCATAATTACAAATATAAATAATTTTTTTCAAATAACCAAAAAATACTTTCACAATATATAGTAAATGAAGCTACATTTTCTTTTTATTTTCTTAAATTTATTTAATTTTGCATTTTCTCAGAAAGTTGATACAACTATTTCTACTAAATGGTATAAATCCTACTACTCTTATAACCTGAAAACACCTATTTATGTCACATACGATATTTATAAAGCTGGGGGAGGCTGTGATAGAGGCTCTACTTCCTTCAAGACTGGTGGTATAAAAAAAATAGCAAAAGCGAAAGACTACAACAAAAGTGGATTCGATCAAGGACATCTAGTTCCTTTTGAAGATTTTGCATTTGATTGCAAGGCTGCTGAATCGACTTTTTTTTATTATAATGCTATACCACAATATCCGAATTTAAATAGGGGTGAGTGGAAAAAATGGGAGTTCATTATTCGTGAAGTATCTAAAAATGATTCTTTAAGAGTAATTACAGGTGGAGCTAAATGGAAAACACACATAGGCGATTCAGTTATGGTTCCACAGCTTTGTTGGAAGTTAGTTTGGTCTAAGTCAAAAAAAGTAGTAATTTACGCACTTCTTTTCGAGAATAAGGTAGATAATGGAAAAGTTACTAACGAGACAATAACAACTTTAGAGAGAAAAATAGGATTTAAAATTAGACAACATTTGAAATAAAAATTTTTATATATAGTGTATGGTAAGACCAGAAGTAAGAATTATAGATAATCAACAAACTCAGCAATCTGATGTTGATATTAATAGCTATGAAGCAAATGCTCTTTTAGCTAAATATGGATTTAACCAAACAACTTCGCCTAGTTACCAGCCAGCTCAGCCAGAACCACAACAACCCTCAAAGACTTTTGAAGAAATGGTAAGAGAGCAAGAGCTTCAGGAACAGAGACTCATGCAACAAAGATTGCGCGATGCCAACAGACCAAGAGCAATAACTTTTGATGATTCAAGAGGTGCTTGGACAGAATCTAAATGGGCAAGCTCTGATGATGAAAATAATCAATTTGGTATTCAAGTTACTATTGTAACAGACATGAAATTCTAAACTTTATGAATAAAATTACACTAAAAGCTCAATTATTTTCTAAACGATTGAGACAAGTAGTTTTTCGTGAAGCAAGGGAAACAAGAGTTGCAGCCGAGATTCTAATAAAGCTAATCAACTTTCATCTTAGAATAGAAAAGAAAAAGCCAACTGAAAAACAGTTAGCTTTTCTACGAGCACATTCTATAGATTTGATGAAGATTATTCCTATGATTATAATGTTTCCGACACCTATTCCTTATATAGAAATAGCTCTGATATTCAGAGCTATGGGTTTCGATTTTTTACTTCCAAAAAAAGAAGACTTAGAAATACCTGAAAAGTCAGATTAAGATTGCAATTCTTTTTTTACTTCATCAATGTGATTGCAATACTTTTTTGTTTTGAAGCCAGAGCAACTGCAATGCCATTTATCGGTGAATTGTACTAAGAATTCTTTTTTTCTAGAAATAACTTTTTTACTTATTTTAACTGCTACTGGTTTTGGCTTCTCTGGCTTCTGCCAACCAGCATGTACATCTTCTGCTGTCATACAATCAGGCACTTCAATCCAGGGTGAACCCATAGCAACTGCCCAGCGTCTTCCGTCAATACCAGTAAATAAAATTGGAGCAAAAGGAGAAACGATTTTGAAGTCAGACATAATTTTTATTTATGCAAAGATAAGCCATTTTTCTGAGACTACCAATAAATTAACAATTTATTAATACTTGTTATTGTTAATTTTAGTGAAAATTCATTAATTTTCCGAAGATTTGTTTACAAGTAAAAATAAATAAAAATAAAAAATGAAAAAAGTCCGAGTAAATTTCGAAGCAATTTTCATAAGTGTGATAGGCACATTTTTTATAATATGTCAAATGATAAATTACTTAAAGTAAGAAGTCTTTTTATAAGTGACATACATTTAGGTAGCTCGAAATCACAAGCTAATAAACTACTTGATGTGTTTAAAAAATATGAATTCGATAACTTATTTATCATAGGCGATTTTATTGACTTAACTAGTCTCAAGCGTAAATTTTGGTGGAATTCAGATCATTCCTTAGTTATACAAAAAATTCTAAGGTATTCAAGAAAAGGAGTAAATGTTGTTTACATAATTGGCAACCATGATTTTTATATACGCGACTTAATAGTAGATGGCAACATTAAGATTGGTGATATTCTTATTTGTGATGAGTTTTACTGGACAACAGCATCAGGTAAAAAGATCTGGATGACCCACGGAGATTGCTTTGATGGATTCATAAGGTTAAATAAGTTTTTGTATAATCTTGGTGACGTATCTTATGAGCTTTCGATGAAAATAAATAGGATATACAACTTCTTCAGAAGGATTTTTGGTTTGGATTATTGGAGCCTTTCAGCATATCTTAAAAGAAGAGTAAAGAATGTAATAAGTTTTCTCACGCAATACAAAAAAATAAGTGAAATTAAATTAAAAGAAAAAGCAGCAGACATTTTGATGATGGGTCATATACATACTCCAGAAATAACTGAAAACTACATTAACACTGGAGATTTCTGTGAAAGTAACAGTTATGTTGTTGAGTTATTGAATGGTGAATTAGAATTAAGATTTATAAAATGAATATTTTATATGGTATAAATGGAACAGGAAATGGACATATCACGAAGTCCACACAAATCATTATGGAGCTTAAAAGACTTGGTCATAATGTAGATATACTAGTATCTGGATTAAATGATAATATACAGCTCACATTCGAACCAAGGTGGTCTTTCGAAGGATTTACTTTTAAATATAAACAAGGTTCAGTAGATTTTCTTGAAACTATAAAGTCTTCGAGTCCTCGTCAGTTTTTGAAAGATATCTGCCTAGATATCTCTAGTTATGATAGAATTGTAACTGATTTCGAACCTATTACAGCATGGTCAGCTAAAGTATCTAAAAGAAAATCGATTGGCATAAGTCATCAATATTCGTTTATATCTGATAAGTGCCCAAGACCGAATAAAAAAGATATCTTTTCTGAATTGTTTTTAAGATACTATGCTCCAGTTACAAAACCGATAGGATTGCACTTCGAAATGTATGATGAAAGAATTTATCATCCAGTTATTAGTGATAGTATAATAAAATCTTCTATTATAAATAATGGTCATGTTTGCGTTTACTTGCCATCTTACTCAGTTGAAAAACTTATAAACCACTTTCAAAAATTCGACCAAGAGATTCATTTATTTGCAAAAGTTGACCAAGAATTTACAATAAAAAATATAAAGATAAAGCCTTTATCACAGATAGAATTCACGAAGAGTCTGATTTCTTGTGATAAGGTAGTTACCGCTGGTGGATTTGAAACTCCATCCGAATCATTATATCTAGGAAAACCACTAATCTGTTTACCTATTAAAGGACAATATGAGCAGCTATGTAATTGTGAAGCGTTGAAGAGAATGGGAGTTAGAATAGTTGATGACTTAGGTCAGCTCACTTGTTTAACTTCTAACAAGATAGATTGGAATTGGAATAATCCAATGACCACTTTGCTACAAGAAATTACTTACTAGGCTGTTTAATATAAACATATATTCTACTGACGGTGATAGAAATATAAGATAGTTTGTAAATCAGCTTTGCAATAAAAAAAATTAGATACAGAAATAAATCCATATCTAATTTATTAATTCGAAATTTGAATAATATTCCGAATAGTAGTTTTTTTTGAAAAAATCAATGTCCAGGTGATTCTCCAATTTCAAACCTTTCTCTCCAGCTTGAATTATCAATTGTAACTGTTTCATCAGATTCTTTGAATACCCCGTCCGTCCAGGTATTTGAATAGTTACCTACTTGGTGGTCTGATGTTTCATCATCTTGTTTGACTACAACTCCCGAGAATACTTTATCACTTCTTCCCGGTCCTGTGCAAAGAACCCAAGTTCTTCCTGAGTTATAAACTTTGCCTATTTCTTTATTCATCTTTGCTTAGTTGCTATACTTTTGAATTAAGTCACTAAGTTTTTGATAAGTTTGCATACCAGTTAGTCTTTCTACAATCTTACCATCTTTGTAAAGGAAAAGTGTAGGAATACTTCTCACACCAAGTTTCTCAACTGTGTCGCGATTTTGGTCTGCATCTAGTTTACCAACAGTGAGTTGTCCCTGAAAGTCTACTGACAACTTATCAACAATAGGAGAAATCTGCTTACATGGTCCACACCATACTGCAAATACATCTACAAGCACTAAGCCAGTCTCTACGAAATGGTCATAGTTTTCATCTTTCAATTCTGTAATAAAAGCTACCATATTATTTTGTTTTTATTTTAATTTTCATTGACTCACAGATACATATCATCCAACAAGTCAAATTCTTTTTTAGTTTGTGATTTCAGAATAGCTCTACCGCCTCTAATTTGACTTTTAATTGTGCTAAGGTTTTTGTTGAGTTGTTCTGCTATGTCTTTATAAGGCATTTTTTGAATCTCTCTCATATACAATACTTTCTTGTATGGTTCTTTGAGAGTCTCCATGTGCTTCTTCATTATTTCAGCTTTTTTATAATGAATATCAGTAAGACTTTCTTTATTTTCTTCTTCTTGTATAAAGTCTTTTAAGGTAGTGCCTTCTTCGTCCATTTCTATATCAATTGATACAGTCTTTTTTTGCTGTTTAATTTCCTGTAGCATTAAATTTTTTGCAATGGTGAATAACCAAGTAGAAAATTGTGCTTTGTCTTTTTCATACTTGTCGATTTTTTCAAGAGCAACAATAAAAGAATCTGTTGTAACATCTTCTGCTTTTTGTTGGTCATTACACATTTTGTTTGTGTAGTAAATCAGTTTGGGGTAATACTTGTTGTAATAATGCTCGAAGTCGTTTCCTGTTCTTTCTCTAAATAGTTTTGATTGTTCTGAAAATGATGTGATCGCCGTTGAAGTCATAAATAAAAAGTGATTTTTTTAAAAAGAAAATAGATATTGCCGGTTATTGCTGTTATCTATTTTATATGCTAATTTAGCAAAATAGTTTTAAATTCTAATCAAGAATTTAAAATAGCTTCCAGCTCTTGTGTATCTATTATTTTGATACCAAGCTCCTGAGCCTTTTTTTCCTTAGAAGACCCACTATCTTTTGATTTTGTTACAAGATGTGTGGTTGTTTTAGTAACACCGGATGCAATCTTTCCACCACGAGACTTTATCTTCTCTTCAGCTTCTGGAAGCCTAACACCAGTGAAGCAAAATGAATATTCTGAAAAGTCATCGCTTACTATAACTTTTTCTTCTACTTCTTTCTTGATAGTAATTGGAAGACCATCAATAAAATTATAAAAGTTATCCCAATTATCAACAAACACTTGTGCACTTTTTTCTGCGAATCCAGGCACTTGACAGACTTCCTCTACAGAAGGCTTATAGTCAAATCCTTTTAAAAGTTCGAGTTTTTTCGAACCAAGTCCTATGAATAATCCAGTTGCGTGTTGTATTTTTTCAAGCGGACAATCTTTTACCGCCTTTGTAACAGCATTTACAACAGTAGTAGCCTTTTTATCACCAAACCTGTAGATTTGAAGTAGGTCTTGCTTAGTGGCAGTGAGAATCAGTTGTAGAGCTTCTTTAAAGCTAGTCCATTTATAATCGTAGTGGTCGAGTATTTGGCATATAACACCTTCTGAGAATCCTTTTGTTTCCAAAATCTCGAAGAAAGAAACAACCTTTTGAATTACTTGTTCCCTATTCTCAGCCTTGAGTTGTAGCTCTACTCCGTTTTCATTCCACTCAACGTCATACCCAACTGGCATTTCAAAGTCTTTAGTTGTCATAACTTGAGTAATAACCGGAATTACCATACCACTTCTAACAACTACTACACTAGAGCCAACGCCTATACCCATTTCTTTGATGTATCTAGCATTGTTTCCAGTGACATTGCTAATAACTACACCATCTAATGACACTGCATCGATGTTGATTGTTGGTTTGAGGAAACCTTGTTTACTTACATTCCAAGTAATGCCTTTAACGGTAGATATCGCAGATGTTTCGAAGCCTTTATGTTTGAGTGCTCTTGCCCATACTGGATTATTAGAAGATGTTTCTCTTCCGAATTTTTCTTGCTTTGCCAAGTCATTTATTTCTATAATAATACCATCGATTTCGAAATCCTGTGACCATTCTTTGAATAGCGAAATAGCAAAATCGTCAGTGATTTGTTTTGCTTTTACAATTAGATAAGGAACTTTATGCTCTTGCTCAAAGTTAAGTCTGTCAATTAAATCACTTTTTTTAGTTAAGGAATGTCCGACTGCTCCATATTTTATGAAGACACAGTCTTTTAGTGAGTCTGATGGGTCTTTAGAGTTAAATAAGCCAGAAACAAGATTTCTTGCATTCGCGAATTCACCAGAATAAAAATCAACGAATGCTTTTTTTGGTATTATTGCTTCACCATAAGTAAAGTCAATGTCTTGCTCACCTTGCAGCTTACCCTGCATTTTAGAATAGTGAAGTGTAGAAAGCTGACCAACCGTCCCATCACCTCTTGTGTAAGCGATTTGGTGTTTTTCATTTACACAAAGAGACAGCCCGTCATATTTTGGAGTAACTATAAAATCTTCATCAATAGAGATACCTTTCAAACGCATCCAATCAGCTACTTCTTCGATTGTTTTTACTTTGTTCATTGATGCCATATCAATCGGCAGCTTTTCTTTCCTATCAGAGACTTGAAATCCGATATGTGATAACAAGTCGTCTTCGGGATTAAATTCTTGAAGTTTTTCGACAAGCTCATCATATTTATAATCAGGCATGATTGGTTCACCGATTCTATAGTAATAATTGGCTTCGATGATTTTAGATTTAATTTGCTCGACAGTCATTTTTAGTGAATTTTAAGCAAAGATAGGTTATTTTTTCCAAAAAACCAAATCGGCTCCTAATTTCTTAATATATAAAAAAAATTCTTTACACATAATGTCAGGTCACCACTCTTTTAGTAAAGTAGCTGAGCAAATAGTAACTTTTAATAACAACCTAGTCGAAACTCTTTCGAAACTAAACCAACTCGTAAATTCAACTGAACAATCTTTAGTAATAAACATAACAGACCAATCAGGCATTATAAGGCAGTTTTCCCTTCCTTCAATTGGATTCTTAAAATCTGAAATTGATAGGTTAAATAATAATATCAATGCAATGTACAATATTGATGCTGGTGGTGCACTTATTCAGCCATCATCATCTAATAAGTTTAAAAAAGTAGTTACTGTTGACTTGAATAAAGAACCTAACGACATCTCATCCTTAGGTAATGTTACGACATTTGTTTCTTCTAAGAATTGGTTTTTCGAAGAAATGATGAATCCAATGATTTCTGTTGAGTTTGATTTGTCAAATATAGTCGAAAACAATGTCAGAAAAGTTTTAAGTAGAAGATATATTGTTGACTTTCAAAAAAATTCAGCCGGCAATAGAACTGCTGCTGGTGAATCAGCCTTAACTTCTTTTAATACTAGATGGAAAGGAAACAATGCTATCAACATAGCAGACTTCGAAAATTGGCTCAAGACTACTCCTGGTGTTAATAATACATCACTAACTGACTATGATGAGGAAATGTTTGACTTAGAACCAAATACAGTTAGAATGTCCGGTGTTTTCAGTGTATTAGGCACAGAAGAAGACTTCAACAGCAGAAAGCTTTGGTATGTTTTGAATAGTCTTGATTACATCGATACTACGAATGGTATGATGAGCCTTTTATCAGTAGATGATGAGTTAGTAATAAATAGCATAACCGCCGGTTCTAAATATAGAATTGTTGAGGTCTCAGTAGCTGCTGCTAATCCAAGAGTAAGACTTGAAAGAGTTATTGGTAACGAGCCAGTTCCTATTGGTCAAAACGTTTTGAAGATTTCATCACCACTTGTTGGAAATAAAAAAGTCAGAATTTCAGTTGGATATAACGAAAGGTCTGTAATATTCATTAAGCCTATGAATATGGATAGTTATATACTGTCTAGGGGCTTCAGTCTAGGAGTTGGCTTTTGGAGTAGTGAGCTAAGATTATCATCAAATGATTCAGACAATGGATTAACTCTTGAACAATATTATATTAGTAAAGTTTCAGATTATGGTCAAGTAGTAAAAGATCTAGTTGCAAAGAAAATACCGAATACCGTTTCAATTACGCCAAATGCTCCAGTTTTGAATAACTCTAATTTCAAAGTTGTGCAAGTAAATAAGCACGCAACTGAAAGTGCTAATGCAACTGAACTGAAAAATAAAAGCAATCAGGCTAGGATGCTTAAGTCTGAAATTAAGCAATTAGAAGATGCAATCGATCAGAAAAACAAAGAATTGGTCACAACTAGATTCCTTACGGAAGCAGCAAGAAAACAATTTGAAAACGAAATAGAAAGACTAATCAAGTCCAAAGAAACTAGATCTACACAGTTAAATACAGTAACTCAAGAAATGATGAATTTATCATCAGCGGTATCTAACGTGGAAGATATGAAATTCCGTATAAGAGGATTTTGGGATATACCAAGTGCTGTGTTATCAAGAGGTAGCAGACCACAAGAAGTTATTCAATTCATAGTAGAATGGCGTTATCTTAGTCTTGATGGCAAGGAAACACCAGTTGAAACTATATCCTTAGGTGGTGATACACAAAAAACAGCAGCCTTTTCCAATTGGAACCGTTTTGTCTCTGGCGTTAGAAGCAGAATATTCGATGCAACAACTGGCGAGTATTTCTGGGCAGCTGAAGATATCGCAAATCCTGACGCGGTAAACGTTAACCAACTTGATATCGCTATTAGTTACAACGAGCGTGTTGAGCTAAGAGTTAAGTCTGTGTCGGAAGTTGGTTGGCCCGACTCACCAGTCGAATCAGATTGGTCTAACATTATAAGTATAGATTTCCCAGAAGAGTTGAATAATAACATTCAGCAAACAAGAGCAATTATAACCGAAACTAATAAAGAAGATATAAAAGCTAGTATAGAATCTGACCTTCAATCACGAGGATTGTACACGCACTTGAATGAAACTACAACAATCAATAACAAGTCATATTTACACCAGACTTCAAGTATTCTTTCAGGATTCAAAGATGAGAATGGAATACCACTCGATCTTTTAGAATACCTGACTAGATTAGAGGCAAGAATTAAATTCCTTGAAGACGAAGGTCGTAGAACAAAAGGTGAGCTTGAAGTAGTAATACTCAGAGACTCAGAAGAATTTGTTGTTAAAAATGGAAGTGAGCTTACTTTCACGATTGAGTGTGAAGATTATCTAGAACCGTTTGTGGACCCGTTAGCTCCTATTGGAAGGGTTTATGCTAATAACATCTATGTTATTAAAGACTTTTTACTCAGAGTCAGGAATAAGGTTGCTAACTCACCACTTGGTTTATTTTCGAATAGGACATACATAAACAATCCTAATACTGATATTTATCGTGAGGCAGCTCCACAAATATTCTGGGTTAACAATCAGAATGAACTAATTTATTCTAACCTGACAGGTTTAACAAAAACACAAGCAGACAATCAATTCTTGTGGTCAGTTAACTTCGACAGTTTAAATGAAACTACCGTCACAAAGCTAGGAGATAATATTGGTAATGGGTTTATACCAGCAAATAGTAACTCTCTAACACCTATACTTTCTTCGACAGAATTCAATTTGGGCTATGGTGAGAACACACCTTTAAGCTTCGTTGGTAATAATAACTCTTTGCTAGATGTAACTAAGTGGATAGACCAAACTGTGAGTGTGTCAAGCACCACAAAGCTATTAACGACTATACACCCTGCAGTTCCAAGACTTGGTGCAGTCGTTGAAAACAATACTAATAAGAGAAGAGATATTGAGTCTGGTGAAGACATAAATATTCCTATAAATATTTACTTTAAGATGAATGCCTTAGACCCTGCAGGTTCAGGTGATAACTACCAATGGGTCGATCTCAATGGTTCGAAAAATACTATTAGACACACAAAGAAGATAAAATTCTTGATGGAGTCTGATGTTGATAACCGACCATTTGTCTTCACTGTGACATTCGTGATGAATAGAAGTAAAATTGTAGTTAATAGAATTCTTGACTATGGACCAAGCAGATACACGCCTGGTATTCCTGGATGATAGGATTACATAGCAATTGCTTTTTAATATATAAAAAGAAAAAGCATTTTGAAAAGTTTCGCACTCATCAGAACTTCTGTTGCTTTAACGACCAATGCGAAAGTGATGGTCCCAGGTAACTATAACTTGAGCCTAGACTCAATTGACTCCGATCCAGCGCTCTCAGCTGATAGGTTTAAAGGATTCAAATTCAGGAAAGACAATTGGTATGATGAGATACTACCGAAGTTTTTCCAAGGCTTACCACCGTCTATTGGCTTCAAAGTTAAAGACAATGATGATAAAGAAATCATGTTGTCTAATTTTGAAAATCAATATGATGATATTTACCAGTCAGGATGCCGTAATATATCAAATAATAAGTCATATAGCGAAGAATTCGAATGTTTTGCTCCACTTTACTTAGGAAGTGAATTACCTAGTCACTTCATAGTCTTCAGAATAGATGGACCTGGTAACATTAGTCTAAATAAGGATAACTTCAGATCAGAGATATTAGAAAAGTTAAAGGTCGTAACTATTTTTGATTTAACACCAGCGACACCTCTAGGGGAATGGTTAAATAAAAACTTTATAGAAAATGAATATAAACCAGATTATCCTCTTTATATAGACTTCAGAAGAGCAGAGTTTTCTTCTTGGAAAGGCATAGATTACGAAGTTGGTGGTTGGTGCAGCAAAAGTGTTTTCTTGGACACAACATTAGAGTATGAAAATACTTTCTTCGATTTAGAAAAATCAATAACTGATGGATACAGAGAAAACAAAGTTGTTTTTCCAAACATACTAAATCTGAGCTTTTTGTTCGACGATACCCCAGCAACACCAGATAGTCTAAGAAAATGGTCGTTGAATAGATACATGGGATTTTATTTAGACAACCTCGACAGAGTTTACGCTTATACACCATATGATTTAGAATCACTTAGAAGCGATGTAATAATACGACCTGGTAATATATTATCAAGTCCATCCAGTGAGAACCCATTTGTTAAAGAATGGTCAGATGCAGAGCCAACTTATGTAGAAGTAAACGGCTCATATTATAAAGTCGAAAGATACTTTAGAAATACATCACCAACTGAAACCAAGGTTGAGCTGGCTACTGGGGTTTACAGTGATGAAGTAGTTTTAGGTAGAAGATATTTTTGGAAGATACTTTCAGAAGATGATTTCACTGGATTAACATATTCTTCTATAAATTCTAATAATGTCGAAATCTCAAGTGATTCGAATGGTTGGTATATAAAGAAAACAAACGAAACTGAATTGATTCCGAAGTCTGATACTGCTGATGTTTGGATTGTGAAAATTCACGAAAAGTATCATACTCTAAAAAAAATCGGAAGTAATTGGTATATAAATTCAGACTATGGGTTTGAGTTATCAGACACAACGCTCAGATATTGGATAGATAAGTCTAATATATCCAGAACGGTTCAAGTCCCATTAGATCCGCTTAATCCTAGCATAAATTTTATAATATATCGACTTAATTTCACACAGATTAGAGACTTAGATACTAGCATAGTCGATACTAAATTTTCTAGATACGAATACGAGAATGAACTGAAGCTTACCGATACAGAACAACCTAAGCTTTATGCACAAGATTTATCTGCCAATATAAGTCCAGCACCATATAATGATTATTTAATTGAGAATAACCTAGCGAATGTTCCTTGCTCATCTGAATACACAGCAAATGGTGAGTTATTTCGCCTACAAGATAACAAGCTAACGCAATTGTGGAATAAGAATCCAGTCAGGGTAAAATGGGCATTTGATTCTTCTATTTCAGCAAATGACCATCCTTATCAGCTTAATAATTCTTTTTTGGCCGATGATTTTAATATGTCTACTAATGTATTCAGCTTTGCTCCTAAGAGATGGGATAGAAACTTGGATTACTTTTATTCAGTTAACTCGGCTACGAATTCAACTTTGTTTCATAGCTTACATGTTGAAGATTACAAAGCTAATGGAGATATCGACACCACATCGAATTTTGACTTATCTGAGTATTTAGATAATAGCAAAGATTACTTTACTTACTTTTTCGGAAAGAATTCTCACTTTTCATCTGGTAATATAATATCAAAAACTAACAAATGGTCAATCTTCCAGAAAGGCAACTCAGTTATACCAAACTCGACGTTATTCAAAGGAATCAAATTTGATATATTTAATGTTGTAGACTTGAAGATAGAAGATAATAAAATTAGCAACATCAATTTATCTGCAAACAATGAGTTTCAGGATTGGAAGTTTTCTGTTTTGCTGAGCAAAAATGATTTCAGAGTTGTAGCCAGCTCATCTACTACCGGAATAATCGAACCAACTTCGAATTTTCTTTCTTGGTCGACAATTGATGAATGGAAATATTCAAAATACTACACAACGACTCAGTTAGTCACTTACCAATATATTATTTGGCAAGCTAATAGTAATCATTCGACTACTAACCCTAGCTCCAACCCAGCGAAGTCACCTGATTGGATATTACACTCAACACAGAGTGGTTACTTTTCAGCGAGTTATTCAGTTTTTTGGCATCCACAGAAAAATTACACTTCGAATGATTGGGTTTATTATGCTGGTGATTATTATTTCTATGAGCCAAAAGGAACTAGTTATTCGTTTTGGAATCCAAGAGCTACTTATAACATTAATGATTATGTTATTTATGGTAAGGATGTTTGGAGGTCTACTACCGCAAGTAATTTTTACCAGCCCGGCGCTTCAGACTTAGTAAGAAACTTCACAACAAACGATAAGCCTTACTACTGGGAAAAATGGACAACATCAAACCCAACAGATTGGCAATTAGTGGAATTATGGTCTCAAAATAAAGTTTATTCCACTAGCTCTGTTAAATTCTCGAACTTTGAGAGAATATATCCGGGAAGACCTTATGTAGTATGGAACAATACTTTATACAAATTCATAGGAGCAACCTCTTCAACAGATGAGCCAACTAAAAGCACGACTTGGGAAAGGATTTATTCTTTCATTCCTGATTCTGACTTTGTTTATACAGGTATAACTAACTCAATAATCGAGATGAATAATACCTATTATCTTTGCCTTTCAAACCCAAATAGAGACACATTGGAGAATGGAATTTGCGTGTACATCAACAAAAAATGGAAAAATATACTCGTAAACATCTATATAAATGATAATACTCTAGCAAATATTAAAAATGCCAACAGAGACTCACTCTACAATCAACTTTATGGTAATCTGACTGCTGCGAATCTTATATCAGCTATGTCTAATATGGCGAATAAATTCGGCTTTTCTGATTATTTGAAGTATGTAGTAATTTCAGATTCGGGACTTTCTGTTTGGGATTACACTACAATAAATACACTACCTTATTTAATCAAACCTCAGATGCCAGACTATCTTTGGACAAGATATGGTAGTCTTTTAAAGCAAGCAGTTGGGTTAAATCAAAACCTAATTAAACCAAAAAGAGCATTGGTCAATCGAAACATCGAAACGATAGATATGCTCAACTATTATAACGGCAACAAGCCAGCAACAACAATTGAAAGAAACAAACTTGAGCCTGAGCTAGTCGCTAACTATAGTGGCTTGGAAAATAAAATATTCAATCTAATGTGGCGTTATAGTGGAAATTATTCTCCGCTAACTTATGAAATACCTTTGTTTAAAACAGAGCTAGTAGGTGCAACAGATAGTGGGAACTTCAAGTTTGATACTACTTTAACTGACTTCGGAATGATGCGAGAAAGAATTATGTCTAAAGTAAATAGAGCAGACAATGTGCTTAAGCTAAGAAGAAGCACAGACTTATTATCTGTTTATCCGATGTTAGATGAGTTTGGTTATACAACTGCTCCATTTTTCATATTTAAGTCTACATGGGATAAGGAGTTTTATAGAGAGTGCTTGGATTTAACACAAGCTGATATTCCTATATTATTAACAAATAAAATTGTAAGATTCGAATGAGAAGAAGTTATATATCGCCAGAATTCAAATACTTGACAAGATCAGGTTCGCTTAATATGAAAGAAACAACATCGTTTTTTGGATCTAAGATGTTGGATATTGAAGATTCAATTGTTGTAGATAATAGTAATCTAGTTTATTATTCAAATACTCAAGGAGAACAGATAAACTTTAGTCTTGAGAGAAATAATCCAGCAGTCGTTTATAATACTGTATCAGATAAGCAATCAAATCACACGATAATTCAAGATAAAGCACAAAGTCAGAACCAAATAAATTCCAACTGTAGGTGGATAATAGATGTTGAGTTAAAGAAAATTTTACAAAATTACCTTTTTGCACAACTAAAGCAAGCTAGAACGTTTGAAGGTGTTTTAAATGTAGATACACTATTTGGAAATGTTGATGATTCAATTAGACAATATGTAACAGCTAATATTCTGAGTAGATACACTTTTACAGGAGTTGATTTTTATGTTGAGTATGTTGACTTATCTAACCAAGACAGAAAAAGGTTTGTTAATACTTTTCGCGAAATAACAACTGCTAGCTCTACAACTACAAGAATACAATCAGTTGCTAACTTCGATAACTCTAAATTGAGAATAATATTCGACCAAGAAAGACCAACTACTACTAGCGTATTTGACTATTACTTCATACCTAAATGGCAAAAAGTTTAAACAATATATGAGAAAACAAGATAAATACGAATTGGTCGCAGCCCTACTATCTAGATTCGAACAAAACAGATGGTTATTATCTAAGTTTTTAGTTGACAACGAAGCCATTAATGAGTCTTTTTTGAAGAAGATAAACACCGACTGCCTTTCTGATGAACCACCAGTCTTCAGAGATTTAACCGAGCTTAATGATTACCTAAATAAACTAATTAACCGGGAGTGTGGCATCAACACGGTAGACTTAGAAAAAAAGCTAGCCGAGCTATTAGATGAAGAAAGATATGAAGAAGCAGCAAAACTTAGAGATTGGCTAAAGAAAAATAAAAAAACTAAATAGAAAACTTTGTTAATTACCAGACATAAAACTTCAAATTGATTTTATGCAACAAACAAAATTTCTAAGAAAAAAACTCAAAATGATGGAGCTAGAAGCCGACTTCGACTTCGACATGCAAAAGCTCGAACAACAATGGAAAGCCAAGACATCACTTATGGAAAAAATGATGAGTGGTTATGTCTTCTCTAGTCCTGAATTAAACGAAATCGTTACCGCAACTTTTGTCGGCTCTACAAATGAGTATTTGCTTTTTGAAGCATCTTTCAAGGACTATATACGTGTCGAGAATCGTCCTAACGAATCTAAATACCTCAAAAACACGGCTATCGGTGACAAGGTAGATGTAGCAATCGTTGAGATTAAAGACAAAGATTTTATTATCCGTGGCTCACTCAGCGCACTCTATGAAACTCGTGCTCACGAAACACTACTGAATATCAGTGAGGGAGACTTTGTAACAGCTTTTGTTAAAGAACTTACTCCTGCTGGTTACAATGTTGAAATTTCCTACGAAGGTGTAACTCTTCCAGGCTTCATGCCAAATACACTTGCTGGTATTAACAAACTTTATGATACCGACTCAGTATTGGGTAAAACACTCGAAGTAATGATTGAGTCTTACTCTGGTGATGAAGGCACTTATATCGTATCACGTAGAAGGTATCTTCAGACGCTGATTAAGTCTGAAACAGCCAAGCTCGAAAGAGGGGTTGTTTATAAAGGCCATGTTACTGGAACAACTGCTTTCGGTGTTTTCGTCGAATTCAATGAATGTCTTACAGGAATGATTCACAAAACGAATATCAATCCTGAGTATCAAGACAAAATCGAGCAAATCATTCCTGGTACAGAAATTGACTTTTACGTTAGAGAAATCATTCCTTCTGCACCTTTTGACAAGATTATCTTGACGCAAACCTTGAAAGAATCACTTTGGGACACTATTCATGTTGGACAAGTGCTAACTGGTTGGGTTAGGGAAAACAAACAGTTCGGAACACTTGTGCAGCTTGATGATGAAACTATGGGTCTTATTCAAACCGTTGAAACCGAAAGACTTTCTAAGCTTCCAAATCCTGAAGATGAAATTAAAGTAAGAGTAGCAAAGGTTCTTCGACAAAATCGAAAAATTATCCTTACTCTAGCTTAATTAAATAAAACCTCTCAAAAAAAATGAGAGGTTTTTTTGTTTTTGTCAATTTCGTTCCGTATCTTTGCAGAAATATTCAGAAAAATGAAAGTTGTAACACGAATAGCGCCTTCTCCTACTGGACTTTTGCACTGCGGAACACTTCGCACAGCACTCTACAATTATCTTTTTGCCAAGCAAAATGACGGTATCTTTTACCTCAGAATAGAAGACACGGATCAAAAAAGATTTGTAGAAGGCGCAGAAGACTATATTAAAAGATCATTCGAATGGGCAGGATTCAAGCCTGATTACGCACCTTGGAAGCCAGGCACAGGACAATTCGAAAAAATGCGTCAATCCGAGCGAGATTATTCACATCACATCAATTATCTTTTAGATAATGGCTTGGCTTATTATGCGTTTGATACTGAAGAAGAACTTGCTGCCGCGAGGTCACAAGATCCCCACTTCGCTTACAACTACGCTAAGCGTCAATCACTTCGTAACTCTATCTCACTTTCAAGTGATGAAGTTACATCACTTATTGCATCAGGTAGTCCGTATGTTATTAGGTTTAAAACACCCCAGTCTAAAGAAATTGTCTTTAACGACATGATTCGTGGCGAAGTGTGTTTTAATAGTGATACTATGGATGATAAAGTGTTGGTTAAGTCCAATGGGATTCCTACTTATCATCTTGCGTCTGTCTGTGATGATCACGATATGGAAACAACTCATGTGATTCGTGGTGAAGAGTGGCTTCCTTCAACTCCTTTGCATATCATGTTGTATGAGGCTTTCGGTTGGACTGCTCCTGAGTTTGCTCACTTGCCTACGATTCTTCGTCCTGATGGTCGTGGAAAAATTTCTAAGCGTGATGCCCTGAAGTATGACCTTCCTATCTTTCCTTTCGGTGGTGAAGCTGAAGATGATAAAGGTAATCTAGTGAAGTATAAAGGATTCAATGATACGGGCTTCGAAGCAGATGCAATACTCAACTTTCTGTTGCTTCTTGGTTGGGCACCGTCAGATGACAGAGAAATTTTTTCTATGTCAGAAATGATTCAACATTTTAGTCTCGAACGTGTGCATAAGGCTGGTGCAAGGTTCGATATTAAAAAAGCAGAGTGGTTGAATGCCCATTACTTACAAACTCGTGATTTTTCTCAGCTCGTTAATTCTTTGAATATTGATACAACACCATATTCACAAGACAAGCTGATACAGATTGTTGAGCTTGCTAAATCGAGAAGCACATTCAAAAGCGATATCGAAAAAGTAGCAGCTATTTTTGATACTTCTTTTGAAATCACACCTCAGGTGTCGTCAGATAATTTCAGCGTTGTTATGTCAAAGTTTCTTGACACAGCAACTTCTTGGGAGGACTCTGTAGCACTGAAGCAAGAAATGAATGATTGTTGCGTTGCTCTTGGTGTTAAACCAGGCAAAATAATGCCAGAGCTTAGAAAAGCACTTTGTGCTGGTCTTCCAGGTCCAGACTTGTTTATCACTATGTCAGTGCTAGGTAAAACACAGACTAACAAAAGAATTAAGAAATTTATTCAAAATTAATTTGGTAGTCTGAAAACTATTTGCTATCTTTGTGAAACAAAACATCTAAATCATGGCTTTCGTTACAAAAAATTTCAAGGAATACGACAAAAAGATTCTTATTGATTCTATCTCAGGGATTGATATCTCAAGAGAAAATGAGCTTGTGATTACCAAATACTTTGGTGTAACGAAAGCCATAACTAGAGTTTCTTCTCGTTATGAAATTTTTGACATCAAGAATTTCATGATTCAAAAAATCGGTGCTATCGAAGAGAATTTCAAGATTCATCGATACAAGCTTCGAATTAACAGAGGACAACAAAGTCTTGTTCTTATTTCAGATCCAATTGAAGTAGGAGGACTTAACTTTTACAAGTCTTTTTATATTCTCAATTCTTCTGATAGGTCACGTAGGCTCAGCCTTCACATGGGTCTAATGAATGACAACGACGGTAGTTATGCTATTTGGGGTATCAAGAATATGTCTTTTTTCAAAAAACACCTTACTGGAATCACCGAGAATGCTGATCAAGCATCTCAGTCTATCTCCGGTGAGACTTTTGATGAGCAAATCGAATCTCTCAGGAGTATTGTTGGACAAAAAGTAATGTTGTCTAAAGTAAGAGACATTATTGTTGATGAGGATTCTCAGATTAATCACCGTAAATTTGATGCATTCAAAAATACGTTGATTAGTGAGGCAAGTGGTTTGACTGCTTCAAATTTGAATCTACTTCGCACACCATCCGAGAAAATTGAGATTAACAGTGAGAATGACTTTTCGATTGATGCGTTTCTTGTGTTTGGTCTTTATATGCGAATCTTCCGTAATCAAGACTCACATATTGTAAAAAAAGAAACCGAGCGAATTATGTCAATTACTCAGTGGTTTATCAGAAACGAAAAACTGAAGTCTCTGTTGATGGAATTCTAATTGTTAAAAAACCTAGTAACTATATATGCAATCAAAGCTTTTAATTTCAGACAAACTGCGCGACATTCTTGTTAAAATGGAGAATGCCTCAGTAATTGCTCGCCAACTCCTTGATTTGGCGGACGACATCACCAAGCATTCTACCCACGAAGATCATCCAGATTATCTTTGCCAATCGAATGATGAGCCGACTAACCTTTCTTATCTCACTCCCGAGAGGATTCAGTCACTCAAGACGCAGCTTGCTGACTTCAATACTGATGTTTGGACAACCAAACGTAGGTTTCGTTCTCGCCCAGCCGCACTTGTGCAGAAAATTCTCACGGATGTTAGCGGTAGAGATGTTGAGATATTCAGCAATGTCTTCAAGTCTATTGTCCGCCTAACAAAGTTTAAATTCTCTATTGTTGATGGTGAAGATATTGCTCGCTGGTATCATCACTCCAAACAAGCTGACTGTGCTGGATCACTCGGTCAGTCTTGTATGAAGCACGATTTTTGTCAAGATTACTTTGACATCTACACTCAGCATCCAGAGGTTGTGAAAATGCTTATTATGACTGATGAGCGTGGTAAGCTACTTGGTCGGGCACTTCTCTGGCAATCACCGACTGCTAAAGTAATGGATAGGATTTACACTATCAATGACGAAGAATTGCCTTATCACTTCAAAACTTGGGCACTTGAAAATGGCTTCATCTACAAGACACACCAAAAATGGAATGATAGCCTGCACTTTATTAAGGAAGGCAATAGTGTGGTTGAGCGCTTTTCGTTCACTCTTCCTGGTTACCGTCATGTTTCTAGAAAGTTTCCGTATATGGATACTTTCAAGTTTTTCGACTCGACTAAAGGCATAATTTCAAATTACCTTACCGATGGATGTGATATGTTACTTATGTCACCAGAAGGAAAATCACTGCCTGCTGATTCCTTGGTAGAAGATTACTTTGAAAACATCTATTATCACAGACATGAGATGGTTTCAATAAGTTATCTTACTGGCTCATCTGTTTCTGTAAGAAGTGAGAATTGCCGGCATTCTCATTCACTTGATACTTATATCCTTCGTAGGGATGCTTTTTATTCTCAGGTTATAGATGATTATATTTTCTCAAAGGAATTTTCACATCTAAATGACATTGACAGAATCAAAAATGCTATCAAAGAAAGGTGTCGCGCCGATTTCGACTACTTGGTATCTGTTCTCAAGAAAAAAGAAGGAACGAGTAAGACTGATGACGAGGTTGATAAGTTGTATAAGCAATTCCGAAAAGACACCAGGTCTGGTAATTATTCTTGGATAGACGAGATTGCCGCCGAATGGGTAGATTCTATTGAGGATTTCTATGAAGAAGTCAAGAAAGAATCTATCACAGAAAAGCTTAAAAGTGCATCGGAAAGGTTATTTGGCGGCTCTGTTCAAAGTGACTTTTTGAGAATGTTTCGTGAAAGTATCACCTATCAAGAAAGTACAGCAGCGGAAATCATGGAGAATCCCACCATCACTGCTATCATGACATCACCTCCACAAGACAACCCCGATTACACCTCTTTATTTTAGCCTTTTTCATGAAAATAGGTTACAAATTACAATAGTCAATCTCAAGGTTGGGATGCTCAACCCAACCTTGAATTTTAAGTTCGAAAAAACAAATGAAAGATACTAAACCAAGAGATTTACTTCTCGAAAAAGTCAGAAAACAAAATCATCCTAAAGAGATTGATGGTGTAGTTTATTTGTCTTTTGATGGTATTTATTTGCCCACCACAGAAAAGCCATCATCCAGAGAAAAGACTTGGATCACACTACGACAGATTACAGATGAATTTCCTGAGTTTTTTGATAAAATAGAAGACATATTTGCATCTAAAAGTCCTGAATACAACTCGAAAGCAAAAGATTACGCTACCAGTGTAATGAAGTTTCTCGAATTAAATTCTTGGATTTCTTGGAAACAATTCGATTCTACCTGGCGTATCTGTTCCACTTACGAAGCATATAAGCAAGGTAAATCAAGAGGCTATTATAGTTACGGTAGTGTTATTTCAATTCAGAAATCAGGCATCACCTTCACTGACAGAAGTAACATCATTCCTTTAGTAGAAAAGGCTACTACTGATAAGGAAATGGATATGCTACACACTAGGATTTTCGGATGCCCGCCTCGATTCGAAGAAGAAGAAATCGAAGGTTACAGTGTAGCATACGACAGCAATGGTACAAGATTCTTCGCATTACCCACAGGCGAAGAAAAGTTAGAAGATTATTTGTCGTTTGGTTTAAGTTTCAAAGGTTTGACTATCTGAATTGATTTTAGGAGATAAGGGTCATTCTTATATATACTCGCATGAATTATATAGGAATCGACCCTTCTCTTATTTCTACAGGTCTCGTAGTCAATGGAAAGCTATTTAACTATTGTAAAGAATCACATGCCGCCACTAAAAACGGACTTTCTAAATGGTTTAAAATGTGTGAGCAATATGTTGCATTTAGATACATCGAACTTCGTGAATTTTCTTCTTACTCAGAAGGTGAATTAGTAAAGCTTAAAGACTATGATAAAATAACTGATAGTATCATTTCTGATATTGAATCAAATATTAACAAACAAGAACAGACGAAAATAGCAATCGAAGGCTTTAACTTTGGATCTAGTGTAGGTGACTTAGTCGACCTAGTTGCTTTTTCAACACTTTTGAGAAAAAAGCTCTATGATTATATAAGTAAAGACATAACAGTGATGTCCCCTCTAACTCTCAAGCTTGAATCATGTAAGCTAACTTATCCAGCTAAGGATATTGGTAAAAAGAAACCAAAGCTCGAATGGCGAAACAATCAAGGTATTTCAGGAGGAAACTTCACGAAAAGGGAAATGTTTCTTTCTATCATAGAGAATCAAGAAATCGATGATGAATGGTCCAACCATCTAAAAAGCATAAAAGATGAAGTATTAGAAAATAAAACCATCAAGAAGCCCTATGAAGATATTAATGATAGCTGGCTTTTATATCAGATCATAAAAAAAGGCATAGCCGTTGATTAAATTGTATCGTCAAGGCTATTTTTTATATCACTTTTGTCTACAATATGCAAAAATTTTTTCAATTGCTGCTGTGATTCTGAGTCAATCCTGTACCATCTAGAAGTTTTCAAAAACTCTATAACATCCTTGACATCATCGTAAAGTTCTACGCCATGCTGTTGGTAGTAGTCTACATATAACATTTCAATAAACTTTTGATACTTGAGTTTGTATTGTGAATGAAGTTTCATAATTTCCTCAGAAATTTGATACTTCAGTTCTGAGTAAGGCTTCGAATTTTCCTTCTCTAATTCGCGTATCTTTTCTTTCAAATTATCATTCATGTCACTCAAGTCATTCCAATCCTTTTCGTAATCAGGATTTGTGAAACAATTCCAAACTCTCTTTACCTTCTTAAACCGTGGATCTTCAGATTCTTTTTCCCAAACAAGAAAGTCTCTAATCCATTCGACTGCGTTTGAGATTATTGATACTGGGTTAAATTTTCTTAGAAAATTAAAGTCCTCATTCAAAGAATATTTCTTATTTTCGTTTACTCG
>JACCDW011490575.1_pt1 | contig 35498 bp, 25 predicted proteins | sample 7449781 | NCBI WGS metagenome assembly JACCDW01 (sample SAMN15323449, study PRJNA562643) | freshwater metagenome | isolation source: river surface water | place: USA:Blue River Watershed | collected 2017-08-18
AGCGGCGGCCGCGCCGGACGGGGCCGCGCGCATGGGCGTCGCCGGCACGGTGGCCGTCTGGGCCGGCAGGCTGGAGGCCAGCGGCAGCAAAGCGGCGGCCAGGATGGCCGGGAGTGAGGTCGCGAAGGAGTGATTCATGAAGGGGAGACGGGAGTGGCTTGACGTACGACGGCGGGCTCAGGGTTCAGCTCAGAAGGGAACGGCGAAGGATGTTTCAAAGGTGCGCCCGAAGGCCCAGCGCCCGTGCAGGCCGGCGTTGAAACCGTAGATGTTGTTGAAGAACGGCGGCTCCTTGTCGGTGACGTTGGCGATCCCAAGCCCGAGACGCACACCCTTGCCGAAACGCCCCCAGACCGGGCGCTTGAACTCGTAGGTCCCGCGCACGTCGATGAGCTGCATGGCCGGCGTCTTGTAGCTGCTCGGGGTCACGCCCGCCTGGTTCGTGTCGAAACCACTCATGTAGCTCAGGGACGCGAAGGCTCCCCACGGCCCACGGCTCCAGTTGAGGGAGGAGGAGATGTTCCAACGCGGGCTGGAGTACGTGTCGCCCACGTCGTTGATCGGCGCCGCGCCGACCGTGAGCTGGCGCGACTGGCGGATGGTCTTGGCGGCGTTGACGGAAAGGCGCCAGCGGCCGAACCGCTCCGACGGGAGGCGGTAGTCGGCCCCGAAGTCAGCGCTGTCGTTGCGGATGACGCCGAAGTTCACGTACTGCACGAAGAGCGTGTTGATGGTGCCGGGCAGGCCCGCCGCGGTATCGGCCGCGGTCGGCGCATTCCGGACGACCAACCCCGGGAAGAGCGCGGGGTTGTTGAGGATCACGGTCGAGGAGAGCGACTGGATGGCGTTGCGCTGCTCCGTGCGGTAATAATTCGCCGACAGCGAGAGGCCCTTGGCCCACGGGGCCTCAATCACGGCCCCGAGGAAGCGGTTGGTCGAGGTCTCCGCCGCGAGATCCGGATTGGGCCGGGTCACGAGCGTGACGGGCGTCGGGGCGTTGCCGCGGAAAGGATCGTTGACCGTCGACGTCGTGGTGGTGTTGGGGCGGCGGTTCTCGGTGAGACCGGGCGAGCGGTAGCCCTCGGAGTGGCTGCCCCGGAGCAGCAGGGAACGGAAGGGCGACCAGGTCAGGCCCAGCTTCGGCACCCGGCTGCCCTCCTGGGCGGTGATTTGCTCCGCCCGGCCCGCGAGGTTGGCCTCGAACCGCTCCACCAGCGGGATCCGGTTGGACTTTCCCACGAAGGGCAACTGCAGCTCGGCGAAGGCCGACCGCGTGATGCGCTTGCCGGTGTAGGGCGTGGTGGTCGCGACGACCGGGAAACCGGCGTAGGTCACCGCGATGTTCGTGTTCTTGTCGCGATCGTAGGAGGCACCCAACGACATGCGGGCCGGGCCGCCCCAGATGGAAAAAAGCTCTCCGTTGGCCGTGAAATCGACGCTCTCGAGCCCGGAGCGGCCGTCGGCCGTCGGGTACAGCGCCGCCTGCTCGAGGAGCGCGGCCTGGTTCGGCGCGCCGGGAACCCGCTCGTCGATGAACGGGTTGAAACGCTGCGCCGGGTCGCTGCTGTTGGCGAAGGCGTTGAACGCGACCTGGTTGAAGGATCGGCTGATCGAGAAATACCTCTGGTCCTGCCAGCGGTAGCCGGCATCCCAGCGCCAGGTGGAGAGGAACTTTCCTCGCACGCCGAAGGTGAGGGTCGTGGAGTCGGTCTTCGTCCGCTGCGAGACCTGACCCCACTGGGGCAGCAGCATGCCGAAGGAGATGTTCTCCCCGAAGATGTTGTTGGCGGCGGAGACGGCCACGTTGGCGACATAGGCCGGCAGCGTCTTCGCCGTGCTGCGGGACTGCGTCGCGCTCACCGTGCCGTAGGCCTCGATCCCGTTCGGCAACTGGTAGCTCGCGGTGCCCGTCACGCCGCGCCTTTCCGCAGCGGAGACCAGCTGCGTCCACTCGGCGGGATTGGTGATGCGCTGCCCTTGGGCGACGATCAGGGTGCCGGTCTGTCCGGGATCATTCGTCGAGCGACGCTCGAACGCGGCGATGGCGGGCGTGGAGGCCGAGCCCGCCGGGGCGAGCAGGACGCGGACGCCGGGGATCGAGGCGAAACCCGTGGCGGCCGTCGCCTGCACGGAGGCGGGATAACCCCATTGGATGCGCTGGTCGGTGCCGTAAACCGGCGCGCCGGTGGTGGGGCTGTAGCCCTGGATCCGCGTGCGATGGTCCATCCGCTTCGAGAAGGCCCGCTGCGAGGCATAGAGCGGATCGCGGTCGTAGTAATCGACCGCCAGCGTACCGCGCAACTTGCCGCCCGCACCGGAGAAACCGGTCGTCACCGTGCCCTGCCGCTCACGCGCGCCGCCATGCTCGCGCAGTTTCACGGATCCGCTCACCTCGGTGCCGACCCAGGACTTCTTCAGGACGATGTTGATGACGCCCGCCACCGCATCGGCGCCGTAGATCGCGGAGGCGCCGTCGGTGATGATCTCCACGCGCTCGATGAGCCCGAGGGGAATGGTGTTCAGGTCGACGAAGCCCTGACCGGTCGTCGATCCACGGTTGCGTTCTCCCGCCTGCGCCACCCGGCGTCCATCCACCAGCACCAGCGTCGAGCCGGAGCCGAGTCCGCGCAGGCTGACGCCCGAGACGCCGGTCTGCACGGGCGAGTTGATCGCCAGCGTGGGACTGGCGCCGGTGAACGGAATCGGCGGCAGGGCATTCTCGGTGCGCTGGCCGGCCGCCATGTTGAGGTCATCCGGGGCGCTGTTCCGCCCCGCGCCCACGCCGCTGTAAGTCTGCGGCAGCGTGCGCATGAAGTCGGCGAGGTTCATCGCGCCGGTGGAGCGGATCTCCTCAGCGTTGTACACCGAGACGGGCGAAGGCCCGTCGACCTGCGTGCGCGGGATCCGGGAACCCAGGACCTCGACGGCCTCCATCGCCACCGGGGACGCGGGGCCGCCGGCGGGGGCCGGTTGGGCGGCGAAGCAGGCCGCGGCGGACAAGATCAGGGCGGCCGGGAGCAGACGGACCGGGCGTGAGCGGGAAGCGCGATTGAGGCTTGGCATGGCGAAGAGCGGCCTCTGATGGGACCGAATCCGCGCGCCGGCGATGCCAAACTCACTCGCGACCTACGGCGGCCAGCCGCCGTCGACGTAGTCGCGCGGAGCCAGGCGCGACGGGTCCACCACGACATGCCTGACCCGCTCTCGCTTCCAGGTGTAAGTGATGTGCACGCGACCGTCCTTGGCCTGGATGACGGCCGGGTAGCTGTATTCCCCGGGCTCGTTCTCGAGGACCAAGCCCGCCTGCCAGGAGCGGCCGTCGCGCGAGACCGCGACGTTGAGCGGAGACCGCTTGCCGCCCCACTTGCCCGGCTCGCCCGGAATGTGGTTGTAGACGATCAGGTGGCGGCCGTCGCGCAGCGTGAGGGCGTCGGTGCCGGAGTTCGGATTCGGCAGCGAACCGAGCGTCATCGGCTTCCACGTCGTGCCGCCGTCGGCCGACTCCACCTCGAAGACCTTGTTTTGCCGGGAGCGGCCGATCGCGAGGAGCCGGTCTCCCCCGAGGAACAGGATGCTCGGCTGGATGGCGCGGATCGCCTCGCCGTCGTTGACGGGCCCGATCAGTTCCCAAGTGCGGCCCAGGTCTCGCGTGCGCTCGAAATGCACCGCCCACTTGCTCATGCGCTCCGGGGTCTCGGTGCTCACGGGCGAGAGGATGTCGCCGTTGGCCAGCTGCACGGGACGGTTCTTGATGGGTCCGAGGATTCCCTCGGGCAGCCGGCGCGGCTGCGACCACGTGCGGCCGCCGTCGGCCGAATCCATCATCATGCCCCACCAGGTCTCGGGCGTGGGCCCGCACTTGTAGAAGAGCAGCAAGGGGCCGGTGCGGGGCTGGAAGAGCACGGGATTCCAGGTCGGGTGACGGACCACGGAACCGTCGGGACGGCGGTACTGAACGCCGTTCGCGACCTCGACCGGCTCCGTCCAGCGGCCGCCCTCGAGTCGCGAGACCCAGATACCCACGTCGGGGTGCTCCTCGCGCGTGCCGCCAAACCACGCCGCGACCAGCCCGCCGCCCGCCGCCTCCTCGATCGTGGAAGCATGGCACTGCGGGAACGGCGCGCGCTCATAGATGAAGCCGCGCGAGAGGATGGCCGGAGAGTCGGCGGCACCGACGGTGCCTGCGAAGGCGAGCAGGCAGATGAACAGGAGGGGTGAGGTTCTCATGGGGAAAGCGGACGTTGGGGCAACAGAGGGCGGGGAACTACGGCCCCACCACAACCGGAAACCACGCGGTTTCAAACTATGAACGCCCTGACCCCGCCGGAAAGGTCCACTCCGTGAAAAGAGTCCAAGCGTTATCTGTTTCCGCAGCCGAAAATCGGAACGGGTTCGTTCTTCGACCGCACCGCGGACTGGGGCCCGAAGTGGCGTCATCGGACGCTGTGACCCTCATCCGGCGGACCGGTCTTCGCCGCATCGCGGATGATCAGCCAGAGGAAGAACAACATGAACGCGCCGCCCGCGGCTCCCACGAGCAGGTCGTCGCGGCGGGCGGTCAGCGCCCACCGACCGGGATCTGTGAGCGCGACGGAACTGAAGGCGACGGAGGTCGCCGCAGCATCAAAGGGGCCTGACGGAAGGACGGCATTCATGGCGGCGGCAGACGCCGCAACGATCGCATCGCGCCATGGCCCCGCACCGCGTCCCTTGGCGAAGAAGACCCCTTTCGTGGCAAAGGGTCAGCGCGCGGCGACCGAGTCGTCCGGAACGAGCCGCGCGATGCGGCCGGGGCTGTTCATGGCGAGGTAGAGCAGTCCGTCGGGACCGGTGACGACGTCGCGCACGCGGCCGTAGCCCTTGAAGATGATCTCCTCACGCACCACCCGGTCACCTTCGGTCTCGAGTCGCTTCAACTGCTCGCCGCCTAGGCACGCCACGAACAGGTGGTTCCGCCAGCGGGGGAATCGTGCGCCCGCGTAGAACTCGATGCCCGCCGGGGCGACCGAGGGGGTCCACGCCGCGGCCGGCGGCCGCATCGTGGCATCACCGGCCGTGAACGTGCGCCGGCGATCCGTGCCGCGCGAGGTCACGGGCCAGCCGTAGTTCGCCCCCGCGACGATCACGTTCACCTCGTCGCCGCCGCTCGGCCCGTGCTCGGTTGCCCAGAGCGCGCCGGTGGCCGGATGAAACTTCAGGCCCTGCGCGTGGCGGTTGCCAAACGTCCAGACCGAGGGCCAAGCACCCGGGCGGCCGGCGAAAGGGTTTTCGGGCGGAGTGCTCCCGTCGTCGAGGACGCGGTGGATCTTGCCGAGCGGACTGGACAAATCCTGCGCCGCCTCGGGCAGGCCACGGTCGCCGAGGGTGAAGAGGAGCCTCTCGTCGCGGTCGAACAGGAAGCGGCAGCCGTAATGCGTCCAGTTGGACGCGTAGCTTTCCGACGGTCCTCGGAAGATCTCCCGCTGGTCCACCCAGGCGCCGTCGCGGATGCGACCGCGCACGATGACGGTCATCGACGTCGAGGGGTCGCGCCCGGTCTCGACGTAGGCGAGGTAGATCCAGCCGTTCTCGGAGAAACGCGGGTGGGCGATGACGTCGAGCAGCCCTCCGTCCTGCTTCACGAAGATCGCGGGCAACCCGCGCACCGGCTCGGGTTCGAGCCGGCCGCCGCGGATGATGCGCAACCGGCCCTCGCGCTCGGAGACGAGCAGGCGGCCGTCGGGCAGGAACTCGAGGCCCCACGGCGTCTCGACGCCCTCGACCCAGGTCTCGAGCCGAGCCGCGTGCAGCTCGGTCGCAAGGGGCAGCGCCGCGGGCGGACGCGGATGCGTGATCCGTCCGGCGGCATACTCGGCGGCCAGCGAGCGGATGTGCCGGATGATCCCACGCATCTCCGGCTCCGTGAGCACACCCTCGAAGCCCGGCATGCCCGACTGCGGGAACCCCTGCCGGATGCTGCGCAGGACGGCTTCCTCCCCGCCCCCATGCGTCCACAGCGGATCGACGAGGTTGGGCGCGGGGCTGCCGACCAGGTTCCGGTTATGGCACGTCGCGCAATGCTCGGCGGCGAGCGCGGCCGGATCCCGCGGCTCGACGGCGGCCGCGAGGGCGGGAACCAGGAAAAGGACGAGGCGCGCGCCGATCTGCGCGAGGGCGGGGGGCATCACCGGCGCAGGAAAGCCGGCCCGCCGGACCGACTCAAACCCCAACCTTCGCCGGTGAGATCCGCGGCCTAGAAATCCGCCGACAAGGTGAACCGGTAATTGCGCGGCTCGTTCAGGTACACGCGCAGGTATCCGTTCTCCTGCGCGTTGAGGCGGCCGACGCCGACGAGGTAGGAGTTGGTCAGGTTGCGGACGTTCAGCTGCGCGCTCATCGGGAGGCGCCGACCCGGGAGCGTGAAACGGTAGCCGGCGAAGGCGTCGACGAACAGCGTGGGCGTGCCCCAGATCTGGCGGCCGTCGATCTGGGAGATGCGCGTGAGGTTGCGGCTCTGGAAGCGTCCGGCGCCGCCGACGAACGCGCCCTTCAGCCGTCCGTCGGCGAAACGGTAACGCGCGGTGACGTTGGCCTTGTACGGCCGGGTGCCGAAGGCGCTGTTCTGAAGGGCGGCCATGGCGTCGATGTTCTCGTGGGCGGTGGCCAGCTGCTGGTTGACCGCGGCGAGGAGGGCGGCATCGCCCGCCGCGGCGGCGCGCCACCTCGGCTCCCATTCGGCGAAGAAGCCGTAGACCTCCTCGAAGAAGTTCTCGCGCTTCCGCTCAGAGTAGGAGAGCCCGAGACGCAGCGTGAGGACCTTGGTCGGATTGGCGATGAGTTCGGCCTCCCATCCCTTCGTCACGGCGTCGATGGTGGCCGCGTTGAAGAACTTCAGCTCGGAATCGAACTGGGCCTGCGTGATGCGGCCGGCGGCCAGGAGGGCATTGTAGATGTTCACCATGGCGGTGCCGCCGAGGGAGGTCGACGTGTTCACCGAGAGGCCGTCGGGGATGATCACGGCATCCTTCGTCTGGCGGGTCTCGTACGCGCCGAAGCGGAAGAAGAGGCGGTCGTCGCCGAGCACGTCGACCATGAGACCGACGTCCCGGCCGATGCCCTCGGTGGGCGGCGGCGTCTTGCCGGTCGGGAGGACCGTGCGGTCGAGGCGGGGGGTGCCGCTGTTCCGCGACTCATTATAAAAGAGGGACGCACGCGGCAGGACGTGGAGGACGGCCCCGGCGGTGAAGGTCTTCGGCCGGTACCGGTTGAAGGCGATGGCGCCATTGAAGTCCCACTCGTTGAGCGCGAAGCGGCCCGACGTGTAGCGCGGATCGTTCGGATCCGTGATGCGGGCCTGATCATGGGTGCCGAACGTGATCGGGTCGACGCGGTACCCGAGGGTGGTGACGAGGCGCTCCTTCAGCCAGTAGCTCTGCGCGGCGAACATGTACGACCGCGCATCCTGGGTGGTGCGGGTGTTGGAACGGGTGCGGGAGGCGAAGTGCGAACGGTAGGTGTTGGCGCCGATCGTGAACGCCGGGATCTCCTGGGTGGGATCGGCGGCGTAATAGGTCTCGAATCGTCCCTCGGTCACGTAACGACGCCGCCAGGGCTGGTTGGCGGCGGCCTCGGGGTTGGCGGCGTTGGAAATGGCGAGGTTGGCCTGGTTGACCAGGATCTCGTTCTGCCAGCGACGCAGGCGGTCCTGCCGCGTGGCCTCCGCCAGCCCGGCCAGACGGTGGCGGCCGAGCCACGGACCGAGGTTCGGCTCCCAAGCGACGCTCAGGCGGTAGATCTCGTTGCGGTCCCTGAACGGGTCGCGGCCCCAATTGTCCTCCAGGTAGAGCTGGCGCACGCGGGGGTTGGGCACGACGGCCAGGGCCGCGGTGGGGATGCTGGGGTTGGGATCGCCGGCGAGGAACACGTTGGGGTTGATGTTCCCGCGGGTGAGGATCCGGTTGACGTTGTGGAAGAACGCGAACTCCGCGACGACCGTCCGCGAGAAGCGCTGCTCCACCTTGAACTGCCACTCGTTGAAGTTCTGCGTCCGCACGCCGCCGGGACCGGTGAGGTTGTACGCGTAGCCCATCAGCGCGGGGGAGACGAGGGTGGTGCTCGGCGCCCGGGCGCTGAAGAGCTCGGACCGCAGGTTGTAGACGGCGTTGTCCTGCGAGAAGAAGGTGTACCGGTTGGCGGTGCCGAACGCGGTCGTGCCGGGCACCGCAGCGCCGTCCGCGACGGGACGGTTGGCCGCCAGCCACGAGGTGACGGAGTCGGTCGCGTTCCACGGGAGCGAGATGTTGTTGGCGGAGTTGCCGCCTTGGTAGCTGCCGCGGATGGCGGTGTTGGCCCAAGGCTGGTAGCTGAAGGCGGCCGTGAGGCGCCGCTGCTCGTTGAGGTCCCACTGCCGCCAGCCCTTCGCGTCCTGGTAAAGCCCGAGCAGGCGGACGCCGAGCCGGCCGCGGAGGAGCACATGGTTGTGGTCGAGTTCGTGACGGAAGTAATCCCACGAGCCGACGACCGTCTTGGCGGCGGTAGCGGTGCGGCGGAGCTGGGCGAAACGGCCCGAGAGCGCGACGGTGCCGCCGGGCGCGCCGAGACCGAAGAGGATGGAGTTGGGCCCGCTCGCCACCTCGGCTCGCTCGATGTTGTAAAGGTCGACCGGCACGGCTGACTGCGCGTAGTTGACGGACGAAGAACCCGGAATGCCGCGCACGCGGAAACGGAAGTCATTGCCGGTGGAATCGCGGCCGGCCGGGTTGTTGAAGCCGTTGGTCGAGTCCTCGACCTCGCGCTCCACGTTGGTGGCGTACGCCAGCATGCTCTCGAGGTCGGTCGCGCCGATGTCGGACAGAAACTCCTTCGTGAACGGGGAGATGCTCGCGGGCGTGTCCTTCAGCCGGGCGTTGAGCCGGCTCCCGGCGGTCGTGTTGGCCGCCTGGTAGCCGGAGTCCTCGTCGGGCCGGACCTCGAAGGGCGACAGTTGCACCGCGTCGGGGCGTTCCGCCGCCGGGGCCGCGGGCGCGGTCTGCGCACGGCCTGGACCCGGCAGCAGGACCGCGCAAGAGACGAAAACAAACGACAGGCGGAAGCAGGGGCGATGCATGGGGAGCGTGGCGAGCGAAGGTGCGGCGCAACGCAGCGTCAAGGGACCGGGCGCGGGAATCGACCGCGCCATCGCTATCCGGCGGCGGCGCCGCTTGACGACGGACGGGCCAGGCAACGAGGCTCCGGGCGTGAAACCTGCCCTCGTCGCCGCGTGTCTCGCGACCCTGGCGACGACCGGCTGCCTGGTGGTTTCCCATGTCGACGACGAACGCCTGCCGGCGCAATGGCGCGAGGCGCTCGAGGGAATCCAAGCCGACGCCGGCTTCCCGGCGGGACGCTACGCGAACCAAGGCACCGGCTTCGCCGGCGAGGACACGCAGTCCCCTGCTCGGCTCGTGGATGTCTTTTTCCCGGGAGCGTTCCGGCGGCGCGGCGGAACCGCGGTGGATGAGGTCGCGCTGGAATGGACCTCGGGAGGAAAACTCCGGGCGCGCGCGATTTCCGGCGGAGCCACGCGCGCGGAAGTCCTGCTCACCGCCGCGAAGGACGGCAAGACGGGCTGGGTCGAGGTGAAGGGCATCGAGGTCAAGCCGACGAACAAGTTCGGGAGGCTCGTTGAGGCGCAGAGCGCCCGCCTGGCGCCCGCGCGTGACGGCCAGCTCTATGTGAAGCTCCACGCGAGCGCGGCCGGCATCGTGTTGTTCCTGCCGGCGGCCGGTTCCCGCACGGCCTGGGGCCGCTGGGAGAAGCTGCCGTAGCCTGGACGGGTTCCGGCCGGCGACGCGCGTACGTCAATTCGCCGCGACCCGGCGATGAGCCCAGCGGGCCAGTGGGATCATCAGCGCGCACGCCAACGCGGGCACCCCGGCACCGGCGATCACCAACGCGGCGGCATCCACGAGTGGAATGAACGCCAAAAGACGTCCCACCGAGCGCCCGATGCGGGCCGCCGGCGCACCGGGAACGTACTCACGCCGCGCGAGCAGGCTGAGGCCGGCGATGTAGACGAACAGCGCCGCGAGCCACGCCCACAGGGCGGGCGTGGTTCCGTGGCCGGGCATGGACGCCACCGTGAGCCCGAGCAGTACGCGGCACCCGGCCATAAGCACGACGGAGCCCGTCCAGCGTTTGTGCGTCCAGTCGTAAGCCAGGATGACCACCGCCAGCGCGGCCGCCCAAGCGACGGAAGCCCCCGCCGCGACGAGCAGGCCGAGGCCGATCGCCATCTGCGCCGCCGCGACCCAGGCCGCCGCGGAACGCGACACGGCGCCGCGCGGGATCGCCCGTTCCGGCCGGTGGCGCGCGTCGAAGGAGGCGTCGGCGACATCATTGAACGTCGCCCCGCCCGCGTAGACCAGACTACCGGCCACGATCGCCAGCGCCAAAGGACCCGGTGCCGGAAACGCGCGATCCGGCGCCGACAGCACCAAAGCCGCGAGCACGTTGCCCGCCACCGAGGGCAGGTTGCCCGCCCGCGCGAGATCGAGCCAAACGCGCGCGTTCATCCGGAACGAGCAGCCTCAGGCTACCGCCGCTGCCCGCGCGAGCCCCGCGGGGGCCAGGCCGCGCCGCGCAAGGGCTTCCAGCGTCCACGCGTATTCGCGGACGAGTTGGTCCTCCACCGGCAGCCTTAACGCCGGCGGCAACACCTCCCAAGTGTAAGTCTCCATCTCAAGGTGCGCGCAGGCCGCCGGACGCACGGCGAGCCAGTCCAACGCCTCCTCGAGATGATCCCGCGTGTCTCGGAAAGGCGCACCCGGCGCAGCGTGCAACGGCACGTGGAAATGCACGCGCCACTCCTCGCCCGGGAGAACCGCCTCGGTGCTCGCCAAGGCGTCGGGCAGGTCGGTGAAGCGTCGCCGCACGACGCCCGTGACGGGATCGCCGGCGACGACCTGGTGCAGGTAGACCGGTTCGGCGAACGGCGAGAGCGCGGCGCGGCCCGCGGCGTCGGGCGTGACGCGCAAGGCCGAGCTCAGGTGCAGCTTGCTCAGGCGCAGCCCGGCGCCGGCGAGGCGGTCCAGCGCGGCCTTGGCCGACTCGAATTCCACGGCGAGGTGGCAGCAGTCGTAGTTGACCCCGACGTGACGCAGCAGGCCCTCGCGGTCGACGGCGGGCTCGGCGGAGCGCCAGGCCTCGAAGAACGCGACGGTCTCCACGCTCGTCTCGATCTCGCAGCAGGGCTCGGGCTCCAGCCCGAGGTGGAGGTCGCGGCCAGTGCGCGCGGCGAGTTCGGCGATGCCACGCGCGCACGTCGTCAGATTGGCGAAGATCCGCGCTCGGCAGGCGGGCTCGGCGGCGACGAAGGCCTTGAAGGAGGCGGGGACGGTGCTGACGCTCGCGGGCGCGCCCGGCGGGGCGAGTTCGGCGAGCAGGGAAAAGAGCCGCAGCGTGTACTCGACGCGCTCGGGCGTGGACCAGTCGGGCGCGTAGACCTGCTCCTTCACGCGTGTGCCGTGGAAGCTGCCGTAGGGAAATCCGTTGACCGTGAAGACGTAGCAGTCGTGGCGGGCGAGCCACGCGCGGAACGCCGCCAACTCGGCGGGCTGCGCGAGCTCGTCGGCGGCGCGGCGACCCAGCCGCAGACCGATCGCGTAGGGACGGCCCGGCGCGACGCGACGCCTCACCGGCAGGGTGTGGCGCTCGAGCGCCGCGAACGTCTCGGCCCAGGTTTCGCCGCGATGCACGTTGGTGCAGTAGGCGAGGTGCAGGCCGGACGAGAGTTGCATCCGCGGGAAACGGGAGGATGACCGACGCCTACGGCGCGTCGGCGACGCGGAACCGCGGGCACTGCGAAAGAAAGCGGACCGGATTCCGGTAGAGCACAGCGTCGACGAAATCCTCGCTGTGACCGCGCCGCCGCATCTCGAGGGCCGTCTTCGGCACGGCAAGCGGGTCGCTCACGCCCCAATCGCAGGCCGAGTTGAGCCAGATGCGTTCGCGCCCGCAGATCTCGAGCATGTCGACCGCGCGCGGGGGCGAGGACTTCGAATCGGGATACAGGGTGATGCCCGCCCAGAAACCGCGGTCGAGCACGTGCTGGATCGTGTGCTCCTCGACATGGTCGATGATGACGCGCTCGGGCCGCACGCCCCGATGGGAGGAAAGGAGGTCGAGGATAAGCCGCGTGCCCTTGAGCTTGTCCTCGAGGTGCGGGGTGTGGACGAGGATCAACTGGTCGTGGCGGACGGCCAGCTCGACGTGGTGCTCGAGGACGGTGAGCTCGTTGCGCGTGTTGCGGTTGAGCCCGATCTCACCGATGCCGAGCACGTTCGGGCGCCCGAGGAATTCCGGGATGAGCGCCAGCACGTCGCGGGCGAGCGCGAGATCCTCGGATTCCTTCGGGTTGAGACACAGCCAGCTGTAATGCGGCAGAAGGAACTTCGCCGCGCGGGCGGGCTCGTATTCGGTGAGTTGCCGGAAGTAGTCCCGGAAGCCGTCGGCCGAGCTGCGGTCAAAGCCGGCCCAGAACGCGGGCTCGCAAACGGCGCGGCAACCGGCGGTGACCATCGCCTGATAGTCGTCGGTGGTGCGGCTCACCATGTGACCGTGGGGCTCGATGTAGCGCATGGCGGTTCAGCGGCGACGGGCGGGACGCGCGGCGGGTGCGGCCGGGGCGCGCCAGGCGCCCAGCGCGGCCTTGCCGGAGGAGACGGCCTCCGGAGCGGTCGTGGGGTCGCTCAATTGCTCCAGGATCCGGCGCGCTCGCTCGGGCCGGCCGTCGCCCAGGAGGGCGGCGGCCTCGCGGAGCGCGGCGCAGCGAAAGTCGTCCGCCACCCCGTGGCGATCGACGCGGTCGAGGAAGGCCGCGACCTCGATCAGCTTGGCGCGCACCGGGATGAACCCGTGGTCGATGATCGCCGCGGAGGAGGACGAGGGCCGGGAGGCTGACTTGGGCGTTTTCCGGGAGGCGGCCACGAGCGGACGTAAGAACGCCACCGAATCCCCATCGCGCCCAAACATCAAGGTTGCATTGGCGGGCCGCCGGCGTGCTCTCTCGGTCGGTCCGCCCGTCCGCCGCGGAAAGTCTTCCGCGGCAGGAATCCGGCTCCCGACTCCCCGCCCCAAATGTCGCTCATCCTGTTCCTCGCCGTCTCCGGCGTCATCCTCCTGCTCGCTTACCGCTGGTACGGGCGGCTGCTCGCGCGCTTCCTCCAGCTGGACCCCGAAATGCGCACGCCCGCCCACGCGCGCCGCGACGGCCTCGACTACGAACCGGCGCGCACGTCGTGGCTGCTACCCCAGCACTTCTCGGCGATCGCCGCCGCGGGCCCGATCGTGGGCCCGATCCTGGCCGCAACCTACTTCGGCTGGCTGCCGGCGTGGCTCTGGATCATCTTCGGCGCCATCTTCATCGGCGGCGTGCACGACATGATGACTCTCGTGGCCTCCGTGCGGCACGACGCCAAGTCCATCGCCGAGGTCGTGCGCCGCTACATGAACCGGCGCTCGTACCTCCTGTTCCTCGCCTTCATCTGGATCTCGCTGGTCTACGTGATCATCGCCTTCGCCGACGTCACCGCCGGCACCTTCGTGCAGAAGGCCGCGGCGGCCGACGGCGACGCCCCCGGGCCCGCGGTCGCCACCTCGTCGATCCTCTACCTGATCCTCGCGATCGTGATGGGGCTCTGCATGCGCCGGTTCTCCCTCGGCGAGGGCAAGGCCCAGCTGATCTTCCTGCCGCTCGTGCTGGGCGCGATCGTCGCGGGCCCGTACCTGCCGTTCGACCTGGGCGCGGTCACCGGCAGCGCGCGGCCGCAGCTGCTGTGGGATTACCTCCTGCTAGGGTACTGCTTCGTCGCCGCGCTGTCGCCGGTGTGGCTGCTGATGCAGCCGCGCGGCGCGCTCGGAGGCTATTTCCTCTACGTCATCGTGGTGGTCGGGGTCCTCGGGGTGGTGGTCGGCGGCCTGAGCGGCAACGTCACGATCGTCGCGCCGGCGGTCTCGCAGGCGGATCTCTTCGGGTTCACCGGGTCAACGCCGCCCATCCTGCCGGTGCTGTTCATCACCATCGCCTGCGGCGCCTGCTCAGGCTTCCATTCGATCGTGGCGAGCGGGACGACCTCCAAGCAGCTCGACCGCGAGACCGACGCCCGGCCGGTCGGCTACGGCGGGATGCTGCTCGAGTCCTTCCTCGCCTGCCTCAGCCTGGCCACGGTGATGATCCTCGCCAAGCCGACGGGCCGGCCGGACCTCACCTACGCGGACGGCGTGGCGGTGTTCATGAACCAGGCCTCGTTCGGACTGGTCTCGGTGGAAGTCGCCCGGCAATTCGGCCTGCTCTGCTTCGCAACCTTTGTGTTCGACACGCTCGACGCCTGCACGCGGCTCGCGCGCTACGTGCTGATGGAGCTGACGGGGTGGAGCGGCCGGGCCGGCATGGTGGGCGCCACCGCCCTGACCCTGGTCCTTCCCGCCCTGGTGGTGAGCCTGCCCCCCGCCGTCGTGGGTGGCCAACCCCTCCCGGTGTGGCGGGCCTTCTGGAACCTCTTCGGAACCTCCAACCAGCTCCTCGCCGCCCTTGCGCTCCTGGGCGTGACGGTCTGGCTGCACCGCAAGGGCCGCCCCGTCTGGATCACGCTGGGCCCGACCCTGTTCATGCTGGTGATGACGCTCTGGAGCCTGCTGCTCTCGGTGCAGACCCACCTGCAGCGGGTGCGCACCGGAACCGCGGCCGCGGTCCATCACCTGGAATTCGGCGTCGTGCTGCTGTTGTCGGCCATGGCCGTCTGGCTCGTGGTGGAGGCGTTCCTGCTCACCCGGCAGCGGCCGCCCGCGACACCGATGGTGCCGGAGCCCCGCGCCGCCTGACGGCGCTTCCATCACGGATGGATCCGGCCCCCGAACCGCGCGCAGAGCGGCCTCGACGCGGGACTGTGGTCCTCTGCCGGCTCGGTCTCGTTCTGCTGTCGGCCGCCCCCGCCGGGGCGGAGATCCGTATGACGCCTTGGCAGCCGGTCTTTCAGGGCGTGGACCTGGCGACGGGCGAGGCGACCGCCGCCGACGGCCGGCCGCAGCGCGCGGTGGCGGTGCGGATCGACCTGCGGGCACCCGGCGTGGAGTTCCTCACCACCGAGGGAAACGGTGACGACCCGGGCGAGACCAACAGCGAAACGGCGACGTCGTTCGCCCGTCGGCACGGCCTGCAGGTGGCCATCAACGCCAACCTGTTCTCCCCCTGCTGCTCGCAGGGAGGGAAGGACCTCGGCGGCCTGGCCCTTTCCCGCGGCGCAGTCGTGTCACCACCGGTCCGGCTCGGCCCGGGCGACTGCGTGCTCGCCATCACGCGCGACAACCGCGCCGTCATCACGCGGAGCGGCCCCGAGTTCAACGTGGCCGATTACTGGACGGCCGTGGCCGGCACGGGGATCATCGTGACCGGAGGCCGGAACGTCGCCGACCGCAACGACACCGGCGGCAACAAGGCGCATCCGCGCACCGCGGTCGCGTTGGACGAGGGCAAGCGCCACCTGCTCCTGCTCGTGATCGACGGCCGCCGTAGCGGCCGCAGCGAGGGGGCCACGTTGGGAGAACTGGCCGAGTGGCTGCTGCGGCTGGGCGCGCACGAGGCGCTGAACCTCGACGGCGGCGGGTCGACCACCCTCGTAATCGAGGAAGCGGGGCGCCCCGTCGTGCGCAACGAGCCCTCGGGAGGAGGCTGGCTGCCGCTGCTCGGGGGACCGGCGGCCGCGCGCGAGGCCGCTCAGCGTTCCAACGGAAACCACCTGGGCGTGCGCGCACCGCGTCTCACTTCCCGGTAACGGGGCGATTCCGGACCGGTCGGAAAAGAAAAGGCCCGGGCACGGGGCCCGGGCCGGAGTCTTGAATCGCGCGCGCCGCCTTACGGCAGCTCGTAGACCTCGACCAAGGCGATGCCGGAGGTGGCGCCGGAACCGGTCACCAGCACGGTGTAATTGCCGGGCGCGAGGGTCGCGATCAGGGCGGAGTCGCCGCTCGAGAGCGCGAACGCGCCGGTCTGCGAGGAGCCGGCCGTGATGGCGTCGCGATCCGCCGAGGTCGTCCAATTCGTATTTTGCGCCACGACCGTGGAGCCCGACTGCAGCTGGAGCACGGGTTGCGCCAGCACGCCAGTCACGCCGAAGGGAGCTAGGCCGGGGCCGACGGCGCGGACGAGGACGCGCTTGCTGGCGCCGGCCGGGACCACGAAACCGGCAATCAGGGTGCTGTCGCCCGAACCGGCCGAGGCGCGGGTGGCGATGTTGAGCATCTTCTGGCCGGCCGCGGCGGTCGAGAGGTCATAGATCTCGATGAGGGCGATACCCGCCGCGCCGGAAGCGCCGCTCACCTGAGCGGTGTAATTGCCGGGGGCGAGGGTCGTGAGGATCGCGGCGTCGGCCCCGGCGGCATCGAGGGCGAAAGCGCCCGCCTGGCGGCCGGCGGCGTCGATCGCCGCGCGGTTGGCGGCGATGCCGGAGTTGACCGCGAGGGACGTCGTGCCGCGGAACAGCTCGAGGCGTGGGGCGGCGAGCACGCCGGCCACGTTGAACGGGGCGGCGCCGAGCGTGGGACCGACGGCGCGGATGAGGACCGGCTTGGATTCCTCGCCGGAGATCACGAAGCCCGCGATCGCGAGGCTGTCGCCCGAGCCGACGCGGGCGCGCGTGGAAATGTTCACCAGTCGCTGGAGCCCGAGGACGGCCTCACCACCGCCCGCGAGGGTGGCGGTGATCGCGCCGGAGACGGTAGCCGAAACCAGCCTGTCGGCGCCGATGTTGGCGGTCACCACGGAGCGCCCGGTGCTGACGGTGAGCAAACCGGCGGCGGTGACGGTGCCGGTCGCGCCGTCGGCCGAGGAACCGGCGGTGACGAGGGCGTAGGCGCGGCCGTCGGGACCAGCGATCATGTGGCCGGCGGCGGCGCTGCCCGCGGCACCGGCTGTGTAGAAGCCGGCCACGCCCTGAGTGGCGCCGGCCGCGGCACGGGTCGCCGAGAAGGAAACGGAGGCGGCGCCACCGGTGGTGCCCGTGACGGCACCGTCGCCGCCGATCGTGCCGGCAACGACAAGCGAAACTCCACTCGACTGCGCGAAGGAGAACGCGCCCGAGTCGCTCACGGTGAAGGATTGCCCGATCACCGGAACCGAGGCGCCGGAGATGAAGCCGAGGAGGACGCCGGTGTTGTCGTCGCGGACCAGCAGCGCGAGGCTGCCCTGTCCGGAGGCGAACGTTCCGAAGTACGTGCCGGCGTAGCTGCGGCCGACGACGCGCAACGCGGCGGCTGAGGAGGTCACCGAACCCGCTGAGTTGGTGATGACGACGTCGTAGGAACCGGCGTCGGCGGCCTGCGCCGAGGACAGGCTGAGCAGGGCGTTGGTGGCTCCGGCGACGGCTGCGCCGTTTTTCCGCCACTGGTAGGACGGGGCGGGGACGCCGACGGCGCCGGCCTCCATGCTGACCGCGCCGCCGACGGCGACGGCCCGGGAAGCGGGCTGCAGGGTGATGACCGGGGCGGAGGCGGCCGAGGCCACCGAGACCTGGGCGACCGCGCTGGTGGCGGTGCCGAGGGAATTGCTCACTTGGACGTCATAGTTGCCCGCGTCGCCCGCCGATCCCGCGAGGGCGAGGGAGGAACCCGTGGCGCCGGAGATCGCCACGCCGTATTTCCGCCATTGATACGTGAAGGAGCTGCTGCCGGAGGCGGCGACCGAGAGGGTGGCCGGGGAACCCGACAGGACCGCGACCGAGCGCGGCTGCTGCGTGATGACCGGGGCGGTATTGACCGTGAGCACGCCGGCGGCGGAGGTGACCGAACCGGCCGCGTTGGTGATGGTGACGCTGTAGCTGCCGGCCGCGGCAGCCTGGACCGCGGAGAGCGCGAGCGAGGCTCCGGTCGCGCCCTCGATCGCGACGCCGTTGCGGCGCCACTGGTAGGTGAAGGGCTCGGTGCCGGCCACCGACACCGACAAGGTCGTGGACTGGCCCTGGTTGACCGTCACGCTGGCCGGGGCAGTCGAAACCGTCGGCGGCAGGATCGCCGGCTGCACGGTGAGGGTGAAGGCTTGCGTGGTGACGATGCCGTTACTCGCCGTGATCGTGACAGTGAAGGGAGAGCCCGTGGTGTCGGGCGCCGTGCCGCTGAGCACGCCGGAAACCGAGTCGAGGCTCGCCCAGGAGGGCAGGCCGGTCGCGGAGAACAGGGGCGACGGACTTGCGTTCGCGGCCACGGCGAAGGTCCCGGCCTCGGTGGCGCGGAATGTGGCCTTGGCCTCGCTGGTGAAGACCGGCGCCGTGCCGATGCTCAGGGCCGCTGACACGGAGGTGGGGTTGGTCCCGATGAGGTTCGACACCACCACCTGATAGCGGTCGCCGCTCATCGCGGCCGTGACATTGGAGACGGTCAAGGTTGCCGAATTGACACCGGAGTAGGTCGCATCAGCAGCGAGCACCGAGAAGCCAACGGTTCCCGCCGGCTGACGCAGCCACGTGAAATACGAGGGAGCGGGATTTCCGGACGCGACCACGGTGAAGGTCGCGGAACCGCCCACCGCAGCCACCGTGGACTGCGGGTGCGACGAGATCACCGGCGCCTGCGCCCCACCCGAACGCCGCACCAGGTGATTGCGGGTATCGGCCACGTAAACCAAGCCGGCCGAATCGACGGCGACCCCGATGGGCTGGCGGAAGCGGGCGGCGGAAATGACGCCGTCGGCCGTGCCCGGCTGGCCCGCGGAACCAGCCAGCGTCGTCACCACGCCCAACGCGGTGACGCGACGGATCGTGTGGTTGAGCGTGTCGGCGACGAGGATCACGCCGTTCGAATCTACGGCGATCCCTGAGGGCTGGGAGAAGCGAGCCACCGTTCCCGTGCCATCCGCGGAACCGGCGGTTCCCGCCAACCCCGCGAGGGTATCGACGGCGAGCGCCGCGTTCATGCGGCGGATCACATGGCTGCCGGCATCGGTGATGTAGACGACTCCCACCGCATCGATCGCGACGCCGGTCGGGAGGGAGAAGCGCGCGGCGGCGCCAGTCCCGCTGACGGAGCCCTGCGAGCCGGGGGAACCCGCGAGCGTGGTAACCACTCCGGTCGTGAGCACCTTGCGAACCGTGTGGTTGAAGGTGTCGGTCACGATCAGGTGGCCCTCGGGAGTGTAGGCGATGCCGGAGGGAAACGAGAATCGGGCCGCCGTGCCGGTGCCGTCGGCGTAGCCGCTGGAGCCGGCGAGACCGGCCACGGTGGAAACCGTACCATCGGGGAGGATCGCGCGAATCGTGTGGTTGTAAGTATCGGCGACGTAAACGATGCCCAAGGGCGAGAGGGCGACGGCGGAGGGGCCGCTGAAACGAGCGACCGTGGAGGAACCGTCGGCGCTGCCGGGCGCACCGGCCGTTCCGGCCAGCGTCGTGACGACGCCCGCGGACGAAACCTTCCGGATGACGTGGTTCGATCCATCGGCAACGTAGACGTTACCCAAACCATCGACGGCGAGACCGGCCGGGCCGTTGAAGCGCGCGGCGGCGCCGGTGCCATCCACCACCCCCGACTCCGCCGCCTTGCCGGCAAGGGTGGAGATGACCGTAGCGTTGGTGACCGTCAGGGTGGCCGAAGAGCTCTGGGCCGAACCCGCGGCGTTGGTGGCGACGACACGGAAGGTGTCACCGTTCAGACCGGAGGCCACCCTCGGAATTGTCAGCGTGGCCGTCCCGGAACCAGTGAAGGTGCCGTCGTCAGTGAGATCGACGTAGGAGGATCCGCCAGTGGGCAGGCGTTGCCAGCGGAACGAAGGAGCCGGGTAACCGGTCGCCACCGCGGTGAAGGAGACGGATTCGCCCAACGCGCCCGAGGCGTTGCCGGGCGACGAAGTCACGACGGGGACGGTCATCACTACGAGGCTGAAGGTCTGATCGGTGTTGCCCGCGGCGTTGGCCGCGCGAAGCACGAGGCTGACCGTGGTGCCCGCCGCGGTGGAGGGCGTGCCAGCCAGCGTGGCCGTGGTGGAGTCCGCGGTGCTCGATGCAGTCGTCAGGGTAACGCCTCCCGGCAGGGTTCCGGAGTTCAGGGAAATCGCGGGGGCCGGGAATCCCGAGGCAGTGACGGAAAACGTTCCGGCTGCCCCGAAGGTGAGGTTAGCAGTGGCGGCGGAGGTGAACGCGGGCAACGACTGCACCGTCAGAGTGACCGGATTCGAAGTGATCGAACCCGCTGAATTGGTGGCGACGGCCCGGTATTGGTAGCCGTTCAGGGCGGTCGTGATCCCCGCCACGCTCAGCGTCGCGGTGGTCACACCCGAATGATTGGCATTGGCCGTGAGGAGTACCCAACCGGAGCCGGGATTCGCCTCCCACTGGATCGCCGGCGCAGGATCGCCGGCAACCACCACCGAGAAGGACGCCGTCGTCGCGGCGGGCAGAATGACCGTGGCCGCAGTCGGCTGGGTCGTGATCGACGGCGCGGTCTGGGCAGACGCACCGGCGGTGACCGCCCAAGCGACGACAAAGGGCAACGACCGGCGGAACCAGGACATCAGGCCGGCAGCTCGCGACTGCGGAGCAGGATTAGCGTTGGATGCATTCATGGAATAAAAGGGGGAGGGCCGGACGGGTGCCGGAAGGTCTCCAACCATCGCGGCTGAAGGCCCCCGCGCAAGACGCATGTCGAGGAGAGGAAGTTCCCTCCGCGGGAACCCATCGCACTCACACGGGGTATTCCCAACCCTTGCGATACGCCCGGCGCAGGAGGGCGGCAGCCTCGGCGTCGCCGGGAATAGTCTCGCGGGCTCCATCCCACGCGACGCTGCGGCCAAGCTTCTGGCTCAGCATGCCGAGCAACGCGCACGTCGTGGAGCGGTGAGCATCGGCAATGCCGCAGGCGGGAGCCCGGCCGGTCTCGATGGCGGCGATAAAATCAGCCCAAAGCTCGCGGATGTTTTGCGCGTCGGGTTCGTTGAGCTGCGCCTTCTCCATCTGGGGCGCGCCGCCCCCGGCGGGGTAGAAAACCCAGCCCCCGCGGTGGCCCAATTGAAACGTGCCCTTGGTCCCGTAGAAATACATTCCCGCGACGTCACCCTTCTCCGCGTCGTTGCCCCCGAAGAGACGCGACTCCCACGTCAGGGAGAAGCGCTCGAAAGCGTAGTGGACCACCTGGTGATCGGGGGCGTCGCTCGTCTGCGCGTCGGCCGTCAGCACCGGGGGACCCTTCACCGGACGGCCGCCGGTGGAATGCACGCGCCGCGGGGCGGTTTCGCCCGTGATCCAAAGCGCCGTGTCCAGCCAGTGCACCCCTATGTCGCCCAGCGAGCCGTTGGCGTAGTCCAGGTAGTGCCGGTGACCGCGCGGATGGATGCCGCGCGTCCCCGGCCCTTGGTCGGGACGCGAAGGGTCGCCGCCGTTGAACGGCCGCAGCGGCGCCGGCCCGCACCAAAGGTCCCAATCGAGTTCCGCCGGCACCGGACGCGTGGGCAGAGGCTCCTCGGGCCCCGCCCCCCCCGCATTGAGATGACAACGGATCATGCCGATCGTGCCCACCCCGCCGCCACGAATGAACTCGCGGGCCCGTACCATGTGGGGAGCCAACCGCCGGTGGTGCCCGACCTGAACCACCCGGCCATGGGCAGCGGCGACCCGCACCATCGCCTGGCTTTCTCCGATCGTGTGGGCGGTCGGCTTGTCGACATACACATGCGCACCGGCCTTAAGGGCCGCGATGGTGGGCAATGCGTGCCAGTGGTCGGGGGTTGTCACGATCACGATCTCGGGACGCTCTTTTTCGAGCAATTCCCGGTAGTCGAGGTACCGGCCGGGCTGGTCGCCGGTGAGTTTGGCGACCCGCTCGGCGGCAGGATCGAGGGCCCGCCGGTCGACGTCGCAGATGCCGACGACCCGGCACCGCCCGCTGGCCATGGCCTCGCCCAGAACATTGCCGCCCCACCAGCCCGCCCCGATTAGGGCTGTTTTAAACTTACCTTTCGCCTTATCTTCAGCTCCGATCAAACCGGGAACTGCGAGCGCAGAGCCCGCTGAAAACGAGGATTTAAGGAAACTACGCCGGCGCATTGTAAAGTTTTAACTTGCTTATTGCGCAGGCTGCCGGGCCGAAACGCCAATCAGTTCCTTCAGCGCACTCCACGCCTTTCTCAGACCCGCCGGCTGCACCCCGGCTCCTAGTCCGTAAACGTCGGCCACCTTGGCCTCGTGCCCGCGATAGCGCGGAGGTAGCGAAAACAGGCTGCGGCCTTCCGGCGTCAGGATGTCGGAGAAGAACGCCCCCTCCCCCACCGCCATCCGCCTCGTTTCCCCCGCGACCGGGGCTGCTTTCTCCGGCAGGACCAGCCACGGACGGTACCGGAACCTCAACCCGCCGCCAGCCTCCTTCTCCAGCGTGCCGAAGCTGCGCACCGGCACGCCAGCCAGCGCCGGGCCGGCGAACATCGGATTCGAGCCCGCCGCCGGCGTGAAGCTCTTCCGCTTCCCGCTCAGGAAGTCCCAGCAGAACACCGAGCCGAACACCGTCAGCCGGAACGCCCACCCCGCCACCAGGTAAGCGACCACGATCACGGCCACCGATAACACCGCACCCACCCAGGGGTTGAGGGTCGCGGCCACCGTCACCAGCCCGAGCAGCGCCGTGCGAGCGGCCTTGAGACCGGCGTCGATGGCTCCCCACGGACTCAGGAGGATCAGCACGTTGATCGCATGCGAGCCCAACCACACCACGAGAAACACCGCGAGGCCGAGGGGCACCGTGAGGATGCTCAGCAGGCCGCTGAAGTCGGCGGCCCCGAGCGGTAGCACCGCGAGGCCGCTCCCCGCCAGATCCGCCGCCGGCGCCACGGCCAACGCTCCGCCGCCGACGACCAACTTGGTCATGGCCGAGACCGAAAGCGGCACCACCGCACCCGCCGCGACCAGCCCGCTCACTTTGTTCTCCAGCGTCTCGATCACGTCGAACGGCTTCTTCAGTCCCGGTGGCAACGCCGCACCGAGCGCGTCCTTCGCCGCACATGCCCCGACGAGCAGCAGCGCCGGCAGCCAGAAGGAAAGTTGCGCGAACCACGGCAGGGCGGCCCGCGCCGCGTCATCCTTGGCCGACATCCACTGGTAGGCACCGTAGGCCCCGGTGCCGAGGAGCGGCGAAATCGCGATGCCGGTCACCGTAGAGATCGCCGCGGCCACCGGCTGACCCGGCGACCGGTCGACCTTGGCGGCAGCGGGCGCGGCCGAGGTGGCGGCCAACGCGAACGGAACGATGATCACGGCCAGCGTCACGAGCGCCAGCGTCCAAGGGGCAACGCGTCTCATGAGGCGAACCTTGAGGCGCGAGGGCGCGTTGAAAAGGATTTAGGGCAGCCGTCCGCGAAGAGGGATGCCTGCGGAAAAACCGACCCGCCGCGCCACGCTGGCCTCCGCGGAGAAACGCGTGCATCCTTCCCGGCCATGGATGCGTCGACGATCGCCTGCTACGACCGGGAGTCGGCCTCGATCTCGGCGCGGCACCGATCCCTCGGGCCAGACCCGTGGCGCGCACGTTTCCTCGCGGCCTTTCCCCGCGGCGGAAGGATCCTCGACGCGGGCTGCGGCTGCGGACGCGATCTCGCGCTGCTGCTCGAGCTCGGGTTCGACGCCTTCGGCACCGATCCCTCCGCCGGCATGCGCGCGGAGGCGGAGACGGCCTATCCGCGGCTGAGAGACCGGATTCAGCCCTTCGGTCTGCCGCTCCCGGAGCCGTCCGTACTCGGCGGGACCTTCGACGGCATCGTGTGCTCCGCCGTGCTGATGCACGTGCCGGCCGAAGAACTTCCCGCCGCCCTCGCGAGCCTGCGGCGCGCGCTGCGCCCATTGGGTCGGCTCTGGGTAACCGTGCCTGGCCCGCGCCCCGGGCTTGATGCTGGATCGCGGGACGAAGGCGGCCGGCTTTTCCGTGACCTGCCGGACCAAATTCTGCCGGAGCTCGGCGCCGCGGCGGGTCTGCGGGAAGTGGAGCGCTGGGAAGACCCCGACCGACTCGGCCGCGCCGCGATCCGTTGGCGCGGGCACCTCTTCGCGGCCGATACCGCGGGCTGAAGGCTCCCGCCGCGCGCGACCCACTCGACCCTTGCCCGGCCTGCGCGGGGCGCCCACGTTCGCCGCCCGACGCCGCCATGGAATCCACCACCGCCACCCGCCCGCCCGCGCTGCCGCGGCCGGTGCTCGCAGCGGTGCTGCTGGTCGCCCTCGGGCCCGCGGCGTACATGCTGATCCGCACGGGCCTCGCGCTCCGTGACGTCGCCTACTGGGATGAGATCGATACCGTCCTCGAATTTCTCCTGCGGTACACGGCGGCGCCCGACGCCTACGAGCGGCTCAAGATCCTTTTCTCACTCAACAACGAGCACCGCATGGCCACCAGCCGCGCGCTGCTCGTGCTGAGCCACGGGCTGACGGGCACCGTCAATCTCACCCTGCTCGGTGCCGTCGGCGCGTCGTTTGTGGTCGCGCTGGCCGGGCTGCTGGTGGCGAACGCGGGCGACACATGGCGTCGCGCGCTGCTGGCGATGCTGCTCGGCACGCTGCTGTTCCAACTCCAGCACTTCGAAAACTTCTTCTGGGCCGGCTCGTCGCTCGACCACCTGCAGGTCGTCACGCTGGCGGCAGTGGTGTTCGCCGGGCTCGCCCGCCGCTCAGGCGCCGGACTCGCGGCCGCAGCCCTCGCCGGCACTGCGGCGACCTTCACCCTGGCGCAGGGACTCGTGGTCTGGCCGGTCGCGGCGGCGCTCCTTGCGCTGCAGGGCCGTCGAGGCGACCTCGCGGTCTGGGGCGCCTGCGCGACATTCGCGATCGGCTGCTTCTTCACGGGGTTCAGCACCAACGTCGGCCACGCCGCGACGGAGGTCTCGGCCACGGGCCTGGTCCGCGTCGGTCGCTATTGGCTCCAAGCACTCGGCGCGCCGGCGGCCCTCGGCAATGCCGCCCTCTCGCCCTTCCTCGGAGCGGCGCTGCTGGCGATCCTCGCCACGCAGCTGCGCCCGGCGGTGATCGCCCGCGAACCCGTCGCACTGCCGCTCGCCATCTGGGCTGTTTCCTCACTGCTGCTGATCTCACTCGGCCGCCTCGAGGTGGTGCAGGGCCACGTGCATTCGCGATACTACGTGCTGAGCTGCCTCGCGTGGGCGCTGGTGCTTTTCGTGCAGCTGGGCCTTTGGCGCGACCCGGCCCGGCCCGCGCGCCTGCTCCTGCGGGCGGCCGCGGGCCTCGCCGTCTTCAACATCGCCGCCAACCTCACCGCCGCCCACGACGCCCGCAGCTGGATCATCTGCCGCGACAGCGCCCTCGAGCGTTTCCTCGAAAACGGCCGCGACGGTCAGGGACCCTTCTTCCTGCACCCAGTCCCGGCCTACACCGACCTGATGGTGCGTCGCGCGGAGGAAGCCGGGATCTACCGCATGCCGTCGCTCAGCCGGCCGGCGAAGTTCGGTGCGGCCAAACCGGCCACCGGCATCGCGTATTTCATCGACCGCATTCCTGTCTCCGCCGAGCAGGTGCGCATCGAGGGCTGGGCCGCGCTGCCCGGCGTCGAGGCCCGACCCGGGCAGACGCGGGTCGTCCTGCAGTCGGCCAAGTCACGCCTCGTCTTCACCGCGGTGGCGCAGCCGCGGCCCGACGTCGCCGCCGTCCACACCAAGGAAAAGTGGCGGGAGAGCGGCTTCCGATTCCAGCTGCGGCGTTCGCTCCTGCCGAGGGAGGATTTCCAGGTCGGGCTCATCCACGACACGCCCCGCGGCCCCGAATACGTGATGACCGCCCATCGCGTGGACCTCACCGGCGAGGGCCGCGGCGTGCTGGCGGGTGCGCCCTGAAGGACCCCGCCGTGCTGACCCGCGCCGAGATCCAGCGTCTGCGCTCCCTGCGGGAGAAACGCCACCGCGAGGAACTCGGGCTCTTCGTGGTCGAGGGCGCCAAGGTCGTCGGCGAATTGCTGGCCGCGGGACTGACCTTCCCCGAATTGTTCGCCACGCCCGACTGGATGGCGCCGGCCGGGGCGACGGTGCAACGCATCTCGCCGGAGGAGATGGCGAAGGTGAGCCACTTCCCGACGCCGTCCGAGGTGCTGGCGGTCGGCCGCCTCGAGCGCCGCGCGCTGCCGGCCGGCGGCCTCGTCCGCGGGTTGACGCTGGCGCTCGACGGCGTGCAGGACCCGGGGAACGTGGGCACGCTGATCCGCATCGCCGACTGGTTCGCGTTCGACCGCGTCGTGCTTTCGCCCGACTGCGCGGATCTATTCCACCAGAAGGTCATCAACGCCAGCATGGGCTCGTTCGCGCGCGTCGCCGTGCACGCCGTGGAACTACCGGCGACCCTCGCTGAAGCCGCGTCCGCGGGCACGCCGGTGATCGGCTGCGACCTCTCCGGCGAGGACCACGCGTTGCTGCCGCCGTGGCGCGACGCCGTCGTCGTGATCGGCAGCGAAGGGCGAGGACTATCCGCGCCCGCGGCGGCGCAGGTCACGCGGCGGGTGACGATTCCGCGCCTGGGTCGCGCGGAGTCGCTCAACGCCGCGGTGGCGGCGGGCATCGTCTGCGCCCAGCTTCGCCGCACGCCTCGCTGACCGCGCACCCGCACCGAGTTCTCCAGGGGTGCACCCGCCGCCACACCAGCGGCGCTCTCGATCAGCGCAGGCCTTCGATTGAACCGGGTCGACTACCACGATCGAACACGCCGACCCCGTGTCCGCGGCTGCAGCCGCGGACAACTCGCTCAGAGCAGCCGGCCGGGCTCGTACTCGGACGCACCCCGGTGGCGGCGCGCCAGCGGCTTCACTTCGGCGAGGAACGCGTCGACCTGGTGCGGCGCCGCGCCGACGAAGCGCGCGCTTTCCGAAAGGATCGACTGCAGCGCGCGCTTGCCGAGACCGATGCGCCGATCGCCCGCGAGGCGGCTGAGTAGATCCGCGTCGCCGTCACCCGAACGCAGGGCCTTGGCCGCGGCGAGGGCGTGCTCCTTGATCGCCTCGTGCGCCGTCTCGCGGCCGGCGCCGTGCTTCACGGACTCCATCAGGATCGTGGTCGTGGCTAGGAACGGCAGGTTGCGCTCGTTCTCCGCGGCGACCGCGGCGGGGAAGACCTCCATCTGCCGCAGCACGGTGAGGTAGGTTTCGAGCAGGCCGTCGATCGCGAAGAAGGCGTCGGGCAAGGCCACGCGGCGCACGACCGAGCACGACACGTCGCCCTCGTTCCACTGGTGGCCGGCCAGCGCGCCGGTCATGGTGACGTGGCCCGAAAGGATGGTGGCGAAGCCGCAGATGCGCTCGCAGTTCCGGGCGTTCACTTTGTGCGGCATCGCCGAGGAACCGACCTGGCCGGCCTGGAAGCCCTCGGTGAGCAGACCGGCGCCCGCCATGAGCCGCAGCGTCGTCGCACAACTGGCCGCGGCCGCGCCGAGCTGATGCAGCGCGGAGACGACCTCGAGATCGAGGCTGCGCGGGTAGACCTGGCCCACCGCGGAAAGCGAGGCGTGGAAACCGAGGTGCTTCAGGACGCGGGCCTCCAGCTGGTCGACCTTACCCGAGTCGCCGCCGAGCAGCGTCAACTGGTCGAGCTGCGTGCCGACCGCTCCCTTGAGGCCGCGCACCGGGTAACGGTCGGCCAGCTCCTCGAGGCGGGCGTGGGCAAGGAGCAGTTCCTGCCCGAACATCGCGAGGCGTTTGCCGAGCGTCGTCGGCTGCGCGGGCACGTTGTGCGTGCGCCCCGTGATCATGAGGTCGCGGTGCGACTCCGCCTGGCGGGCCAGCGCGAGCAATGCCGCGGCGGACTTGAAGTTGACCAGCCGCAGCGAGCGGAGCACCTGCAGCTGTTCCACGTTCTCGGTGAGGTCACGGCTGGTGAGGCCGAGGTGGATGAACTGCCGCTGCGCCAGGTCGGAGAACTCCTCGATCCGCGCCTTCACGTCGTGGAGCGTCACCCGCTCGCGCCGCGCGATCGACTCCAGGTCGATCCGTGCACGCACCCGCTCGTAGTCCTTGATCGCGTCGGCCGGGATCGGCACGCCGAGGTCGCGCTGCGCCTTCATGACCGCGATCCAGAAGTCGCGCTCCAGCGCGACGCGCCCGTGCTGCGACCAGACTTCGCGCATCGCCGGCGAGGCGTAGCGTTCGGCGAGGACGTTCGGGATGGACTGGGGCTCGGGCGCGGGCTGCTTTTTCTCGTTCACGGCGGAAGCCGCACTTCTGGCGCGACCCGACGCGATGGCCAACGGAAAAACCGGCGAACGCTCAGGCCGGCGCAAGGCAGCGGACCACCATCTCGCGCAGGACCTCCTCCTGCTCGTCGTGGCGGCGGACGATCCCCTCGAAGGCCGCGACGAACTCGCGCTGGTTGTCGATCAAGCGGCGCAGCGACGGCAGCGGCGCGCCGCCGGCCAGCTTGCCCACGTACCATGCGTTCTGCGTGAAGATGTTGAACGAACTTTTCTCGGTCGCGCCCGTGAAGTGCGCCCCGTAGGTCGCCGCCGCACGCGGAAGCCCGTCGAGACCGCGTGGACCGACCCGCGCCTCGCCGGCGTCGACCAGCGCGCGCACCTGAAGCAGGATACGGTTGCGGTTCTGGAGCGCCGCCAACACCGGGCGGGAGTCGCCGCCGGTGAAGAAGTGCCGGTGCAGCGCCGCGAGCGTCCACCGCAGATCACCGCTGAAGAACGCCTCGGCCGCCTCGAAGAAGTCTCCCTCGGCGACGTTGGGCGTGAGCTCCGCGACATGGGCCTCGGCGATGACCGCGGCGGACTCCGCCGCCGCCCCGCCCTGCGCGTAGGATGCCAGCTTGCGCGTCTCCTCGACGATCAGCCGGGAGTTGGCGCCGACGCGCGCGAGCAGCAGTTCCACCGCGCCGGGCCCGAAGGAGACGCCGAGCTCGCGCGCCTCAATAAGCGCCAGGCCCGCCAACGCGTCGCCCGAACCGTCGGCCTCGCCGCCCACGAGCTCGAAGTCGGCGTGCTTCTCGCACCACTTGGGAAACGAACGCCGGCGGTCCACCGGCGCAGCCGTCACCAGCACGGCGGTTTCCTCCGGGTTCACTGCGTCAAGCACGGCCTGCAGGTCCTCGACCAGCCGCAACGTGCCCTCGGCGCGACCCGTGACCGTGTCGGCGAGGAAGTTGACGTCCTTCAGCCAGACGAGGCGCCGCCCTCCGAACATCGGCACCGTGGTCACCGCGTCGCGGAAGCGGTTCACCGCGGCCTCCACTTCCCCGACGTTGGCGGCGAATCCATTCACCTCCTCGCGGGAGAACTCGTCCGGCACCTCCGCGGCCAGCGCCGCGTGCCGCTCACGGCCGCGCCGCCCGACGAGGAAATCGTCGGATCCGCAGATAAAGGTGAACTTCCTTGCCGGCGCCATCTGAACGGAAGGGGAACGGCCTGGCACCAGCGGCGACGAGAAAAATCGTCCCGGAACGTAGGCGGAGTCCACCTAGGTCAACGATTCCTCGACTGCACGGGTCGTCCCCGCGGCTTCCGCGGCCTCCCCGCGGGGCCCCGCCGTGCAAACTCCCCGCGACCCGCGCGGTTCGCGCACCCCAGGCCTAGTTTCCTCAGATGATGGCTTCCTATGATTCCGATCAAGACCGGCACCCTTGAGTTTCTCGCGACGGCGGGTTTCGTCGGCCCCTCGACGCCGTGCCGCTGCCCGCCTCCCTCTTCGACTACGAACTACCCCCGGAACGCGTGGCGCAGACGCCCGCGGATCGCCGGGACGCCTCGAGGCTGCTCGTGGTCGACCGCCGCTCACGCCGTTTGGAGCACCGCCGCTTCGCCAACCTGCCGGAATACCTGCGGGCCGGAGACATCCTCTTCCGCAACAACGCGGCCGTTCTTCCCGCCCGCCTTGCCGCCCGCCGTCCAACCGGGGGCGCGGTGGAATGCTTCCTCCTGCGACCCGCCGGCGACGACTTCACGTGGCGGTGCCTCGTGAAACCCGGCCGCAAGCTGACGGTGGGGGCGACGTTCGAGCACACCTCCGGCGAACTGCGGGGAGAAATCGTCGCCCGCGAGGAAGACGGCTCCGCCGTGGTGCGTTTCACCACGACCAACGGCGAACCGGTGACGGCCGCCGCCAACCGCCTCGGCGAGGTGCCGCTCCCGCCCTACATCACGCGAGAGGGCGGGGCCGGACCGGTCGCGACCCGGGAACGCGACCGCGAACGCTACCAGACGGTCTACGCCGCACCGGAACGGCAGGTGGCCGTCGCGGCACCCACCGCCGGGCTGCATTTCACGCCCGAGTTGCTCGGGCAATTGACCACCGCGGGCGTGCGCACGGCGGATGTCACGCTGCACGTGGGACTCGGCACCTTCCGTCCGATATCGACCGAGACCATCGAGGAGCACCCCATCCACCGCGAAGTCTACGAACTGCCCGCGGCAACACGGCGCCTGCTGAGGGATCCGGACGGGGGCAGGCGAATCGCCGTCGGTACGACGACGGTCCGGACGGTCGAGGACTACCTCGCGCGGGAGGTGACCCACGACGGCGAGGGAACCTTTGCCGCCGAGGCCGGGATCTACCTGTACCCGCCGCGGACGTTCGCGGGAGTCGACGTGCTCATCACGAATTTTCACCAGCCGCGTTCGACCCTGCTTTGCCTTGTCGCCGCGTTCCTCGCACCGGGATCAACGGACGGCATGGCGTGGCTGCACGAGATCTACCGCGAGGCGATCAGGCGGGAATACCGGTTCCTCAGCTACGGCGACGCGATGCTCATCCTCTGAAGCTGGCGCGCTTTCCTTTTCAATCCTTCCGGACAAGGTCCCTACCGTGACGAGCGACGAACTGCAGAACCTGGTGGAGGAAGCGACGGCCGACTTTGCCATGGACGATGCCTCGGCGGCCCTCGCCAAACTCAACCGCGCCACGGCCGCCGCGCCGGATTCCTTCGAGGCCTGGCACGCCCTGGCCGAGGTCAACCTGTCCCTCGGGCGGCTGGACGCCGCGCTCGCCGCGGCGGAGCGCGCCCATGCCCTCCGCCCGGCCGATCTCTTCATCAACACCACCCTTTCCCGGATCTGGGTCGGGCGCGGCGACAAGACCCGCGCGGAGCACTTCGGCGCGCAGGCCAAGATCGGCAGCTGGCGGGAACAGCTGAAGAACCCCGCCGGCTGAGCGTCGGGGCGGCCCGTTGACACTACCGAAGCCGGCTCCGTAACTTGGAGGGCATGGAGTCCTCCGCCTACGTGCTGGAATTCGAGAAGCCGCTGCGTGATCTGTCGCGCCAGCTGGACGAGCTGCGGCAGCGCTCCATCGAGACCAACGTCGACCTCGCGGCCGAGGTCCGCGGCATGGAGGTGAAGATCGAGGCCACGCGGAAGGAAATCTACTCGAGCCTCACTCCATGGCAGAAGGTGCAGATCGCGCGCCACCCGCGCCGGCCGTACGCCCTCGATTACATCGGGGCGATCTGCGAGGGCTTCCAGGAACTCCACGGCGACCGCCAGTTCCGGGACGACCGCGCGATCATCGGCGGCACGGCCTTCCTCGACGGTGAGGCAGTGATGATCGTGGCCCAGCAGAAGGGCCGCGACCCGAAGGAACGCATCGCGCGCAACTTCGGCATGCCCCAGCCCGAGGGTTACCGGAAGGCCCTGCGTCTCATGCGGCTCGCCGAGAAGTTCCACCTGCCCGTCATCACCTTCATCGACACCCCGGGCGCCTTTCCGGGCATCGAGTCCGAGGCGCGCCACGTCTCCGAGGCGATCGCGGTCAACCTCCGCGAGATGGCCATGCTTCGCACGCCCACGGTGTCGGTGGTCGTCGGCGAAGGTGGCTCAGGCGGGGCGCTCGGCATCGGCGTGACCGACCGCGTGCTGATCCTCGAGAACAGCTACTATTCGGTCATCTCTCCCGAAGGCTGCGCGGCCATCCTGTGGAAGGATGGTGCGGCCGCCCCCAAGGCCGCCGAAGCCCTCAAGCTCAGCGCCGACCACCTGGAAAAGCTCGGGGTCGTCGACGAGGTCGTGCCGGAACCCAGCGGCGGCGCCCACAACGACGCGGCCCAGGCCGCCGGCGCCCTGAAATACGCGCTCCTGAAGCACCTCAACGACCTGCGGGCGATGGAAACCGACCGCCTGCTCGCCGCCCGGCACGAGCGTTTCCGCCACCTCGGCGTGTTCGAGGAGGCGGGCGTCGTCCGGAGCTAGGCGCGCACGGTCAACAGCTCGATCCGCTCGGCCCGCGCCATCGTGGGCTCGATCGTCACCAGCGCCCCCGAAAGGCGCACGTCGCCGGTGGCGACCTCGAAGCGCCGCGGCATCCCGTCGAGGAACTTTTCCACCACGGGGCGCACCTCGCGGCCCAGCACGCTCTCATAGGGGCCGGTCATACCGACGTCGCAGATGAACGCGGTGCCCTTCGGCAGCACGCGCGCGTCGGCGGTCGGCACGTGGGTATGCGTGCCGATGACGGCGGTCACCTTGCCGTCCAGATGCCAGCCAAGCGCCTGTTTCTCCGAGGTGGCCTCGGCGTGGATCTCGACGATGATGGCGTCGGCCTGACCGCGCAGTTGCGCCAGCATGCGATCGGCCGTCAGGAAGGGGCAGTCGGCCTTAACGTTCATGAACGTACGGCCAAGCAACGTGAACACCGCGACGCGGAAACCGCGGGCGGCGATCACGACGTGATCCCAACCGGGGCAGGCGCGCGGCAGGTTGGCAGGACGACAGACCCGGTCGACCTGCGTGATCTCGTTCTCCCAGCCGCGCTGGTCCCAGACGTGGTCGCCGAGCGTGATGGCGTCGACGCGGTTCTCGAGGAGCGTGCGCGCGATGGAAGCGGTGATGCCCGCGCCGGCAGCGGCATTCTCGCCGTTGGCGATCACGAAGTCGACGGCGTGCTCCTGCCGGATCCGCGGCAGCCGGTCGGCGACCACGTCCCGCCCCGGGCGGCCGACGATGTCACCGATGAAGAGCAGCTTCAGCATGCGGGGAACGTGGTACCCCCCGCCGGCCGCGCCAACCCTAAAGCCCGTGCCGCCGCTACGGCACGAGGTCGATCACGGCCACACGGCGCGCGAACTCCCGGCTGCCCTCGAGGAACGAGAGCTCCAACTCACCGCCGCGCGCGATCCTTGCCTCGTAGCGGCGCAGGTCCCAGCGCGCCACCGGTTCGCCGTCGATGCGCACCACCAGTTCGCCGCGCTCGACGCCGGTCCGCTCGGCCGGCGAGCCGGGCACCACGCCGGCCACCCGCCAGTACGCCGGAGTCTTCGAGAAGCTCAGCCCGGCGCTGCGCAGCGGCGGCGTCTCCACCGGCCCGCTCCCCGCCCGCGCCAGCACGACCTGGTCGCGGCGCTGGTCAAAGGTGACCGCGAAGTTCCGCAGGGCGCCCCCTCCCAGCGCCGACAACTCGTCGGTGAAGTCCACCCGCGGCCGAGCGAAGACCACGTCTCCCACCGCGATGTCACCGGCAAGGCGGCCCACCTCCTGCTCGCGCTCCCCCGCCAGCGTGCCCACCACCGTTCCGCGCACCGGACCGTAGGCGAAGGCCGGTCGGAAGCCGGCCGGGTTCAGGCTGAAGACCGCGTCGCTCCCGGAATCGATCAGCATCATCAGCGTCCGCCCCTCGAGGCCGACGCTCACGAGCGGGACCTTGCGGGCGTCGTCGAAGCGCACCGCGACGCCCCCGGGGCCGGGATCGGCGTCCGCCGGCCGCAGCCGCACCCGGCGCCCCGGATAATCAAGCGTGAGCAGCACCTCGCGGAAGAGGGGAAACCCCAGCACGCCGTCAATGCGCATCCCGAGGTGGGCGGAGATCGCCGCGCAGTCGTGCACGAGGACGTCGACGTCCTCGAAGCGGGCCGCGCCGAGATCGAGCCGGCGGAGCGAGGCGCGCGGCAGCTCGACGACCGCGCCCTCGGCACCGCGCACGCGCATCGGCGCGCCATCGCCCGCCACCGCCCCGCGACCGGGGGAGCGGCGCGCCAGCTCGGGCGTGACGAGCGTGACCGAAGAACCGGTGTCGACGAGGAAGCGACGGGGACCGGACTTGTCACCGGGCGCCTCAAGCAGGAGCAGGTTGCCGACCAATTCGGCGGTGAGCGTCACGCCCGCCGCTGGCAGCGTGGTGCGCCCGGGCTGCGGCGGAGCGGACCGGAATGCGCCGCCGGAGCAACCGGCGAGCAAAAGGCCCATCAAGAGCGCCGGCGCCCAGCCGGCGCCGCGGCGGCGGCGCAAGCCTGGCGCGACCAGATTCATTTCACCGGCGCCGGCAATGAGCGGCAGAGGAAAAGCGCGGCCAGCGCAAGGACCGCGCCCGCCACGAACACGACGGGCGAGCCCCAGATCCAGAACGCCAGACCCGCCAGCACCGGCGTGAACGCGCGGGAAAGTGCTCCCAGCGAACGGAAGATGCCCAGCACCCGGCCCTGCTCCTCGGCCCCCGCGTAGAGGGAAATGAGTCCCGTCGTGGACGGATTCACGAGGCTGGAGCCGAACACGAGCACGCCCACGCCGGCATAGAGCTGCCACGGCGCGGCCGCGAAGCCGACCAGCAGGAAGCCCACGGCCGAGGCCGCGAGCCCCGCTGCGAGGACCCGCAACTCGCTCACGACCCGCAGCAGCCGCCGCACCAGCACGCCCTGCGTGACGATCGCGCAGAGCCCGAGGAAGCCGAGCAGCCAGCCATTGTCGCGGGCCGTGAAGCCGAACCGCTGCGCGGCGAGGAACGTGAGGGTCGCCTCCATCGCGACGAACGCGACGGAGAACACGAAGGCCACGAGGTTGACGCGGCGCAGCTCCGGACGACCGAGCCCGAGGATGGCGGCGAGCGGATTGCGCGGACGCGGCTCGGCCGAGGCGGCGCGCGGCCCGGGAGGGAGCGTCTCGCGGAAACGGGCCGAGATCCACAGCAGGTTGAGGCCGCTCAGCGCGAGCGCCACGAGCGCGGGCACCGAGAAGGGATTCACGCCGATCGCGCGCAGGGCGGGAAACTGCTCCGCGAGATTCCACCGCACGGTGAGGGCGCCCAGCATCGGGCCAGTCACAAGACCCAGCCCGAACGCCGCGCCGACGAGGCCCATCGCCTTCGATCGCTCGGCCCGCGTCGTCACGTCGGCCACCGCTGCGGTCGCCACCGAGAGGTTACCGCTGAAGGCTCCGCCGACGGCGCGCGCCAGGAGGAAGATCCAGAAAGAGCCGCTCAGCGCCCAGAGCAGATAACTCACCGCCGTACCCGCGACCGTGAACAACAGCACACCGCGCCGGCCGCGACGATCGCTCAGCCCGCCCCAGAACGGCGCGAACGCGAACTGCAGGATCGAGAAGACCGACGCGACGACGCCCCCGAAAAGGACGGGGGCGTAGCTCGCGACGCCGAACGCCCGCGCCGCCGCCTCGACCTGCCCCACCATCCAGCCGAGGGCCCCGGCATGACCCTCCAGGCCCAGGTAGTACGCGAGCAGATCGGGCCCCAGCGGGAAGGCGATGGAGAAGCCGACCAGGTCGATGTACAGCGTCAGGAAGATGACCCCGAGCGGCAGCGGGCGGGCGGGCGCGGAC
>JACCDW011263927.1_pt1 | contig 35480 bp, 41 predicted proteins | sample 7449781 | NCBI WGS metagenome assembly JACCDW01 (sample SAMN15323449, study PRJNA562643) | freshwater metagenome | isolation source: river surface water | place: USA:Blue River Watershed | collected 2017-08-18
CCAGAATGCACCTTTCAAATTAGTGGCAATAATATCGTCGAGAAATTCTTCATCAATTTGATCAATTGGTCTCCACGCAGAATAACCTGCATTGTTGATATAAACATCAATTCTACCGGTTTTTAATAATGCATGACTGATTAGTTTTTTATGATCCTCTTCGCGTCTGACATCTGTTGTAACATGTGTTACATTGATTAAATTCATATCAAGACTGGATCTAGAACCTACAAAAACATTCCAGCCATTTAAAGCAAATTTTTCTGTAATGTGTAGACCAATTCCTCTATTGCCTCCGGTTATGACAACAGTTTTTCTTAAATGGTTTGGCATGCAAAGCCTCCGTCAACAGTAAGTTCGGTGCCAGTTACAAAACTGCTGGCATCGGATGCAAGGAATACAGTGGCACCAATCAGTTCAGTGGTTTCGCCGTATCGCTGCATTGGTGTGTGCCCAAGAATAGCAGCTTCACGTTCAGGTGTAATAAAGTTTTTACGATTCCATTCTGTTGGAAAGAATCCAGGACGAATGGTATTAACGCGAACACCCGATGTAGCCCACTCCCTGGCTAAATTTTTAGTTAAATTAACAATGCCTGCTTTAGCAACAGAATATGTAAATGCCTTTGACAATGGAGGATCTGCACTGGCTGAACTAATGTTAATAATGCTACCTTCACCTTGATTGACCATGTGCTCGCCAAATACCTGACAACCAAACATGGTGCCTTTGATTTGGCTATTCATAATATTATCCCACTCCTGTTCGGTAATATCGAAGAACGGAGTAGCGCCATTGATACCAGCGCCATTAATTAGTACATTGCAATCACCGTGTTGTTTAAGCACTTGATAGAGTACATCTTGGTGAGACATTTTGCTGGTTACATCCATTGGTAATGCTAGTGTATTTGTGTAACCAAGACTATTAATTTGTCTAACAACTTCTTGGGCTTTTTCTAATCGTAAGTCGCAAACAGTAACAGAAGCAGCACCTGCTTGAGCTAAGCCGAGAGCCATTGTGCCACAGATGTGTCCGCCTGCACCAGTTATAACTATATGCTTTGCGGAAAGGTCAAATAATTGATTAATATAAGGGTTCATTGTAGTGTTTTAATTCGTTTTCTAATCCTAGTAATTGTACAGGTAATGCAGCAAGAGCGCGACCATTTCCGGTGTATCTATTGCCGCCCATCGATTCAATTTTATAATTGTGTTCTAGATTGTTCAATTGGCAAAATTTCTCAAGCACTGTACTAATTGTAAACTTTTCAATATATACAGCATTAACATCTGACACTCTGGGATCAGAGTTGACAAAATAATCGGTCAATCTACAAAGATCTCTTATACCAAAATAATCAAATTCTCTATCATTAGTAATAGTCAATGGCGTGTCTTTGGTTGCCGCTAACATACGAGGGAATATGCGAGTGGAAATTTCTCCCAATCCAAAGCAATTAAAAATTCTTATGTTATAAAAATTCTTAGTCCCCCAAGAGATACGGCTTTTCATATTTTGCCCAAAGCCATAACTGTCCGCAGGCATAACATCAAAAATCTGATGTTCTTGATATTGATCAATATCGTTTCTACGATCAAATTCTGCACCTGAACTAAAATTAATAAAACGACCAAAAAAATCTCTATTGTTATAAAAATTCATAAACAATCCAAGATTGTTTCTGGTATCCGCAAGTGCATCAGAATTGCCCATGGTAGTAGCAGCGTTAATGACCACATCAAACTCGTGCGCCTTTAACCAACGCTCTACTAATACAGGATCTAATAAATTAACAGTTGCTCGTGTAACAGGCAATACTAAATGTTCTTGAGCAAAATATCGTGCAATACTGGATCCAACAAATCCGTTTGCACCAAGTACAGCAATTTTCATATTAGTTGGGGATAGCGTAAAAGACTGCTTCAAAACTGTTGTTGTCGTGTTGTCTGATGTAGAATTTGTAATCGTCAACCAATTGATTGACCAACAATGGTAGTTCCCACATGTCACCTGGTCGATGATACATGGCCATTGACATAACAGGACGACAGCGTTTGAGTAAATTTTTGCCGCCACGCAGCGCATCTGCTTCGCTTCCTTCAATATCTAATTTAACAAAATCAACGTGTTGTGTTGGAAACAATACGTCCAAGGATGACGCTTCAATTTTGATATCGCCGTGATCAGTTGCAGCACTGCTTGGTCCAACTCCGCTGGCAAATGTAATAGTTTTTTCTTGATTTGACAAAGCAAGTGGATAACAAATAGCATTATCGCTGACCACTTGAGTGAGTCTACCAAAGTTTTTAGGATCCGGTTCAAACAAGTAAGCAGTATCAATCTTGACTGCATCCATTGCTTCTTGATAACTGTCACCGGTATAGGCACCACCGTCAACAAATTTGATGGCTTTCTTGCCAAATGATTTTAAACTTAGTTTATTAAAATAATGTTTATCGTTGCTACGATAGTCTGCATATTCAGCTAATAACCCAACACGGAATAACAGTACATTTAACAAACAGTCAATACTTTCTTGATCGGCAAGTATTTGTGAAGCAGATTGTATTTTGCTCAAGTTGTCGGTTATGTAATTTAATGGGGTAAGCCAATACCGCCATCCCAATTGTTTTTCAAATTGTGCATACAATTCCCAAGGCATGAATACTTTAGCGAATCCCGCATCGTGTGCTTCGTTAAGAATTTTTGTATAGGAGGTCATATGGCTGAACACACCCATAGCCAATTGCACATTTTCCCAGGTGATATCTTTCCAGGTCACAATAGGAAGATCTAATAGTGTGCCTTCTCTAGACTCGGATACAACAAATCCATATACCTGAAATCCTTCGGCAAGCAGTACTTCGCCTAGCACTCGAGCGAATCCACCGGCACCAAAAATCCAGACTGGTACACTTTGATCTAAGTTGTCAAAATGTCCATACGAAACCGTTTTTGAAAAATTTTCAAAATCCATATTAATCCTTTATAATGTTTTGTTCCATTTCAGCATCTGGCAAAAATGGACTCATGTATTCTAAACTAGGTGCTAATAAACTGCCATCTTCTAATTTTCTTGCAGCTAGTTTGGGTGCAAACATCTGTTCAGGATCTACCACTACTTCTATAATAGCAGGTAAATCGCTACGTAATAACATTTGTACAAGTTCACTGTTCCACGCATCCATGGTACAAACACGATGACTCATGATACCAAGGGCCACTCCAAGTGCAACAAAGTCCGGCAATGCCACACCGTCTTGGGGGCTAGTACCAAATACATTGTCGCTAAAGTATGCTCGTTGTGTTTGCTTGATAGAATGATATCCATCGTTGTTGACAATAATTATTTTAACGGGTAATTGATAACCAACAACGGTAGATAATTCTTGCAGATTCATCATTATGCTTCCGTCGCCTGCTATACAATAGACTTTTTTCTTGGCAGCAATGCAAGCACCGATCGCAGCCGGTAAATCATATCCCATACTGGCATTACCACTATTACTGTAGAATCTTTGTCCTAGTTTTAGTTTACCTGCCTGACCGCTGATAACACTAGCACTACCATTGCCGCAAACAACTACAGCCGTATTATCTAACTTGTCAAAGAAATCTTCAAAAAACAAATAAGGATTAACACTATCTGCTCGATGTTGGTATTCGGGTAACACAGGATCGTATTTGGCCACTCGCTCTCGGCACCACGCAAGATAGTGAGTGTGCGATTCAGGGACTGCATAATCCCAAGTGTGACCTAACATTTCACCAATAAAATGTCTTAGATCCATATGCACTTTTAGATCAATGTTGAGCGTGGGTTTTTCTAATTCAGCACGATCAATGTCAACCATAACTTTGTATGCACGACTGGCAAAGTTTTTGTAGTTGTAACTAATCATGCGTATGTTTAGTCTACTACCAAGTATCAATACAAAGTCTGCATTTTGTACAGCAAAATTACCAGCACGATCTCCTACCATACCAGGGTGCCCTGCATATAACGGGTGATCATTAGTCAAAGTGTCGTATGCATTAAAACTTGTGACGACAGGAATCTGTAGTCGCTCAACCAATTGTAAAAACTCTTGGTGCATACCCGATAGTCTAATACCGGTACCCGCATAAACAATTGGGCGTTTTGCAGCTAACAGTTTCTCTACTACAGTTCCAACATCAAATTCAAGATCGTCTAAACCGACTGTGTGTAATTCTAATCTAGTATTCGCTGTAACAGCAGGATCTAATGCAAGCGTGATTGTGTTACCATCCCATCCTTTGAGTAAATGAGGAGCAATTTTGGCACCTTGCATGTCAATGGGAATATCAACCCAAACAGGACCTGGTCTACCGTGTGTGGCCAAGAACACGGCCTTGTCCATCACTTCACGAATATCTTTTGGATCTCGAAGTGTAACTGTATATTTGACCACAGGACGAGCCATACTTACAATATCTACTTCTTGGTCACCCAACTGGCGCATGGGAATATCATAATTGCGTAAGTAGGTTTCGTTTTTGACTTGTCCACTAATGACCAACATACCGCAACTGTCAACATATGCACCAAACACACCGTTAAGGGCGTTGATACCGCCCGGTCCGGTAGTTACATTAAGAACGCACAATTGATTATTAATGCGATAATAACTTTCGGCAGCAATAGCCGCACCTTGTTCGTGATGAAAGCAAACTGGAGTCATTTCTGGATGTCTACCAAACGCATCGTTAAGATGCATGGCACCGCCACCAGTTACTAAAAAGGTGTGTGTAGCACCTGCTTCAACACACCTTTGTGCTACATAATCAGCTAATCTCATAGTCCGCGATTTTTAATTAAGTTTTTGAGTGTAGGGTTAGTTGCGTATGGTCCATCGATGTGATCAATGGTTAATGGTTGATCAGCACGAATTTCTTGTGTTAGTGTTTCGCCGTTCATTATCTCACGGCAGCTGAGCTGTCCTTTACGCAACGGAATAGCAAGATAAAAGTCTTTTTCAAAACTGTCTTTGTGTATCTTGTATCCCGGCTCGAGGTCCCTCTTTGCGTATGCACCGCGTACCAATTGGTCAAGATACTCTGTTTCTTTACGGCTGATAACACGACGTGTGGTGCTACGACCACCACACATTTCAACTGCTTTGTGATAAGATTTAAACCAAGTATCACACTGTTCGGGCAGCGAACAATACGAGCTAACAGGAACTCCGTTGTAATCAATATCAATATGTCGTTCCCAAGTTCTAGCACCTTTGGCATAACTCATTAAAATGCTGGAACTCCAATCGTGATATTCGTGTGTGCTTAGACCAATCACATTGTCAGGATAACGATTGCGTAGGTAATCAATTTGATCCAGTTCTAATTCGTTGTCTTCACTAGGATACAAACTGACACAATGATTGATTGCCAGCGGAATGTCTCGTTTGGCAAAGTAAGTGACAATATCGTCTAGATCCTTCTCACTGGCTCCGCCTGAACTGATAATGGTAGGACGTCGTGTGCTGGCAATTTTGCTAATCAAAGGCCAGTCGTTCACATCGCTGGACGCAATTTTGATAATAGGCATATCAAACTCTAAACAGAGATCCACGCTCTTTTCATCAAACGGTGTACTCATAGGAATACAGCTCATGTCTCGAATCTTGTTAACCATGACAGCAAAGTCATCTCTGCTGAGTTTGGTCTGTTCAGTTTTCTTGATGTAGCGATTGTCTTGATCACCTTTAAATTCAGGATGGATGAATTCATCCACATCTCTGAACTGTAATTTGATAGCAGCCTTTACATTGTTGATTCTGGCAATACTACCGTGTTCGTAGATAATTTTAAGGCCGCGTTCCACACTGCCCCAATGATTGTTTGCTAGTTCTAATACAAAAAGATTTTCAAAAATCTCATTGCCTTTTTTACGATATGACATAATTTTCCTTAAATGAATAAACTCATAAAGCCGTCGACCTTTTCGCCAATATAAGCAATCTGCTCGGGCGTAATTACTGGACTGGTGCCATGAAAGTAAGTGTGTGTCATGGCATGTGTTGCATTGGGAAACTCGTCCCTTGCTTGTTTGGGATCCATTAAATGGCTATATGCAGGCTGCAACATGATGTTGCCAGCAAAGTAAGGACGAGTTTGAATTAGATTTTCTTCCAAGTAGTCCACAATGTCTGCACGAGCGAATGGAGCATCTTGGCGAACAGTTAAAGGAAAAGCGAACCACGACGGATCTGACTTTGCCTGTGCTCGCGGCAAGTGGAAGAACTCTTCGTACTTTTCATAAATGTTGAATAATAGTTGATAGTTACGGCGCCGTAATGCATGGATCTCGGGCAGCTTGGTCAATTGCTGCATGCCCATTGCACATTGCAGTTCGATTGGTTTTAGATTGTAACCAATTTCGTCGTACACATACTTGTGATCAAAAACCTCTCCAGGCAATTCTGGAATCCATTCTTGGAATCGTTTACCACAAGTGCCACACTTTAATTTGTTAGCATCTGGACCAACACAGTAACAACCACGACCCCACTCGCGGAAACTACGCAAAATCGTTTCTTGATTGTAATCGTCGGTAGCAACAAATCCACCTTCGCCCATGGTCATGTGGTGTGCAGGATAGAAACTGCAAGACGCCATAAGACCAAAAGAACCCAACGGCTTACTGTCGTAGGTACTACCGAGTGCATCACAGCAGTCCTCTAATAGAATCAGTTTATATCTTTCAACCAATTCCATCAAGCGGTTCATGTTAGGAGGATTACCCAACACATGTGCAAAAGTAATGACTCTAATATCAGGATTGGATTCTAGCACCTGTTCAACTTGATCTAGATCAAGATTCAAAGTATCTAGTTCGATATCAACAAACACAGGTTCAAATCCAACTTGTAGGGTAGGATTGAGTGTGGTAGGGAATCCAGCAATAGGCATCAACACCTTTGTGCCTTTGGGTAAATTGTAACCACGTTTACTAGTAAGCGCAGTCATCATTAGCAAGTTGCTTGAGCTACCGCTGTTGGTAACAATGCCACCACGCTTGCCAAACTGCTTTGGAAACTCGCGTTCGAATCGCAAGCTTTCGTCGCCCATTGCAAGCCAACCTTTAAGCAAGCTGGCTACGCCGGCCACATATTCATCTGAATTGTAGTAAGCACCAGCATAGTTGACAAAGTCTTTGCCCGCTGTCCAGGTCTTGTTTGCTTGTTTTTCTTCGATGTGTTTCTTAACTAAGTCTAAGATTTCTTTCATTGTATAATTTGAGTTAACATTTGTTGTGCAAGTGGAATTCTACGATCGTTTGGAATACCGGGCCATTGGATTAGAAAATCGCCTGGTTGCCATTGTCCGTCGTTGCCAAAAATATCCTTTTTGTACACATGAGGAATGGATCCAGGATATTGATCGTAATCGTATGAATTGATTAATCTTTGCGGCACAATCCGTAAACCGTTGCCGAGTCGTTCAATATTGTCAATCATGCATTGTTGATCGTTCCACGGATGCTTCATACAATATTGATCTTGTAAAGTATCCAAATATTTTAACCAATCAATGCAATTTTTGGTATTGTGTGCTAGATAACTGTCGTTATTGATATTGAAGCAATCGGTAGCAATAATAAAATCTGAATTGTTATCTACAATATCTTCTAGACGAATCGTGAAATTGGTAATCATGGTATCGCAACCAACTGCATGTACCCAATCGTATCCAGATTCCAACAGTTCCACCACTTTTCTTGTTCTTGCCCAGGCAATATCTCCCAAGTTAGCGAAACCCGAAGTCACTTCATAGGTATCGTATCCCCATCGTTGAGCATACAATTTTTTATTCTTTTCCCAGGTAAGATCGGCTAACGGTTGGTAAGCCTCGTTATAGGCTGTTACAAGTGCAAATTTCAATTTGAATTCCTTGATAGTTGATGTTAGTATACTATTTAAGAAATATAGAAGTCAACACTTTTTAAAATAAGTACCATTATGAAAATCTACGATTGCTTTACATTTTACAATGAATTAGATCTACTTGAACTTCGATTTGAGGAACTTTATGATCATGTTGATCATTTTGTTTTGGTAGAAGCCAACAGAACATTCCAAAATAATCTTAAACCATTTTATTTTGGCGAAAACCAGCACCGATTCTCCCAATACATGGATAAGGTGATTCATATACAAGTTGACGATATGCCAACAGACACCGATGCCTGGGGTAGGGAAGCATATCAAAGGAATTCTATTGCACGTGGCGTAGTTGATGCTGATGATAACGATATTGTAATTGTATCCGACCTTGACGAAATCATAAGATCTGAAACTGTTGATAAGTTGAGAAATGATACTCAAACTGCAATTTGGGGATTCCGCATGCCGTTGTTTTATTTTAAATTTAACTACATGCTGACCACTACTGACAGTGTTTACACAACTTGGGCTATGGCATGTAGGAAAAAATTGTTGCAAAGCGCAGAAGATCTACGTAGAAATAGATTTTCATTAAACAGTTTTGGTCTACACTATAACCAAAACGGTATAAGAATGATGGAACATGCTGGATGGCAATTCAGTTATCTTGGAGACACAGAATTTGCCAAGTCAAAAATTCGAAGCTTTGCACATGTTGAGACCAATCGACCTGACGTACTTGATAGTTTAGATGTTGAACGAAGTGTAGCCAATGGTGATGGATTAGGACCTAGTCCTGTAGAAAGATTTATACCTGTTCGAATTGATTCTTACATGCCAAAGTCAATACAAAAAAACCTCAATAAATATGCTGCATCTATTGTTCCTGACGCACAAACCAGTGTTAGAGATTACATTTCTTTTTAAAAAGTGAGTAAACCTAGTTTAGAAATTACAACCATGATTGGTTGTCCATTAATGTGTAATTACTGTCCACAAGATAGTCTAAGAGATGCTTATGGAGATGATATCAAGTACATGAGTCTAGACGATTTTAAAACAATCGTAGACAAGGTCCCACAAGATGTTAGACTAGATTTTAGTGGCCAGGCAGAACCCTGGGTAAACCCCGCTTGTACTGATATGGTTGAGTATGCATTGCAAAAAGGCTTTCAATTGGCAATCTTTACTACACTTTATAACTGGGATGGGGTGACCGTTAATAGAATGTCACGATTGTTGCTAGACCATGCACCTCAAATTGAAATTTTCAAGATACATTTTCCTGATGAAAAAGGAAATATGCGTGGATGGCAACCCAGTAATGATTGGAATTATGCATATCTAGCCATGAGTATAATCATGCAAAACACAGGCATTTATTGCGAAGCAATGACCATGAGTGATGACGGAGTGCATCCGGCAATAAAAGATTTGCCCTTTATTGGACTCAGTCACGATTGGGGGACTACAGCAATTGATCGAGCCGGTACATTAAATAGAAAAAAAGTAAAAGGACAACCTTTGCAGGTAACACCAAGACACAAACGTCCTGTTACATGTGGCAAAACGACCGAATACAATCAAAGAGTAATACTTCCAAATGGGGAAGTCTTGCTTTGTTGCATGGATTATGCCAAAAAACATGTTATAGGTAATTTGTTAACTGAGCATGAATACCAAGACCTCGATCATACTGCGGAGATGAAAAGAATTAGAGAAATAAATTCCTTGAATCGATTTTCAAAAGAAACTTTATGTAAGAGTTGTACATACGCTTGTCCACTTTAAAATTAATATGAGCATACAAAAATATTTAGATACACATTCTTTTACTAAAATTCAACTAGGCTGCGGCGGTAACTTTTTTCCTGATTGGTTAGACACTGATGTAACATTATACGATCCAAAAGCAGTATACATGGATATAACCCAACCTTTTCCTATCGCCGATTCCACATTTGATCGAGTATATAGTGAACACGCTATAGAACATATTACATATTGGCAAGGGCAGCGTATGTTACAAGAAAGTTTTAGAATTTTAAAACCCGGCGGTCGCATTAGAATTAGTTGTCCAGACTTTCAATTTTTACTTGATTTATATTTGAATCCTAGCAAACTAGCTGCCCAATATATAAAAGATACAAAACCAGATTGGGCACCATACCCAGACAAAATTTTTACATTTAATAATTTTGTTCGAGATTGGGGTCACCAATTCATTTACGATAAACAATGCCTTACCAACAGTATACTAGCTGCTGGATTCGTAAATGTTACCGAACATCGTGTTCGTGAAAGCAATGACGAACATTTTAAAAATCTAGAAGCCGATTGGAGAATGACTGAAGGTTTCCTCCAATTAGAAACAATGACTCTGGAAGCAGAAAAGCCCTTATAAGTTGACAATCTAATATTAACAAGTTAAAATTACGATTCAATTAATCTGGAGTCAACTATGTTTGAATCAATCGAAATTCGCAAAGTAGCAAATGGTTTCGTGGTTACTGTTCATCTTGAAGATGAAACTATGGAGTATGTGTTTGATACTGCTCGAAAGGCAATGAGTCACATCAAACAATTCGTAGCACCAAAAGCTGGCGAATAAATATAAGAAATTCAATAATCTCTGAGGTAAAATGTCAAAAACAGTTCTAATCACCGGCGGCGCCGGTTTTATCGCACACCACGTTATAGATTTAATTTTACGCACTACAGACTGGAATGTTGTCTGTTTAGATAGACTAGATATCAGTGGCAACTTGAACAGACTACATGATATGCTACAGGACCATGACGCTAAAATGGTCAGTCAACGACTACGTATTGTGTTTCACGATCTCAAAGCAGAAATTAACAGTCAAATTGTACATGACATCGGTCCAGTGAACATTGTTCTACACTTGGCTGCAGGCAGTCATGTGGATCGTTCAATCGCTTACCCTATGGAGTTTGTACAAGACAATGTGGTTGGCACAGTTAATATGTTAGACTATGCAAGGAAAAACTTACCAAGTCTTGAACGCTTTGTGTATTTCTCTACGGATGAGATCTATGGGATTGCACCGCCTGGCGTATCCTATAAGGAGTATGATCGATACAACTCGACTAATCCGTATTCTGCCAGCAAGGCAGCGGCAGAAGAGTTCTGTGTGGCCTATGAGAATACTTACAAAATGCCTATTGTTGTCACGCACACAATGAATGTGTTCGGCGAACGTCAACATCCGGAAAAGTTTATTCCGGCAACTATTCAAAAGGTAAGAGATGGGGAAACAGTCATCATACACAGTGATCCAACCCGAACCGTGGCAGGTTCGAGAATGTACATCCATGCCCGAGATGTTGCTGAGGGTCTTATGTTCATACTCGGTCTTGAGAATTATACTCACACCGGTGACTACGGCCACGCCCACTGTCCAAAATTTAATCTTGTTGGTACTGAAGAAATTGATAATCTTACCCTAGCACAAATGATTGCTCGGGCTGTAGGGCAAGAACTAAAGTACGAAATGACTGATTTTCATACTAGCCGCCCAGGGCACGATATGCGTTATGCATTAGATGGAGGATTGCTCAAGAGTCTAGGATGGGAACCCAAGATTAAACTAAGTGAACGTATTACAGAAATGGTGCAATGGACTTTACAGAATGAAAGATGGTTGCGTAAATGATCAAACATGGTTTTATAGTTACTTCTGCCGTTAACAGTAAGTTTGGAGTATATAGTCCCGAAGAAAGACTAGCACAAACTATCATTACTTTGCAGAATATTAGATTCCGAGTACCAGACGCAAAAATCATTGTAATGGAATGTGCCGGTACAGCATTGACGGACTCTCAAAGCAATACACTAGAGCAAAACTGCGATTTACTATTAGATTTTAGTAGAGATCCTGATGTGTTGGCCATCTACCAAAGTGACAACTGGGACGTAGTAAAAAATAGTACAGAGATCATGTGTTTCGCTCGAGCATTGCGTATGTGTCAAGATGACGGTGACTTTGCAGGGTTAGATAGAATACATAAAATGTCGGGACGCTATGTGTTGAATGATGATTTTGATCTTGATGTGTATGAACAATATCCTGATCGTATTATCATTGGACCAAAAAATCGAAGCCAATTTCCGTTTCAGGTAACTGGCATTGAATTACAGTACATGGCTCGTTTATGGTCTTGGCCTGCTGACCAAACTGAGCGAGTGATTCAAGTGTATAATGATAGTCTATCTTATATAGGCCAACGAGTAAGTCAAGGTGGTTATGCAGATATTGAACATGTATTATATAAATTCTTACCAGCAGACTTAGTGCAAGAATTGCCGTTGTTGGGAGTTGAAGGATTTATTGCACCAAACGGTGTACCTATTAAAAATTAATATGGAAACTTGTCAAGAATTAACTGAATGTTTGGCATGCGGTAGCCGTAACCTATTACCTGCTATCAATTTGGGTCACCAACCTCTAGCCAATAACTTTTTAAAAGAACCTGGTAAAAACGAATTGTATCCATTATCGGTGAATCAATGTGCTGATTGTTTTCATTTGCAGTTAACTCATGTGGTCGATCCTGCTGTAATTTATCGAGATTATGCTTATGTCAGTGGCACAAGCCAAACTTATTTAGATTATATGTTTTGGTTTGCTAAATGGGTTAGAGAATATACCAAAATACAGTTTGGCAGTGTATTAGATATTGGCTGCAATGATGGCAGTCAACTTGATTTTTTTGAAAAGTTGGGATTTTTAACCTATGGAGTAGATCCTGCGGAAAATATCTATCCCACTAGCACAGCAAAAGGTCATCGAGTTGTATGTGGATTCTGGGACGAAGAATCTATAGGGAATCTGGACAACAGGCAATTTGATATAGCAGTGGCGCAAAATAGTTTTGCCCACAACCCAAATCCACTTACATATCTCAAATTATTACGACCATTAATGAAGCCCGATGGTTTATTTTTCGTTCAAACCAGTCAGGCCGACATGGTACGTAACGGTGAATTTGACACTATCTATCACGAACATGTAAATTTTTACAACGTTAACTCCATGAACAAACTGTGTCAAAGAGCTGGGTGGGAATTAATTGATGCAATTAAAACACCCATTCATGGAACCAGTTATGTATTTGTACTTTCTCCATCTCGAACTCGTCGTGAGCATGTGGCAAATTTAATTAGTATGGAAGCAGACCTACTAAACAACGAAACATATCGTGTCTGGGCTGCTCGTGCAAGAAAAATTTCTAGCGAATTCAGTTCAAGGATCACAATGTTTAGAGAACAAGGATATCACATTGTGGGATATGGTGCTGCGGCCAAAGGAATGACTTTACTTAATTTTGCCGATGTTGCGTTGGATTATATTATTGATGACAATCCAATCAAGCAGGGAACATATAGCCCAGGTCAAGATATTCCTGTAGTATCTATTGATCATTTGTCTAGCTATAACAACAATGATAAAATTTTATTTGTTCCATTGGCATGGAACTTTTTTAAAGAAATCAAAGGCCGAATACAGAAACAAAGAAACAACAGCAACGACCGTTTTTTAAAATATTTTCCGGAGGTTGAAGTTGGAATTTAAATTTCCTGTTATGGAACTGGTTGATAGATATACAATTGCACAAGTTAAACACGATCGCACTGGTGGAGCTAACCAGGCTGAACTTGATTTTTATGAACAACAAATGCTGGGTATTGATAAAACCTTGATTTGGCAAGAACTACAAGCATTTAAAATCTTACATAACAAAATCTGGAGTCTCGAAGATGATTTCAAGAAATGTCGTATTGATGGAACAGACCTAGCCGAAGTTGGGCGTAGAGCACTGGAAATAAGAGACTATAACAACTTTCGTGTACAATTAAAGAACACTGTGGCAGAAAAATTAAATGATCCAGTTAGAGAGATAAAAACAAACATATAATGCAGATAGAAAGACCACAACAGATATTAGTTAGACGCAGGGCTGCACTTGGTGATGTAATCATGAGCACCGGTGTAGTCAGAGAGCTCAAAAAGAAATACCTCTGTGATATCGATATAGCTACAGAGTTTCCTAATGTGTTTGATAATAATCCACATGTACGAGCCATTTATCATACTGATGCAATGCCCGAGGTAAAAAATTATGATCTATACATTAATTTGGATGATGCCTACGAACACAATCCTGTCAATCATTATGTGGACAGTTATTTCTATCGCGCTTTTGGCACACCAAATGTGGATAACAAATCAGTAGAATTATTTGTCACTGAATTTGATAAGGATGTTGTTGATTCTTTTTGTCGGGACAATGAATTGGATCGATACATTGTTATTCATATCAGACAGTGGTATTGGGAATTAAAGAACATGGCCTGGACAACTTGGTTCGCTGTTTTTGAGCGTATATTCTCTGAGCGAACAGATTTCAAAATTGTTTGTGTTGGTAGCGAACGAGATGGATTCGTTGACCATCCATTGTTTGTTGATGCCAGAGACAAACTGAGCATCCAACAACAAAAATTATTAATGGATCGTGCTGCGTGTTTTGTTGGTATTGATAGCGGACCGTTTCACATTGCAGCGGCTAGCAATACACACATTATTGCATTACAGACACATTTATTACCGGAACGTATTTTACCTTACCGTCGTGAGATGTTTGGGTATAATACAACAGCAATCATGAGCAATATTGATTGTGTGGGCTGTAACGATGTACAACAGCGACCCGTTAGGCAAGTTGTTTGTAAGCACGGAGACTATCGTTGCAAAGATAATTTTAATGCAGATCGTATTGCCAACAATATTTTAGAGATACTATGATTTTCAAACACTCAGGAACTTTTGGAGACCTAATTTATAGTCTTAGTGTAATTAAAAAAATGGGAGGCGGAACCCTAGCTGTTGCAATTGGTAACATTGAAAAGTGTGTGGCTGAATATGGTTACAGACCTGACGAAGTAGATCCCATGCACAAAGGACGCTTTCGTAACCAAGATTTTGATATATTAAAGCCACTACTGACCAGGCAGTCTTACATAGATAAGGTTACTGTGTGGACCGGTGATCAAGATGTTGACCTAGATCGTTTTCGTGGAGTATTGTTCCGTGGTTTTGAAGGCAACTACGTGCAAGCATATCATATGACTTTTGGGTTACCTTTTGCTCCTGAAGTGCTCAACGAAACTTGGATAGAAGCAGATCCCAAGAGAATGGCAACGGTCGTGATTAATCGTACATTTAGATATCGTTGTCCCAATGGAACTGGCACCTGGCAAAATCTATTAGAACAGGCCAACATCACACAAAATGGTATCTTTGTTGGCACCCAGGAAGAGCACGAAGATTTTGAGAAAAGCACTGGGTTTCGTGTAAACTATTATGCTGTTCAAGACTTCAAAGAACTAGCTGATGTAATAGCCGGCGCAGACTTGTTCATGGGCAATCAAAGTGCTGCTTATAGCATTGCTATGGGACTAGGTAAAAGTTCTGTATTAGAAACAATTAAAATAAAGCCCTTACAAAATAATGAGTGCTATTTTCCAAGACCCAACTGCCAGTATTTCTAAAATGAAAATTTTGCTTATTGGCGATAATGGTATTGATCAATATCAATATGGAACAGTGACTAGAATCAGTCCTGAAGCTCCGGTGCCGGTGGTCAATTATACACACACTGTAACCAAGCCGGGCATGGCAGCAAATGTAAAAGACAACTTAGAAGCTCTTGGTTGCGCGGTAGATTTTGTACATGGAATTAAAACATGTATCAAGACTCGAGTAATTGATTCAAGAACAAAACAGCACCTAGTTAGAATAGATCAAGACTCGCCTAGTCGTGCCGTAAAAGTTGACTATACAAACATAGACCAGTACAATGCAATAGTGGTCAGTGATTACAACAAAGGAAGTGTAGAATATGAGACCATTGAACATCTTCGAAAGAATTATCGAGGTCCTATTTTTGTTGACACTAAGAAAACAGATTTACATCGATTTGAGGGTTGCTTCGTTAAAATTAATCAAGTTGAATACGAAGCGGCCAAGACATTCCCTACAGAACTTATTGTTACTCTTGGGAAAGACGGTGCTCGGTACAAAGAACACAAAGTTTCTGCTCCACAAGTAGAGGCGTTTGATGTATGCGGGGCAGGTGATACTTTTTTATCTGCTCTCGCATACAACTACGTTTTATCACAAAATATTTTACAAGCAATTGAATTTGCTATTAGGGCATCTAGTGTAACAGTTCAACATATTGGAGTGTACAGCCCAACATTACAGGAAATTGAACAAGCATGACAAGACTTAATGGTACCGTACCTAAAGGCTGGGGCTCAGAAGAGATATGGGCAACCAATGACAAATACTGCGGTAAGCTAATGAATTTTAACACAGGCGCAAAGTTTTCTATGCACTTTCACGCAGAGAAAGAAGAAACATGGTATGTGCTGAGTGGAAAGTTTATTGTTCGTTGGATTGACACCACAGACGCATCAGTAAAGGAAAGAGAATTAGATGCTGGAAATACTTGGCATAATGCTCCATTATCGCCACATCAGTTAGTTTGTATAGAAGCAGGCACAATTATAGAAGTTTCAACTCCAGACTCAGTAGAGGACAATTATCGTGTATTCCCCGGGGATAGCCAGAAGAGTAATAGTTAACGGTACATTTGATATCTTACATCGTGGGCATATTGAAATGCTTAACTTTGCACGTAGTCAGGGTACCTATCTGTTGGTTTGTATTGATAGCGATAGACAGGTTAAAGAATTAAAAGGCGATTCAAGACCAATCAACAATCAAGAAGATCGAAAGTTTGCTTTAGACAATCTGAGATGTGTTGATGCTGTATGGATCTTTGATACCCAAGAGGAACTTGAACATATCTGTAAACTTTATAGACCGGATCTTATGGTCAAAGGTAGTGATTACCGAGGCAAGGTAATTACTGGATCACAGCATTGCGGGCAAATTAAATATTACGATCTAGTGCCCGATTATTCAACGAGTAAAATAATTGAAGATATTAATAACAGGAAGTAGAGGCTTTATTGGTAGTCATGCTGTCAGCTTCTGGTACAAGGCAGGCGACCACGAAATTGTCACCTACGAGTGGAATGAACATACCTTACCTAGAATTCAAGGACTGGATTGGGTATTTCATTTTGGAGCAATAAGCAGTACAACTGAACGCGATGTGGCCAAGGTAATGCGCCAGAATTATGATTTTAGTGTCTGGTTGTATGAGGAGTGTAGAAAACATGACGTTAATTTACAATGGTCGAGTTCTGCGAGCGTTTATGGCCTTGGTACAAATTTTAGCGAGTCCGCCCCCGTTGATCCGCGGAGTCCCTATGCATGGTCAAAATATCTATTCGAACATTACGTTGAAAATAACCCGACACATATTCGGTGCCAAGGATTTAGGTACTTTAATGTCTATGGTGCAAACGAACAGCACAAAGGAACGCAAGCTAGCCCTCAGTATCAATTTGCTGTTCAAGCACAGTCCAGTGGAATTATAAAAGTGTTTGAAGGTAGTGAGAATTTCCGCAGAGACTTCGTGCCTGTTGATCATGTGTTGGATGTTCAATACCAATTCATAAATTGTGACATTGATGAAAACGGCATTTGGAATATTGGTACCGGAAAGACACGAACCTTTATGGAAGTTGCTCAAGAAAGGGCCTCTCAATATGGCGCCTTGATTGAGCGGATTCCGTTTCCTAAGCATCTAGAGTATAGTTATCAAACTTACACCTGTGCAGACTTAACAAAATTGCAACAAACTTTGGACAAATAAGTAGGTTGACCTTTAATTCTCCTTCTGTTACATTATAGTTCTGTCAACAATCATGTTGCAGAATTGGCAATTGAACTTTAGAAACTTTTGCCAATAACAATTTGGAGAGAACTATGTCAAATCAAGCCTTTGGCCTTATTGCGCCACAACCTATTGTAGCACCTGCTACCCCCACTACTACCTACGCATCACAAGTTAATTCTAAGTTTCACAACAAGGCATCTTTGTTTGTGAATATTAAAGATAGAATTGATCAAACTATTACAGCACTTCCTTACTCTAAACAAGTTAGTATTCGTGCAGTGTTAAAGAATGCATGTATGGCATTTCAAAAACGCTTTCCTAACAGGACCAAATTTGCCGATTTGGAACTGGTTGAAGCACTAGAACGTCCCATGATGGATATTCTCATTGATACCACCATGCAACGCATGCTGATGCTGAATTGGGTTGCTTTTATTGTGGCAAATTTTAGAGACGTTCAAGCACAACCAATTCAAATTTACAAAATTGCCGACAAGAAAGTGGCCGAGGAACTTGATTACTATCCAATTGGCGATGACCTGTATGCAAGTTGGGATGCTCAACATACTCTAGCGGCACTATATATTATTGCCGTTTGGATTTTTCAAGAAGATCCTAGCAAGATTTCGGTTCCTGTAAACATTTACAAGGTAACTACCAAAGCCGAAATTCGTAAAACTTTTGTAACCGGCAATACCGATGCTGGCAAAAAGTTGCTCGATGATATTGATATCTTTCAGCAACAAGTGTATGGTGTTCGTATTGATGGCAATAACGATCCAGTCTGGATCGAAGCAGAAAAGAAACAACAATATATCGAGCAGGCAGATTTGTTCGTCACTGCTGATAAATTTGGTGATACCCTTATGCCGGGTGCTATCAGTCGTATGCAAGAAATCAAGCACTACAGTTCGGATATTATCAGAAAGTTCTGTCTTTATGCTGCCACAGTACAACCTGCTGCTGGACGTCCTATTGCTTCTCAGGAAATCGAGATAATGTGTGCTTGGTTTGACATGGCAAGAACATCAGGTATTGATTATACTGATGAAGAAATTGTAGACCTAAGTTTACATATTTTGTCTTTACCTTTCCAAGCTGATTTTCATGAATCTAGTGTGTTCTGGGATCGAGCTCGTATGGCGTATACCAATTGGTGGAATGCCTATTACTCACAGGTGCCTGCTGAGTATGTACCTAGTAGAATGAGCTTTACCAAGAACTGGAGAAATGGCGGCACATTCTTGTTTCACCAGTTGCGTAAAACTTGGAAAGGTCGTATGCCCAAATTGAACATTAGTACACCTTTTCAACCAATGGTAAAGGACTTGTTCTAAAATGAATAATTTTGAGGATATTGATAATTTTGTTCCGCCTAAACGTAAAAATGTTGTACGTAATGCACAGGCTTACGACGAAACAGAAGCATTGATTACCCGCGAAATTGAAAATGCCCTCGAAGAAATTCGGGGCATTTTTGAGGATAATCAAACTCATCGTTTACTGCGTGACAAAATAGAATTTTGGATTCGCCGGTATCAAGATTACAGCATTCAGGGAAACTTTACAGCACACTATTTTGAAATTGGTGTTCCTCTTAAAGAATGTATGTTCGAACATGTGGTACCACTAAAAGAATTACGCGAGTTATTGCTGGGCGAGAAAATTACTATACGGCAAGCTCTTAATTCTCCTACTTGTATGCTGCACAAAGACAATGACAGAAAACTCACTGAGTCTGGATTGGTAAAAAGTACTCCAAGCCGCAGATTTTTCTTTAAGCGTTATACTTCATTGGGAATTCAGATCAAAACTTATAACGGGTATCAAGTTAATAACCTAGATACCTGGTCTTTAGAAGATCATTTTAATTTTTTTAAAATCATATGAAATATTTTGCCTATGGAATGAATACTAACTTAGACGAAATGGCCCGCCGTTGTCCGGGGGCTGTTAGTCTTGGTCCTGCATGGATCGATGATTATCAATTGGTTTTTCGCACACATGCAGATATTGCCGAATCACCCGGCAATATCTGCTACGGTGTTCTTTGGGACATTGACAAAAAGCATCTGCAAGCTCTAGACGCATTAGAAGGATATCCCTATTACTACACTAGATTTCTAGTCAAAGTAAATACTGGTGATTACTTTGTTTTTGCATTGACCTATCAGATGACCGACCAAAGTCATATACAAGAACCTGGTGTTGGCTATTTAGAAACAGTTACCGAAGGGTATCGTCAAAACAGCGTACCCACTGATCAAATTGATCATGCTATAAATATGGTATGCTCTTCATCGATCGCGACGAAAACGGAACTAATCAATACATGGTCACCAACGACGCAGGATTATGTTTGATTCGCACAAGAAATAGAAAAATCGCCGACTATGTTAATTACTACAGCTATGGTGCTCCATTAGATGCACAGATAGCTGTAGGTGGCGATCGCAACCACCCTGAAATTGGTCCTATCTGGCGCTTTAGCCGTAAAGTTAGCAAATAAACAATTGCTAATTTAGCAACGATTGACCATAATTCTCCATTTTGCTATAATTTTGGTATAGTAATTAATTAGGAGCAACAAATGGAACTAGCAATTGGCACCCGGATTCAATACACCAGTGCAGCAGGCGTTCGTGATGCTGTGATTCGCAATATCAAAGTCGCCCCTACTGCTCGTCCGGGTTTCTTGAATACTTGGTTGATGCTGGAACTTCCAGTGCAGGACGGTGTTAAGTTTGCAACCCGACTTCAGATTCCTGGCGACAATGCCAGTCTCAAAATGTTTAAAGTTTTGATTGCCAATTAAGGAGAACAAAATGAAAGTATCTACTATGGGTGTATTGGGTGGGTGGCAAACCTTGATGGAATTTGCTGATGGTTCAGAGTCCCTGGTAGGTCCGGTGTTCCGTGATTGTGCTGGTGTGTGGAACTGGCAGCGTGAAAATCTGTTCGATGTTGTTGACCAGTATGCATTAACTGCCGTATAATACGGTATGAAAAAACAAACCGTAACTATGACCCCCGAAGGCGGGAACTGGTGGAGGATGCGTATTATGCATTGGGGCATCCTGTCCGTAATGTTCTTGCCTATCTTGACTGTGCTCTGCGTGTTCTTGTTGAATCCTTTGTGGTTCAGAGATGACCTTCTTATTTGGTTTGAAAACAAGATCAATGCCTTTAGCGTATGGCGTAATAAGTTGCTGTACCGCATTTACCTGGGCATGGATCCCGAAGTTTGGCATGCGCTGAAGGATTAACAAAAAAGCAACGGTTGTCCAAAAAGACTGTTTCCTTTATACTGTAATTACAGTAGATAGAAAGGAGATCAAAATGCCCGAAGTCCAAGTTGGTACTCTTTATAAGGTTACAATGACAGAATATGAGCGTGGATGGGGTCAGCGCCCAATGGGAGAACGGTTCTTTACTACCGAAGCGGAAGCTAAAGAATTCTGTTACAATTATAACAACCCGCCTGGTGACCCAGACTGTTACTACCGCGCAAGTTATACAAAAGTTGCATAATTGTTAACCAAAGTGTTGCTTTTTGGCAACACTTTTTTTGGTAGACCATAATGACCCATTTTGCTATAATATTGGTATAGTAACTAATAAGGAGCGTACCAAATGAAAGCACTTAGATTGTTTGACTTAGAAGAAGTTTGCCAAGAAGTCTCGGGTCCACCCGTTAAAAAACTAGACAAATCGTTTATACTTGATGGCGCCTATGGTTACCAGCATGCCATTGAAGGCATCCTGGGGAATGCCAAATTGGATAGCGACAATGAGGATATGTGGGCGGCTTGTGAAGCGGGTATCGTAGCCACCCTGCAATCCGTGAATGCCGTAATGAAGAATCTTGGCATTGACTTTGAGATTGTAGAAGTGGATCTAGTAGAATATACAGCCTGGATGATGGTTACAAAAGGCCAAACACCCAAAGTACTAATCAAGCAATTGAAAAAAGCGGCTTGACTGTAATTCTGTAATTTGCTATAATAATCAAAAATAACAATAATATTTCAATCATTAATAAAGGAGCCGTAATGTCAAACGCATTCGTTCGTATCAAAGCCGGTGCTTATCGTACTACTGATGTATCCGGCCGTGTATTTCAACTTGTAGATCAATTCCGTAGCGGCGCCAAAGGTGGCTATGTTACTGTCAAGAATGGTGGTCAGTTTCCTGGCTTCCCCGAAGACATCCGTGTCAAAGTAAACAGCATGGCTGATTATGAATTTGTCGCAGAAGGCGATGTGTCGATCCCCGAATGCATTCAGGCGGAGGCAGCTAGCCAACAGACCGACGAAGAGCGCATGGCTGAGATTGCCGAGCGTTTTGAAATCCTGACAGAAATGACCAAGGCTGCAACCGCAGGCGACATCCGCGCCATGATTGTGTCGGGCCCTCCGGGTGTGGGCAAGAGCTTTGGTGTTGAGCTTGAGATTGAAAAAGCTACCCTGCTGGACCAAATTGCTGGACGTCGTCTACGTGCAGAAGTAGTCAAGGGTAGTGCTACTGCAATTGGTTTGTACCAAGCCCTGTACAAGTATTCGGATCCCAACTGCGTTATTGTGTTTGATGACTGCGATTCGATTCTACTCGACGATGTGTGCCTTAACTTGCTGAAAGGTGCCTTGGACTCGGGCAAGAAGCGTAAGATTTCGTGGTTGAGTGACAGTCGTATCCTTCGTAGCGAAGGTATTCCAGACAGCTTCGAGTTCAAGGGTTCGGTGATCTTTATTACCAACTTGAAGTTTGACAAAATGAAGAGCCAAAAGCTCAAGGATCACTTGGATGCTTTGCAGAGTCGCTGTCACTACTTGGACCTTACACTGGACACCATGCGTGACAAGGTCCTGCGTATCAAACAGATTGCTAGATCGGGTGAACTGTTTGCGGACATGGAACTCAGCGACATAGCACAAGATGAGATCATTGGGTTCATGGACACCAACAAGAATCGCCTGCGTGAAATGAGTCTGCGTATGGCAATCAAGATTGGTCAGCTGTACAAGAGCTTCCCTACCAAGTGGCAGGCACTGGCTCAGAGCACTTGTATGAAGAGTGCATAATGGTTTGGTTCTTTGCAATACTGTTATTGCTAGCCGGTCAACCTTTACTGGCGTTTGCATTGGCAGCAATTGCACTAATGATAAAGAGTTAAATTTTCACCCGAAGTTTTTGTTAGCTCCTTTTACTTCGGTTTCGAGCCCTACCTAGGTAGGGCTTTTTTTTGACTTTGAAATCTATGTATGCTATACTTGTATTATGAAAACATACACCTATGTCGAAGATTATTTAGAAGTTATCAACGGTGATCGTGATCCAAACACCGGTAAAATTTACGGACTGTTTGATAGCACTCAGCCTATTGTAAGTTTAGCCAGATACGATGTATCAGTTTTGGCTAGTATGAGCGCAGCAACTCAAAGCGGTCGAGCACTGACTGATCGGCAGGCCGAATTGGCAGTAAAAATAATTCAAAAATATCGAAAGCAATTGGAAAAATTAGAAATTAGTATTGCTCCAATTGACAATCCACAATACAGACACGGTATAAGAACTATTGATCGCAGAAAGTTATTGTACATTGAAAATGATCATATTGTTTTACAGTTTCCTTACGATACAAAATTAATTGATGACTTGAGAGATCTAGCCAAGTTAAGTCAAGGATCTTGGCGATTTGCTTCCGAACCCAAAGCCTGGCGCCTGGCAATTACAGAAACAAATGTAATAGCGGCAAATGGATTTGCTGAAAATCATCAATTTGAAATAAGCGAGGAATTTAAAACATATGTACAAGAGGTTGTTAGCTGTGAGCAAACTCCTTATGCGATCAAACTAGTCAAAACAGACGCAGGACTGTCTATTCAAAATGCCGCAAACAGTTTGATTGAGGCGATCAACAATTATTGCGGATTTGATTTTACAAATATAGATACACTGGTTGATAACTCTGCTGTATACGGTTATACCGTTGACGTAAACATACAACAAGATATAGTTGCTAAATATTCGCCACGCATTTATAATTTAATGGCAGCACAAGAGTCTAAGTTTACTCCAGACAGTGATCACACCATTTACGAAGATCTAGTTAAGTACGCCGAAGCAACTGGAAGGTATCCAATATATGTGTACGAGCCAGATTTGACGGGACGTTTATATAAAAATTTTGTTGAACAATACTTCGATCCTGAGGATGTACATCGAGCCACAAATCTTAAATCAGAAAGTGTAACAGTACACAAAAAAGTCGTTTACTTTCATAAGTACACAGCCGCATGGGATCAACCTATTCCTTTGCTTGTTAGTGGACAAGGCATGATGCACGGAGGAGAAAAAACTTTGTTGTTACAGCGTGCCGAAAAGGTTGTTTACTTCGCAACTGAAGTATATAATATAAGAAACTCGCAACGTAAATCTTAATGCAAGCCAAACTAATAATTCGTGATGAAGTTAATGTAAAAATTGAAGGACTAGAGCTAGGCACCAGAACAGCTTTGGTTAAGAAATACAAATACGAAATCCCAGGCGCTAGATATCAACCCAGCGTTCGTCTTGGCCGTTGGGATGGCAAGGTACCTTTCTTCAATCTTGGCGGCACCACTTACATCAACCTACTGCCCGAGATACTTGCTTATCTTGATGAACAAGGATACGACATTGAAGTAGAAGATGCAAGGGAGTATCGCACCACGTTTGAGTTCAAAGAAGTCAACGAAAATAGCTACAGTCATATCATGTGGCCCAAAGGACATCCCATGGCCGGTGAGCCCATGGAGCTACGTGACTACCAGCCCGAGATTATCAACAGATTTTTTTCCAACCCACAATGTGTACAAGAGGTTGCCACAGGCGCAGGTAAAACTGTTATTACAGCAGCTCTAGCTGATGCAGTTAGTGCGTATGGACGCAGCATTGTTATTGTGCCCAACAAAAGTCTAGTTACACAAACCGAGGATGATTTTGTCAACATGCAACTGGATGTAGGTGTTTACTTTGGTGACAGAAAAGAATACAATCGTACTCATACCATCTGTACTTGGCAAAGCCTAAACAATTTATTGAAGACCACCAAGAATGCCGAAGCCGATATCACCATTGGTGAATTCTTAGAAGGCGTAGTTGCAGTTATTGTGGACGAGACACATCAGGCCAAAGCCGATGCACTCAAAACATTATTAAGCGGACCTTTTGCTCGAGTTCCTATTCGTTGGGGTCTAACTGGTACAATACCCAAAGAAGATTATGCTAGGCAAAGCATTAACTGTATGATTGGGCCAGTAGTTGGTCAATTGAGTGCCAGTGAACTACAAGAAGCTGGGCATCTAGCACAGTGTCATGTTAATGTAGTACAGCTGGTAGATCACAAAGAGTACACAAACTATCAAAGCGAATTAAAATACTTGATCGAAACAGACGAAAGACTTGACTATATTGCGCGACTGATAAGTACAATTGTTGACACAGGAAACACACTTATTCTAGTAGATCGAATAAGTGCAGGTCGAGCATTAGCTGCAAGATTGCCCGGCAGTGTATTTGTGTCTGGTGCAACCAAAGCAGGGGAGCGTAAGGAACACTATGACGAAGTGGCGGAAGCGTCAGACAAAATTATCATCGCTACTTACGGCGTTGCTGCTGTCGGTATCAATATTCCCCGCATTTTTAATCTTGTTTTACTTGAGCCTGGCAAATCTTTTGTGCGAGTTATACAAAGTATTGGACGCGGTATTCGTAAGGCCGCTGATAAAGACTTCGTGCAAATCTGGGATATCACATCCACCTGTAAGTTCGCAAAACGACATTTAACAAAAAGAAAAGCCTTTTATAAAGAGGCTAACTATCCTTTTACTGTAGAAAAGGCCGATTGGCAATGAGAATATTAACACTAGAAAACACAGCCTACGAACTAAACGAAGTACCAGACGAAATAGAAGATTTAAGATTTGCTGTACTCGATAATAGTGATCCTAGAACTCCTGATTATTTTTATATACCACTAATATTTTTAGAAAGCTTTAACAGCCCTGCCCTAGTGCTACGTATTGGCGAAAACATAATCAAAATGCCAGTGGATTGGCATGTGTTAATTGGAGAACCTGATCTTGGCGATCTAGAAGTAGTGCCGTTGACCAGCATCAATGATAGAGGGTTCAGTGTATTTTGTTTCAATCCTATTACAAGTTTTAAACCGGAGTTTGCCAAGATAGAAATAGTAGATATATATCAAGATGTAAAATGGTATTTTCCAAAATTGAAACCCGGTCAGTTGTTGGCAGTACCACTAGAAACTGGTGTAGAAAAACCCTTGTGTGCATACTTCGTTAAAGATATTTCCAGGCAAAGCGAGGTAGTTGATTATTCAAGATGTTGGTGATTCAATGAGTCAGTTAGAACCCGGCGTCACTTACATTTACGAACGAGCAGATGGTGTTACTTATGCCAGAAAGGCGGGATCAGATCCAGAATCAAGAATTGCTATTGGTTGGGACAGTCAAGTTCAACAAGATATAGATCGATTTCGCAAAGATACTCTCTGGTCCAATATATTACGAGAAGCTGAGCATAATCCTGCTTTACAAGATGCACTAGAACGTGCTAAAGTAATATACGAATTAAGTCGACAACAAGACACAATTTTCCATCATCCGGTATGAGTGATAAACTAAACATAGCAAATGAAATGCGAGCATTTGACGGTAAAGATCGAAATTTTTATCGCGATCTTACTGATGAAGAGCGCAAGAAATTTAGTAACTATCTTATGATTCGTTGGGGATCAAGTGTGCAAGGCAGCACAGAATTACAACAATATTATCTATTATCCTGTAATGAAAATTTGAATAAACACTTTTTTGATCTTAATCAACACCCTGAACTACAGTGGTTATCGGCGACTACAGTCAGTCCTGGCATGGGGAATTTTCGTCACGACTGGATCAAACAAAAAAAGCGTGAGGGCAGTAACAGCCGGGCAGTGAAGTTTTTGAGACAAATATATCCCGAGCGCAAAGAAGACGAATTAGAATTATTAGCACAAATCAATGATGCAGCAGATCTTAAACAGTTGGCAAGAGAACATGGATGGGATGACAAACGAATCAAGTCAGAACTATAAATGCCGGTACTGTGACAAGGAATTTAGAAAAGAAAGCACACTGGCAGCGCATTTATGCGAGCCAAAACGACGCTGGCAGCAAGAAACCGAAACCGGAGTGCAATTTGGACTTAGAGCCTATTTGCAATTTTATGAAACCACGCAAGGTAGTGCAAAGTTAAAATCGTATGAGGACTTTGTCACAAGTCCATATTACAATGCTTTTGTCAAGTTTGGTAGGTATCTGGTTGATATCCGCTGCGTTAACAGTACAAGCTTTACCAATTGGCTCTTAAAAAATAACAAAAAACTGGATTACTGGTGTCGTGATAGTTTTTACGAGGAATGGTTACATGAATATCTTAAAAAGGAAGCAGTGCAAGACGCACTCGAACGCGGTCTCAAAACCATGGAAGAATACGCCGGGGGAGGTAGCGGTCTTGCTAGCTTTAGCGATTACTTTAAGTTCGGTAATCATAATAGGATTTGCTATCATATTACCACTGGTCGCATTAGCCCTTGGATTATCTATAACTGCAATAGCGGCATTGAGTTTCTCGAAAGCCTTGACGAAGTACTTTTGGCCGTTGTTCTTCCTTGGGTTGATCCTGATTACTGGCATCGTCGGTTACAGGATTATGTAGCTGATGCTGAATGGTGTAAACATGTTCTTGGACAAGCTGGATTATGAAGTTTAAGTCAGACATCGATATTGACGTAGCCGATAGAGATCAAGCATTAGATGTGCTTGCTCACACAGCAGCAAGTATCATTCGCGATGGCCGAATTGCCAAACACAATACCGGCGTGTACTTTACACCCGTTCCTGTTGACCCATTTACTGGAAGAGCCAGTTTGGATTACGAAGCAGCTGAAGAGCGCGGATATATCAAACTAGACATACTAAATGTTGGGTTATATCAACAAGTAAAGTCGGAACTGCATTTACAAGAACTGATGCAGCAGGAGCCTGCATGGGATAGACTGTATGAGCCGGAATTTTGTGCGCGGTTGATACATATAGGTGCACATTATGATACTCTAGTAAAGATGCCCGAAGCAGTTAACAGTATACCAAGATTGGCCATGTTCTTGGCTGTTATAAGACCTGCTAAACGACACTTGATTGGGCGCACTTGGCAGGAAGTTGCCGAGACAGTATGGGAACGACCCAGCGACGACAGTTATTACTTCAAGAAAAGTCATTCAATTTCTTATGCACATCTAATTGTAGTACACATGAACCTATTGTGCCAGCAAAGCATGTAGTTTTTTAAAGTAGGCATAAATATTCATATGCCAAAAAGTAAAAATTACAACAATTGGGTTAGACAAAATTATCCTCGAAAATGTGAACATTGTGACTACACAAGTAATAGTCCTTCGATGTACCACTATCATAAAAAAACACATGATCCTGTACCCGAAGGACAATTATGCGATCATGGCTGCGGTCAAATAGCTAAGTATCGCGGCAGCGGCGGAAAATATACATGCGAGAAAAAATTTAATCTTTGTCCAGGTTATCTTGGATCATTATCTCAGCGCACAACAAAAAGTTGGGCCGATGCTGATCTAAGAAAAGAAGAAACAAAGGATTCGTTAATAAAAAGACTTCATAATGCAGAAACATATAAAAAAATATCTGCAACCAAGAGAACTAAGTTTGGAACAATGGACCCAGAGAAAGCAAAAGAATATCAACGGTACGCTCGCTATATCAGAAAACATGCACAGAAATGGGCTAAAGAACAAGGACACACATTAGGGCAACAAACCTATCATGTCGATCACAAGTTGAGTATTCTTGATGCTTGGAAAGCAGGATTGTCGGAACAAATTGTAAATCATCCTGTTAATTTACAAATACTTGAAGCGAAAATTAATAGTGGTAAAGGGGCTAAAAGCAGTATTACTATTGAAGAACTACTAACACTAATTACCCAAGCTTCCGAACAAGAGTAATTGATCTACGTTTGCTGCGTTTGGCAGCAATTTCTTTCAGGCTCACTTGCGGGCCAAACTTGATTTCCACATCCTTGCTGTTCATTGTTTTGACCACAGTCCTGAACGGCGTCCATTCTGCTTTCAAAAACACATTTATTGGTATCAATCTATTACTTTCCCACCACCACATCTCTGCCAGTTCTAAAAACTGCTGCTTTTGCTCTAGTGTTCTTAAAGCACCGTAATCATATATTGTGGTAATTACTTCATCTAGATTTTGTATTACACCTATGTACTCATTGCCACCGTAGATAAGGTAAGTCAAGAACGGATATTGTTTTAATAATTGCTGGTAATCGGGTTCGTCCATTTTTCAATAAATACAAGATAATGCAAATTCTAGCTTATTTATATCCGAATACAGTCACGGTCCAAATATGGGACATGAGTATTTTCTCACCAAGGAACAGAGTCGTGTACAGTCGCCCTATCAAAATATATCAAGGTATAGACAATACCTTACAAGTTGTTGTACTAAATCAGGATCAAAAACCAGTGAATTTAACTGGTTATGCACTGCAAGCTGACATCCAAGATCCCTTAAACGAAATTACTGCTTACAGCTATGCAGTAACATATACTGATCAAGCCAAAGGACGCGGCACCTTTACAATTCCCAACGCAGAAGTGACCAGTTTAGAGCAAAGATTTTACTGGTTGACACTAAAAACCATTGCAGACGCAGACAGCGCAGAGCGTCCGGTGTACGTTGATGACAACTGGACATCACCTTTAGATATTGAAGTGCTGCCGGCTTATTATAACACCACTCCGGAAATAGCTAGTGTTAACGAAACAATTATTGATAGTGGACAATTACCGTGACAGTAGCTAATGTAAATGTAACCAAAGTATTAATGAAGCGTGGCAATACCGCGCAAAATGCTGCCTATACTGGTGTGAATGGAGAAGTAGTTGTTGACCTACAGGCCAAGACACTGAGAATACATGATGGATCCACCTTAGGTGGTTTTGTTATAACTGCTGGTGGTGTGGTTGGTGGGTATTCAAATACCAACGCCGCAGCCTATTTAGACAGTCAAAATATAACTAGTGCAAATATTGGCGGTAGTCAAACATTTGCAAACGCCAATGCTGCTGTACAGGCCACTGCCATAAACAGCATCAATGCTAACATTAGCGCCTACCAGATTTTTGCAAATGCCAATGCAGCAGCACAAGCTACCTCTATTAACAATATAAATGCCAATCTAGGTGCATTTCAGACTTATGCCAACACCACATTTGGTACAAGTAGCTATGCCAATGCAAATGTAAAAAGTTATCTTGCTGCTTTTGACGGTAACATTTTACCTAGTGCAAACGTTACATACAGCCTAGGCAATGAACAATTTCAGTGGCGGGATTTGTGGGTTAGTAATAATACCATTTATATTGGTAATACACCTATTAGAGTAGACGGCGGCACATTATTAGTAAACAATTCTCCTATCGCAAGTGGCAGTACAGCCAATCTTGTGAACGGAATTCATACCGTAAGTCTTGGTGCAGATGGACGACTGACAGCACCTGGCGATGTCTACGGTCAATACTTTACACTTCGTGGCGGTAACGGACCTGGTGCTGAGATTGGTAGTTTAGGATACGGCGGCAATGTCGTGACCGTATTTGGCTTTGAAGGGTTTAATGTAAGTACTGGCGCTCCTGAGGTTGGTCCACAATGGCAGTTTGATGTAGGCGGCAATTTGATTACGCCAACAGGTCTATCAATTGGAGATATACAAGCACCCATACCCGGCACAGACATCAATCAGGCCGCAGATGAATACCTAACAATTACATCCAAGGGGTCGTTTGGTATTACCACAGTGGGATGGGCGGAAACACCTTACAGTTACAGCAATGTAGCTACCATTGACTTCAACAGCACTACTGATGGTGCTGTTAAAATTACCACCGGCAACAACTTTGCAGGGGGCTATAGTTGGCGATTTGATAGCACAGGGAATTTAACACTGCCGGCTAATGTGGCTAGTATACTGTATGCCAATGGTGTCAGTATCTTGGATGGCATAAGTGGCGCAGTGGTTGGCAACATTGTTGTGGGCACTGGTGAAATAAATTTTGTTGCCAGCAGTTCTGGCGATGGTAATGGTTACAGCACTATACAATTAATTCCAGACAACTCACTCATTGGTTCAGATCAATACCTTATATTAGATCCAACTGCGCCCGGCCACATACACATCCGTGCAGGCGGAACACAGGACAGTAGTTCTGCTACTTTGTTCTTAGGTGGTGAAAACAGTCATTTTATGGTTTCATCAGGGATGGATCCTCAGCTGTATATTAGATCCAACAACAATGACTGGGTATTTGGTACAGATGGCAATCTGAATTTACCAGTCAATGGCACAATTAATTATGCCAATGGCACCGGTATCCTAAACAGTTTGGCATCTGTCAGTTATGTTGATACAAAGATCAGCGACCTAGTAGACAATGCACCTGAACTATTAAACACTTTAGGTGAAATTGCTGCTAACCTAGCAGTAGAAGCAAATGCAGTTGGTGCAATACTTAATAGTATTACTAATACTAATGCCAATGTGACAGCGGCTAATGTTAATATCTCTGCTTTACAGTCTAATGCAGCCAGTCAACAAACCAGTATTGATACATTATTGAGTAGAGTAGATCAAGCAGTTAATATGACCAGCAGTCCGCAGTTTGCTGGATTGTTTACAACTGCAAATGTACAAATGAACAGCAATGTTCGTATCAGTAAAGACCTTATAGTTGATGGCAATATTAACTTTATTGGTAATGTAACACAGACCAATATCACCACAGCCAACGCGGTGTTTACTGGTGACACTTACGGCTTTGGTGCATTGTATGCTGGTGTGCTTGGTTATACACCTCTGCCGTACACAGTTATTCAGGCTACAGCCGATTACGATGATTATAGCCAAATTAATTTCCAGAACTTGAATCTAAGTGCAAATGCCAGTACAGAGTGGGTAGCCACTGCTGGTAATGGTACAGACTTGACCAACTACATTGATTTTGGTATTGCCGGCGGCGCCTGGAACGGCACACAGCTTAACAGTGTAGGTACTGCTGCCAAGGCCAACGATGGTTGGATATATGTGTTAGGTAATACTGCGGCCGGTACCGGTGGTAATTTGATATTAGGTACTATACAGCCGGGCAAGCGAGTTAACATTCTTACAGGCGGCCCTGGTAGTGCAAATATCTACTCGTATTTTAATAGTACAGGCTTAACCACTGCAAATGTGTATGCTGCAAATTATCTATACGCCAATGGCGTTAGTATCTTAACTGGTATTGGCGGAACTTACAGTAATACCAATGTGGCCGCATATCTAGCAGGTAATGTGTCTGTTGGTAATTTACAACTTGGTAATGCATTTAGATTAAACGGATTAGACAACAGTCTTACAACTATTAACGGTAGCGCAATACAGTTCTGGCAACGTGTTAATTTTAATAGTGCTAGCGGAATATACTCTAGTGGCACAATTAACGCACAAAGCGGCACAGCAAGTGGATCAACTGGTACTGGCGCTGTTGTAGTCACTGGTGGTATGGGTGTTAGTGGCAATATCCATATTGGTTCATCAAACAGTAACTCCGTAGTTGCTGCAGGCAGCATTGTTGCTGCTAACTATAACTTTGCCAACGGCGTAAACATACTATCAACTGTGACTGCTGGTAGTACGTACAGCAATGTCAACGTTGAAGCTTATATTGGTGGTAACATAGGCGCATATCAGACGTTTGCAAATGCCAATGCAGCCGCACAAGCGACTAGTATTATCAGTATCAATGCCAATTTGGGCGCATTCCAAACTTATGCTAATAATACCTTTGGAGGCAGCAGCTACGGTAATGCCGCAGTGGCAGCATACCTGCCAACACATACTGGCAATATTGGAGCAGGCAACGTCACAGTGGTAAGCACAGTGACAGCGGCAAACATTGTTACCACAGGCACTTACGGTAATATCACCGGTGCCAATGTAATCAGTGCTAATACATTTGTGTTTGGTGCAAATGGTGTAAACATTCTAACCGCAGTAGCAGGTGGAGCCACAGACAACGAGCTTAGAGCCAATGTGGGTGCATACCAAATATTTGCCAATGCAAATGCAGCCGCACAAACTACCAGTATTGATACTATAAATGCAAATATTGGTTCCTATCAAACATTTGCTAATGCCAATGCTGCCACTCAAGCAACTTCAATTAACACAATTAATGCAAACTTAGGCAGTTTCCAAACCTATGCCAATGTCACATTTGGAACCAGCAGTTATGGCGATGCTAATGTTGCTGCTTACTTACCAACTTACACAGGAGTAGTAGCTGCCTCTAGAGCTCAAGTGACCAACAGTGTGGATTTCATGTATGGTGGATTCCCGTACATGGGCTGGCAATTGACAGACAGCGAAACACTAAGACTAAGAACAAATATTTCATCTGGCGATTACACTAACGATGCCATATTGGTCAATCGTCAATCCTTAGAAGTTAATGTGGTTGCACAACTCACTGTAGGTAATGTGGTAACCACCAATGGAGTTTATTGGGCCAATGGCGCAGCTTACAGCAGTGGTACAGACTATGGTAACACCCAAGTAGCTGCTTATCTGGTTGCCAACCCGCAGCCGGGAACTTATAGTAATGTCAATGTTGAAGCTTACATTGGTGGTAACATTGGCGCCTTCCAAACCTATGCCAATGCCACTTTTGGTGGCAGCAGTTATGGAAATACCAATGTTGCTGCATATCTAACCGGTAATATAACTGTTGGCAACATCAATGCCACACAATACAACTTTGCTAATGGTGTAAACATCTTGAGCACAGTGGTAGCAGGCAGTTACGGCAACACAGAAGTGGCTGCGTATTTAATGACTTGGCCAAATGCCGATATTAATATACTTGATGCCACTAGTGCTAATATAACAACATTACGAGCAGCCAACTTTAATAGTGCCAATGCAGTTATCAGTGGCGGCTACATTAGTGCTCTAACTAATGCAAGTATCATCTCATCAACTGTTGTTACAGGAAATATAACCAATGGTAATGTAACTACATTGCGAGCAACAAACTTTGGAACTGCGAATGCAGTTATCAGTGGTGGTTATATAAGCACACTCACAAATGCTTACATAACTCTTAGTCGTGTCACAAACTTTAGTACTGGTAATGCTGTCTTGACTGGTGGGTACATTAACAGCTTTACTAATGTTTATGCAACCACAGGTTCGTTTACTAATCTTGACACCAGTAACATTTTAGTCACCGGCGGGTATATCAGCAGCTTGGCCAATGCCACTGTGTCTGGTAATGTCACAGCCGCTAACTTGATTGGTTATGGCAGCAATACCAGCATCGTAGCTGGTGCTTATACTACCACTTTCTTAACAAACGGTATGGCTACTGTTGGTGGTAATGTTACTACAACAGGTAATGTAACTGCTTCGGGCATTGCACCGTTCTATGCACCTAATCGTCCAGCGTTTCGTGTGTATGGATTCGGTACAACAAACAATTTAACTACAACACAAAACACCAATGGTGTGTTAAACAATAATAACTGGGCAGTGGATTACGAGCAAGGCAATTATCTAAATGGTACTACTGGCGTATTCACTGCACCAGCTGCCGGGCTTTACCAAATTTCAGTGATTGGTAGAAATTCTGGTTATACAAGTGGAATAAGTCAGTTGGTGTGTGTAAAAAACTATACCGGAAGCAGCCAAGTCCTAACAATGTTGGAATTTGGTAGCAATTCTTCGATGAACCACGCCGGTACAAGCACCGTAGCTCGATTAGTAGCGGGCGATACTCTTGCCATTAGAGTAACTGCCGGAGAAATTAATTTTGATGTTAACGATTCTTGGTCAGTAACTTATATAGGTTAATATGATCATTCAAGGTGCTACAATATCTGGTATCAACATCTACGGTGAATCGCCGCTGTATGAATTTGTTACCTGGACTTTTACCAATGGCAACAGTGTGGGTCGAACTGGGCCCACTGTATCCAATCTAAGAGTGTTATACAATACCGTAGGCAACACCTGGATAAACAATGATGCCTACTTCACTGCCACCGGTGGCATACAATATTGGACTGTTCCACAATCTGGAACATACACAATTCGTGCTCGAGGCGCACAGGGTGCTCCGGCCACGGCCACCGGTGGTGGACTTGGGGCAGACATGCAAGGTGACTTTGTACTACAGCAAGGTCAGAAACTACAAATACTAGTAGGACAATCAGGTCGTCCTCCAAGCTCGGCATTCAGTTATGGTAATGCCAGTCCTGGTGGAGGTGGAACATTTGTAGTCATAAACAGTGGTGCAGTTGGTACCGTGGCTAATACTGAAGTGATACTGGTAGCTGGTGGCGGCGGTGGTTCTGGTAATGTTATGCTGTCTAATAGTTCGGCCAATGCCAGTATTGGCACCAGCGGTAGAACTGCTTACTTTAGTGTTGCCGGTGGAACCAACCGAATGGGCGGTGCCAGTGGTTCATCTACCGACAGCGGTGCCGGCGCCGGTTTTTGGGGCAATGGTGCCGGATCTTCGGCAGGTGGTATCGCATACAG
>JACCDW010033146.1_pt1 | contig 35474 bp, 30 predicted proteins | sample 7449781 | NCBI WGS metagenome assembly JACCDW01 (sample SAMN15323449, study PRJNA562643) | freshwater metagenome | isolation source: river surface water | place: USA:Blue River Watershed | collected 2017-08-18
CCTCGCCGAATACCAAAAAAGCGAAATTGACAGGATCAGTCAACAAAAGCGCTGAGCCCACAGTAGCGGTGTGGCAATCCAAAACAGAAGCGATTAATATCATAAATCACCAAAAGAGCGAGTCCTACAAATTGCAAAATGTGGAGATTTCGGGCCATGCAATCGAACCCAAAAATCAGGGAGAAAATTCTGATGTGCGGCCATCACTTACCATGAACAAGACTGTCCAACCGACCTACCCATATCAAACCCAAAAAACAAATGGCAAAAATATGCGCTTGCGACATCAGTTACAGCGACAGCAACCTGGAGATCCTTGGGAATTGATTTTTTTAATTGTTGGAATCATCGGGATGCTATTGGGCTACGATAGTTACAGTGGCGGAGGCGGTGGCGGCTGGGGTGGCGGAGGTGGTGGTGGGTACTTCGATTGGACGGCTTTTTTTGCGATTGCGGGAGCCACGGCGAGTACCGGTGGTTTAATCTTAACCATTGCGCTAAAATCAAGTATGAGCGCTACTGGCTTGGAGGGGATGATGGTATTTTTTACCGTATTTGGCACTTTACTCAACACCATTGGATTAATCAAATCCATACGTGACTATTACGATGTAGGCAAATATTTATCGATCGCTGGATTTGCGCTGCTCGGCATCATGTGGATCATTGGATTGTCATAATCCATTGTCTTTCTGTATCTTCTGATTTACCGATTTGATTTTTTTTACGATATTTCAATGTTGATATTCTGCTTGTTCCTTGGAATAATCACCATCCAATCATTAATTTGAAACAACATGAAACATTCCATAAAGTACTTTTACTTCTTGATAATCACGGGTTTGCTTGTAGCACAGGGCTGCCAAATACAACAACGCAGATACACGGGTGGATTGAGTATTCAATGGCCATCGCTAAACACAAAAAATGCGAAAGCGGTACACCCAAACAATCCCGGCAATGAGTCACAGATATCGATTCGTCCATCAAAGAATGAGGCCAGCGTCATTGCATCATCTGATTTCCCTGAATCAACCGTGTCGCGATCAGTGGAGATGAAAGATCAATCCATTGATTCTGAAAACCGAATAAATGAGCATGATTTAAACCCCTCCGCTGAACTGAAAAAGACCGGACATCAACCAACCTTGAATCAAAAATCAAACAAGAGCAAAACTCATTTGCGAAAGCAATTCAAGCAGCAGCGAAAGCAAATACCCGAAGGGCCTGTGGTGACCATGTTTATCGTCCTTGGTGTCATTTGTATGGTCATTAACTACATCAATCACAGCTGGGGTGACGGCGGCTTGGGCAGTGGTTGGGCCTTGGTCTACTCTTTACTCGGGTCAACAGCGAGCTCTATTGGATTACTCTCGACCATTGCATTAAAATCTACCATGAGCGCCACTGGTTTGCATAACATGCTGCTGTTATTTACCGTTATTGGCGGAATTTTTAATGCCCTTGGGTTGATCAAATCCATTCGCGACATGTACGATACAGGCATATACATATCGATAGCCGGATTTTTGATGCTAGCCGCCATGTGGATTATCACCTTGATATAATCCATTGTATGTCAGCAAACTACTTTGCCGACATTTTAATGGGGATTTCAAGATACGACCTTACGTAACTACCGTTGTGTTTTCCGGGGATCCATCGTGGAGAGTTCTTTATAACTCGGATGGCCTCCGCCGTGAATTCAGGGCATTTGGGCGTTTGTTGAACCGCAGTGGCATTGCTCACGCTCCCATCCTTTTCTACAACAAAGCGAATCAACACGGAACCATTCATTCCCTTGTCCAAACACCGTGCGGGATAGACAAAATTATCGATTATGTACTCAAAGAACTTATTCATTCCACCCACTGGCGTTGCGCGATTTGCAACTTCACAGCTATAAATACTGTCTTCGGGAATGCGCTCATTATCCACGGCTTCAATCGTTGGAAGCACATTGGATTCCTTTGCTTCGCCCACCTTTGGCTGATTGTTATCGCCATTGTTTTGTGCCATCGCTGTTGCCGCGAAAAGCATGAAGCACCAAAGTCCAATTGTCTTTCTCATGACACAAATGTACCTATAACAACCCATTGGGATTTCAAAAATCAAATCCAACCCCAAAACCTTAAGTTTGCGATACCTACATGGAAGCATTTATTGTCATCACGATCATCGTAATTGTTCTATTCGGCGTCATCCATCAAAACAGGAAGAATCAGGCATTGATTGCCTCAGTTACCGAATCAAACCGAGGTAATTCCTCTGAGAGAAATTTGGTTTTGGCTTTGAGAAAACTAGACATTCACCCTGATGCCATTTATCATGATTTGTACTTACCAAAACGCAATGGCAGCTATGCCCAAATTGATTTGGTTATGGCGACATCTGTCGGACTAATTGTATTTGAAGTAAAAGACTATTCTGGATGGATTTTTGGAAGTGGCCATCGAACCTATTGGACACAAGTTTTGGCTTTTGGCAGGCAGAAATTTAGAATGTACAACCCGGTCATTCAGAACCGAAGGCACATTGAAGAACTGCAAAAATGCTCACCGCAGTTTGCGCAAATCCCCATGTTTTCAATCATCGTATTTTACGGAAATTGTAAATTAAAAAAACTAGATGGCTTACCAAACCGAGTTTTTGTTATTAAACCTAATGAGTTAAAACACACCATCAACTCCATAACGTCCAACTACCCTCGCGCCAATTATAGCAACAAAAGAGAAATCGTAAACGTTCTCAGAGAAGCTTCAAAAAATGGAGAAAATGAAAAAATAATGCAATCACACATCACTTATGTTAAACTTGTGAAAAATCAGATAAACGCAAAAGACGGAAGAATAACTAACGAGTGGAACTTCAACCCACTTGCACCATCGGTTCGCAGAGCACTTCGGTGGTTACGGAATTGGCGATAAAACACTTTTCATGCGCCCTATGATGCAGATCCAAGGCTAGCTGTTGGGCATTGGCCACCGATTTAAAAGCATCAATGGTAACGTGTGGACGCAGTTGCACGCGGGTCATGCGTCCTACTCCCTCTGCGATTTCCAAAATACCTGAGTAGTTGTCGCGATAGGCAATTACCACCACACCCGCATCGGCGCAGAGGTGGAAATACCAAAGCATGTGACAAGACGACAATGCATTCATAAAAAAATCTTCGGGATTGATTCGCTGACCATCACCCCTAAAAGCCGGATCTGCTGAGCCCGCAATAGGGAATTTACCCGCTGTATCAACCTCAAAATTTCGCCCATATTGATCATAGGCACTGGTTCCTGTGCCCAGATTGCCTGACCATTCCAAACTGCCTTCAAACTGATGTGTCGCCATAACTTTAAGTGCTTCAAAATTAACCAAAACCCACGGTTTTGAGGCCAGATACCCGCTGGGTTTCGATTTTTTCATTGATCGCAATGTCTTCAATCAAGGTCAACCTCGATTTGGGAGACCCCAACGCCTTTTCGATGATGTACTTCCGCTGAACATTCGAAATCTCGCCCGGTGAAAATGGATATTTCTTCGCCAATCGCATCGCCTCAACTTCAGGCAAACCGCGGAAATACTGTTGCCAAATTTTGGCAGTGACGGTTTCGCCCGGACGTTCGAATCCCACTTTGAACAAAAACCTGCGCTCAAACGCCGAATCCAAATTGCCTGTTAGGTTGGTCGTGGCCATCAAAAAACCCTGGAAATTCTCCATTTCCTCGAGAAAAATGTTTTTCAAGGCATTGTTCATGCTGTCCACAGATTGCGTAACCTCGATGCGTTTGCTGAACAAGGCATCGGCCTCGTTGAACAACAACAAACATTCCTTTTTGGCTTGCTTGCAAAGCTTTTCATACTGCCGGAAGATCTTGCGCGCATTTTTCTCGCTGTCCCCTACCCACTTGCTTTGAATTTGCGCCACATTCACCTCCATTACCGGCATGTCGTGCTCTTTTGCCATTTGCAGACAGAATTGCGTTTTACCCGTACCCGGATAGCCATACAACAATACACAAACGCCTTGCTGACCCTGTTGTAACTGCTTGTTGATTCGCTGTCGCACCTTGGGATTCAGCAACTTGTGTACCGGCCGGAGTTGTGCTCGGGTTTCATCATCAAAAAGTAGTATCTGCGGGGCGATTTTCTCAGGTGCCCTGTGCGGTACCGTTATCTGCTTCGATTCGAGCAAACTCTCCAAGACTTCCGGACTTAATTCGGGGAGTAATTGTTGAATTCCCTCCTCTGTCAGTCCGATTTCCATGTTCGCATCCACACTGTGATGTCCGATGATTTCAAAATATCCACTTGCCAAAGGCGGCCATTGTTCTGATTGCAATTCAGTGCGCTGAAAGGCTTTGGTTTCCCAATGGGGCTTGTCGATGGCGTGAAAAAAATCATTCACACAAACCGTTTCATCCTCAATGACCCGTTTGGCCAATATCGCCAAATACAACAACACCCCAATATCGCCGGTTCCGCGCGATGTGATGTGAGCGTCCAAGTATTTGAGGCAAGCAAGATTCTCGTTTCGACCCATATGCAACTGCTGTACGATGTTTCGAAAATTCGGCATCCCGAAGGGGGTATAATGGCGATCACTCATGACCACATCCATGTAATTGCGCAAAAATGGCAACAGCCCAAAGGGTTTCAACGCCCGAATTGCATCGATGTCTCCACTGTGCAAGGCGGCCCGAAAACGCTGTCCCAACTGCAATTCAACATCACTCTCTAAATCGCGGTGGATCAGTCGCTCCGTAATCAGCGCTTGGATCGCTTGCTGAATGGGTGCACGTCGACCCTGAAAAAAGGGCATCAGCGATTTCACCAAGAATTTCTCGTTGACCGACTCACAATCGGGATTGGACAAGGCCACCAACGCAATGACGGCAACTTCCAATTCAGACACCATCAATGTGCGGCTTAGGTCTAACAGGTGGGGAACCTCGGCCAATGTGGGACTTTCGTGGCGCTGAATGGCATAAATACCGTTGCTAATTTGCTCTAAATGGTCAATTATCAGTGAATTTTGCGACTCAAAGAGATCCACATTGTCGAAAGGGTTTCCGGATACATTGTTAAGATTTTTATCAGACATAGCTTAACAAGATACTGCGATTGGGTTCAAAAATTCATCGCGCATCGACCCAAAAGAAATCCACAAAAAAGTGAAACAAGCGGAATTATTGGGCGTGAATTCAAAAATTATTTTAGGGCAGAAAACAAATGTCGCGGATCATCCGATTGAATAAAATCTGGCTCTTTTTCAATCGCATCCCAGTTGTCTGAACCCGATTTCACATTCCACAAAGCCACTTTCAAACCCGATAAATGCGCTTTGGCCACGTCTTCTTTGGTGATGTTGTCTGAGGCGATGGTGATTCCATCAAAATCATAGGCCATGGCTGTTTCATATCCCTCGGTGAACGAAGCGGGATAGTAGTATTCCGAAGTTTGGGCGACCCTCTGTTTACAAGCCATGAGGAAGGCCACATCTTGCGATTCTATGGCGATTCGCTCTCCCAATTGGTGTTTTTGCAAGACCCGTTGAAATGCCGATACGAATTGATTGCGGTATGCCTCACCCGACGTGGTCACCGGATGCAACTTACAATCAAAGGTGAAGTGAAACTGTTGGGGTTTTTCAATTCCACCGAACAAATCATCGAGTGACACCAACAAGCAATCGCCCCGCAAAGAGCCTTGGTAAACGGTTGATTTGATTTGTTCCCATGTCTTCTCATGAATTCGTCCATCGAGTTTGGTGACATCGGCCAAATCCACATCGTGAAAAGCGACCAACACACTATCGGCGGTCATCTGTACATCCAATTCGCTGCCGTCGAGTCCCAACGCCAAGCATTTCTTTATCCCTTCGGCGGAATTGAGCGGATAACTGCTGCTGATGCCCATACCCCCATGTCCGAGTGCCACAATGCTCTGCAGCGACTGAACTGAAATCTGGGAGCGATCGTGGCATGCCCCAAAAGTGAGGGCGGTGATCGTCACCATGGCTATGTACCACTTGCATCGCATAGAATCAATGAATTACAATGATACTCGATTTCGGTAGGATTCAACTTTTTTCTAGGGTACTTTTTGCGGCATATTTACGCAATATGCGTTTTCAAAGTATAACCAAACTCGATTGATAGGGATTCTCCCCCTAATACCCATATTTGAATTTGAAGGTGTTAATTTGAAGCCATAATGAAATACAATCGTTTTGCGTCTACCCTTTTCGTTTTGCTTGTGACCTTTCACAGTGCTTGTAAAGATGAGGTGTTGCCATCTCCTCATGAAAACAAGGATACATTAGAACTCGGACCACCTGTGGAGACCAGGGTTTCAGCAACCAATTACAAACCCGCTTTTCCCGGTCAAACAAGAATCGGCAGCCTCAAGACAAAAACTGCCATTCAATTCAAAATTTTGAGCAGTAGTTTGAAGGATCCATGGGGAATTGCAGCCCTACCAGATGGAAAATTACTCATTACCGAGCAGGGGGGAACCATGAGAACCGCCACACCAGAGGGCATTTTGGGATCGAGTATTTCCAACATCCCTGCTGTAAATTCATCCGGTCAAGGCGGATTATTGGGTTTGTGTATCGACCCCAATTTCACAGTAAATCGCATGGTTTATTGGGCGTTTTCGGAAAATGTAACGGGTGGAAGTATTACATCAGTAGCAAAAGGCAGACTTTCAGAGAATGAAAGCAGCATGGAATCGGTATCCATTATTTATCGATCAAACACCCCGTTCAATGGAAATTTGCATTTTGGTGCCCGAATTGTCATGGATAAAACAGGACATTTACTGGTTAGTATTGGGGAAAGATCCAGCACAAACATGCGGGTATTGGCTCAATCTGTGAGCAGTAGCTTGGGAAAGGTCATTCGCATAACAACGGATGGAGTTGCGGCAGCGGACAATACCAAATTCACTGGCGCTGGGGCGTTGCCAGAACTTTATACAATTGGGCATCGAAATCCACAAGGATTGGCGATACATCCTACCACCGGGGAGATTTGGTTGGGAGAATTCGGCCCGAAAGCGGGTGACGAAATCAACCTGCTCAAACCCGGAAAAAACTATGGATGGCCGATAATTACTTACGGCCTAGAATACAGCGGTGCCAAAGTTGGCGACGGGATTCAGCAAAAGGAAAACATGGAACAACCAGTCTACTATTGGGATCCGGCAATTTCACCCAGCGGAATGACATTTTACGCAGGCAAAAAAGTCCCTGAGTGGCAAAACAATCTGTTTGTATGTGCGTTGGGAAGCACACACATCGCCCGATTGCACATAATCAACAATGTTGTGAGGGGGGAAGAGCGATTACTCGTCGCCGAAAACCAACGGTTCCGTGATATTGTTCAAGGGTTGGATGGCGCATTGTATGCAGTCACGGATGCGGGGCGACTTTACAGAATCGATAAGCAATAATCGAATTAGGCAGCGAATTTCCGATTCGATATTTATTGATTAAGGATACAACTTAATGACTTGTTGATTGTTAATTCTGAATTAACATGAAAAAATGGATGTGGACTGCCGTGATTGCTTTGGTTGTATTGGGAATTGCCTTTACCGTTGTGGCATTTAAAAATAGCGATATTGAAACACCCGCTTACAAGGTGATACAGCGCATCGATAAAGTAGAAATCCGACAATACCCAAACATGTTGGTCGCAAAGACATCGCTGTCGTCGGGGTCATTTGAAACATCGGGCAGTCAGGGCTTCAGAAGCATTGCTGGATACATTTTCGGCGGCAATGAACAAAACCAAAAAATCGCGATGACGGCCCCCGTGGTGATGAATTTGGGCGATTCGGCATCCATGTATTTTGTGATGCCAAGTGCCTACAAGAAAGATGAACTCCCCCGTCCCTCTGCAGGAAACGTTCGCATAGAAGAAGAAGTTTCCAAAACATTGGCTGTTTTGGAGTACGGAGGATTTTCTTCAGACGAGAAGATCAAATCGCACTGCGAAGCATTGGCAAAAACACTGGAGAAACAAGGGATACAAACCAAGGGAACCTACATGTACATGGGATACAATGCGCCTTGGGACGTGGTGAATCGCCGCAATGAGGTGGCCATTGAAGTTATAATGAACGCATCAAGCGGTTCAAGCGTTGGCGAGTGAGTTGAAGCGAAGCGACATTCCACCCAGGGTAAGCCCTGCGCCTGTGCCCAACACAACCACGGTTTTTTCATTCATGGAGCTGTTGCTATGGAGCAGTTTTTCCAAACCCAAAGGGATGGATGCCGCAATGCAATTCCCAAAATGATGCAGCGTTTCCACCAATCGATCGGATTGAATGTTGAAATTGCGCTGATAGAATTCATTGCCATAACGACTGGTTTGATGCGTTACATGGTGATCGTACTGTTGGATGGGCCTGCCCGTTGCGGATTCCATTTTTGACACGAACTGATCCAAATGCTTTTGGGTAAGTCTGATGAGGTTTTTTCCGTCCATATTGAATTGGTAGCCCGGGTCATCGGCATTCGCACCCCTACCCCGATTCACACCACCGCCCAAGGGCACATGGGCGAGCATTGCCCCAGATGGATAGTTCTCGAACAAGGTTTTTTCTACTTCATACACATACCGGTCATTGCCCGTCCCTGCTTTCTCAATGATCATGGATACAGCGGCGTCGCCAAACAATCCAAATACCTTTTCATCGCTCGGTGATAATGCACAGGAAGCAATTTCAGAACACACCAGGGCCACGCGATTTGCCCGACCCGACTGAATATACAAATGGGCGATATCCCACGCACTGAGAAAACTCAAGCAAGTGGAATCCACATCAATACAGTTAAAATTTACACTGTCATCGGTAATTTTCGACTTGATAATCACAGAGTTATGTGGCACAGGGTAATCATAAGAAGCCCCACAGGAAATGAGCAAATCAATGTCTTTCGGCTCCAAATGAGCGGCATCTAACGCGCGCTTCAAGGCTGAAACAGCCATGGTACAAATGGTTTCCCCGTCTGCTGCGTGATAGCGATGGTTTACGCCCGTGTTTTTTTCAATGCGATGCGGACGTCCCTGACAAATTTCGTCCAATGTTGTGGAGTAAATGGATTTGCCAGGTAGGTGTTTTTCAATGGATCGTATGTTGAATTTCATGTCGGATTTTTCTTTGCTTGAGCGATGGATTGAATTGTGTGGCATGCCACAGTATCTGAAATGATTGGCCTTGTTGGGTTGAGAAGAACTCGTCTAGCACTGAACCAATGGCTGCTTTGGTTTCTTCAAATTTGTTGGATTGGATGTACACGTGAATTTCGGCCTCGGTCGTTTGCACGATTTCATACCGCGAAAAGGCGTCGGTAGCCAGCGCAATTTTGCGGCTGAGCACGTCCGGGAATACCCGTTTGCCTTGAATCCACAAGACATCGTCATCCCGACCCAAAATTTTCTCAATGGCCAGGAACGGACTGCCGCATTTGCAAGGTGACTGTTTTACTTTCAAAACGTCCGACATGCGATAACGGATAACTGGCTGACTTTGGCGGGTAAAATCGGTAATGATGGGTCGAAAGTGTTGTTCATCAATCCATTCTTGTTCCACGATCAAGTTGTCTTCATTCAGGTGCATGGTTCCGTGATCGCAACTCACGCCCAATAAGCCCTCCGTGCATTGGTAGACTTCGCGAATGGGTGCGCCGAACACCGCTTTTAACACCGCAGCATCTTCTGGATGCAATACCTCAGCAAACGAAATGATTTGGGTTGGTCGCCAGGGCGCGGGTTGGGTGTTTCCCTTTGTGAGTATGTCGGTCAATGCCATTAATATTGATGGCTGTCCCGCAAGAACTTCGGGTCTGTAAATCAATAGCTCATTTGCCAAAGCATCGATGGGCTGAAAAATATCGAAATACTTAAAATCATAAATCGCAGACTGTACCGAAGTATACAAATTGGAATTGGCCCTGAGGAAGAAAGCAACTTTTTGTTTTTGGAACCATTTGGGCGGCAAAATGCGGTCCATCACCATCACCACCCAAGATTCGCGTTCGGCGGGAGAAATTAAAAATAGGCCCCGTTTTCCGCTGGTCCCCGTGGATAGGCCCACGGTTATCTCCCCCATGGTAGAATCGAAATCCCTGGAAGATTCGGCCCGCACCGCCAAAGCCATGGCTTCATCCCGATCAATCCCCACCGTATTGATTTCATTAAAATGCTCCATGAATTCGGCTTTTTCAATGATAGGTAGGCTACCGCGATCCACTTCACCGCCTTGGATGTAAGGCTGATAATATGGCGATTGCGAAAGGGTGGATTTTACAAAAGCGCGCCACTTGGTTTCTTGGTAATCGGCAAGGGCTTCACGCGAATGAAACTTTCCGCGCAATTTTAGGGTGAGAAACTGCTTGAGCACGTGCAATTTATTCATGACTCAATATCTCTGAAGTTTTGGGACAGTGGGTAAAGTATATTTCCCCGTTTGGATGGTCTTTTTGCCAAGCATGTAGGCAATGCCATGTATTTTCCATCGCAGACATCGAATCAATGAACACTTTCACAATGGGCATGGGCAGAACATGGTCGCGAAAGGCGGCATGACTCCATGCAGCGTCGGTGGCATATAGGATGGTTCGATTTTCTTGGGCAAATTCAAATCCAATCATTCCGCGGGCGTGACCTGGCAAAAAGACCCATGAAATCCCTGGTGTTATCTCCCACTCATACCTTTTTAGTCCGTATTGGTCCGTGAATTGTTTGGTGGCAACACCTTCAAAAGTATGCACGCGATGGGCAAAATCACTGGGAATCAAACCGTGCAAGATGCCGCGTTTCACTGCCCGCAATCCCTTGTATTTGTTTACTTCAGCAAGTGCAGATTCCGTGCACAAAAACTTTGCTTGCGGAAAGTCTTTGAGGCCAGCAATGTGATCACCATGAAAATGGGATATCACGATCCATTTGATCTCTGTAGGGGCGATTCCCAGTCCCTTTAAGATGGCAAGCGGGGTTTCATCGGGCTTTAAATGGATGGGGGTTATCCATCGATAAAAGCGATCGGGAAAGGGGTTTGTGGCCGTGATAAAATGTTCTGAATAACCGGTGTCGACCATGGCGAAACCGCCATCGGGCAAATCAATCAAAGCCCATACCGCGGCAAAAGGTATCTCCACGAAGGATGTCCTTGGGTCCACCACTTTGCTGTGGGAGGTACAGAAACCGCTTTTAAAAAACCTAACCCTCATTGTGATTTGTGCCAAGCGATAAACTCATCGATACCCTCTTTGGTTGTCATCACCGGCTTGTAATTCAGCAGGTTCTTCGCTTTGGAGATATCCATGGTAAAATGATCGGCCAATACGGCAATACCGTAGGCGGTTAATGTAGGCTCATTGTTGGGTCGGAATATTTTGTAATACGACTCTACCAATCCAGCCACGCGGATGGCCAAACCTTTGGGCACTTTCTTGGTAACGCGTTGATAGCCCAAGGATTCTAGGGCATAATTGAGCATTTCCCAAAAATTCACCGGTTCACCATTGGTGATATTGTAGGCTTCACCGAAAGCGTGTTCCGGGGCATGAATCGCACAATGAATGGCCTCAACAACATTGCGGGCGCAGGTCAAATCGCAGAGATTATCGCCCTTGCCCACGATTTTCAACTTGCCTTGATCATAGGCGTTCAACACCCGTGGGAAAATGACGGTATCTTCAGCGCCGATGATTGCGCGGGGTCGCAATGCCAGTGTTTGTATGGCTTGGCTGTTGTTTGCCAATACGATGCGTTCGGCTTGAAGTTTGGTTTCTGCATACCGATTGACCGGTTTGCGGGGCAAGGGGTCTGATTCTTTGACATCGAATTTCGAGGTCAAGTCAACATAAATGGTGGGTGTTGAAATGAAAATGAATTTTGACACCCCTGCATTTCGAGCGGCTTGAAGCAATGTCTCTGTGGCCGTTATATTGGCGCTCTCAAAAGCCGACCTCACACCATAAGGCGAGGACAATGCGGCACAGTGCACTATGGTGTCTATGCCCTCAACAAGGTTGGATACAAAATGGGCATCGGTAAGATCACCGGCGACAAATTCGCAGCCAAGTTGGGTTAATGCCCCGGCTTTTTTGCTACTTCTTGAGGTTGCGCGCACCGAAAAATTTGACACTCCGGCAAAGTGAGCAGCGGTTCTTCCGCCCAAAAATCCAGAGGCGCCTGTTACGAGTATATGGGGCATACGCCCAAAACTAAAGGAATCATTTGAGCAGAAAAACCGACTTGCGATTTTCCGTAATTTTATTTTTTCGAACTACGGAAAATCGCAACTAAAATTGCATTTTCATGATGAGGCGAAAGATTACGGCAACAGAATCTCTGTATTTGTCCATTGAGGCATCCGTTGGATCGTTCAGTATTACCAGGGCAATCAAGGGCACTTTTATGAATGCAGAACCGCAAATACCAGCGATCACAAAAGCGTGGAATCGGGCCTGTTGGATACACCCCCATTTTCGGCGCGTTGTGAGAAAAAATCATTGGGAGGAGATGCCGAGCGATCAGCACCCCCATTTTCGATATCAGAGGGTTGGAATGGACATTGCCAAACTGCCCCATCTGCCAAAGCTTCGGTGCGAGGAATCAGCCATTTGCCTGTGGTTATTCAACGATGGATTTGTATTTCAAGCGGCTCATGCCATCACCGATGGGGCCGGACTTACCCAATTGATTCGAACATTTTTTCAGGTCTTACGGTCTATCGATACCACCAATGGCGAATTATCGGCGGTGGAAACGCGAACACCGGTGAACAATTGCGACATTGACGAAAGGACATTTGCCAATCGATTCGTTGCCAATTTTAAAGGCTTCATGCCCCGATGGGATAAGAAGTTCACAAACCCGCATAAAGAAAATCAAAAAGCGGAATCGTTGGAAGCACGTTGGGCACATCGACAGCTTTCCATCCAAAAAGTACTGCAATCCCAAGATACCAAGGTGTTATTGGCCCATATCATCCTGAGGGCGACGCAATGGATGCAGGCGCACCACCCCAATGAAACCGTTCGGTGTATGCTTCCGGTGGACTTAAGAAAATACGACACCGGTTCGCACTTCGATGGCAACCTATCGCTACCGCTTTGGCTGGAACTAACGGGTAAGGAATCTGCGATGGATCTTTCGAATGAGATACGGCAGCAAATCAAGGCAAAGAAACCATTGTACAACGCCGAGCGGATGGCCTTGAAAAACTGTTTGCTGCGGAGTGTGAGGAACAGGGCTTTTTCTGAGCTGGCACGCTGGAGTTTTCGCCGAAATCGGTATGCTTTGAATATGATTGTTTCATTTTTGGGGAGATACGAAAAATCAGCCTATTCAAGCGGGTCATTTCAGTGCGATACGATGTGGTCTTCGGCCCTTTTTTCAGGAATTTCTCCTGTGCAAATCAATGTTATTCATGACGATGCGCATATACAGTTCCACATGAGCTACCTGAGAAAACAATTCACCGAATTACAGATTGAGGATTTGTTTCAACGGTTGGTCGAATAAGCGCAGCCAGCCATTTGGCCGGTCAAGCCGTTACGGAATATCGCAAAAAATCGATTCGCAGTTTACGGATTATCGCAAAGCGATTGATAGAACCAACTATTATTTTTGGCACTGAAAAACGCGATGAAAACAACCCAATTAAATTGGCAATCACAACGAAATCATCGTCGCTGGGCCGTGATATGGTTCGGTTTGTTGCTCATTTTATCAGCAATCACCGCTTGTTCTGTTCAGCCGCGGTACCACCAGAGGGGGTGGCATATCCAAATCAGTGGAAACCATCATCCGTCGATGGGCCAAAAGAGGACTTCGAATTTCAAGGAATCCCGCTTGGTGGAACAAAGAATCCTTGAAGACACCGCGGATGCAATGCACATTTCGCAGCGCTTGATCAAAGCCGGGAAATACAAAACATGGGTTTACCGCGACACTGCCATTTCCACTTTCATCACCAAACAACTTCGGACCATGACCATCATTGGCGATACGTTCACGATGCATGGAAAGTTGGTTGCCGCAAATGAACGGGGAATCTTCTTGTACAACCCGCACGATCCATTGTTTTGGGTGTCAAAAAAACCTTACGGAAAAACCCAGACTGCCATCAGGGACAAGATTTTGTTCGTCCCATACACTGATATTCAAAAAATCAAAAAAGGCGGCACAGTGGCAAGCAGGCTTGAGCGAATTTTGAACGGACTTTTTTGGATTTGGTTCTCTATTTCAGGCGCATTGGGTGGTTTTTGGGCAATCGTGACATTTGGCAATTCGAATTGGATTGGCGCCGATGCATTGGAGGCATTGGTTTTTGTTGTTGTATTGATCGCCTACATCGCCACCTTGCTAATCACAGTCCTACTCAGCCTCATTCTAACCCCCATTTTATTTCTCCTACAACTGCCTGTGGCGAAATTGAAAGGTAGATATTGGAGGATAGACAAAGACAGCAACAAGGGACAGATGTTCTTTGAATTTATCAAAAGAAAACATCAGCGATACAGGCTGTTTCGCAGGGATATTGACGTAGTAAAACCGTCAAAAACACGTGAAGGCGAAGAAATCTATTGATACATTCGCTGGTAGAGTTTCTCCAAATTCACACTATCGGTCTCAGCCATATCACCCGCATTCAACACCGACCCGGCGTTGGCTTCTTCACCAAACATTGGGGCCACCTTCTCCAAAATCAATTTTTGGTCCGCTGTGAATTTCGCCAACCCATTCATCAAAAGCCCATTGCTGGTAATCAAATACATGGCCAAAAATTGAATGTCGTGTTTGTTGTTTAACGCATTCATTTGTGCATCACTTAGCACCGAATTCCGAATATTGGAGCAGATTTTGTTAATTTTTGGATCAACTTTGGTGGCGTCATATCCTTCGTAAGCCCAACGTATCTGCATGTTGCGGCGTTCATCAAACAACAAAGGCAGCGGTTGTGGCCCCATTGGTTTCCCCACCTTAGAATCAACCGATTCTACCGTTGCTTCCTTTGGCTTGTTGATTTCTTCAGTGGTTACTGGCAAGGCACTATCTGCTTCTATTTTCTCTAATTCCAAGGTAGGGATTCCGACCGAGTTGTTATCAGGAAATTGGGGTGTCTTGTCAAAGATAGCCGTCATCACATTCTTCCTTACCAACACATCAATTGCATTCACATTGGTTTGATTCACTTCCCATCTATTTGGGATTTGATGTTTCCAAATCATATCAGCAACCTGTTCCGTTTGATCCAATTTGTCTATTGGCATCGCCTCACGGGTAATGCGCTTGAACATCTTGCGATTTTTCTGCATGATGGCTTTGGGGAAATCGGACAATGCGTTTCTACTCTCCGCCCAAACATTGGCACCTTGTACCCAGCCAGGAAAATCCATTCCCGTGGAATCACCACGGAAGCGATGCACCTTTTCTGGACTCAAACCAGAAAGTGAATGAAATACTCCGAAAAAAGGTGTTGCGATGATGCCATCAAGCCCACTTCCGTAATTGTCGAAACCAAAACCTTGGGAAGATCGTGAATTCATCCAGTTGCCCAAGGATTGGCCTCGCCGCACATTCCGAATGAGGTGGTAAGGGATGTATGCCAATTCCGTTGCTTGAGCAACAAACAAGCCCTTGGATGTGCAGCCAATCAAAAATCCACCAACCTGTGAACGACCCCATTCCTCGGATACATAATACTTTTTGAACCCACGCCAACGATCCGCCATGAAACGAACTTGAATCCAATGATAACCCCAAGTGGGACTGCAATAAAAATTGCCAATGATGTTGGGTTGGTTTCCCGCTGCCAGTTGGTGCAAAAAGGTTGAATCAATGGTTCTCGGGGTTAGCATGCCGTTATAAACCCAACCATTGTGTATGGTGGTATCACCAATGTATCGGTAATAGATATTCTCAAAATTCGCCTTCGCAAAATAGGGTTCTCTCCGCAATCGGTTGGTTTTATCCCAATCAATCAGTGACGGTTCATTTTTTTTCTTTGAAGCTGGGCTATCTACCTGTGCATTTACGATGGTTGCAAGACTCAGTATGAGCAATGCAAGGACAAAATACTTTTTCATCATAAAATCAAAAATATCACCATCGCCACCGACCACAGTTGCATTTTTCCGTAGATGTGCGGGCTATTTTTACGGATTTTCGCAATTACACACCGCGCCAAACCCAGAAACTGAAATGCAAATTACCTGCGCTGCCAGCATTTGAGGTCGTTGTTGAACGCTTGTTTCACCAAATCATAATTCAACGGAATCTCCTCCCCGCCGCCGAAATAGGTCGCTACACGGGTGCCTTTGGGCATGCCTTGCAGTTGTTTGCGCACATAGCCACAGTAAATTTCATAATAATCCGCATCCAAATCGATGGATTCATCCATCGCGGAAAACGGTTGTAAATGTTCATAAAACGGATTGTATAAATACACCCCCTGAAAATCGGCAAACCGCACATTCATGATGTTGCCACACAAAAATCCCACATTGTTCAATTCGCATATTTCGAGCAAGTCATCGGCTACATCGCACAGCAATTTGCGCTGCTCAACACCGGTAAAATGCGCATGATCGAACATCGCCCCAGCCACCAAACAAAATTTCCCCATCCCCGATCCCACATCCAAAATCTTGGGGTTTTTCCAATCACCACCACAGAGAAACTGGGCAGCGGCAACGGACACTTCCACCGGCGTAAAATGTGTACTTGTATGCCTTCTCACCGCAGTCGGTATGCAAGCATCAAAGTCCGTATCGCTCGGTATCTCCCCCGCTTTCAGAAGCTGTATGACGGATTTGATATGGGTTTGGTTTGAATCAGACATGGTTGCATTCAATGAAGAACAATCCAGGAAAGGCGAACGATTCACAAAGGTAATGCTGAAATTTCTCTTTGATTTTGATTGCCAATCAATATCTTGCAACTTTGATTTTTCAACCTCATGAACGCTTACTTGCTCCCCAACAAAGATTTCTGCGCGGGCTCCAACGAACACATCGTTGCGGTTTTACTGGTCGTAATACTGGGACTCATTACCACAATGTGGGCCAAACAATCTACCCCTGAAAAGCGCATCCAGATTACCAAAGGCTTTGCTTGGGTATTGGTTTTCAATGTTTTGGTTTGGCAAGCGGTAAAATCCTATGTGAGCTTTTTGCCCGAAAACGACCCCGCCTATGTCAAATACAACTGGGGCGAAGATCTCCCGTTAAACCCCTGCAATTGGTTGGCATTTGTGGCACTTGCTTATAGCTACACGCAAAAAACTTGGCTATGGAATTTGCTGTACTTTTTCGTTTGGGTATTCACGTTTAACGCCATCATTACGCCGGCTTTGTATGAGAACTTCCCCCACTTCAACTTTTGCAAATTTTGGATTAGTCATACCGGTTTGGTCATGTTTGTGATCCATTTATTGCGACTGAAAGCGCCTGAACTAAAGCTTAAAAACTTGTTCTTTGCCTACGGTTGTTTGCAAATCTTCACCCTGCTTTGTTTGGGCATCAACTACCTCGTGGGCGATTCGGCAAACTATTTCTTTTTGGCCCACAAACCGTTTAGCGCATCCATTTTGGACATTCTTGGACCCTGGCCTTGGTACATCATTCAGGGCGATGTCATTGCTTTGGGATTGTTCTTCTTGGCCTGGGCACCCTACAAAATCACCCTCATGTTGCGGCAGAAACGCCAAACCGCGGTATAAGAATTCTCTTACGCTTAGAATCCCAATTCGTCTTTGCCACCACCGGGGAGCATTGCTTTTTCGCTGTTGTAGCGCACCTCATTGTCTTTCACCACGTATTCGGTGATGATTTTGCCATCAACCTGTTTGGAACAATACAGTTTCAGGTTTGTGAAGTACGTCATATTTTCCCATGCGATTTTTTGCACCGATGCTGGGATATTGGTCTCATTTACGATGGTTTCGATGGACGATGCTGTGGGGTTGGCAGCCACTGCGGGTGGAAGTTTCGATGAAAAATTCTCTCGGCTGCCATCTTGCAAGATTACCGTTTCAGGAATGATGTAGCGTTTAGAAATTTTTGTAACCCTCGCCAAATATTCCGCGTGAAGACTGTCCGCAGCATAGGCTTTCTTTGTAATCACAATCCCTTTGAATACAACCCGCGATATGGGGGTAAAGTAAAACCGCAATTCGATGTTTTCGCCGGCCATTTTGCCTGTGAAGCGATAGTCCTCCGCATTTTTGGCGACCAGTTTTAGCCCTGATTTTGTGAATGCTGAGGCCACCGAATCCACGTTGCCAATGATATCGATCATGTTGATTCTTTGGGCTGATGCGACATTGGCAACCAAGCTCAAAACCAACGTGACAACGATACCCGTCCACCGATTGTGTAATTTTCTCTGCATTTGTCGTTTCTCTATCAAATGCGATGCCATAAACGATGCGTAACTTTGCGACATGGCCAAAACCCCCTTCGCTCGCTTTTTCGTTGGTTTTCTGATTGCGTTTATACTGCCCTCCAAGGTGATGGCTCAAGCCCCGAAACTGAAGAAAGTGCTCTTCATTGGCAACAGTTACACTGCCGTGAATGATTTACCCAATTGGGTGCGATTGGTTGGCGAAAGCGCCGGAGATACTTTTGAGGTCGTTTCCATTGCGCCGGGGGGTACCACGTTTGCCCGACATGCGGGAGATCCACAGGTTGCAACGGAACTGGCATCCGGCAATTACGATGCCGTGATCCTGCAAGAACAAAGCCAATTGCCCTCATTTCCCTTGTCGCAAGTTGAATCGGATTGCTATCCCTATGCCAAAGCGCTGGTGGATGCGGCACGCGCCGGAAAATCTTGTGTCAAGGTTGTTTTCTACATGACTTGGGGACGAGAAAATGGCGACGCGATGAACTGTCCAACTTGGCCACCCGTGTGCTCATTCAAAGGCATGAACGAATTGCTAAGGCAACGATATGTAGCCATGGCATCAGACAATGGATGTGATGTTGCGCCCGTGGGTGCCGTATGGCGTGAAGTAAGAACCAAATCCAGCATTGGGCTTTATCAGGGCGATGGCAGTCACCCATCCACCGCAGGGACCCATTTGGCCGCACTCACCATTTATCGCGCTTTAACGGGCAAAGCGGTTGATACGGCGATGTTTCGCGGTCCGATTGCTGCTGACGATCACAAACTGTTGGTCTCCCAAGTGAATTTCATTGGGAAGGACTCGGCTTTTTTGTGGCAATATGATACCTGCTATCGCAAAACAGCCTCAAACACTGTGACCACCAAAACCCAAAAATCCATCGGTATCCATTGGTTGGAAGGGCAATCGCAATTGGCTGTTACATGCGGACCCAACAATGCCTCCAATTTATTCATTGTGGACGCCCTGGGTAGGGTCATGGTTCGTTTGGATAAGGAGAATACCGATAGTAACGGAACGGATGGACATTGGATCATCGACACCCAAAAATGGCCTTCGGGAATGTATTTTTTGCAGACAAACTGCGGCAGTCAGACCATTTGGAAAAATTAACTTTTGCGATTTTCCGTAAAATCAATAATTTTTTTTTGCGATTTTCCGTAACAAACTGCGCCCAATTGATAACAATTTGGTAAAAAATGCAAAAAAACAGTGTTACGAACGGATTGTAGCCTATTGGCCCAAAGCGGCTTACTGTTGAAATACCGTTGAATCGAATACCTTTGTTTTTTGGGGTTTATCGCCCGAAACATCCATGACTGAAGAACTACCCATCGTACCCGGCAGGGGGCTCAGCACACGCACCGCCACCGATTTGCGCGTTTCCTTTTTGAAATCGCACGGGTTCACATTGGACGCATTGTTAAATTCAGGACTGGATATCGCTTCCATTCAACACAACATTGAGTCGTACATCGGTAGCACCGAGATTCCCGTGGGGATTGTGGGTCCGATGGTCTTCAACGACGGTGGAAAATCGGAATTTGTTTATGCACCTGTAGGCACGCTGGAGGGGGCTTTGGTCGCCAGTATGAACCGCGGGGCGAAGGTCGTTTCGCGCAGCGGCGGGTTCAGTGCCAATGTGGAATGGCAGAAGATGGTGCGCACACCGATGTTGTTGCTGCGGGATGGCACATATGCCCAAGCGATTTGCGATTGGGTACAATCCCATTTCAACGACATCAAAAAATCGGCAGAGGCCTATTCCAATCACGCCAAGCTCATCGCCATTGATACCCATGTGTTGGAACACTGCGTGCATTTGCACTTTGTTTATACCACAGGGGATGCTTCCGGACAGAACATGACCACCACTTGTACCTGGCATGGATTGCTTTTTTTGGTGGACGAATTGCGCAATGCATTTCCTGACTGCGACTTTGAATTCATCATCGAGGGCAACGGTGCATCGGATAAAAAGGTATCGACCCATAACATTGAACACGGCAGAGGCACAAGGGTTACGGCCCAATGTGATATTCCAAGGCAAGTCATTCACGAGGTTCTGCGCACCACCCCCGAGCGCATGCTCGAATTCATCAAGCCATCGCAAGCGTACGCCCAAAAAATGGGCATGGTCACCTTCAACGTGAATGTAGCCAATGCAATTGCGGGGATTTTTGTCGCCACCGGGCAAGATTTGGCTTCCATCCATGAATCGAGTTCGGCCTTCGTAGATATGCAACCCTACGGCAATGCGATTTATCCCGATGGCGTGCGGATCACCGTTACATTGCCCAATTTGGTCATTGGCACCGTAGGCGGGGGAACGCATGTTTCCAAGCAAGCAGAAGCGTTGGCCATGATGGATTGTTTGGGCAGCGGAAAAGCCCATCGTTTTGCCAAGCTCATTGCGGGGTTTTCGTTGGCACTGGAAATTTCCACCTACGCCGCCATCATGAGCGGTGAATTTGCCAAAGCCCACGAAAAATTGGGTCGGAACAAGCCTGTTTCTTGGTTGTTAAAATCGGAAATCACCCCGGAATTCCTGCAGCCCCACTTGAAAGATTGGCTGGGTAGCCGAATAATACAGTCCCTTTCATGGAAGGGCGATGCGCAACTCGAAAACGGCATCATCACCAACATCACCGGCAAAATCAGCAACAAATTGATGGGCTTTTTGCCCACTACCCTGATCCTTAACGATGTCAGTGAGCACGCACCGAGTCAAGAAAAACTACTCATCAAATCCAAGGCGCTAGACACGGAAGTCATCAAAGGACTTCACCTCATTGCGGCCTCCATCGATACTTCTTTGGCGGATTTGATCCGACTGCATCAAACGCAATTGGAATATCACGGTTGCCACCTGAAAGAGCCTGCCATTTATCAGCACCTCCAAAAAAATGGATTTGTTGCGATGCCCAGACATTATGGAAACATCATCAAGGCCGATCGCGAAATCTATTTGGTTTTGCAAGAGTGGATAACGCCAAGACAAATCGCCCTGCAAAACAGCGAAGACACGCCCGAATTATGGACCCAAGAATGGATTCAATTGTGTTTGAGCAGTATCGATGTAGCGCACCGAATGTTGGAAACGCTACCCGAAGAGAAACCCCAGCTGCTACAGTCTTTTCAACCTTGGAAAGCCATAAACCTATACGGCAAATTGATGGACATCCTCATTGAGGAATGTGCTGAAGCCGAACAAATCGAGGCCTTGCAATCAGTCAAAGAGGCGATGTTGAATTTCGAATCAGACTACACAGCGCTGCGATGGCCGAAGGTGCCCATCCACAATGATTTCAACCCGAGAAACACACTCATTCGAAGCATTGGAATGCCCTGTATTTACGACTGGGAACTGTCCATGATCGACCTACCACAGCGTGATATCGTGGAATTTTTGAGTTTCGTTTTACCCGTAGATTTCGATCGCGATGACCTCATCACCCATTTGAGAGACCATTACCAATCAATCCAACAAAGGAAAGGTCCCGGACACACGCTCCCCTTCAGCGATTACTTGTTGGCCGCGGAGATGTCGGTCAAAACCTATATTTGTTGCAGGGTATCGTTTTACGAAGTTTCGGGAATTGTGGCGAAATACGATTTCTCCAAACGCATTTTGGCAGTTTCGTTGAGAATGTTGGAAGCGCTGGAATTGGCTTTGGAAACAGCCCATTAAACCAAAAACCGTTGAACAAGGAACTCTCCATATACATGATCGGCGCCTTGCTTCCGCTGGTGATCACAAACATCGCCCACATGGTGTTGGTGAAACGCAATGGATTTCCCGGTTTGGCAGTGCCCATCCATGCGGGGGCTTTTGGTCCGAACAAAACCTGGCGCGGGGTGGTATTTGTCTCGTTCGTGAACGCGGTTTGTTTTGGACTGATCAATATTCCGGGCGGGGTGTTGCTTTCTCATCTGAACGACACATTCTATGACGCCATACTCAGTGATTTGAGCACCTGGCACGGGTGGGAAGACATTCTATTCAAATGTTTCATCGGTTGGGTATATGGGATGGCCTATGTGCTTTTCGAACTCCCCAATTCCTGGTTGAAACGCAGGATGGGCATCCCCGCGGGGGCGTCAGCAAACCGCTTCAAAGGGCTATTTACCCTGCTCGATAAAACAGATTCCGCTTTGGGGGTAAGCCTCGTTTTTTGTGTATTGCGCGATTTTTCTTGGGTCGATGCTTCCGTGTTTTTCGTCACCGCATCCGGTCTTCATTTTCTTTTCTCTTGGATTCTATACCTTCGAAAAATCAAAAAAGCGTTCTAAACCCATACTTTTAAACAACCCATGAGTCAAACAACCGCCAATCCATCGCCCAAAAAGGAAAACATTTGGAACCTTCCCAATGCCATTAGTTTGTATCGGTTGCTTTCGTTTCCGTTTCTGCTTTACCTCATCTATGCAGGTAACGAGTCTTTGTTTGCGACCTTGTTGTGCATCAATTTGGCCAGCGACGCCATCGATGGAATCATCGCTCGCACCTTCAAACTGCAGACCGAATTTGGCGCACGCCTCGATTCAATGGCCGATTGGGGTACGTATATTTTGGCATTTGTGGGGATTTACAACTTCAAAATGCCTGACCACGGCAATGATTTTTGGCTGTTGTATCCTTTTATTGGGCTGATTGTTTTTTACAACATTTTCTCCTTTATCAAATTCCGAAGATTGCCGAGCCTGCACATGTACAGCGCGAAACTGGGCGGCTATTTCCAAGGCATTTACTTTTTCGGCTTGTTCTCATACGGCTATTACGCGCCCATTTTCTTCTTTGCGATGATCTGGGGGTGGCTCAGCAGCATCGAGGAAATCATCATACTGATCTACCTCAAAGAATTGCGCTCCAACGTCAAGGGATTGTACTGGGTGTTAAAATCTGGCAGAACCGCTCAATAAATCAGCGGAAACAACTTCCACGTTCTGGCTTTGTAGGCGCGATAATCGTCGCCAAAATGGCTTTCCAACACGGCTTCCTCTACAGGAATTCGTTTGTGTGTGGTGTACCAAACACCCCAAAGAATCAATGCGATGCTCAACAAGCTGTGTAAGGCCAACCCCATACCCAAACCGTAAATGTACATACCGGTGTAGCTCGGGTGGCGCATCCAACGGTATACACCATCCGACTTTAGTTGATGTCCTTTCAAGATGGTCACTTTCACCGTAAACGCCTTCTTCAAACTCAATATTGCAACCCAGCGCAGTGTGAGTCCAATGGTGAACAATAAAACAGCCAATCGCTCCCAAGTTAAATCAACATTGGTATTGGGATTCAGGAGATCACCCAATTGCGACCAACCCAACCCAGAGGGGATTGCACCGAAACCCCAATGCCATGGCTCCCAAACGCCTACCACGATCCCGAGGATCACCGACAATGGCATCACCAACCGAAACACGCGAATGGTGTTGTCGTCCTTGACGTATTCAAACTCCCCGTCTTTGGCGTTTTTCAGTCCGTTTGCGAGAATGGCAGAAATCGTAACGGATATCGCCATGAGAAAAATCAGTGCGTTCATTTTGCTTCGTAATGTTCGAATTGAGGATCAAACAGCACCCCGTAAATGGCTTTGGGCACCGAGGTGGTTTTGGGTCGTGAAAACAGTCCCAACAACAAAGTAAACCACGACAAATGGGGCACATGGTGGTGCACATCGTGATTGCCAACACCCATGCCAAAGGGAAACCAAAACGTGTTGCTTTCGTGTTCATTGTTGTAGCCCACGTGTTCACACCAGTGTCGCAACACACTAAAGGCATTCAATACCAGCAAGGTGGAAAGCACATAGGCCAAACTTGGCTTAACAGTAATCACAACCACGAGGGTGACGACACTGGCCCAGGCAATATGAAAGCCGTTAATTTTGGGCGATATGACTTTCTTATTCATTTTTTTCACCCGTTTTTGCTGGGTCACAATGGAATAGAGTGTGAACAAAAGTGGCAACAAAGAACAGAGGACATAGAGCCAACGGTGATTGTGGTACAATGCTTTTTTACTCTCAGGCCACAGGGGATCCACATCGGTATTTGTATTGGCATGGTGAATTAGGTGATATCGGCGAAAGGGCTCAGCATAAAATGGCATCAACATCAATCCTGCGCCCAAATTCATGATATAGCGATCGGCCGCGGTGCGGGTAATGGATTTATGAGCCCCATCGTGCACCAGCAGGATAAAAAATCCATGGGCCATCATACCGGAGAACAACACCACCCAATAATGACCGGCTTCAAACCACTGTAAAAAATACCCTTGGGCCCAGTATAACAATGCAGCGGTAAACAACGTCACAAACGGAATCAACCACGGAATTTTTCTTAGCGATTGCTCGAGTTGAAATTCGCGGGATTGGGAGGCAGAAAATGGGGTGTTCATGTGATACTGTAAATAACGAAAATACAACAAAATCAGGGATTTTCGGTACTTTTGAACCATGATTCACGTGCGGATTTTTCATGGTTCAGTAACCAAGCCTTTTTCGGGCGACACGCACCGTGAATTGGGGGGATTTTTTGGCGGCCATGTCGCGGTACAGGTCTTTGATCGGGTGTATGGCTTCTACTACGCCGACCGCAAAAACATTCACATTTTCCCCAACAACCAAGCCAAAAGCGCGATTTTTCAGAACCAATCCCTGCTAGAATGGGAGGAAATTGTGCGCGATAAAAAGGAAACCATCGTTTCAATTCCGGCCAGCGAAGAGGAACAATTGTGGCTCAAAGACTATTATGAGCGCAATGTGGCGGATCCCGAGTGCGATTATTCTTTTTGGGGTGAGCGATGCGCATCCAACTGCCACAGGCTCTTATCCCAGTTGGGAAAAGTGAAACCCGGAAGTCGATTTTTAACCGCTTTCTACCCAGGTCAGTTGCTGATCACATTGAAACGCGAAGCCAAACAGCGAGGCTATATGGTGAGAACCAAACCGGGCGATCCCCGCAGAATCTGGGCTTAATGAATAGATTACTCGTCGTTTTTGGGTGCTTCGATGCGCTCAATGGTTCCCGATGATCCATTCACCCGAATCCACTCGCCCGTTTTGATGCGCTGGGTGGCGTCTTGCACGGCCACAACCACAGGGATGCCAAGCTCTCGGCCCACGATGGCGGTGTGACTCAATAGCGAACCTTTTTCCGTGACCAAGGCAATGGCCTGCGACATCAAGAATACCCATCCGGGATCGGTCATTTTGCTCACCAAGATTTTCCCTTTGACATCGGCGTTGAGCACGGGCTCTGTAATCACAAGGGCTTCGCCTTCGGCTACGCCCTTGGAAACCGCCACCCCAGACAAAACTTGGGTTCGATCAATCCCTTCACGGGTGAGGTCTTGTAAGTAGGCAGTTAAATCCGGTTTCTCTTTTTTGCTGTAAATGATGCGATCCGGAAGAATCAAATCTTTGTATTGCGCATATTCCGCCTTGCGCATCTCCACGGTTTCGGTCATGGACAGCGGCCCCACCATCGCGTACTGCTTGATTTCATCCATCGTGAGATAAAACACATCCTCCACGTCTTTCAAATGTTTTTCTGCAACCATACAATCGGCCAAGGCCCTAAAAATGTCCTTCGATGCACTGTAGACGCGGGTCCGACAGAATCTCATGTTTTCTCGGTTTGCCAAGCCATAGCGCGACATCCCCATGACCCAATGGAACCACCACGACTTGGGCTGCCACCAGCGCAACTTTTCCGCAACCAACTTGGCCGCATTCGCGTGAATTTGGGCCTGTCGCTCCTTGAAATTCTCCACCGTTATGGGGGAATCCAACTGCGATTTCATCAACTGTACCAGTAGTTCTGGGTTTTGTCGGGGCGATTTCACCTCCAACTTCAGCTCGGCCAGTGTTCGATCGCCGAATCGCTGTAAATGGATTTGCCAATCACGGTAAAACGCGGAAAATTCGGGCTGTTTGAGGTCCTCCAAAACCGCATCGTCGTCATTTTTAAAGACTTTTAGCAATTGCGCATCGCCCAAGACTTGTGCCTTGAGCTTCAAAAACGACATCACCGCCAACTCGCTCTCCACGCCCCCCTGTCCTACCACCAACTCATTCGCCAACTCCGGATTTTCCGAAATGCCAAATTTTTGTATCGCGTCTTGCAGCCACCCAAAGGCCTTGAATGCCAAGTAATCATTGACGATGGTGAGGTGGTATTGCTCGAACGTGCGTTCGATGGATTTTTCTAAGTGATTCCAAAGGGCAGCCGGGTTTCCGCGGTGTTTGTCAAAATCCTGAAATTGGGTGTACGCTGTGGCAAAATCCTTGAAAAACCGTTTGTTGCCCCGTTTGTAATTGATGACCAGCCAGCTCACGGAAAGCGCGGTTTTGATTTTTCCCAAGATCGAAAAATGGTAGGTATCGCTCGCAGAATCGGGCAGTCCCACAGCGGTTTCCCACGCCTGCATCGATCGCTTGGAATTGTATACCAGGGCCATCATGCGATACCAGTTATCGAGGCGATAATACACCCGACCGTAAAAATGCTGAATCAAATGGGCAAACACCTCGGCGTTGGCATCGAACTTTTCACTGGATATCCAAAAGGCTTTGGCGCTTCTGCGAAACAGGTTGGTGTAGGCCATTGAAGCGAACGAATAGCTCAGCGGCAGGGTGATGTTGGGGTAACTCTCAACGATGTTGGTATTGTCGAGCACCACCAAATCTTCGCGCTGAATGGTGGTAATCGGACGCATTTGCAGCAGGTACAATAGGCCATCTTCACCCCAAACAAACTCAATATCAGCGGGCTTTCCCAACACTTTTTCGGCCAGCATGACCTGATCGTACACGGCAAATATCTCTTCATCCGAAAGCGCTGCAATGGCTTGTTTTTCGGTGGGCACATCCACCAAATGAATGCCTTGATCCACGTTGTACTCCATCGATTGGGCTTTGGTAACCACGCTTCGGGTGATGCTCCGCAGGGCGCGATACACATGGTAACAATCGGCCGCCACTTGGTCCATCACAATCCCCTCGCCCATCCCATAACCACAATTGATGACCGCATCGGCCATGTTGCCATTGGAATTCATCGAAAAAGCGATGCCAGAGCGTGTGGCAAAGACCATTTTTTGTAGTACCATGGCGTATTCGATGTGCTGTATCGAAACCCCCATTTGCAAGCGATAACTGAGTGCGCCAAAGCTCCAGGCCGACGCCAAACTCCGTTTGATGTTCTCAAACAACTGCGCGGGCGTGGTGTATAAATAGGTTTTATGCTGTCCGGCAAACGACGCATCCGAGGCATCTTCTGAAATGGCGGATGACCGGACAGAAATGCAAAAATCATGGCCAAAAACCTCGGTGGCTCGCTGCATCAGCGCGTCCAACAAAGCCGCATTGGGTTCAAACCCCAGCAACAAAGCTTCGGCTTGGGTGCAAGTTTCCATTAGGTCCGACATCGTTTCGGGCGATGCGGCGGATGATGAATCGCCATTTTGGCTGGGCGACATGCGAACTCCTGAAAACGGAGCAAACAGGGCCTCCACTTGGGCCATCGCATCGCCAAACAACAAGGCAACATCGTGTTTTGAAATGGCGATAAACGGCGGCACCCGAAAGCCTTCTTCGGTCAATCGATGCAAATGATGGGCTTTACTACCCACATCCCCAACGGCGAGCGATGGGTTTTGAAACAAGGCAGAATGCACCTTAGATGATGTTGTATACGATGAGCGTATTGAACAGCAAGTTCAAAAACGACGTGGTGGTGGCAAACAGCGAAACGTTGGTGAGGACGTTGTTTTCCTTCGAAGGTTTAATGAGAAAGCGCAAATAAAAGAACAACACCACCGCGGCGATGCCATACACGATGTATTGGAACAGCGGACCAAAAGCCATCAGTGTGCCCACGTGCAAATGCAAGCCACAAACGGTCAGCAAAAACAACATCGGGATGATGGTGGCGGGTTTGCGACCAATCACCATGGAGAAGGTTTCGTATTCGGTTTCCATGTCGGCCGAACGGATCTTCCGCGATATTTCCCAGGCGGTGATGGGCATCGAAACAATCAGCAACAAGATGAAATGGATGGATTGGAACGACTCATATTCAGCGCCTGAAGCCAATGCGGTGTGGATCAAGAAAAAGTTGATGACATAGGGCAAGGGCTGGTGATCAAGCATCGTAAAGAAAATGTGCTCACGGTGAAACTTCTCGGCAAAAAACCACTTGAACGTCAGCACCGTATAGGTCATCATGATGGCAAACACCGGTAAGGTGGGTTGTCCCCAGATCAAATTCACCACAATTAAGGTCAAAAAGCTGGTGAGGCTAATGGCTTGGATATCGCGCTTCAGCACCAGTTTTTGGGCCGTAGCGCGGTGGGGAAACAGGTGCGCATCCAGTTCGAAATCCTTGAGATCGTCGAACGTGCGCATCATCAACATCACGAAAAAGGCCGACACCACCCCAGCGAAAGAGGTGCTATCAAACACCACTTGGGCACCTGCCGCGTGAAGGGCATCGAGCATTTGTGTGGTTGTGCCTTCGCCCCAGCAAGCCGATTTGGCGGCGATAAACGCGGGAGAGTTTAAGATTTGAATGACGATATTTACGCAGAAATACAGTGCCACCACATAGGGGATATAAATAAAAATGGGGAACATTTCCTTGGAATAAATCCAAGCGCGCTGAAAAAAATACTTGGGGGTATTCTCGTTTCTTAAAGGGTTGTTGCTCATATTCTTCGGCAAGAAACGAAAAACCATCGAAAATTCCACCCCGATTTTATCTCGGTTTTGTAAAAGTTGTAATTTGCGGCATGAAGCAACTGTTTTCCTTGCGCAGAATCACGGCTGGCATCGTTTCAGCCATCACCCAATACCCCTTGGTTATTTTCTTTGCGCTGGCGCTTGGCTCACAGTGTATTGGGCTTGTTCATTACGAAGAGAGCGATCTTTTCCACGAAGCCATGCCTTGGATGTTGGCGCAAGGCATGGGTATCAGTTTGTTCTTCGCACTACACACAGTTTGTAGGTACAGAAATTTGTCGCGCCCCGTAACCGCAGGCATTCTTTTGGCCGGAATTGGACTGCTATACTTGATCGGCCAGCATTTCAACAACCAATTCAATTCAGCCGGTGAAGAAAGCATTACCATAGAAATTTTTGCCTACGCACTGGCATCCCACTTGTTGGTGGCGTTCTTGCCCTTTTTCCGCAAAACCACCTTGAACGGTTTTTGGCAATACAACAAATCCCTGTTTCTGCGGGCGTTTACCACAATTTTATACACAGGCGTTTTGTTTGCCGGTTTGAGCGGTGCCATTGCGGCGATTCAAGAGTTGTTCGATATTGAATTTACTGGCAAAATATTCGCTTACCTGTGGTTTGTGATGGCCTTCCCCGTGAGTGCGTTGATCTTTTGTGCGGGGGTTCCCAAAGCCGAGGACATTGATGCCTTGGAATCCTCAGACGACCTTCCCTCCGGACTGCGGTTGTTTGTGCAGTTTGTTTTGTTGCCGCTGGTGGTGGTGTATTTGTGCATTTTATATGCTTACATGGGTAAGATCATCTTAACCTGGACACTTCCACAAGGATGGGTCACCATTTTGATCATGGCTTTCTCTGTTGTGGGGATGTTGGCGATGTTGTTGGTGCACCCGTTTCAGCAGCTCACCGAACACGCTTGGATCAAAGTGATCACCAAAAACTACTACCGCTCCTTGCTGCCCCTGTTGGTGTTGCAATACGTAGCGATTTTCACCCGGATCAGCGATTACGGTTTCACTTCGGCGCGATGGGCGGTTGTGGCGATTACCGCTTGGCTGACCTTTATCACCGTTTACAAGGTGTTCTTCAAAGGCAAAAACATCATACTGATTCCTTATACGTTATGTGCCGTGGCGATCTTGTTCTTGATCGGACCGCTATCGCACCAGAACATCAGCGTTTGGAGTCAGACCGCCAAAATCAATCGCCTGGTAAAAACCTTAAACATCATCGATGCGAAGGGGAAACTGAAGGTGTACAAGGCCAACGCAAGCACAGATTCTTTGATGGGCGAATTATATTCAGCCTCTCGGTATTTGAACCGCAACCATGAATGTACCGGTTTGGAGCCTTACATCCACTTTCCTTCGGAAGCGGAAATCCTCAAAGAGATGAAAACTTCGTTTGCTGGAACTGTTGTCGCAGCAGCCTCTGTTGAAGCACCCGCACCCGCTCCCACCACAGCGGCAGAGGCCGTTGCACAAAAACAGCAAAACGATTCTTTGGTGGCCGATACAGCAACTTACGCTACCTCGCCCATCGGTGAAAAGAAATTCGATCGCTACGACCGCAGGTCGGCCATACGTTCCTTACTCAGCAAACAATATGAGGCCTACGGAATTCAGGATTATGACAGAGCGACATCCGAATATCAGCCCTCTCAAATTTCGATAGAATCGGAGCAACCCCAGGTCCGCATCCCCAGTGGTGGGTGGACAAAAGCCTTCCAAATTAACAGCGACTTCCTTCCTGAAAATGTAACGCGGGAGGTAATCGAATACTTGCATATCATCAAACTGAAACTCAACAAGAACCAAACAATGTCGGTTTATGTGGATGATCAGGAATTTGTCATTAACCTTTCCTTCGTTTTCTCAAAGTACAGACAAGGGGGTCCCTACGTGAAAGTCCCAAACAAAGACCTCGTCTTCCCATTGAAAAACGGCAATACTACCGGGGTTTTGGTCCTGTCAGAAATTTATTGGGGAAACCCCTCAGCCGATGTAGGCAATGCGTCTCAGTTGAAAAAAGCGGATTGGTCTGTGGAGCGCATCAAAGGAACCCTCTATCTCAAATAGGCTTTTCAACTTTTCCACTTTTGGACAAAATTGCATCGCTGCAGTTTTTGATACCCATGGTTTGTTGTAATTTTATCGGTCCATGGGAAACATCCGAATCCTGCATACGGCCGACAACCACATCGGTTTAAAATTCAACAATTACAGCGGCACAGCCGCGCAATCTGCCTTGATTCAGGAGCGATTTGATGCCCTGAAAAACGTGGTGCAAGCCAGCAACGACAAGGATGCCCACTTTTTGGTGGTGGCCGGTGATTTGTTTGATGACTTGAAGGTTACTCAGAAAGACATCAAAGCGGTGGTGGAGATTTTGAAAAAATCGAAAACCGAAGTATTGGTGCTTCCCGGGAACCACGATTATTATGATGGCAAAGAGAACAAACTGTGGAAAGCGTTTTCAGATTTTGCGGAAAACACCAACCTGAAATTGCTTCTCGATGCAACCCCATATGAAACCGAAGTAGACGGCACGCCCGTTTGCTTCTACCCCGCTCCCTGTGGCTCCAAGCATCATGAAGGCCATGTCATTGGTTGGGTAAATGATCGGGTGAAAGCCCCAGAGAAAGTGCACATCGGTTTGGCACACGGCAACGTGGAAGGCATGGGCGTAGATGATGCCGATCGGTATTTCAACATGAGCGAAGGCGATTTGCGTGCTGCGGGTGTGGATTTTTGGCTGCTCGGACACATCCACGTTCCCCATCCCCCAACTTCGGCTGTTGGCAACCCCTTGTTTTTCATGCCCGCCACACATACACCGGAAAGTGTGAAGCGCAAAATCCCCGGATTTGCGTGGTTCATCGAAGTGAATGAACAAAAACAGTTGCAATACGAACAAATCACCACAGGGAATTTGCGTTTTTCACGTCAAATTTTGTCGTTCGGTCGCACCTATACCCTATCCGACTTCCGCGCACAGGAAACCGCTTGGCGAAACAAACAACTCATCCTCGACCTGAAACTGAGCGGCAGCCTCTCGCAAGATGACTTGGTGGAATTGAGATCCATGATCAGCGACATCGCGCCGCATTACTTGCACGTAGACTGCGAAAACCAAGTGGGCGTGGCGGTAGACAAGGCATTCATTCAGAACACCTTTGCCGAAGGCACAACTGCATACAAATGGCTCTCTAACATCGCCGAGGAATCCAATACAGATCTGGCCCTACAAATGGCGTATTCACTCATCCAAAAACACAACGCGAAATGATCCTCAAACACATCGAATTGTGTCCGTTCGCCGGCATTCAGCAACGCACTGTCGCCTTTCAATCCGGGATGAATGTGATCATTGGAGAAAACGAAGCTGGCAAATCAACGTTGGTCAATGCCATCAAAGCAGCGTTGTTCGAGAACACCAACCAAGGAAAACGCGCGCTGCAAGAATTTGGCGATGCATACTTCCCGAGGGGAAAAAGTGATCAAGCGAAAGTAATTCTCGTGTTTGGCGCCAACGGTATCGAATACACCCTGACCAAAGTTTGGGGCGCAGGCAAAATGGCGCAGTTAAAGGCCTCTGACGGACGCAGTTGGAACGATGACGCATCGGTTCAAGCCCAGCTCGAGATCATATTGGTACTGAATAGGGGCAGCTGGGAAACCGTGTTGTTTGCCGACCAGAATTCCCTGTTGGAGACCGCCAACAAAATCCAAGAGGCCGCTGGAGAAGGCAAATTCAACCGCATACCTACACTCAACAACATTGGCGGTGGCATCCCCGGCGATATCCCCGCGGAAGATCTTATGTCCAACTTGGATGAGTGGATGGAGGGTTACAGTGGACAGTGGGATTTCACTTTGAACGGTCCCAAAGACAATCGCGGCATTCAAAACAAATGGGTAAAAAGCGCTGGCAGCATCGTGAAAGCCTATTATGCGATGGAGGAAACCCGACAAGAATTCAATCAACTCAAGGGGTATGAATTGGATTTGGAAAAATCCTCTGCGGAAGTAAAAGCCTACACTGCTGAAAAATTGTCAATTCAAACAGAATTACAAAAATACAATGGATTCAAAGAGGCCGTCAACCAGCAAAATCGCGTAAAACTAGCCCTCTCCGAAGCCAATACTGCCCGGGACCCCATGCTGGTCGCAATGCAAAATTGGACGTTGAAATTGGACAAACAAACCCAGTTTCAGGGGCTCATCGCGCAGCTCGATGAATCGATGGCCTTGCTAAAAATCGAAGGGCAAAATGCCGCCACCATTGAATCGTCGAAGTCGTCCATGGCCCAATACAAGCGCATCTTGGATTTGGACAACCGCATCAGAGAAATTCAGGCGAACTTGAAAAATAATGGACAGGTAAGTCGAACAGACATCGACCTCATTACCAAGCACAATGCGGCCATTCAGAACATTCAGATTTCGCTGGCAGCCCAAAAGTTGGAGGCGCGCTGGACGGCGACACAAACGACCAAATTGATTGTACGTGCGGGCATCGAACCGGAGAAACCCGTGGATGTATCCGCCGGCGGCAGTGGCAGTTTGGAAGCAGCAGGACAGATAACCTTTGACTTGGATGGCATCCGCATAGAGGTAAAATCGGCATTGGAGCCGGTCGATGAACTCATCGCCAAACTGTCAGAACATCAGCAAGGATTGCAAGCCGTGTTATCGAGAAACGAGCTACAGTCGTTGGAAGAATTCGAACGACGTTTGTTGCTCAACCAATCGGAAACCAAACAATTGGAGACGATGCAACAACAACGCAAGGACGCCTTGGAGTTAACGGGAAAAACCATTGAAGCATTAGAAACCCTAGCCAAAGAGTTGGAAGCCATCCCCCCAAACACGCGTGCGGTGGATGTCGTAAGGGATCAATACCGCGACGAACAGCAAAAACATCGGGAATACAAAAAGCAGTTGGAGGACGATGCTGCCTTGTTGCAGTCCTGGACCCTTCAATACCGGGACCCCAACAATCTCGCCATCTTGGTGGGTAACAAATCCATCGAGGTGCAGAACCTTGAAAAGGAACTCAGCGAGTTGGGTGGACTTCCCCCTGAGTTTGGCGATGAGAGGGCTTTTTATGAGCACTTGACTTCATTAGAAACTCGGTTGAATCAAGTATTGGATCTGTTGGGTGATGCAGAAAAGAATGTCACCCGCGCAACCACTCAGCTCGAAAGTTTTGAATCCGATGCTTTGTCGCTACAAGCAAAACTGGAAATTGAAGAAACCAGGTTCAAGCGAATCCAAGAGGAATATGCCGCTTTGCTATTGGCAAAAAAACAACTACAAACCCTCATTGATGCAGAGAAAACCAATCCCTTTGAGGACTTCGAAAAGGAGACAGCTAGCATCTTTGCGGCCATTACCGAGCAGCGATATACGCAGATTGTAAGGGATGGCGATGCACCCGAAGGCGTGATGTTCAATGACCAATTCATCCCAGTGGCATTGTTGAGTGGCGGAACAGCGGGTAGTTTGGGCCTTTCTGTCCGATTGGCCTATGCAAAACAATACCTCCGTGATTTGGATGGTTTTGTGGTCTTGGACGATCCTTTCACAGATTTCGACATCGGTCGAAGAAAAGCCGCATCCAAATTTCTGCAAGACTTTGCTGAACAAAAACAAGTGTTTGTGCTAACCTGTCACGAAGAACATGCCAAGGACTTGGCGGGTCATTGCATCGAACTGAAAAAAACGACATAAAAGTTTCCCAAATGGGTTGATTTTATCGGGTTTTTGCGTTTACATTCGTTTCAAATCTGAACGCTAACTCGATGAATTTAAACCTACTAAAGAAATTTAAAGCCGCATTCGCAACGGCTATCATTTTCACCAATATCGCGGGGGTAGAATCCCAAAACGCCTTGTTTTTTGATGGAACAGATGACAGGGTGACCTGCGGGAACGACACCTCGGTACAGATCACCGGAAAACTGCTCACGCTCGAGGCTTGGGTCTATCCTACCAGTTTTAAAACAAACCCTTGGGATTGCAATGTCATCTGCAAAGAGGACAACTCCGCCAACTACGGATACATGTTGCGCGTGGGGGGATCGGGGCAGTTGAATTTTGGCATGGGCAACGGAACCAGCACTTGGATGGAACGAAATTCGCCCTCTAACGTATTGGTTTTGAACACATGGCAACACATCGCTGGCACCTATGATGGCACTTGGATGCGGTTGTATGTCAACGGAAAAGTGGTTGACTCGGCCAGTGCCACAAGCAACATTTCAAATACGGGATCTACCATCCAATTGAC